>Ga0070694_100002214_pt1 | contig 11513 bp, 7 predicted proteins | sample KBSK1251metaG_FD_65470 | JGI IMG/M metagenome (GOLD analysis project Ga0070694, IMG submission 65470) | Corn, switchgrass and miscanthus rhizosphere microbial communities from Kellogg Biological Station, Michigan, USA - KBS K1-25-1 metaG | ecosystem: Host-associated > Plants > Roots >... | reverse complement strand
TTACTTTCATGGCCAGCGTCGGCCTGCAATCATTGATGCCAGGCTTACCGCCGCTCAGTCGGCAGGTTACGACCGGCGTCCTGGTCCGGCCCGACTCCGTAGTGGTTTCGCCTGAACCTTTTGAAATCATGGGGCAGATGCCGCTGGGGCGTACTCGGCGAACGCAGAAGTAAAAGGTTCAAAGCCAAACCAGAAATGTAAGGCGATGGCTCTGCCACGCCGATGCGCGGCAAGTCTAAGCTTCGAACGCTCACAGCCGACCCAGGACTGTGAGGCACTGGCTTTGCCACGCCGATGCGCGGCAAGTCTCTGACTTGCCGTCAGCGAATCCCTCTTCTTCCGGGTCTTCGACCCAACTTGCGGCCATGGACCGCAGAATCCCGGGTTGATCATGCCGGCAAGTCGGAGACTTGCCGCGCATCAGAGTGGCAAACCCAGAGCATAAGTGGCCCTGGTCATTCCCGCGTATCTCGCCCTGAGATTGGCGTGCGCACAGCGCTCCAGAAGGCGATCTGTCGTAAAATGCGAGTGATGAAAGTTCAACTCGCACCCGGGCTCACGATCAAACCGTCGCGCATTAATGGCAGAGGGTGCTTTGCTACCGTGCTTTTTCCGCGCGGAAAAAAGATCGCTGAGTACACGGGCGAACGCATCTCTGATTTCGAAGCTACGAAGCGCAGTCGCAACCGTAGAATCCTGCGCATCTGCTACGTCAATAGCCGTTGCAGTCTGGACGGCGCGCGCGGCGGCAACGGCACGCATTACATCAATCACTGTTGCGAGCCCAACGCCTACATGAAGAATTTGTACGGTCACGTATTGTTCTTTGCCCTGCGGGATATTCATCCCGGCGAAGAAATCACCGTCGACTACGAAGAGACACTGCATCCTGACACCAAGCGCTGCCACTGCCGCGCGAAGAGTTGTCGCGGAACCATTAATCGAGTTTGAGTCAGAAGCCCGACCGTGAGGGAGGGCTCGCGCGAATAAACGGCTGCGCAGCTTTGCCTCAGAGCTCTGGAGACTGGCGAAGTTGATGACGTCTACTTGAAGACTTCTACGTCCTTGTAGTCCAGCCAAAGGAAGACTATCGTGACCAGCACTATCGTGATCACCACACAGATAAGAACGCGTCGCCAGGCAAGCTGGAGCGCGCCACAAAAGGTACACCGATTGGATGAATGGCTTATCCGTTCACCGCAGTGAGAGCAGAACCTTTTCGACTTGTGATTCAAGAGTGAGAGAAGTTTACTTCAATGAGGCCCTCTCTGCCGAAGGAAACCAGCAATTCCTCAATCACAAATTGCGTTGCCTGATTTGTTGCGTTAACCTTTGCGCTTTCCGCCAGCGATTGACTGCCAATAAAAATTTGGAGGCTTCATGCACACTCTGCGTCGTCAGATTACCGCTCTTATTCTGTTGTTAGGCTGCTTTGTTTCCGTCATCGCCCAGATGACACCCTCCGGCGATCGCCCTCTGTTGGGATTTGATCGCGCCTCAACGGCCAGTGAACGAGCACTCGAAGCGCGCTTCGATGCCGCGCTGCGGCGGGAGAATCTGAGGGATTGGCTTAAGCGTCTGTCTGCGCATCCGCATCACATTGGTTCGCCGTATGGAAAAGCTAACGCAGAGTTCATTGCGTCGCAGTTCAAGGCGTGGGGATTTGATACCCAGATCGAAGAGTTCAAAGTTTTGTTCCCAACTCCAAAGACACGTCTGGTCGAATTGGTCGCGCCTGAGAAATTCACCGCGCGTCTGGCTGAGCCGCCGCTCGCCGAAGATTCAACCTCGAATCAAACCTCGGAACAGTTGCCGGTCTATAACGCTTACTCGGTGGATGGAGACGTGACGGCGCCGCTGGTTTATGTGAACTACGGCATCCCGCGCGACTATGACGAGTTGGCCCAGCGCGGGATCGATGTGAAAGGCAAGATCGTGATCGCGCGTTACGGCGGATCGTGGCGCGGTATCAAGCCCAAGGTCGCCGCCGAACATGGCGCCGTTGGCTGTCTGATCTATTCCGATCCGCGCAACGACGGTTACTACCAGGGCGACGTTTATCCGAAGGGTGCGTGGCGCAATGATCAGGGTGCGCAACGCGGCTCAGTCGCCGACATGCCGCTCTTCCCCGGCGATCCGCTAACGCCCGGTGTAGGCGCTACGGCGGACGCCAGGCGACTCGACATCAAAGGCGCGCCGACGCTGACCAAAATTCCCGTGCTCCCAATTTCTTATGGCGATGCCCAGCCACTCTTGCGGTCACTCGCCGGCCCGCTCGCGCCGGACGCCTGGCGCGGCGCGCTGCCGTTAACTTATCACCTCGGTCCCGGTCCGGCGACGGTCCATCTGAAGGCCGAATTCAACTGGGATATGGCGACCGCATACGACGTGATCGCAAAGATTCGTGGCGCTGAACGCCCCGACGAATGGGTGATTCGCGGCAATCATCACGACGGCTGGGTCAACGGCGCGTCCGATCCGCTGAGCGGCCAGGTGGCCATGATGGAAGAGGGGCGGGCGTTGGGTGAGCTCCTGAAGACGGGCTGGAAACCAAAGCGCACGATCATCTATTGCGCCTGGGATGGAGAGGAGCCGGGACTGCTGGGCTCAACCGAATGGGCTGAGACGCATGCCGAACTGCTCAAAAGGAACGCGGTGGTCTATATCAACTCTGACAGCAACGGCCGTGGGTTTTTCGGGGCTTCGGGTTCGCACACGATTGAAAAGTTCATCAACGAAGTAGCGCGCGACGTCACCGATCCCGAAAAGAAGATTTCCGTCTCGGATCGCGCACGTGCCTTGCAGGTCATGAATGCCAGCGCAGAGACCCGGCGAGAGACTCGCGAACGCCCGGACCTGCGCATCGGCGCCCTCGGTTCGGGTTCAGACTACACGGTGTTTCTCGATCATCTGGGGGTGGCCTCGCTTAATCTCGGATACGGCGGTGAGGACGAGACAAGTGGCGTCTATCATTCGGTTTACGACTCATTCGATCACTACACGCGGTTTGGCGATCCGGATTTTGCTTACGGCATTGCGTTGGCGCAGACCGGTGGCCGCGCAGTGCTGAGATTTGCCAACGCCGAGGTGCTGCCTTACGCGTTCGAAAACTTCTCTGACACGGTCACAAACTATGTGCGTGAAGTCGGCCGGCTCGCCGATGATATGCGCGACGAAACCAAAGAGAAGAACCGGCGCATAGCAGACAAGACGTTCTGGGCAGTGTCCGACCCAGCGGAAACCTACGTCATGCCCCGGCCGGATGAGCCAGTGCCGTACCTGAACTTTGCTCCCTTGCAGAATTCTCTGGCTCGGCTTCAGGAAAGCGCGCAGAAGTTCGACGCGGCCATGCGAGTTCAGGGCGGGAATCTAACGCCCGCAACTCAGGCTGCTTTAGATCAGGCCTTGATGCAGACTGAGCGCGCTATGGTACGCGAGGCCGGATTGCCTCGACGTTCGTGGTTCAAGCATCAGATTTATGCGCCGGGTTTCTATACGGGCTACGGCGTCAAGACCTTGCCGGCCATTCGCGAAGCCATAGAGCAACGCAACTGGTCAGAGGCTGAACAGCAGATCACTCTCGTTTCAGAAACGATTAATCAGATTGCCGCGGCCATCGATCGGGCGACGGCGCAGTTGAAGTGACCACCCGAACAGAGGGGCAATCCCACCGGATGCCTATATTAAGTTAGTTGACGCTGCATCGTCCGGACCGCGTTACAAGGCGATAGTGCTTCACTTTCGCTAACGGTGTCAGAGTACCGACTTTAGTCGGGCATTTCTTCGAGCGTGAAGAGCCCAACTAAAGTTGGTACTCTAACGCCCGCTAAATTCAGACGCGCGTGAAGGATTACTGTCGTATAATCCGCGGCAGACTGGCGCATCCTCGTTACGTCAGAGGCTCTACCATTTCAAAACCAATTAACCGGACCCTCTCGGGTTTAGTGATATGAAAGTCAAATTCTCCTACGCCATCCATCCTGCTTCGCTGACGCCTCATAATTATCCTTACACGTCGCAGGTTTCAAAATGAACAGACCCGGCCAAAAGACCGCGATGATTAGCAGCACGGCGATTGACCTGCCGGAACATCGTCGCGAGGTGATGGAGGCCTGCCTGCGCGAAGGCGTCTTCCCCATCGGCATGGAATATCTTCCCGCGCGTGATGCTGATGCCATTCGCGTGTCGCTGGAAATGGTGGACAAGGCGGATATCTACATCGGCATCTTCGCCTGGCGTTATGGTCACAAACCGGAAGGCCACGACATTTCGATTACCGAGATGGAATTCAATCGTGCCGTCGAGCGAAAGATTCCGATCCTCGTCTTCCTCATTGACAAAGATCACCCGCTGACCATAGGCATGGTCGAGACGGACAAGGACGCGCAAAAGAAACTCGCCGAACTGAAAGAGCGTGCGAGCGGGGGACGCGGACGGCGCGAATTCAAGTCGCCGGAAGATTTGCGCGGCGAAGTAATTCACGCCCTTTCGGATCTTCAGAAGCACGAGCAGGAAAGTTCAGGTGAGAAAGCGGTGCCTGAATTTCACCCGCCCAACATCATCCCTAAATCACCAGAACCTTATATCGCCCATCCATATTCGCTGCTCCAGACGAAAGACGTAGTCGGGCGCCAAGCCGAGTTGAATCTCCTCACCGATTGGGTCACTAGCAACAAACACGTGCCCGTCGAAACGCGCATCTTCAACCTGGCGGCAATTGGAGGAATGGGCAAGAGCGCGCTGACGTGGAAATGGTTCAAGGGCATCGCTCCAAATGAACTGCCGAACCTCGCCGGGCGGATGTGGTGGAGCTTCTATGAAAGCGATGCGCACTGGGACAACTTCATCATCCGCGCGCTCGCCTACGTTTCGGGGCAAACTGAGAAAGCGGTGCGCGAGATGAAATCCCCCGACCGCGAAGATCAGCTCTGGCAGATTCTAGATCAACAGCCGTTCCTGCTGGTGCTCGACGGGCTGGAGCGCATCCTCCTCGCGTACGCGCGAATGGATGCCGCGCAGATGCTCGATGACGATCTCGATAAGGAAACCGCTCACGAAGAAAGAATGTTCGCCGGCATTCCAGAGAACGTTCGCGAACCTTATCTGCAAAAACACCGGCTTCGTCAGTGTATTGACGCGAATGCGGGGCGGTTCCTTCGCCGGCTTACCGGAATTCGGGCTTCACGTGTCCTCATCTCGACTCGGCTTTATCCCGCTGAGCTTCAGACCAACACGGCCCAACCATGGCCAGGCAGCTTTGCCCTCTTTCTAGAAGGCCTTTGTGATGACGACGCGCTCAACCTATGGCGAGAATTTGGGGTGACCGGTTCGCGGAATCAACTCCTGAGACTTTTCAATGCCTTTGGCAATTATCCGCTTTTGATTCGGGCCCTAGCCGGCGAAATCGCGGAGTGCAAGTACGCGCCTGGTCACCTCGATCAGTGGATCGCACAGAATCCTGATTTCAATCCTAGCGAGCTCGATCTAAAAAACGCGAAGACTCACGTCCTCGAATACGCGCTCCGCGGATTGCCCGATGAGCATCGCAAAGTCCTCCATACCATCGCGGCCTTCCGCATGCCTGCGACGTGGGACACACTGCGGGCGCTGCTGGTTGAATCAGACCGCGGCCCGCAGCCTACTCCAACAGCCGAGAGCCAGGGTGCCGAAGAGCTTGCTGAGATCCGCACGCCCAAGCTGTGCGCAACCGACAACGCTCTCGACCTCATTCTGACCGAACTCGAAGATCGCGGCCTTGTTGGCTGGGACAAAAAATCTAACCGCTACGACCTCCATCCCATCGTACGGGGCGTCGTTTGGCAGGCGCTCGATAGCCAATCCCGCAAGGGCATTTACGCTGACCTCCAGACCTATTTCGACGCCGTGCCGCGGCCGCCCAATTATTCGAAAATCGAAAATCTCGAGGACCTCACTCCAGCCATCGAGCTTTATCAATCCCTCATTGGCCTCGAACGTTATCAGGATGCGTTCGTCATTTTCCGCGATCACGTGGATAACGCCACTCGCTGGCGCCTCAGCGCCAGCCGTCAGCGCGCCGAGCTTTTGGAGCGTCTTTTTCCCGATGGCATTGAGAACCTGCCTCGGCTCAAAACCGCCGCAGATCAGGGTTATACGCTAGACGCACTGGGTTTGGCTTATGAGTATCGTGGTGAACCCGGACGCGCCGTTCCTCTTTTCCGCCGTGCGTTGGAAATCAACGAGTGCGAAAACGACACCGAGAATGCCGCGAAGTATTTGACCAATCTTTCTGATGCCCTCCGACTCTCCGGGGCTCTGCGTGAAGCCGATGTCGCCATCCAGCGAGCCATTCAGTTGGTCCGGGAACATCAGCACCGTTATTTGGAAGGAGGGGAAGAGTTTGTGCGGGGATTCAATCTGGCCCTGGAGGGCATTCACGCCTCATCGGAAATAGCCCTCAAACGGTCCCTGAAAATCTTGATTTCTGAGAAGAATCAGCATGGTGAAGGAGTCGCGAACGCCTGCCTCGCCGAACGCCTCCTCTGGTTCGGGGATTCCACTCGTGCTCTTCCTCTCGCTCAGCGAGCCTGGAAACTGGCGGAAGTTCATAGCTACGAGGCCGACTTCATCCGCGCCGCCCGTCTTCACGGCGCCGCCGCCCTTGGCCTGAACGAGTTCGACACCGCCACCGAGCGGTTTCAACACGCCCTCACGCGTGCCCGCGCTGTGAACCTTGTGCAGGAAGAACTGGCCACGATTACCGCCCTCGCCGAACTTCACCGGCGCAGACACGAATCGTCGGGTGCCCGGGAGATCCTCGATCAAATCTGGGAACTCGCTGAGCGTGGCCCTTGTCCCACTCTTCATGCTGATGCCCTGAACGTCCTCGCTCAAATCGAGCGCGATGAGGGGAACACGAAAGCCGCGATCGCCGCCGCCACGAAAGCCTACACGTTGGCCTGGTGCGATGGGCCGCCCTACGCCTATCATTATGGACTCACCAACGCCCGCAAGCATCTTCAGGAACTCGGCGCGCCCGAACCGCAGCTTCCGCCCTTCGATGAATATAAATTCGAGCCGATGCCCGACGTGGAGTTGAATCCCAAAGACGAGTTTTGGGTGGACCCGGACGAATTGGATTCGCGGAATTAAGAAACCGGGAATGGCGTGAGTTCCCAAAAGTTTTGAACCGCAGAGCCGCAGAGGGCTTCGCAGAGGCAACAGAGAGTAGCCTTCCTCTGCGATCCTCGGCGAAATCCTCAGTGTCCTCTGCGGTTAAAGTCCTGCGAAGGCTGGAACCTTCCGAACAACTTCGGATAGAGTAGCGCCCATGTTCAGACACACATGCCGTTTGTTCGTTGCCGGCATCGCATCCGTTGTCATTATCGCGCCCTCACGATTGGCGCAAAGCATGCCGGGCGCTAGACCCGAGCAGCAAACTCCAACTCACGCCAACATTCTCCGCGGCGAGTACGGGCGTTATCGTGCCAATAACGATTTGCTCTCTTATGATCTGAACATTCGCGTCGATCCGGAAAAGAAGTTCGTCAGCGGCAAGAATACGATTCGCTTCAAGATGCTCAAGGACGATACGCGCATTCAGCTCGACCTTTATGACAACTTGAAGATTGACAAGATCGAACAAATGTTTGGGGGCAAAGATTCCAGCGGTAAGCCTTCAGAGTTGCGCGCGATTGGACTCAAATACGAACGGGACTCGGGCGCGGTCTTCGTGGATTTTCCAGAGACACTGAAGGCCGGGCGCACTTACACGATCGACTTTCATTATTCCGGCACGCCGCAAACGATCGGACGCTTTGGCGGCTTCACTTTTGGAAAAGATCCGGCCGGCCGTCCCTGGATTTTCACGGCGTGTGAAGGCGAGGGCGCCAGTATCTGGTGGCCCAACAAAGATCAGTGGAAAGATGAAGTCGAGTCGATGCACTTAAGTGTGGCGGTGCCCAACGGCCTCACCGATGTTTCCAACGGAAAATTCCTGGGCTCAACTGATTTGCACGACGGCTACACTCAATGGAAGTGGCTGATTCAGTATCCAATCAACAACTACAGCGTCTCGGTCAATATTGGGAAGTATGAGCACTGGTCCGATCGTGTCGGCGATTTGCCGCTGGACTTTTATGCACTCCCTGAAGATTTAGAGCGCGCCAAAAAACAATTTGCTCAGGCGAAAGGAATGATCGAAGCGTTCCAACATTACTTTGGCGAGTATCCTTTCAAGAAGGACGGTTACAAGTTGATCCAGGCGCCGTATTCGGGGATGGAACATCAGAGCGCGGTCACTTACGGTAATCGCTTTGCAAATGGTTATCTCGAGCGTGATTGGACCGGCGTAGGCATTTCGCCGCGTTTCGACTTCATCATCATCCATGAAAGCGGACACGAATGGTTCGGCAACAGTGTTACCGCCGCCGACCGCTCGGACATGTGGATTCATGAAGGCTGGACGACTTATCTCGAATGTCTTTATGTCGAATACATGTACGGCAAAGACGACGGCCTGAAATACACGAATGGGTACCGGGCTAAAGTTCAAAACCAGCGGCCAATTATTGCGCCGCGCGGCGTCAACGCGACGCCGCCCCAGGATCAGTATTTCAAAGGCGCGCTGTTTCTCAACACGCTGCGGAGCGTAATCGATGACGATCGGCGCTGGTGGGTACTGATCAAAAACGTGTATCAGCACTTCAAGTATCAGTCGATCATGACTGAAGACATGATTGCTTACTTTAATAGCCAGACGAGGAGGAACCTGACACCCATCTTCAACCAGTATCTGCGCCACACAGCGATTCCGAAGCTGGAGTTGAAGTTTGATGATGCTGCGGGCACGGTTTCTTATCGATGGCAGGTTGACGAGCCGGGATTTGCGATGCCGGTACGCGTAGGGACGAAGGACAACTGGCAAATCATTCGACCGACCACCGAATGGAAGACGATGAAGACATCGCTTAAGAAGGACGCGTTTCAGGTGGCTACGGATCTTTATTTTGTTGACGTAAGTAAGTCGTAAGTGGGGAATGCCGGCGATCCCGAAATTCGCGTCGGGGCGTAATTTGATCTAAATGAGTCGGTTAACTACCGCGAAGCGGTAACGTCCTCCAGCCCAGGGTTGTCGCGCGTAAGCGTGGCTACCCTGGGATCGTTTGGGTGCATGACGCAATCGAATCGGGGTTAGGCCAATCGTTACGACCGCCACCTCGATAGCTTTGCCTCAAAAGTTAAGAAGCTCTGATGTTTCATTCTCACCGGGCTTTAGCCCGTGAGCCACGCTCTTCGGTGCGAAAAATGAAACGGTTGAATATCTGCAGGTTAGGTCAACTGTAGCAGCAAACAAAACCGTTAAAACGGTTTCTTAACTTTTCGTGGCGCACGACACCGGGCTGAAGCCCGGTGTGAATGAAACGCCACAATTCCGGACTTTTGAGGTAAAGCCCCGCCCAATCATACTCACAATCGAATCAGCCGGTGAAGAAGTCAGTTCAGCTTTGACAGTATCCCGGTGGCCAGGACGTGAGCTATTTCCTGCGCCAGTTTGCCCTTTCCACAAATCCCCGGTGTCCGGTTGACATCCAGCAGCACTACTTTGCCGTTGCGCAAAACGTAATCAATCTTTCCATAATCCATTCCCAGCCGTTGTCTGATCGCGTGAAGTTCAGGCGGCACCGGCGCCTCTATCAACTGGCAGTTGTCGGAACCTTTAACGATCTCGTTTTTGGACCTGAAAAGTTCACTTACTTCCTGGTGGCCCAGAAAGTGGTAGTACCTGACACAGTACCAACCGTCCTGCACCTCCGGAAGGAATTTTTCGACCACCAGGTTTTTGTTCTCGAATATTTCTCCGGGCACATCCTGGAGTGATGGAAATACCGGATAGTCACTCGTTTTCAAATATTTAACCTGCGCCCAGGCTGAGTAGTTCGGGAACCCACGCTTTGGTTTCGTCGATATCGCGCCGCTAAGTTTCGAGGAGAGCGCCCGCAGTAAATGCATTTTGGACGAAAGACGTTGCTCGGGCAGGCCGCCGGAATTGAAGTCGGTCTTGATAATCACCGGGCCGGTATGAGAATCATCGCGGTGGAGAATGTTGGCGCTGATTCTTGACTTTGAGATGTCCACCACGTCCCGATTGATGACGATTGGGTAACGAGCCAGAAAATCGCGATACTCGTCCGGAATGATGGTCATATCGAGATGAGGAATAACGACGTCAGCGCTTACGAAACGATCGATGCCTCGGGCGACCTCGACCGCGAAACCCGAATCCTCCCAGTGTTTCATCAACAGTTTGATGAGATACTTGAAATAGACGAAAGCTGCGTCGTCTTTATGGACCAGCACGAGAATTTTTCGTTTCTGCATTAGACGCACCTCACCGGGCTAGCCCGCTCTTGATCTGAGGAGCTGCCGGCCGAAGCTCAACACGAAAAGTGGATTGAGGATCAGGTACCTACGCCAGAGGCGCTTAGGTTCATGAAGTAGCCGGAAGAGCCACTCCAGTCCATAGTCCTGAAGAACCTTCGGAGCCTGCGGAAGCGTTCCCGCATGAAAGTCAAAGGCAGCGCCCACCGCAATCATCGGAGCCTGAATCCTTCCGATGTGGGCCACGACCCATTTTTCCTGGCGCGGACAACCTCGTCCGACCAGGACGATGCGCGCTCCCGATTGATTGATCATGCGAATGTCCCGTTCATCCTCCGCCGGCGAAGAGTCCCGGAAGCGGTCTGCTTTCAGCCCCGAGACGATCAGCCTGGGAAACCTGTTCTGCAGATTTCGGCTGAGCCGTGCCAGCACTTCTGGAGTGCTGCCGTAAAGAAAAATGGGCAACTCGTTCGCGGCGGCGCGCTCGCAAACCTTAAGCATGAGTGTCGGCCCGTACACCCGGTCCTTCAACTCTCGCGCTCCCAGTAAATTCAGCGCCCAACGCACTGGCTGGCCATCGGGCGTAATCAGATCCATCTGATTAAGAGTGCTGGCAAAGCTGAAGTCGCGGTAAGCTTCCATGACGCCATGTACGGCGAGTGCGGTCGCCCCAAAACTACGCCGCGCTTTAGCCGCCTCTATGATCGCCGCCACCGCCGTTTCGTAATCAACGCGACTCACGTTTACTCCGAGTACCTCCAAAGAAGGTGAGGCTGGCGGTGTGGTTAGCTTGTTATTCATCGTTCCTGCGTTTGCCCAACACGATATTCGACGTGAACCTTCAACGAGCTGCGGAGCAGCGGTCAGAATTAAGCCCAAGGCGAGGCTTTGTGAGCCTTGGGTCAACGGCCCTAAGATGATCGAGCCCCGAAGAGGGCGACCCGATCATTGGTAATTCAACTGGACCATGCGTACGAACTCTCTGTCGCCGCTTCGCGGCTCTCAAAGTCTAAGCAACCATCACCCAGGGCTCGCAAAGGCATTCATATAGTTGACTGACCTCAGCAACCTGAAGGGTTGCCAGAAAGTAGCCGGTGGTCGGAGTCCGCGGAGACCACCGGAAAAAGTCATTAGTCATGACCGCACCCCGGAGG
>Ga0070694_100002213_pt1 | contig 11516 bp, 11 predicted proteins | sample KBSK1251metaG_FD_65470 | JGI IMG/M metagenome (GOLD analysis project Ga0070694, IMG submission 65470) | Corn, switchgrass and miscanthus rhizosphere microbial communities from Kellogg Biological Station, Michigan, USA - KBS K1-25-1 metaG | ecosystem: Host-associated > Plants > Roots >... | reverse complement strand
ATCATCCGTGAGGCGGTGGGTGGCGAGCGCGGTCGCACCGTCCGCTTTCACATCAAGGATGGCCGGGTCGAAATCCGTTCCGTCGGAGCCGAGGCAGATGTCATCTGAGGCGCGACAGCCCACCGTCGTCGTGGCCGACGACAGCGCGCTGATGCGGCGCGTTCTCGTCGACGTGCTCGGCGGCGAGTCCGGCCACGGGGGCGAATTCCGCGTGGTGGCGACGGCGCGCGACGGGCTGGACGCGATTCGCAAGGTCCACCAGCACAAGCCGGACGTCGTGACGCTCGATCTCGAGATGCCGCAGCTCGACGGCCTTGGCGCGATCGGCTACATCATGTCGGAGTCGCCGCGGCCGATCGTCGTCGTCAGCGCCCATGCCGGCCCCGGTACCCAGGCCGCGATCCGCGCGCTGGAGCTGGGCGCCGTCGAGATCGTCGCGAAACCGCCACCCGAGGTCTTCGGCCACCCGCGCGCCGCGCTCGAAGCGTTGGCGCCCCAGCTCATCGCGGCAGTGCGCCGCGCGCTCGCGGTCGACGTTTCGCACGTGAAGGTGCTGGCGCGGCCACCCGCGCCCGTCATCCATCCACCCGACCTGGCGCTGCGCGGGCGCGCGGTGCTCGCCGTGGGGATCGCCGCGTCGACCGGTGGACCGCGCGCACTCGCCGACGTCGTCCCGCGCCTCCCCACGGGTCGCGGCGCGGCCGTGCTCATCGTGCAGCACATGCCGCCGAAGTTCACGCGCAGCCTCGCAGAGCGGCTCGACTCGATGAGCCGGATGCGCGTGGTCGAGGCGGACGATGGCGCGCCCGTGGTCGCCGACACGGCATACGTGGCCCCGGGCGATTATCATATGCGAGTGCGTTCCGCTCCCGATGGACCAGTGATCGCGCTCGACCAGTCCGCGCCGCTCTGGGGCGTTCGGCCCGCTGCCGATCCGTTGTTTCGCTCGATCGCCGAGGTGTATGGCGCGCGCGCCGTGGGCGTGGTGCTCACCGGCATGGGCCGCGACGGCGCCGGCGGTTTGCGCGCGCTCCACGACGCCGGAGGCACGGGCGTCGCGCAGGATCGCGAGACCGCCGTGATTCCCGGCATGCCGGTCGCAGCGGTGCAGGCCGGCGGCGTGGATATCGTCCTCCCGCTCGGTCAGATCGCCGACCGGATTGGGGCGGAGTTGACGCGGAGAGGTCAGGGCCGCGCGGGATGAAGGGCTACTTGCTGGTGCGCACCGAGGGGAAGACGTATGGGCTGCCGGTCGGCAGCGTGCTGGAGGTCGGTGATACGACCGAGGTGCTCAACATCCCGCGCAAGCTCCCCGCGATCCGCGGCCTCACGCCGTTGCGCGGGCGTCTCGTCCCGCTGATTCACCTCGGCGCGTTTCTGACCGGGCGCGAGGCCCCACCCGACACGGCGGCCCGGGTTCGGACCGTCGTGCTCGTGGAGCTCGGCGCGAGCGGTCGCCAAGTCGCGTTCGAGGTGGATGATGCCGATGCGGTCGTCCGCGAGCAGCCGCTCCCCGTGCCGCGCGGCCAGACGCTGCCGTGGGCAGCCGGGGTGGCCGAGCAGGAGGGTGGGGGGCTCGTACCGATTCTCGACCTCGACGCGCTGGGAGATCGGATCGGATGACGACGACCACCGGCGGCGGCGATGATGTCCAGCTCGTCACGTTCAAGGTCGGCGGCCAGGATTTCGCGTTCAACATCTTCCAGGTAGAGCGCATCCTGCGGTACGAGGCGCCCGCGCCGCTTCCCAAGGCCCCCGACTTTCTCGAGGGGGTGCTCCGGTATCAGGGCATCGCCGTGCCGCTCGTCGATCTTCGCAAGCGGCTGGGTGCGGCCGCGCCGCTGCGCGAGGACACGCGCACCGTCATCCTCGAGTTCGACGGCGGCAAGATCGGCATGATTGTCGATACCGTGACCGAGGTGATGCAGGTGGCCGCGCAGGCGGTGACGCCGCCGCCCGGAATCGTGCGCGGGCTCGCCGCCGAGTACATCGCGGGGCTGGTCGTGCAGAATGGCCGCACGATCGTGGTGTTGAATACGAACAAGCTGCTGAACTCGAAGGAGAAACTCGCCTTGCAGGCGGTGGCATGACGGAGTCACCGGTCGCCGCGCTGCGGCGCGAGTATGACGCCATCACCCGCCAGCTGGAAGGCGCGCCGGGCAACGCCGAGCGCGAAGCGGCGAAGCGCGAGATCATCGCCTTCTTCAAGAAGGTCGACGGCCAGCTGGGTGAGATGACGCAGCTGAAAGAGGACATTCGCCAGCTCGTCGATCGCTACAAGAAGCTGACGGCCGACACCAAGGCGGCCGCGGCGCCGGAATTCACGGGCGCGCGTCCGGTGCTCCATGCCGATCACATCGGTGCCACCACGTTCATCGAGAAGGGCTGGAGCCTCATCTCGCTCGGCGACCATGCCGGCGCGATCCAGGCGCTCACCAAGGCCCTGCAGCTCTCGCCCGGCGAGACGCAGGCCGAGTCGCTCCTGGGTTGGGCGCAGATGCTGCACGAGGACTACGACGACGCCCTCGGCACGTTCCAGAAGGTGCTGATGAAAGAGCCGGCGAATTCGCTCGCGCGAATCAACGTCGGCTACATCTGCCTCAAGAAGCGGATCTTCGGCGAAGCGATCGAGCATCTCTCGAAGGCGATCCGCCTCGACAATGACAAGAAAGCGACGCTGTACGCCCACTTTTATCTCGGCCTCGTGTACCTGCAGCGCGAGATGTACGAAGACGCCGAAACGTTCTTCCTGAAGACGCTGAAGCTCGGCCCCAACCTGATCGAGGCGTATTACGAGCTGGGCCGCGCGCATTGGTACGCCGGCGATCAGGCGAAGGCCAAGTCCACGTGGGAAGACGGCTTCAAGGCGAACAAGTTCAATCCCTGGGGCAAGAAGTGTCAGGAGATGCTCGAGCTTGTCGCCCGGGGCGAGGAGCCGCCGCGAGACTAGCGCTGTGCGCCCTGCTGCTGCAGGGCTCCGTTCCCACACCTGTTGCGATCACCGTCGGACGCGTCACCGCGATTGCGTGGCCGGGTCAGCAGAATCTCGCGACGTCGCTCGCCGAGATCGCGGACGACGCGCGCGGCTTCCCAGGCATCGGCGCGCTCCCCGACCGTCCGCTCCGTCTCATCCTCGCGCCCACGCGGGCGCAGTACGACTCGCTGACGCGCGGTCGTCTCCCGCTGTGGAGCGAGGGGGCAGCGTTTCCGGACGCCGCCGTGGTCGTTCTGCTAACCGACAAACCGTCCAACCGCCCAACCGCCGCCCTCCGGCACGAGCTCGCCCACCTCGCCCTGCGGTGGCACGTCCGGCGTTACCTGCCGTTGTGGTTCGAGGAGGGCTACGCGGCGGTCGCGGCCAACGAGTGGGACCGGCTCGACGCGCTGCAGCTCAACTGGCAGCTCGCGCGCGGAGCGCGGATGGATCTCGACGACGTCGATCGCGCGCTGCGCGGTGCCCGCGGCGACGCCGAGACCGGCTACGCGCTCGCCACCACGGCCGTCCTGCTGCTCGAGCGCTGGGGCGGGAAGCAGGGGCTCGCGCCGCTCCTGGCGAGCCTGCCGCACGCCGAGTCGTTCGACGCGGCGCTACGTGAGACATATCACATGACCGAGGGCGACTTCGAGCTGCGCTGGCAGCGGGATGTCGCCTCGCGGTACGGCTGGCTGTCCTGGCTCGGGGCGATGGGCTTCTTCTGGCTGGCGATCGGCGCGTTGCTGGTGGCGTTGGTGGTGCTGCGGCGGCGCCGCGACCGGGCCCGGCGCGCCGCGCTGGATGCGGATGGAAGCCAACTGCTTGACGATGTTGGGATTAACGAATAGACTCAGGCGCCATAATGCCGGACCAAACACTCACACGTTCGCGGCTGCGCGTCGGTCCGAGGAACTACATCGTACTCGGCGCCGCGCTGGTATCGTTGGCATTGGGTTACTGGTTGTTGTCGAGAGGCTCCACAACGCTCGCGCCGGTGCTGCTCGTCCTGGGCTACTGCGTGCTGATTCCCGTAGGCCTGGCTCTTTAGCACCTCCGCTCCCCCAATGGCACGGGCGAATAGCTCAGCGGTTCAGAGCGCCTGCCTTACACGCAGGATGTCGGGGGTTCGAATCCCTCTTCGCCCATTGGTGTAGCAGCCCTTGACGGAGGAACGTACACGGTGAGAGCGCTTCAATTCGCATTGGCGTTGTTGATCGGCGTTGCGATCCCCGCCGCCGCGCAGCAAATCGCGCAGCCGCAACAACCGACGGTGCGCCTGCTGGTTCTGCCGTTCCAGGCGTCGTCCGCCGACTCCGCCATGAGCATCGCGGTGTCGGACGCCGTGCGCGATCGCGTCAACGCTCTCGTCAAGAACAAAGTGCTGGTGGTCCCGAAAGCGAAGCTGTGCGAAGCGCTCGCGCAGTCGGGATTCCCCTGCAACGGCCTGCTGGACGATCAGCAGGCGCGCCAGCTCGCCCGCTTCCTCCAAGTGCACGCGTATACGACCGGCTCGTTCGTGAAGAGCGGCACGAATCTCACCGCCGACGTCGAGATGCTCGACATCGGCAGCTCCGGGATTTCCGGTCGCTTCACGGCGACGAACGGCAATCCCGGCACGGCCGCCGCGCTCGCGGAGACGATCGCGCAGCGCGTCGCGTCGGTCGTGCGCATCAGCGAGCCGGTGCGCAACTGCAACGATGAGCGCAAGAAGGGAGCGTTCAACCGCGCGCGCTCGGAGGCGCAGAAGGCGCTGACGCTCGATCCGAATTCGACCGGCGCGTGGCTGTGCATCGCGACGATCTTCGAAGCCCAGCGGATGCCGATTGACAGCATGATCGCCGCGAACGAGCGTGCGCTGAAGGGCGATTCGCTCAACGGCACCGCGCTCGAAAACCTCGCGCAGCGCTACATGCAGAAGGGCGACACGCTCAAGGCGATGGAGATGTATATCCGTCAGCTGCGCGGCGAGCCCCGCAATACGCAGAAGCGCCTCGGCGTCGCGCAACAGCTGCGCCAGATGAAGCAGTACGAGCGGGGCGTGGAAACGCTGGACGAGGGCCTCAAGGTCCTGCCCGGCGACGCGCAGCTCCTCGACATGAAGCTCACGATCTGCACCGACGCGAGCATGTATCGCTGCTCGAGTCAGGTGTGGGTCGCGAAGTTTGCGCACGACACGGCACTGCGGAGCGACACCACCGCACTGAAACCGGCGATCGGCGCCGCGCAGCAGGCGTCCGACACGCAGGCGCTCGCCCTGTTCACCGAAGCGGCGTATCGCCATTTCCCGAGCAACGTGAGCTACATCCGCGCTCGCGCGGGTGCGTTCGAGCTGGCGGGGAAGACCGACTCGGCGATGGCCTACTACAAGAAGGCGCTGACCCTCGAGCCGAACGACGTCGGCACAAGCCTGCAGATTGCCAAGGCGATGGTCGACGCCGCGGTGTGGGACACCGCCGTCGTGAACCGGATTCCCAAGAGCGATACCGCCGCCTTGAACCGGCTTCGCGGGGCATTTGCGGTGAAGGTCGACTCGGCCAAGCCCTATTTGCGGCCCGGGCTGTCATCGCCGGATTCGACACAGCGCCTGGCGGCCGCAGTCATCATGCTGACGGGCGGCTCCAAGCTCGCACAGGCTGGCGCGTATCCCGGGGCGTATCGCTGGCTCGACACGCTCCTGACGTTGATCCCGCCGAAAACGCCCGCGGATACGCTCGGTCCCAAGCAACAGGTGCGTATCAACGCGAGTTTCTGGTACGGGCTGTCGTCGGTGCTCACCTTGAACGGGCCGTACCAGGACATGACAAAAGCGAAGGGCGCGAGCCGCTGCCCCCAAGCGCACAGCGTATTCGATCGGCTGACGCGAACGAAGAACGCGCTGCTCCTTGGCCGGCGCGTCCACCCGCCGACGGCGGATCAGATGCTCGGCTTCGTCGCCCAGTATGAACGTGCGAAACCGTCCGTGCAGCGCGCCTTCAAATGCTCGCCGGCATTGTGAGCCGCCGTTGAATTGACCTCAGCCCCGGTCTATATTCCGGCGCTCCGTAAGGGGCTAGGCTTGGGGCTGTAGCTCAGCTGGTTAGAGTGCCGGTCTGTCACACCGGAGGTCGCGGGTTCGAGCCCCGTCAGCCCCGCTCTGCGAAACGGTGATTGGTGAACCGCCTCTCCGCCCCCGTGCCCCCGCCCCTAGTTGGCGGGGGTTTTCTTATTTTGGAGCGTGCCCACGGCTGCTTCCGACGCCCGTTCGGTCCCGTACCATGTGCCGGTCCTTTCGGCCGTGGTCCAGGCATGGGCACAGGGCAGCCAGCGCGCGGTTGACGCCACGCTCGGCGGCGGCGGCCACGCCGTGATTTTGCGAGGGATCGGGGCAAGGGTCTTGGGCATCGACCGCGATCCCGATGCCATCGCCGCGGCGCAAGCCCGGCTTGGCACGGAAGGTGTCGAATACCTCGAAGCGTCCTTTGCCGCCCCTGCCGCCCTTGCCGCCGTTGCTGAATTTCATCCCGACCGCATCCTGCTCGACCTCGGCGTGAGCTCGCATCAAATCGATTCGGCGGAGCGGGGCTTCACATTCCGTCCTGGGGCCCCGCTCGACATGCGGATGACGGGAGCCGGCGCAACCGCGCGCGACATTCTGAACACCTGGCCCGTCGAGCGACTGGCGAGCGTGTTTTTTGAATACGCCGACGAGCGCCGAGCACGGGCGCTTGCAAGGGAAGTGGTCCGCCGGCGCCTCTCGGTGCCCTTCGCTATCAGTGACGATTTCGTCAACGCGATCCGGGCAGTTCTGGGCCCGCGCTCCGGACCGCCCGATTTCGCCCGCCTGTTTCAGGCGCTGCGGATCGCCGTGAATGATGAAATCGCTGCGCTGGATACCGCGCTGCCTGCGTTGCGCGATGCGCTCGTCCCCGGCGGCCGGCTCGCCGTCATCACCTATCATTCCGGCGAAGATCGCGTCGTGAAGAACGCGTTCCGGGACTGGGCGCGCGACTGCATCTGTCCGCCCAAGCAGCCCGTCTGCACCTGCCGCGGCCGGGCCCTCGGGCGTGTCCTCACCAAGAAGCCGATCCTGCCGGACGCTCGAGAAATCACCGCCAATCCCCGCGCGCGCTCGGCGCAGTTCCGCGGGTTCGAGAAAGCCGGAGCGGGTGAGATTTAGAGGCCGGCACTGGATCGCCGTGTGGCTCGTCGCGTTGCTCGCGGCGCTATGGCTCGTCATCGCCCGACAAACCGCGTCGCTGAACGCGGCGCGCGCGCTCACCGATCTGCGTACTGAGCGTGCGACGCTGGAGGGCCGGCGCGCCGAGCTCGAGCGCCGCGTGCGGGTGGCGCAGAGCAGGGCGGTCTTGCTGCCGCGCGCGCGGCAACTGGGCCTCCGGCTGCCGGCGGATACCGAAATCATCTTGCTGCCGGTCCCCGGCGGATCCCAGCAAACGCCCCCACCGCCCGTGCCGCGCCGCCGCAAGTAATGGCCAAGCCCCTGGTGCGGCTCCGCGTGGTGGAAATCGGGCTCGCCGTGGCGCTGCTCGCGCTGGTGATCCGGGCCGCGCAGGTCCAGCTCCTCGAAGGTCACAAGTATGCGACCGCGGCCAGAGCGCAGCGCACCGAGCGTGTCGTGCTCGAAGCGCGCCGCGGCACACTCTACGACCGGCACGGACTCGGCCTCGCGCTGACCCAGGAGACGTATCACGTCGGCGTCGCGCCCAACGAGCTGCGCGATGCGTCACGCGATGCCGGAAAGATCGCCCGCCAGCTGCGGCTCGCGGCCGGTGACGTGCAGCGCGCGCTGAAGCGCCGCTACGCCTGGTTCGCCGGTCCGTTCACGACGGCCGACGTGCAGCCGATCCGCAGTCTGCGGGGCGTCCATCTCGAGCCCGTGTTGCGGCGCTTCTATCCGTCGCCCGACTTCGCGCGTGCCGTCATCGGGAGGGTGGGGGACGACGGGCGCGGTGGCGGCAGCGGCGGCGGTGGTCTCGAGCGCCTGCTGGACAGCCTGTTGGGCGGGACGCCGGGATCGGCGGTCGTGTTGAAGGATCGCGAGGGCCGCGAATACGAATCGCCCGCCCGCGTCATCGCCGAGCCGGTCGCGGGCAGCGACGTCGTGCTCACGCTCGATGCCGAGCTGCAGGAGATCGCGCAGCGCGCGCTCGACGACGCGATCGAGAACATGGAAGCGGACGGCGGCGACGTCGTGATGCTCGATCCCGCCTCGGGCGAGATCCTGGCGGTCGCTTCGCGCCGCGCCGACGGCAGCATGCGGCCCAGCGCGTTCACGGAGACGTTCGAGCCGGGGTCGCTGGCGAAGATCTTCGCCGCCGCCGCCCTGATCATGTTCGAGCGCGTGCGCCCGGGCGAGCGGGTTTCGGGAGAAGGCGGGCGCTACCGGCTCGCCGACCGGATCGTCACCGACGAGCATCCGCTGCCGACGCTCACACTCGCCGACGCGATTCGCGTCTCGAGCAACATCGCGCTGGTGAAATTTGCGGCCCGGCTCGAGCCCGACGAGCAGTATGGCGTGCTGCGCGCGTTCGGATTCGGCGCACCCACCGGCGTGGAGTTCCCGACGGAATCGCCGGGGCGCCTGCGGCCGCCGCATGAGTGGTCGCGCCCGAGCTCCGCGAGTCTCGCGATCGGCTATGAGCTGGCCGTCACGCCGATCCAGCTCGCGGCCGCGTACGGCGCGATCGCCAACGACGGCGTGCTGCTCGAGCCGACGCTGATTCGTGAGGTTCGGGGGCCGAACGGTGCGGTGCTCTATCGCCATCGCCCGGAGCCCGTGCGTCGGGTAATCTCTCCCGATGTTGCGGCCAAACTGCGGGACTTGTTGCGGGGGGTAGTGGACCCGGGCGGCACGGGGGAGCGGGCCGCGCTCGCCAACTTCCAGCTTGCCGCAAAAACCGGGACGGCGCGGCGCGTCGTCGGCGGCCACTATGCCGCGGGGCAGTATACCGCCTCATTCGCGGCGCTGTTTCCAGCCGATGCGCCGCAGCTCGTGGTGATCATGAAGATCGATAATCCAAAAAAAGGGAGCTATTTCGCGGCGCAAACGGCGGCTCCCGTCACGCGCTCGATGCTCGAGCAAGCGCTCGCCGCCCGTACCGTCGCGCTCGATCGCGCGCGCCTGTCCAACGTCGCCATCACGCCGGAGCGCGCGCCGCTCGATGAGCCCGATGGGATCGTTCCCTATGTCGTCCAGTGGCCGTACGTCGCCGATACCGGCGCGGCCACCCCCGGCTCTCCCGGCCAGTCCGATCGCGTCGTTCCCAATGTCGCCGGCCGTCCGCTGCGCGAAGCGGCGCGCGCGCTGCACCGGCGCGGGTTTCAGGTCGTCGTGAAGGGCTGGGGTGTGGTGCACCACACCTGGCCGGCCGCGGGAGACAGCGCCGCGGCGGGAACCACGGTCACCGTATTCGGCGAGCTCCCTCGTCCGTGAGTCGCCCGCTGACGGAAGTCGTAGACGCGCTGGCGCGCGCCGGCATGCTTGTCGATGGACTGGATGCGCGCGCGATCCACCCCCCGTTGCCCGACATCACCGGACTCACCGCCGACGCGCGGCGCATCGAGCCCGGCATGCTGTTTTGCGCTGTGCACGGCGCCGTACTCGACGGCCACCAATTCGTCGCCGAGGCCGCGGCGCGCGGGGCGGCGGCCGCGCTGGTCGAGTCGCGCCAAGCGGTGGCGATTCCGCAGATCCTCGTGCGCAACGGCCGCCGCGCGGCCGCGATCGCGGCCGAGGCGTGGTACCGGCGCCCGGCGGCGCGGTTGCAGCTGATCGGCGTCACCGGCACGAACGGAAAAACGACCTCCGTCCTGCTCGCGCAGCACGTCATGAGCACGCTGTGGCCGATGGGTGCGATTGGGACGCTCGGCGCATTCGATCCCAAGGGAAAACCGGTCGAGAGTGAAGCGGGCAACCTCACGACTCCTGGTCCGATCGACTTGCAGGCGACGCTGGCGGCGCTCGTCGATCGGGGTGCGGGCGGCGTCGCCATGGAAGTCTCCTCGCACAGCCTCGATCAGGGGCGCGTGGAAGGCCTGGTGTTCCGCGCGGCCATCTTCACCAATCTGACGCGCGACCATCTCGACTATCACGAAACGTTCCAGGCCTATTTCGATGCGAAAGCAAAGCTGGTCGGCTACCTCGCCGATGCCGGACTCGCGGTCGTCAACGCGGACGACGCCGCGTGGGCACGGCTGCCGCGCACACCGCGACGCATCACGTTCTCGGCAACCGCGCAGCCAGCCGATGTGACCGCGCGCGACGTCCGCGTGGACGGGAAAGGCGCGCGGTTCACGCTCGTGACGACGCAGGGGAGCCATCCGGTCGCGCTGCCGTTGCTCGGCCGGTTCAACGTCGCGAACGCGCTGGGTGTCGCCGCCTGTGCCATCGGTCTCGACGTGCCCGCGCGCGTGGTCGCTGAGCGGCTCACGACGGCGCCGCAGGTTCCGGGGCGGATGGAGCGGATCGCGGTCGATCCGTGCGTCATCCTGCGCGATTACGCGCATACGCCCGACGCGCTCGAACGTGCCCTGGAAACGGTGCGGGAAGTCACGCCGTCTGGCGGTCGCGTCATCGTCGTCTTCGGCGCCGGCGGCGACCGCGATCGCGGCAAGCGAGCGCCGATGGGCGAGATCGCGGTGCGCCTGGCCGATGTTGCCATCGCGACGTCGGACAATCCGCGCACGGAGGATCCCGAGCGGATCCTGGACGACGTCGAAGCGGGCATGGCGGAGGGGGGGCGCCCGCACTACCGCATCGTGGACCGGCGCGCCGCGATTGGGCAGGCGATGGAGCTGGCGCGCCAGGGGGACACGATCGTGCTCGCGGGCAAGGGCCACGAGACGTATCAGGTCATCGGCACGGTCAAGGAACCGTTCGACGAGCGCGAGATCGTTCGCGGCCTCGGAGGAGCGTGATGGCCGGCCGCACGGACGGTCTGACGACCGGACGGCCCTGGACGAGCGAGGAGATTGCCGCCGCGCTCGGCGTTCCCGCGCCGGCGCAGCTGAAGTTTGCGGCGATTTCCACCGACTCCCGGCACATTATCCCCGACACCCTCTTCATCGCGCTCAAGGGCGACAAGTTCGACGCGCACGATTTTCTCGATAGGGCGAAGGCCGGGGGGGCGACCGCGGCGGTCGTGCGGCGCGGAACACCGCCGGTCGCAGGGTTGCCGTTCTTCGAAGTCGCCGACACGCTCACGGCCCTCGGGCTGATCGCGCGCGCGCGCCGGCGCCTGTTTCCCGAAGGCACGCCGGTGGTCGCCATCACCGGATCGAGCGGCAAGACCAGCACCAAGGAGATGATTCGCGCCGCGCTGGGCGCGCGGTACCGCGTGCACGCGACGACGGCAAACTTGAACAACCTGATCGGCGTGCCGCTCACTATTCTGAGCGCCCCGCAGGATACGGAAGCGCTCGTCGTCGAAGCGGGGGCCAGCGTGCCGGGCGAGATCGCGCGCATGCGTGACATCATTGAGCCCACGATTGCCGTGATCACGAACATCGGCTACGCGCACGTCGAAGGGTTCGGATCGCTCGAGGG
>Ga0070694_100002210_pt1 | contig 11522 bp, 9 predicted proteins | sample KBSK1251metaG_FD_65470 | JGI IMG/M metagenome (GOLD analysis project Ga0070694, IMG submission 65470) | Corn, switchgrass and miscanthus rhizosphere microbial communities from Kellogg Biological Station, Michigan, USA - KBS K1-25-1 metaG | ecosystem: Host-associated > Plants > Roots >... | reverse complement strand
CGCGCAACGCGCGATTGAATTGGATGACTCGCTTGGTGAAGCGTACGCGACTTATGGTCTGGCGATCGAAACGTCCGATTGTAAATGGGAAGAGACTGAGCGGATTTACCAACGCGCCCTGGAATTGAATCCGAATTATCCGTTGACCCACGAATGGTATTCGAGCCTTTTGATCGGGACCGGCAGGTTCGAAGAGGGGCTGCGCGAAATCTTCCGGGCCGAGGAATTGGATCCGCTTTCGTTGCGAGAGATGACGCTGGTCGTCTGGTCCTATTACCAGGTTCGTCGCTTTGAAGAGGCAATCAACAAGGCCCAACAAATCATTGAACTCGATCGGAACTATCCGCAGGGACATTTCCAGCTGGGGAATGCTCTGCTCGAAGTCGGCGAAGTGGAAAAGGGTTTGGCGGCACTCCGTGAAGGAGCGAAATTAATGGGCGGTGCAGCGTTGCCGTCGAGCATCTTGTGCTTTGGGCTGGTTGCGGCCGGCAAACGCGAAGAGGCCGAAAGCGTGCGGACCGAGCTCTTGACGTTGGCATCAACGAGTTACGTTAAGGAGTATTTCCTCGCGACGGCACACCTGGCGTTGGGATATCACGATGAGGCGCTGACGTGTCTGGAGAAAGCGGCGGCGGAGCGTGATCCCTGGCTGGTTTGGTGGGGGACAGAAACAAAGCTTGATCCGCTGCGGAAGCACCCGCGGTTCATCGACGCCTTTCGATCAACAAATAATCCCATGGCGTTTTGATTTGGAGTGCGGTGACTTGTCGGCGCTATTGTTTGGAGTTCCGCCTTCAGGCGGCGCTAAGGAGTGGCCGCCTGAAGGCGGGACTCCAAACCACCGAGCGGCCACTTCGCCTTCAGCTCTTCCACCGTTCCATTAAACACGTCGACATCCATGTCGTACTCAGTCCCGGGAACGGTGTAAAGACAGTTGCTTCGATCCGCGGCCTTGCAATTCATCTCGCAGGAAAACTGCCAGAGTGTATAGGTCTTCCAGGTGCCCGCCGGAAAGTCCGTCAGGCCCTTCTTGAATCGCGCATACCAGAGATGCGTCTTCGCAAACACATCGTCTTCGCCGTATTGATCCGCAATCGCTCTCGTCACCTCGTTGTTGGCGTAAACGACTGGATAACGTCCGGTCTTTTCCTTGATACGCTTGATGAATTCGCGCGCCTCCTCAAAGCTCATGTGCCTGGTGTTGTCGGTGCTTTCCAGATCCAGCGCGATCAGATCGTCAGCTTCAGGCTTTGCGGTTTCCAGAAAGAAGTCCGCCTGCTTAATCGGATCGCCGGGCTTGCCGTAGTGATAGCCACCCCACTTGTAGCCGCGCTTCTTCGCTTCCACCTTGCGCTCGGCGTATTTGGTGTCGACCCGAAATCCAATTGTGGCGCGATGAATGATGGCGACGACGCGCTTGTCCTTGGCGAGTTGCTCCCAATCAATGGGGTTGCCTTCGAAAGGATCGATCGCGAGAGCGATGTTGGGATTTTTCCAGGGTTCGGAGAATTCGGGCGATTGGGCGACGGTGTATGAAGACGTCGCAAGAGCGGTTGCGAGTAAAAGAATGATTCTCGCTATTGTCAGGTTCAAGTTGCACCCTTTGGACAGCTTATCGAAGAGTATTTAAAAATTCATTGATATCGATGTCGGCGTCACGCAATGCGCCTTTCAACGTGTAACGGTCAACTTCGTCATGAAAAGGAACTACTATGATGCGGCCATCAGGATGCTTCATCTTCACGTGGCTACCCTTTCGATGGACTTCGACGAAGTCGAGCCGCTTAAGCGCCGTGAGGACTTGTTTGCCTGAAAGAACTGGGAGTTTCACATCGTCAATTCAACAAGTTCCTGGTCTTCACCGAGTTCGTTTGGTTCGGGCTCAAGGTATAGATCAATTGCTTCGCGGATATTCTGAAGGGCCTCTTCTTTGGTTTTGCCTTGAGACCAGCAGCTCTTCAGCGAAGGGACGTGAGCCACGAAATAACCATCTTCGCCCCGTTCAATTATGACCTTGATGTTCATTGGAAGGAGATTAGCACTACCTTTTACTCGTTGGAAGCTTTAAGCATCGTGTTGTGCTACCTTAAGGCTTCATTAGGTGAGTTCACCCAAGCCCCGACTCAGTGTTGCGTGATATACTTCCGAGTCCCGTCCAGAGAGTTGAGTCAAAACCTATAGTGGCTAACGTCCTCGAAATTATTCCCCTCGGCGGCATCGGCGAGTTCGGGATGAACTGTACCCTGATGCGCTTCGGCGATGAGATGATCATCATCGACGCCGGGATGGGGTTCCCCGAAGAGAGCGCCTATGGCGTCGATGTTTGCATTCCTGACTTTGAAATCCTCGAACAGTATCGCGACGAGATCACGGCGATTATCCTGACGCATGGCCACGAAGATCATCTGGGCGCGTTGCCTTATGTGCTGAAAAAGATCAACGTGCCGGTTTATGCGTCGCACTTCACGCTCGCGTTAGCGGAAAGCAAGTTGGATGAGCACGAACTTCTCGGCGACGTTCTGTTACATCGCGTCGAGCCGCGCGACGTTGTCACGTTAGGCTCGTTCACGATTGAATTCATTCGCGCCTCGCACAGCTTGATCGATTGCTTTCATCTGGCGATCAAAACACCGGTCGGCACGATCATTCATACCGGCGATTACAAAGTCGATGAGACGCCGGTCATCGGCGAGCCCATCGATTTGCGCAGCCTGCGCCGTTATGGACAGGAAGGCGTGCTCGCGCTGCTTTCTGATTCGACCAACGCGACAGTCCCCGGGCGCACACCTTCAGAACGCGCCGTCATCCCGGCCTTCGAAGAAATCTTTGCCGAGGCCGAAGGCCGCATCATTGTCGCGGCGTTTGCTTCCTCAATTCATCGTATCCAAATCGTTTTTGATGTAGCCCAGCAGTTCAACCGAAAAGTCTGCGTGCTGGGCCGTTCGATGCAGAAGAACGTCGAGATCGCTGATCGGCTGGGCTATCTGGACATTCATGACGGGATGCTGGTTTCGATCAACGAAACGAAAGCGATGCGGGATAACGAAATCGTTTTTCTCGTCACCGGTTCACAGGCCGAGCCGCGCGCCGCTCTCTATCAAATGGCCACGCAAGTTTACAAAGGCCTGACTATTGAAGAAGGTGACACCGTCGTGCTCTCAGCGCGCATCATTCCGGGCAACGAGCGCGCGATCTCCAAGCTGATCGGTTTCATGTACAAGCGCGGCGCGAACATCATTGAAGAGAAACGCCGGCTGATTCACGTCAGCGGTCATGCCTCGCAGGATGACATCCGAATCATGACTGAAGCCGTGCGCCCAAAATTTGTGGTGCCGATTCACGGCGAATATCGCATGTTGTTTCGTCACAAAGAATTTGTGAAGAACCACCTGGGGATTCCGGAGCACAGAATCATCCTGATCGAAAATGGCGACGTGCTGGAACTGGACGGCGAGCGCGCGGCCATAGTTGATAAGCGAGATACCAAGCGTATCTTCATCGACGATTCAGGATTTGAAGAGATTGACTACGAAACCGTGCGTCAACGAAAGAAGATGGCGTACGAAGGCATCGTCACCCTGATCGTCACGATCAATGGTGAAAGCGGCGCGCTGGAAACGACCCCGGAAATTGTCGCCCGCGGCGTGCGCGGTCTTGATGAATCAAACGGGTTCATAAAATCCGCGCAGACCGCGGTGGCAGATGCTTTTTCCAGAGCCTCGCCGGCGCAACTCGGAGATTCGACGCTGCTCAAAGAGTATCTGCGGGTCGAACTCAAGCGTTTCATCCAGGCGCAGACAGGGTCTCGGCCGGTAATCACTCCGGTTGTCCAGCAAATCTAGAAACCGCAAGTCCTCGCTAACTGCCTCGCATTGCTGCGGATAAGGTAGGCCGCGAAAATCCTTTCCTAGTAAAACTACCAGGCGGCAGAGTCGGCAAGCCCGCAGATTTTTGTCGCCCAACTTCTGCCGTTTGTTGTATTCTAAATAAGCCGAAGCCCTCTCGGCCCTCACGGCAATGATATTCATCGCTAGCTAGTTTCCCCTTTATCTCCAAATTAACCGAAACGTCGCTCACCAGGCAGAACCTCAACGCAGATGGATTGGACTAACAAGGTTGTATTAATTACGGGCGCATCATCCGGAATAGGACGCGCCATGGGAATTGAGCTATCGCGCCGCGGGGCATCGGTGGGATTACTTGCCCGCCGTGGCCATGTGCTTGAAGAAATTGTCGATAAGATCACCGAAGCCGGAGGCCGCGCGCTATCGGTGCCGGCGGATGTTACCGACCCTCAGGCTGTGCGCGTAGCAGTATCCGCGGTGCGAAGGACATTCGGCCCTATCGATATCCTGGTGGCGAATGCGGGGATCAACGTAAATACATTTGTTCCAGATCTCTGTGAGAAAAAAATCGCGGATCTGATGAACGTCAACGTCCTCGGCGTGGTGAACAGCGTCTCGGCCGTTTTGCCGGAGATGGTCCGGCGGGGAAGCGGCCATCTGGTCGCGAACTCCAGTCTCGCGGCATACCGTGGCCTTCCGAAATCAGCCGCTTATTGCGCGAGTAAGGCAGCCATCTCAACTTTCTTCGAGGCGATAAGAATCGACCTGCGCGGCTCGGGCGTTGATGTCACCACAATTCATCCCGGCTTCGTCAAGACACCTCTAATTGCCAGTATCACACGCACACCTTATGTAATGGAGCTGGATTACGCAGTGAATAAGATCGTGCGCGCGATCGAGAAGCGTAAGAAGGGATATTCGTTTCCCTGGCAACTCGCCACAATGGCTCGCGCCTGCAAGTTGCTCCCCGCTCCCATGTACGATTGGTTTGCCGAGCGCAATTCGTTCCGCGGTTAGCTTCATTTTTTGATCGACGCTCGCGCGAGTTTAACTTCCAAAACCTGTTAAGTGGTCGACTGGATTCCGCAGATTGGGACCTTTCAGTTGCTTCCCTGGAAGTGTAAACTGCGCGTCACGTCATGGACTGGTCTGAAAAGGTTGTCCTCATTACCGGCGCATCTTCGGGAATCGGCCGAGGATTGGCGGTCGAATTGGCGCGGCGCGGCGCGAAGCTTGGGTTGCTGGCCCGCGGTGTACCTGCTCAGAAAACATTAGGGGCAGCGGTCGGTGGGTCGACAGATCGACTGCCTCTCGTGCCGTCGCCCGCTCTCGAGGCTGCGGCAAAGGAGATCGAAGAGAGAGCTGGCTCTCACAGTGAAATGGCCGCGGCGCGGACAGTGCTGTTGCCTGCTGACGTGCGTGATGCGAAAGCTGTCCGGGCAGCCGCAGATCTCCTCCGCGAACGCTTCGGAAAAATCGACGTCCTGATCGCGAACGCCGGAGTGGGCGCTACGACCGACGCTACCGAACTGGATCCCGAAGACGTGGCCCGGGTAATTGGCGTGAACGTCATCGGAGCGGCAAACAGCGTCGCGGCGGTATTGCCGGAGATGGCCACCCGCGGATCGGGACAATTGGTAGCAATATCCAGTCTCGCCGCATACCGCGGTCTTCCGAAATCTGCCGCTTACTGCGCGAGCAAGGCTTCACTCTCGTCATTCTTTGAAAGCCTGCGAATCGACCTGATCGGCTCAGGCGTGAAGGTGACCATCATCCATCCCGGCTTTATCAAGACACCCTTGACGGCCGGCCGTAAAGCGGACATGCCCTATCTGATGGAATTGGATTATGCCGTCAACAAAATTATCGGGGCCATCGAGAGGCAGAAGAAGTCATACGCATTCCCCTGGCAACTCGCCACCATCGTGCGGGCCGCGATGATCATGCCTAACTTTATGTATGACTGGATCTCCCGAAGAAATTCCTTCCGCGAATAAGTGATTCTTGATTTGCGATTTGCGATTGCGCGTGTGACACTGCGGTCGTTCGTTCGATCAAATCGTCAATCTAAAATCAAAAACCCAAAATGACTCTGATTCAGGCCATTCTGCTCGGCATCGTTCAGGGCCTCACTGAATTCATTCCGATCAGTTCAACTGCGCATTTGGTGCTGGCGAGCCGGGTCCTGGGACTGGCCCTCAATCCGGAACAGTTAACGGCCTCGATCGCCGTGATTCAGTTGGGCACACTGATCGCTGTGCTGATCTATTTTGCCGGCGACATCTGGAATATTTCGATCGCGTTCGTGCGCGACCATCTGAAATTGTTGACGGGCGGAAGGAATGAAGCGGGGCCTCGTCTGTCTCATAACGCGTTGCTGGGATGGCTGGTGGTAATTGGATCGCTGCCGGTCGCCGTCGTTGGCCTGCTCTTCAAAAAGCAAATCGAAGGCACGTTTACCAAAAATCTCTGGGTGATCGCGACGATGATGGTTTTCATCGCGCTGATGCTGGCGCTTGCCGAGGCCGTCGGGAAAAAGCAGCGTCAGATGCAGGATCTTACTGTCAAAGACGCGCTCATCGTCGGGTTCGCGCAGTGCCTGGCGTTGATTCCCGGGTCCAGCCGTTCAGGCTCGACTATCATGGGCGGACTCTTTGCCGGCGAAGCGAGAGACACTGCCGCACGATTTTCGTTCTTACTTTCAATTCCAGCGATTGCGGCAAGCGGGTTGTTGGAAATGAAGGAGGCTCTGCACAGACTTCCTCAAGGCAGCCTGACCGCTCTCGCGGTCGGCACAGTCATCTCCGGCATCGTAGGTTATTTATCGATCTGGTTCCTGCTTCGTTTTCTGCGGACGCATACGACCGGAGTGTTCATCGGCTACCGGCTGATTGTAGGGGCGGCTATTCTCCTGCTGTTGTCGATGGGCCGCATTACCCCGCTATAAGTTTGGAGTGCGCCGGCAGAGCGAAGCGGCGACGGCGCTTTGGATCGGCGTTCGGCGTTTAGTCCGCAATAATTCTTGTCAAATTGCCGGAAGTCCAAACAATCCAAAGCGCCGTCGCCGCTTCGCTCTGCCGGCGCATTCCAAAGTTAGCTCTTATCTCCAACAACAAGTAAACTCCCAACATGACTGCCGCGCCTTCCCTTAAAAAGAAGAGCAAGAAGTGGATTGTGCGAAAAACCGATCACACTCGCGTGCGGGAGCTCGCGACGCAGCTCGGAGTTTCTCCCATCGTAGCTGACTTGCTGGTAGCGCGCGGTTATGGTGACGCTGACGCGGCGAAAGCTTTCCTCAATCCCTCACGCGAGCAGCTTCACGATCCGTTTCTCATGCGTGGAATGCCGGAAGCGGTGGAGCGCGTACTGCGGGCGATCGATCAACACGAACCCATTCTCATTTATGGCGATTATGATGTTGATGGAACGACCGGCACGGCAGTCCTGCTGCGTGCGCTGCGCATGTTGGGAGCGACTGCCGGCTTCCACGTGCCGCACCGTTTCACGGAAGGTTACGGCATTCAACAACCTGCGCTAGAAAAAGCGGCCAACGAAGGTTACAAGCTGGTCGTCAGTGTCGATTGCGGAATACGCGCGCACGAGCCGCTGGTGTGGGCCCGAGAAAACGGGTTGGACATTATCATCACTGATCATCACTTGCCCGATGAAGATGAAGGCTCGCCGCCGGCGCTGGCGGTGCTGAATCCAAACCAGCACGGCTGCGGTTATCCCGACAAGAGCCTGGCCGGAGTCGGGGTCGCCTTTAAATTAGTCCATGCGCTGTTTCGCGAGCGCGGGAAAGAAGCGGCCGTGCCCGGGTTTCTAAAGATGGTCGCCATCGGAACGGTTGCCGACGTCGCGAAACTGGTGGGCGAGAATCGCGCCATCGTAGCGCTGGGACTCGCTGATTTGCCGCGTGCGATTAATCCCGGGCTGCGCGCGCTGATCGAAATTGCCGGCTGCGGCGACGATAGCGAAATGACGGCTTACGATCTCGGCTTTCGTATCGGGCCCCGCATCAACGCGGCCGGCCGCATGGACGCCGCCCGCGCCGTCGTCGAACTTTTCCAAGCGGACGAGAAAGAAGAAGCTCGGCGCCTGGCTGAGCATCTGGATACGCGCAACCGCGAACGAATGGAAGCGCAGCGCGAGATTTTCAATCGCGCTATTGAGGAGTTTGAGAGCAGCGGCACCGACATGAGCTTGTGTTATGCCGCGGTCATTGCCGGCGATGGCTGGCATCGCGGAGTAATCGGTTTGGCCGCTTCGAAAATCGCCGAGAAATTGAACCGGCCGTGCGTCGTCATTTCACTCGAGGGCGATACCGGTCACGGGTCCGCGCGCAGTATTGAGGCCTATCACCTGTTTGATGGATTGACCTCATGTCGCGATCTTTTGGAAAAGTTTGGTGGCCACTCTCACGCGGCGGGTCTTTCGATTCGTCGCGATCAGATTGAAGAATTTCGACGTCGCTTGAATGAACATGCGGCCTCGTGTTTGACTGAAGATGATCTGGCGCCGTCTCTGTCGATTGACGCAGAACTTGACGCGAAGGATCTGGGATTTCAGCTGTCGAAGGATTTGCGGTTGCTCGAGCCGTTTGGGGCGGGAAATCCGCGGCCGGTATTTGTGACGCGAAGGTTGCGCGTTTTGAGCGAGCCGCAAATCATCAAAGAGCAGCATCTAAAGCTGCGCGTGAGCGGTGCGAACGACAGACCGATGGAGGCCATCTGGTGGCGCGGCGTCGAGGAGGTTGACAGGCCGCCCCGGATGAATGACTACATCGACCTCGCGTACGAGTTTGAGGCGAACCGGTGGCAGGGCGACATCAGATTGCAGTTGAATGTTCAGGACATGAGATTCGCGCAGACTTAAGTCTGTGTTGCTTTTGCGGATAATTCACAGACTAAAGTCTGTGCCACTATGCAGGCAGTTACGCGAAAGAAAAGAATCACCGCGGTTGATTTGCGGGCGCGCGTTCCGGCGATTGCGCGCGCGCTGGCCCTGATTCTGCTGGTCGGAGGCGCGGTTTTTGTGGGCGTGTCTTATTACAAGATGCGCAACAACACGCCCTTTCGTTTGAAATCGGAATCACCCACGCTCTCAAAAGAGATTACCGGCATCATCAACGGATACGAGCGGCGCATTACCAAAAACGATCGAGTGTATCTATGGCTGCGCGCCGCGCGTGACGTGACCTATGCAGACGGTCATCACGAACTCGAACAGGTAAATCTGCAGGTCTTTCCGCCAACCGGTGACAAGTCCGATCAAATTATTTCGGATCGATCGATCTATGATGAGAAGAGCGGCGTGCTGCAATTCAACGGAAATGTCCAAATGGAATCTCATGACGGGTTGAAAGTCAGGACCGATTCGGTTCAATTCAATCAGGAAACCAAGATTGCTGAGACTGCCGCGCCGGTCAGCTTTGAGCGCGAAAACGTCTCGGGCCAATCAACCGGCGCACTGGTTGATAACGACAAGAAGCGCCTGGAATTGCGTAGCGCCGTCGCCGTCACTGTGGCGCCCGAAGCCTTCAAGGATCCCAAAGCCAAAGCTGCCAAGCCGCTGACCGGAACGCGCGCCAGGCCGGTAAACATTCATTCCAGCCAGGCTGTTTTCGAACAAGCGACGATGCGCCTGACCTTTTCCGGAGGCGCCACGGCCGAGCAGGAGCAGGACATCATGAGCGGCGACACGCTCACGGCCGTCCTCAACGACAAAAAGAAACTCCAGAAGATCGAGATGCGCGGTAATTCTTATCTGCGATCGATGGAGCCAGGACACGCGGCCGAAGCGCATTCAGTCGACATGGACTTTTATTTTGATGCTGATCAGCGTCTGACCCGCGCTTACGGCGCCCGGGACATTCGCGCGCAGACGCTGAATGCAGATTCAGATGTGCAACTCAACGGGGCGAACACACTCGACATGAGTTTTCAGGCGGTGGGCGATCAGAGTCTTTTGAAAGAGATGCGCACCGAAGGTCGCTCGGTCGCGACCATGTCCGCCCCCAAGTCGCGGGCCAACGATCCCCGCGCAGCGAGTAAACGTCTGACCGCTGATTCAATCAAGATGGGCTGGCGCGCCAACGGGAAAGATCTCGAAAAGGCTGAGGCTGTCGGCAATGCGGAGCTTTACGTCGAGCCTGTGCAGAAAACTGCAAAGAACAATCGCAAGACCTTGACGGCGGCGCGATTCGATTGCTCCTTCTTCGAGATTGGGAACATTACCCGGGACTGCACCGCCACCGGAAGCGCAAAGGCCGTGTTCGACCCGTTTCAGTCAGACGAAAAACATGGTGCGCAGACAATCACCTCGCAGAAGCTGGTCGCGTTGTTTGTCCGCGAGACTCAGGACGTCGAGCGGGTTGATGCTACCGGCGAGGCCAAGTTCAACGAACTGGATCGTAACGGCACAGCGAATGGCATTTCTTATACGGCCGCAGATCAGATGGTGCGGATGCGTGGAGGCGATCCGACAGTTTGGGATTCGCGGGCGCGTACGAAAGCCGTGGAGATCGATTCAAACAACGAGACTCACGTCTCAGTCTGCCGGGGCAAAGTGCAGACTACTTATTACAGCCAGGAGCAGATGAACGGCGCCACTCCGTTCCGCAAGGTCAAGAGTCCGGTTTATATTGCCGGGGACAAGGCTGAGATAGATCACAATTCCGGCCGCGCCGTCTATTCCGGGTCAGCGCGTCTGTGGCAGGACGACAACTATGTCCGCGGTGACTCGATTACGCTTTATCGCGAAGAAAAGCGCATGGAGTCCTGGGGCCATGTGCAAAGCGCGCTGTATCAGGCCAGACAGAAAAACGGGAACACAACAGAACTTGTGCCGGTATTTGCCACGGCTGAATTCATGAGGTACTCAGACACAGATCGTCTGCTGCATTACGAAACCAACGTGGATATCAAGCAGGGAACGGATCGTCTGACGTCTGCCGTCGCCGACGTTTTTTTACAAAAGGACACGAACGAAGTAGAGCGCACCATCGCACAAAAGAATGTGACGATTGTTCAGCCCGGCCGGCGCGGCACGGGTGATTGGTGCCAGTACACGACAGCGGACGAAGTCGCGGTGCTAACGGGAAATCCTGCTCACGTGGAAGATGCCGAGCAAGGCACGACCGATGGCAATCGACTGACGATGTATCGTCGCGAGAACCGCGTAGTTGCTGACGACACCCGAGGCTCGCAGTCGCCCGGCCGGGTGCGTTCGACGCATAAGATTACAAAGCCGTAAGTTGGCAGAAACCCGACCGTCAGGGAGGGTGCAACCATTGCGGCGGGCACCCTGCCTAACGGTCGGGTGCAACCATTGCGGCGGGCACCCTCCCTAACGGTCGGGTGCAACCATTGCGGGCACCCTCCCTAACGGTCGGGCAACCATTGCGGTGGGCACCCTGCCTAACGGTCGAGTGCAACCATTGCGGTGGGCACCCTCCCTAACGGTCGGGTGCAACCAATGCGGCGGGCACCCTCCCTAACGGTCGGGTGCAACCAATGCGGTGGGCACCCTGCCTAACGGTCGGGTGCAACCAATGCGGTGGGCACCCTGCCTAACGGTCGGGTGCAACCAATGCGGCGGGCACCCTGCCTAACGGTCGGGTGCAACCAATGCGGCGGGCACCCTCCCTAACGGTCGGGTGCAACCATTGCGGTGGGC
>Ga0070694_100002207_pt1 | contig 11528 bp, 10 predicted proteins | sample KBSK1251metaG_FD_65470 | JGI IMG/M metagenome (GOLD analysis project Ga0070694, IMG submission 65470) | Corn, switchgrass and miscanthus rhizosphere microbial communities from Kellogg Biological Station, Michigan, USA - KBS K1-25-1 metaG | ecosystem: Host-associated > Plants > Roots >... | reverse complement strand
CGCCTGTTGCTTCACAGCGCAGTCGAGCTGGCTCGTCACACGCTGCCGGGAATGAAAGAGCGGCGTTGGGGACGGATACTCAACATCACTTCAATTGCGGTGAAACAACCGGTTGATAATTTGATCCTTTCGAACAGTCTGCGCGCCGCGGTCACTGGCTTTGCGCGCACCCTCGCCAGCGAGGTGGCGAGTTTTGGTATCACCGTCAACAACATCATGCCCGGCTACACGCGCACCGAACGTGTCGAAGAGTTGGCGCAAATGATGTCAGAGAAGCAGGGAATCACGCCCGCGGAATTCATTGCGCGCTGGGAGAAAGAAATTCCGATGCGGCGCATCGGCGAGCCACGCGAGTTTGCGGCCCTGGCGGCGTTTCTGGTTTCCGAGCGCGCCAGCTACATCACCGGCACCTCGACTCCAGTTGATGGTGGATGGATTCGCGCGTTGTTTTGATGTAACGCAAACTGTTAGTTTGCGGCCGCGTCGATTGCGATTCATTCTTCGCAAACTAACAGTTTGCGTTACGCGCTCCCGAGACATTCTTCCAGGTTTGGATTATCATCGGGCCCTCAAATGGAGATCTGAATATGAGGTCCCTCACTCGATTCATGTTTTTCATGGCTCTGAGCCTGGCTGGGCCCGCGCTCGTTCAATCACAGGACAACAGCAGGAACAAAGGTGGCTCGATCACTGGCCGCGTGACGATCGCGAGTAAACCCGTAGCTGGAGTGACGGTCACCGTGAGCGCAGGTGCTGACGCTCTGTCGGGCAGTGGCGCGAGCGTGAAGACAACCACCGACGATGAGGGCCGTTTTCGCATCTCTAATCTTCTGTCGGGAACGTACTATGTCTGGCCGTTCGTACCGGCATTTGTGGTCAACGAAGGAACTGGAGTTTATCCGCAGGGAAAAAGTGTGGCGGTCGAAGATGGCGAGATTGCCGAGGACATCAATTTTACTTTGAACCGTGGCGCGGCGATTACCGGTCGGGTTACCGACGCTGCAGGTCGTCCGCTCATAGAAGAACGTATTCGAATCCTGCCAGTCGATCCAAACTTGCGCCGGCTAATCAGTTCAGTCTATCCGAGCATAAACAGCATCCTCACTGACGACCGCGGCGTATACCGCGTGTACGGCCTGCCGTCCGGAAAATACAAAGTCGCAATTGGCGATCAATTTGCAGCCTTTACCGCCACCAGAGGCAGACGCTTCTATCCGCAGACCTTCCACCCCGACGTCACTGACGAAGCGAAAGCAACGCTCATCGAGTTAACTGAAGGCAACGAAGCCAGTAACGTTGACATCACCGTGGCCCGAGCGATGACGGGCTTTTCGGCCAGCGGCACCGTTATCGATGCCGAGAAAAATCAGCCGGTAAGCGGCGTCAGCTTTGGCCTAACCATAATCGTTGGCGGTCGTCCATCGGGATTCATGAGCGGCAACGGCATCTCGACCAGCACGGGAGCTTTTCGAATTGATAATCTGCCGCCTGGGCGCTACGCCGGCAGCATCCTGCCGGGTTCGGGAACCGGCTATTACGGCGAGACTCAACCGTTTGACATAACCGACGGCGACGTGAGCAACCTGGAAATGAAAGTTCATCAGGGCTCCATGATCAACGGAAACCTGGTGTTTGAAGGCCCGGTGGACAGAATGGTTTGGGGGCGGCTTTCGCAGACGCGGTTGGCCGTAACCATGTCCGGTGTCGGGAGTTCGGTAGGCACTATCAGTTATTCAGACATCAATCCTGACGGAAGTTTTCAAGCTGGCCCCTTCCAGGCGGGAACCGCGGTCATTCGTCTCATTGCGGCGGACAGAAATTCGTCGGCGGAATTTGCCGCATTGAGCATAGATGTGAATGGGGCCGATAAGAGTCGGGGCATAGAGATCACGCCGGGTGAAAATATCTCCGGAGTCAGAATCACAGTTGGCTATGGGACCGGCACCATTCGCGGAACCGTCAAGGTTGAGGGCGCCGTCATCCCTTCGGAACAATATATTAGCGCCTCGTACTCTCGCACTGGCAGCCCGCTAGTCATTTCCTATAATCGAGTTGATGCGCGCGGCCGCTTTGTCTTTGAGCACGTGCCTCCGGGAAATTATGAAGTCGTGGTGACCGCATATGTGGACCGGAAACCGGTGACCGCGCGGCAATCGGTTGTATCCAGTAACGGAGTCGTAACTGAGGTGACAGTTGGTCTGAATCTCAGTCCTGGTCCGTCGCCCGGACCTTGAGCGTTTCCGAGGAGTTCCTCATTGATGAAATTCAGGATCCTGATCGTTCTGGCTGCTGCTGTCGCAACGTTCCCCCTTGCCCGGTATGCCGGCGCCCAAACCAATCCTAAAACCACCGACGAAGAGATTGGCGTTACCAAGCTCGGATCGATCACCGGACGCGTGGTTGCCGATGGCCAGCCCGTAATCAACGCCGTTGTCTCATCGTCTCGCCTGAACTCCACGGGCCCGGCGCGCGCGGTGCCGGTTAACGACAATGGTGATTTCGAGTTAAAAGGACTGGAGCCGGGTGTGTATCGGATTACCGCGGGGGCGTCCGCCTATGTCCCGGCGCCGACGGATTCCGATGTGGAGACGTACTATCGCGTGGGCGATTCGGTCGCGTTGAGATTGATCAAAGGTGGTGTGATTACCGGCAAGGTTTTGACGGCCGAGGACGCGCCCGTGGTCGCTGTCAGAGTACGCGCTTCGATGATTCGGGATATCAACGGTAAGCCGCCGGCGACGCTGGGACGTAGCCTCGAACAAACCACCGATGACCGCGGCATCTTTAGAATCTTCGGGTTGTCTCCTGGCACTTATGTAGTTTCATCGGGTGGACGAGGACCAAGCGGCTATGGCGTTAACGCGTTCGATAACGACGCCCCAACTTACGCCCCCTCATCAACTCGAGACACGGCTGCCGAGATCCTAATCGCCGGCGGCGAAGAAAAGACCGTCAACATTCACTATCGCGGAGACGTGGGCCACGTGGTTAGTGGAAATGTGACGGTGACGGCCACACCCAACACTCCGTGGATCAGCATCTATCTGGCGCGACTGGTCGATGACGCGCCGGATGTGAGGTTGTCGACTTCCCAAAACACCGGCGCCAAAGGCTTCGAGTTCAATGGCGTGGCCGATGGTGAGTATCTAATCTGGGCCCAGTATGCGCCCACTCAAAGCGAAACGCTTTTGTCTGAGCCAAAGCGAATTACCGTGAAAGCAGCGGATGTTACCGGAATTGAGCTGAGCACAAAACCTTTGGCCGCTGTTGCGGGAGAATTGATTCTGGAATCGTCAAAGCTCGAGGCCTGCAAAGAAAAACGCCGGCCAGTTTTTCACGAGACGCTCATCACGATTGAGCGCAAACAGAAGGGGACTCCTAAAGAACCACCGCAACTTCCGCTTTACCGCACTGCGCAGGGGGTGCCGGACAGCAACGGCAAATTCCTGCTGCGCAACCTTGGCGCCGGCCAATACCGTCTGGATGTGCGCTTCTTTGCGCGTTACTGGTTTTTGCGATCAATTACCGCGCGGGCGGCCTCGGCTACACCGGCAACGCAAGCCGGCGATGCCGCACCGGCCTGGTTGGTCTTGAAAGCCGGAGACCGTCTGACCGGCGTCAAGGTAACACTCTCGGAAGGCGCGGCTTCGCTGAATGGAAAGGTTGAGCCGGCTCGAGATGAGAAGTTGCCGCCGCAACTGTCTGTCTATCTATTGCCTGCCGAAAAGGAGAGCAGCAACGACGTGCTGCGCTTTTTCAGCGCTCGCATCGAGGCTGATGGTGCGTTTACCTTCGATCATCTGCCGCCAGGTCGTTATCGCGCGCTGGCAAAGGCGCGGACGGAAAACGAACCCCTGGGCACCGCTGACCTCCGGCTGCCTGACGCGGCCGATACGCGCTTCAAACTCCGGCGCGAGGCAGAGGCCGCCAGGTTTGAAGTCGAATTGCAGCCCTGTCAGAATGTGTCCGATTACCATCTCAACCTTAAGTCGAATTAGTTTTCCGTATGACTTGCACACATCTCGATCAAATCCGCGAAGTGACGCCGAGCGCCAACGGCTGTGAAGATTGCCTTAAGATTGGCGACACCTGGGTACACCTGCGACTCTGTATGAGTTGCGGCCACGTCGGCTGTTGTGACTCGTCAAAGAACAAACACGCGACCAAACATTTTCGCGCGACGAATCATCCGATCATTAAGTCCTTCCAGCCCGGTGAAGAGTGGGGTTGGTGCTATGTCGATGAAGTGATGTTCGACGAGTTGTAGACTGCCGAATTTAAACCAGTCCCGTCTCATTCACACTTGGCTTCAGCCGGGTGAATTACGCGAAACAATGCGCCGGAAACCGTTTAAACGGTTTCCTCCTCTCAATGGCATCGCAGTCACCCGGCTGAAGCCGGGTGTTAATGAGAACCTCGCCTCTCTTGCGGTTCTCTCCAAATCGGAAAAGCTCTCACCCAAACTTCATCTCCAGAATCCTTGCGCCGCACTTTTGTGAATGGCAACATGCTCGCGTTTGTTTGCAAGCTGAAACTACCCGGCGCTTCTTCCTGGCCGGTGGAGGCCCTGAAAAATGGATCACATTATTAGCTGGCAATTGGCGGGACACCTGGCGTCGGTGCTGACCATGTTGGCTTATCTGCTTAAAGACATACTGTGGCTGCGACTGCTGACAATTCTTTCCTGCTTCGCCGGCATTGCTTTTAATTATTTTGTCCCCGCGACACCGCTGTGGACAGTCATGTATTGGAACGTGCTGTTTGCCATCATCAACATTGTACAGATTGCCATCATCATCAAAGAACGCGCGGGCGTTCACTTTTCAGAAGAAGAGAAAGAGTTGCACGACACGCTGTTCAAGAATTTCGCGCCGTTCGAATTCATGAAATTGATGCGCGTCGGCAAATGGCTCGAAGCCAAACCGGGCGAAGTCCTGGCGACTGAAAAGAAAGCTCTCGACAGCGTGATGTTGATTTACAACGGAACGGTCGGCGTCGAGCAGAATGGACTGGAAATCGCCAAATTGAAAGACGGCAATTTCATCGGTGAGGTCAGTTTCATCACCGAGGGCATGGCCACCGCGACCGTGCGCGCCTTGCAGCCTACGCGTTACATCGCCTGGCCCAAAACGGCAATCAAAGCGCTGCTGAGCCGCAACCCGAGTATGCGATTCGCGATGCAGGCGTTGCTGAGTACGGACTTGAGCAAGAAGTTGATGCGCCGGGCACCGTCATTTCACGGCAAGATCGATCTGGATACGATTATTAAAGCAGACAAGCCTGATACGAAGTAGAGGGTTTGGCCAAAAGGGTGGGCCATCGCCGCGAGGAGAATAGCCGCGGAGCGGCGCAAGATCTGTGGCCCACGGCGCTACAGATCTTTCGTTGGCTTCGCCCAACTCGTTTACGCCGCCCGTTTTGTCAGCCCGGACCGATCCAGACACTTTCGCACTTCATCATCCGTAGTCGGCGCGAAGTTCGCGTACCAGGCACCCACTGATTGAAATGACTCGGGCGTGATTGCGCAGATGGCCATCGTATCAACTTCGTTGTGAAACGATTCGCAGGTGTCGCGCGCCCCCACCGGCACGGCGACGATTATCTGCTTCGGCTGCTTTTGTCTGATCGCCATGACTGCGGCATGCATTGACGAACCAGTCGCCAGCCCATCGTCCACGACAATTACTGTCTGGCCACGCAGTTTGAGGGGCGCATGATTCTTCCGATACTCGCGTTCACGTCTTTCCAGTTCACGCTGCTCGCTTTCGATCACCAGATCGATAATGTCCTGCGGGATGCCGAGATGTGACAGAACATTTTGATTTAGCAGGCGGACACCGCCGCTGGCAATTGCGCCCATCGCCAATTCCTCGTGCCCCGGCACGCCCAGCTTTCGCACCACCAGGAGATCCAGTGGCGCATTCAGCTTCTGGGCCACTTCATAAGCGACCGGCATGCCGCCGCGCGGCAGACCCACAACAATCACATCTGCCAGATTGGCGAATTCGTTTAGCTTGCTCGCCAGGAACCGGCCCGCATCGGCCCGGTCCTTGAAAATCTTGATGAACATGATGTCACCAAATTTCGATGACGATACGGCCCATCGAACTAACGACGCCGGCTCAGAAATCCTCCGAGGAAGCCAAGGGTCAGCCCCACTCCCAAAGCCACGCCGACTGAATGCCACGGATTATGTTTGATGTAACGCTTCGTTTCGTCCAGGCAGTCTTCAGTGGCGTCCATCCCGCGCCGCATCAATCGTTGCGCCTTTCGCTTGCTGATATCGACAAAGTCCTCAGCCAGAATCTTTCCTTCAGCTGCCTTGGCGGCCAGGTGCGCCAGCTTGACGCCGGTACTCTTACCATTGGCCACGGTCGTAGTAGTCTCCATTTCGTCCCCTCCATTCGTGATTCAACAATCGCACAAAAGAATAAGATGCGCCCAGTCAGGCCTCGGTTTCAAGACGATAACGTTCTGGTTGTCGAAAAGCTGTATTGCAATTGGGTTTCACAAATCGAAGGACCGTGCCGGATTGAGAGGTCAGCACCGGGAGCGGTAGCGACCGGGTCAGCCAACACTGAGCAACACATGACCCGGTCGCTACCACTCCCGTTACTGACTCCAGTCCGGCTCTAACCGTTTTGTCTTCTCAGCCGACCGTTGCACCTAGATCTTCTGAATCGTGATCGTGACTGTGATAACCGGACCGGCAGTGCGGTTATAGGAAACCCAGAATCCGAGTGACTCATATCTGACAATCTTGTAAGCAGAACCATCGGGCCGTGTTTCCAGGTCAGTGCCAACCACTGCCCGGTACTCCGGGGCGCCGGTTCCCTCGGCGTAATCAACCGAAATAGTTCTGACGGCGTGTGTTTTGTCGTAAACAAACTGGGCCGTCACACCGTCGGCAAAGATGAAGTAATCCATCGCCTCGTCTTTCAGCACCGGGTTGCCGAGCTTCGCACGCACTTCCTGCGCGGACATTCCGAGCTTGATGCCCTTGTATTCGGTAAACAGAGGCTGCTGCACCTGAGGGGTGGCGGAGCTGCTGACGGCCCGCGCCTTTTGGGTTTGCGCGTAGCCGCCCACAAATAATCCCGCCAACGCGATCACCAGCATCGCGATCACGACTGAAAGAACCTTGCGTAGTATGTTTCGCATGTCAGTTAGAACCTCCTGAATTAGTCCGTCCTCCGGCTGAGGCGTTTTGATTGCCGCCCGCCGCCCTTCCGACGGCCCAGATCTCGCCGCCGGCACGTACCTGCAAAATGATCTGGTCCAGTGGCCGGGGCGGCGGCCCAAGGACCACATAGCCAGTTCTCGAGTCGTACACTCCCCGATGACAGGGACAGACCAGAGAGCGTTGCGCTTTGTCGAAGTCAATCGAACAACCAAGGTGGGCGCATTTACGACTGAATGCCAGATATTGGCCATCCGCAGTCCGCAGGAGCACCGCAGGATCATTCGACTTCGGGTAGTTGAAATACAGAGACGAGCCCGGCATCACGCGTTCGGCTCCCTCTATTTTCACCGGCGGATAAGCCAGTAACGACTGCTGTTCGTTTCGCTGCTGACTTCTGGCCTCGTCCGCCGCCAAAATCAACCCCGCCGAAACCAGAGCGGCAGTGTTACAAAAACTGCGCCGGGTCAATTTCGTTTTCCCGTCAGTCGCCATCGAATTCCACCTCACACATAGTTTCGATAGCAACCTTTATTCCTGCTCATGACGGTCTCGCACCGAGAGATTTGGGCGCTAATCCCAATCGTTTGATTCAGATACCGCCCCGACGCTGGGCGCTTTCCCACAACCTTTGGGAAAGTTTTCGCAATGCGAGCCACGATGTCTGCACACGGCCGCGCAATTTTCGCGGCACATGGGTTGCGCGCCTGAGTGTGCCCGAGGGATATAGCTACGGCTAAAATTTTTGGAAGAGGGAAGATGCAGACACTCGATAAGGAAATGATTTATAACATCCCGGTAGGACAGCGACTGCCCATGGATAAACAAAACGGTCAGACAGCGCCCGGCGGAGACTTCTGTGCACTGGGAGTAGCGCATCGAGCGGGCGACGTCGTGTTGAAAGACGGCTCGACAGTGCAGGTGCGCGCGATGCGTCCTGAGGACGACGTGGCGCTGCTCGCCTTGTTCCAATCGCTGTCTGAAGAGTCGCTCTGGTTGCGTTTCTACTCGCTCACCAAGGGTGCGGCGCTCGCCGCTGAAGCGCGTCGCGAAACTAACCTCGATCGCACCTTTGGTTTGGTGGCCCTAAGCGGCGTCGAAGAAAAGATGGTTGGGCATGCTTTCTATGCGGGCATTGATGAACAGCGCGCCGAGGTGGCATTCACCATCGCCGATAACTTCCAGGGACGTGGATTGGGCACCCTGCTGCTGGGCCAACTAGCCGAAGTCGCCACCGCGAACGGCATTCAAACATTCGAAGCTGAAGTGGTCGCGGCGAATCACGCAATGATCAAAGTGTTTCGCGAGTCGGGCTTTCCGATTGAAGTAAACGCTCGCGCCGGGCAAATTCATGTAACGTTTCCGACCTCGTTTACGGTTGAAGCGATCGAGCGCTTTGAGCGGCGCGAGTCGCTGGCAGCCGAGAACGCCCTGAAACTCTTCTTTCATCCCCGATCAATTGCCGTCGTCGGCGCCTCGAAGAAACGCGGCACCATCGGCGGCGAGATCTTTCACAACCTGCTGAGCTATGGCTTCGCCGGGCCGGTGTACCCGGTCAATCCCACGACCGACGTGGTGCAATCGGTGCTCGCTTACAAGTCTGTCGAAGATATTCCCGGCCCGGTCGACCTCGCCGTCATTGTCGTGCAGGAAAGGTTCGTGCTCGACGCGGTCAAGGCGTGCGGGCGCAAGGGAGTAAAGGCACTGGTCGTGATCTCCGCCGGCTTCGGTGAAACCGGCAAGGAAGGACAAGCAAAGCAGGCTGAATTGATCCAACTATGTCGAAATGCGGGTATGCGCCTGATTGGGCCCAACTGCATGGGCATCATTAACGCCGATCCTGAGGTGCGCATGGACGCCACCTTCGCGCCCGGTGAACCGCCGACCGGACGAGTTGGATTTTCGTCTCAGAGTGGCGCGCTCGGTCTCGCGATCATTGAATTGGCGAACTCTTTGGGGCTCGGCATCTCGACCTTTGTCTCGGTGGGGAACAAGGCAGACATCTCTGGAAACGATCTCCTGCGCTATTGGGAATCTGATGCCAACACTGACGTGATTCTTTTGTATCTGGAGTCGTTCGGCAATCCGAAGAAGTTTTCGCAAATTGCGCGGCGCGTCGGCCGGAAAAAACCAATTGTCGTGGTTAAGAGCGGTCGCTCAGCGGCCGGCGCCCGAGCGACTTCCTCGCACACCGGCGCGCTGATCGCGGCTTCCGACGTCACGGTGAATGCGCTGTTTCGCCAGTCGGGCGTCATCCGTACTGATACGCTCGAAGAATTGTTCGACGTGGCGGCCCTTCTGGTTAATCAACCATTGCCGCGCGGAAGGCGCGTCGGCATTATCACCAATGCCGGCGGACCGGGAATCTTGTGCGCAGACGCATGCGAGGCGCGCGGCCTGGAAGTCCCCGTTCTCGACGAAGCCAATCGCGAAACCCTGCGGTCATTCCTGGCGCCCGGAGCCGGTGTCGGTAACCCGGTGGACATGATCGCCTCGGCATCCGCCGAACAGTACCAACGCACAATTGAAATAGTCGCCGCTGATCCTAATATCGACGCCTTGATTGTTTGCTTCACGCCGCCCCTGGTAACGCGCGCCGAAGACGTGGGTCAAGCCGCCGTAACGGCCATCGAACGCGCGAAAATTGACAAGCCCGTGCTGACCGTTTTTCTTCAAGCTGATCCCGCCCCGGAAGTGGTGCGCTCTAAAAAGATCCCTTCTTACAAATTCCCTGAGACGGCGGCTATCGCTTTGGCGCGCGCGGCGCGTTATGCGCAATGGCGTGAACGGCCTGAGCGGACCCTGCCTGAATTCGACGATCTGCGCCGTGACGAGGCCGCAGCCATCGTGGCTTCTGCTCTCCAAAGAGGCAATGGCTGGCTGACGGCTCAGGAAACAGCCGCGCTGTTGTCCTGCTATGGTCTGCCCTTCATTGAACAAAAGGTCGTCGACACGCCCGAGGCGGCAGGCGAACTCGCTGAGAAGATGGATTGCGAGATCGCCTTGAAGGTAATTGCGCCTGGCGTTCTGCACAAGACCGAAGCCGGCGGTGTTCGTCTGCACCTGCGCGGGCAGGCTCAGGTGCAAGCTGCGGCGACCGAGATGCGCGATCGCCTGACCGCACAGGGCAATCCGCCCACCGGATTCGTCGTTCAACGCATGGCGGGCAGCGGCATCGAAATGCTGGTGGGCGTGGTCCACGATCAGCAATTCGGGCCAGTCGTCGCCTGCGGCGCCGGCGGGGTCCAGGTTGAACTCCTGCGCGACGTGTCCATTCGTCTAACGCCACTCTCAAAAGAGGACGCGGCCGAGATGATTCGCGCTCTGAAGACTTATCCGCTGTTGAACCGCTTTCGTGGTGGACCGCAATACGACGTGTCAGCGTTGGAAGATGGACTGCTGCGCACGAGCGCGATGGTTGAAGACCTGCCGCAAATAGCTGAACTGGATTGCAATCCGTTCGTGGTCCGGGAGAGTGGCGCGGTTATTCTCGATGCTCGGGTGCGAGTCGAAGTGGTCGAGCCGCGGCCGTTGCTGGGCGTGCGTGGGTGATTTTTGGAGTGCGGCGACTAGTCGCCGCTTTCCAAAGCGCTGACTAGTCAGCGCACTCCAAAGAGTTCGCAGAATCAGAATTCCAGAAACTCTTCTGGATAATTTGAAAGGTCGAGTCTCTCGTCTGGCGGGTTCAGTTTAATTCCCCATTGCTGCATGGCGAGGGCGCCAAACAGAATTTCGATTGGAGTGCCGTCTTCGTCATTACCAATACTCGGTGTCACCAGCGAATAAGTCGAAATCGGATGACCTTCGATGTTGGCATGCAGAACGGCCTCGGTGTTTGTTTCTTTGATAGTACCGCCAAGTGCCGTGCGGATGGTTCTCGGAGTCGTTGATGTCTTCAGCAGATCAGCTACGGTCGGGATGACGTAGGTATTGCGAGCGTCGGAATCAAAGAGCGTCCAGCACTCTCGTCCATCGACAGCGATCATTTGCCTGATTCTTCCCATCCTCAACCTAACTCTAGAAACGTTTACAACTGGGAGTCAAGAATTTAGAACTATGATTTGTGCGACAGTGAGGCACGTCATGGTGACAGAGTTTTCTCATTGCGAGCTTAACGTAGATATGGCGCGACGTTACGAGCGATCGCCATTCCGCCTGAGAATCTTGAGAAATAGAAGGCATTATCAAAGCCCCATAAATGGGGCTTTTGAAACCAATCGCTCTTTTGTTCCCAGGCGTAAACGCCTGGGCTAGTGCGCCTGAAAGCGCGAGAAGTCAGAGAGGTGCAAGTCCTCTCCAGGTAAACGCTCTCCGGCCTGTAACCGAATGCAACTGCGACGCAGCGATG
>Ga0070694_100002201_pt1 | contig 11549 bp, 12 predicted proteins | sample KBSK1251metaG_FD_65470 | JGI IMG/M metagenome (GOLD analysis project Ga0070694, IMG submission 65470) | Corn, switchgrass and miscanthus rhizosphere microbial communities from Kellogg Biological Station, Michigan, USA - KBS K1-25-1 metaG | ecosystem: Host-associated > Plants > Roots >... | reverse complement strand
CGGCCGGTTAACCGCAAAGGGATTGCGCGAGTTAAGACTTTCGTCGGTGAAATTATAGAAACCGCTCGCGTGAAATTTGTCCGTGCCGGGCTTTGTCAGGATGTCTGTGCGCGTCGAAGGTTGATCGTTTTCAGCCGCAAACGGATTTTGGTTAATCCGAATTTCGCGAATCGAACTCTTGGGCGGCACCGTGCCGTTGGAAAAACCGTCAACGTAAATCTCGCCGCCGTTGGTGGCCGGACCTACGGGCGGGCCGGCGAGCGCCTGCAACGCTGCCGCCAGTTCGTCTGGATTGTCAGGAAGTATGTCCAGGTCCTTTCCGGCTACAACTGTCTGATTTCCGTTGTTGGTAGCCTCGACGCTCAAAGGCTGTTCGGAGTTAACGGTCACGCTTTGTTCCGCGATTGCGACTTTTAGCGTCAGCTCAAGGGTCGTGGCCCGATTTGCCGCCACTTCAATCGGCATTTGCTCAGTCGCTGCAAATCCTTTGGCCGCCGCGGAAGCGTTGTACTTCCCCGCCGCTAACCCGTCGAATACAAATTCACCGTTGGCATTCGCGGTCGCGGTTTTTGGTTCGCCGGCGGCATTCGTTAAAGTAACGTTTGCGCCAGGAACCAGACCGCCAAGTTCATCTTTGACGACTCCGCGCAGAGTGCCGCGCGACTGCGCCAACAAAGGGGTCGCAAACAGCGTGAGCCCAACGAACGCTGTCGCGATCATTCGCAGAAAAGTTTTAGTTGAATACACGACTACCATCCTGATTCTTGAGATACGCGAATTGTGTTGCGATTAGTTGGGGCGCGGGCTAGTCGCCCCGTTTTAATCAGGCAGCCATCTCTGTCGGCTGCCCGTCGGCGCGATTTTCAGATCCGAAAAGAAGCTGATAGCGCTTAATCTTGGCGTTTAGCGTCGTATGCTTGACGCCCAGGAGCCGCGCGGCGCGCGCCTGATTACCCCCGGTACGCACCAGGGCCGCGCGAATTAGATCGGCCTCGAATTTTCTCACTTCATCATCGAGGTTCAGATTATGATTGGAGTTCGAGGTTGTTGTTTGCTTGAGACAGTCGACCGCATTGAGTAATCCGATAGCCACGTCTCGTAACGAACTGAGCCGGCTCTCAAACGCTTCGTCACGCAGGAGATTCGCGGCTTGCTTTGAGGTGGCCGGGTTTTCCGTTTTCCATGTAAGTCCGTTCATGTTCCCCCCTTATTAGTCCCTGAAGTTTCGATTGTCTTCGATTGAGGGTGGCGACCGAGAACCCTCCGGTTAAAGTTCTGACGGACACTGAGCGTACGTTCTGATTCCCTCTAAAGTTCGTCTTCGGGGAGACTCTTTACAATTCTTTACAAATCATCTGGGTACGCAGCGTTCCGCGCTGACTGTTTAGAACGTTCGACTACTTCGTTAACAATTGATTAAGAAACGCGGCCGCACGTTCGTCACGTGTCTGTCCCAGCATTTGCACCGCGATCTTTCGCACATCCACCTTTGGATGATTGCTCGCCGTGCGGATCAGAATCGGGATCGCTTCGTCCTTGGGACGACGGCCGATCGCCCGGATCGCCTGCTTCTGAAGTTCGACGTTGGGACTGGAATCAAGCGTGTTCGTCAACGCCCCGAGACTCTTATCTCCGGCGATGCGGCCCAAGCCTGAAAGCGCGCTCTTCTGCAGCTCGAGGTCAGTCTGATTCTGCAACACCTGAATCAGATACGTAGCTGCCCCGTCACGATTGTCGCTGCGCCCGATGCCGACCAGCGCCAGCCGTTTCAATTCACGCGTGGTCATCGTCTCGTAGAGGTTCTCCAGCACCGGCAACGTACTCGCCGCCCGACTCAGTCCCAGCGCTGTCATGGCCTGCTGGCGCGCGTCGCCTGATTCACGCTGATTGCGAACAATCTCGGTGAGCAGCGTGCTCTTCGCCTGACTCTCCGGTGTATAGCCCAGCCAGTAAATGGCCCGATTGCGAATCGATTCCGCTGCGGGCCTCCTGATTAATTCCGTCAGAATTCCTTCAACGCGCGCGTCATCATGAAGCGCAATCGCGTAGGCCGCGCGATCCGACAGACGGCTTATCTCGGGCAAACTCGAATCAATGATCGACTTAAGATAATTAAGACTCTCTTCGTTCGCAGCTTTGCCGGCCCAGTAAACCGGGTAACTGCTGAACTGATGATCGCGTTTCAGGTTGTAGACCTCAGCGCGCGTGAAACTGTCGCGGGCTTTTTCAAAGAGCATGAACATGCCTAGCTCGCGTGTTTCATATCGCGGGTCTGACATGATCGAATACCCGTCGTTCGACCAGGTGATGGTTCCGTTGTCGCTCACAATTTCGAAATCGACCGCCACGTTCGGGCGCACTTCAAATTGATAGCCAACCCAAAACAGCCCCGTCGGCGAACTCGCCTTACCCTGCATCGTCGCGCTGTCGATCTTCGCCTTCAGATTCGCACCATCAACTGGCGTGAAGTTCTTCGTTTGTTGAGCAGCGACTCCGATAACGGTCGCGAGCGCGAAAGAGATTGCGAAAACTATTCTCGGTAGTCTAAACACCGCGGTCCTCCGTTTTGTGGCATCTTTTGAGACTGGTTACACCTCAAGCCAGTCTCGGCAAAACTCCAGGTTCGAGTCGGACCGTAGCCCGACTCAAACCGCCTGCTTGAGCAAAGAGTTCCGTCGCCGTTACTGCTTCAACAGTTCTTCGAAGAACTGGATGACTGCCGGATTTTTGTTCTTACCGGCCAGCAGCATCACAATCCGGCGCTTGCGTTCGATTGGTGTCTGGGGATTTTTGGCGATCGAGATTAGCTTGTCGATTACCTTCTGATCGTTGGAGTAAGCCAACGCATTGAGAATCTGGTCTTTGATTTCTTCGCTCTTTTCAGAGTCGTAGAGACTCATCAAAGCATCGATGTAGTTGGTGCCGCCGCGACGGCCGAGCGCACTGATGGCTGCCTTACGCAGGTCAACGCTGTCAGAGCTTTTCGCAATGGTCAACAGCCTTTCGCCCGCGCGTTCACTGCGGCGGCGACCTAACCCGGAAATCACCGATTTGCGAATGTCGAGATCCTGCGAAGAGTCATAGATCTTGAACAATGCGTCGACGGCCGGTTCGCCCTGCCTGTCTGCAATTCGGGAAATTGCGCTCTTGCGCAGGGGCATTGGCTTGGTACTGAGCGCGATATCAGCCAGCACGTTGGCAGCCCGCGGAGTACTGTTTTGACTTAACGCGAACATGGCTGCTTCGTTTATTTCCGATTGAGGGGCGTTCAGTGCAAAGTCGCGCAGAGGGTCGATGACGCTATCGTCATTTGTCGAACCGAGCAAAGAGATCGCGGTCTGCCGGACCTTGATGTCACTATCATTTTGCGCGACGCCAAGAATCGTAGGTGTCGCCGTTTTGCCGCCGTTGCGGGCCAGCACCCTGAGCGCCGCACGCCGGCACGACGGTGTCTGTCCCGAGTTGGGCCGCAACCACTCATTCGCGGCGGCCATTCCGCGCTGCGGGTCACTCTCAACCAAAGCCTGAAGCACGACGATCTTGAACTCACACGGATCGTCATCAGCTAGTTTCTCTCCCGGGAAACCAACGCCGTACCCCATGCCCATCCCGTTCCCAACGCTGTATTTGAAGTCGGGCTTGTCTTTGAATCTTTCTGCCGCTTCTTTGAGCCGCTCCTGAGTTCTCTCTTGCACTTCTCGGGCTCGTTCATCCGCGCGAGCTTTGGCTTCCGCCATTCTCTCCTGGGCCTCTGCCATTCGCTCCTGCGCTTCGGGAGATATTCGTACCGCTTGACCCACCGATTGCGCCACCACTGTATTAATGTTAGTGACCGCTTCTGCGGAAATAGCGATCGGCGCAGAGCTGATCGCCGCGATGTCGCCAATCGCCGGCAACCCGGCAATGGCTTTCGGCGATACCGCGCCCGGCAGTTGCGCTAACAGCAACTCAGCATCTTGCTTCCAACTGGTCTTCTCATAAGCTTTCAACATCTTGTCGATCGTCTGCTTGCAGATATCGAACTTCTTAAGCTGATACTCGGAGTAAGCCGTCCAATACATGGCCGCATCGAGATTGTCTTCCTTGGGAAACTTCGACACATATTGATTGAACGCCTGTTCCGCTTTGGCCCACTGCGCGTCGTCGATGAGATCGCGCGCCGCCGTGAATGCCGATGTCGCCTGGGGAGTGCTACCTGACTGCTGCGCCCACGCATTTCCCTTGACGCGCGGCGCTATCTTCTTCTGCGCTGCGGTTTGATTGATTGCTCCCGCCGCTAACAAGGTCACGACTGCGGCGACTAATGCGAATACTGATTTGATTGATTTCATTTCGTTTCCGTCTTTTCTCATTTTCATTTTCCTCGGTGGACTGGTTTCAGAGTTATTCGTAGCCTCGCAACTCTGCAACGATTTCGGTCTTTTGAACGCGATCGCGAATCTGACGAAGATCCTTTGCGGGGGCTTTGTCGGGCAAATTCGCGATATCGATCAGGAACGGTTCCAAACTCCCAAGGACGGACTTGGCCGGGAACTTGCCGGCCGTCTCGGCATCGCGCCGCAGAACGATATTTTCATTCAACAAGCGGCGTGATTCGGATTTCTCGTAAGCCACATCAACTTCCTGATCGTCGTCCGTTAATTGAATACTGCGGACTGAGATCAGCAGTTTCTCGGCTTGCTCCAGGTGGCTCGCGGTGTCTTTGTCTTCAGCGTCGCTGTAACCAGCGTCAGTGAACAGCACGTCCGATTGCTTGTCGGCACGGCGAGGCTTCAACTCCTGCGGCTTGGCGTTTCTGGCGACGAGCGTTGATTCCCTGGGCTCGTTTCCTTTGTTAGCACCCGGCACGGGTACGTCCTCTGGTCGCTGCGAATCAGGCTTCTTCGGACTAGGCGGTGTTGCATTTTCACCCTGCGCAATCTGCTTCGGCGCTGGACGCTCTGGCCGTGTTCGCCAATAAGCGACACCAATCACGATTGCGATCAGCGCCAGCGCCGCTGCCGGCATCGCGAACCTGAACGAAGGCATCGCAAACAACCCGGCAAACCATTCAGCGAAGCTGAACTTTGACCTTGACGCTCCGTTGCCATCGGCCGCGATGCGCGCTGCAATTCCATTCCACATCGCCGGCGAGATTTCCAACTCGCGATCGTAACGCGCGAACAATTCGTCCTCTGCGGTCAACGCCTCGAACGCGGAGGTGCAGCTCGCGCACTTCATCAAGTGCTCGCGCACGTGTTCGGTGTTCCGCTCGCCGGCTTCGCCGTCAAGGTAAACTTCCAAAAAACTTACACAGTCATCGCATTTCATTGCTGGTTTCCTACATACTGCCCAACGCGCTGGCGCATCTCGGCGCGCGCGCGATGTAAATCGGTTTTCAATTTAGGAATTGAAAAACCGGTGATTTCCGAAATCTCTTCATAGCTGCACTGGTGAAAAACTTTCAAAGTGAACACCAGGCGCTTGTCCTCATCGAGCGTCGCCAGCGACCGTTGCACGACCTCGTTCAGTTCTTTGTTCAGCAAGTTGGTGGACGGCACCGGCGCCTGATCGCTTAGATCCAGCACCTGTTTATCCTCCAGATCGACGTGTTGATTCTGTCGATATTTCGCGCGTAACGATTCGCGCGCAACATTCTTGGCAATTCCAAACAACCAGGTCGAGAGCTTGGTTTCTTCTCGCAGCGATCTGAGGCTGCGGTAGGCGCGCACGAAAGTTTCCTGCGTCAGCTCTTCAGCCAGGTCGCGGTCGCCAATCTGGTCGTAAATAAAACTGATTACGGGTCGTGAGTACCGTTCAAAGATCAGACGGAACGCTTCTTGATCGCCCGAGCACGCACGCGTGACTAGGTCTACTGAACTATTCATCAGAGATCCTGCGAACGCACCGGGCTGGCCTTCGAGGCTTATTTCACGTGCCGCCAGCGGTTTCATCGTGTACTCGGTGTGTTAGTGAGCCCCCAAGTTAAAAAGTTTCAGGTTTTCCTACAATTTTTTGCCAGTTGAACTGGAATATCAAACGGACGGGGCCGGAAACGAGTTCCGATAATAACCCAGTAAAAGCCTACCAGCGGCTCGAAAATCAAAAGGAAGTGGGGATTCACCAGCGGATATCTAAGGTCGGAGGGCGTGTCAGAAGCCCGACCGTCAGCGAGGGCAACTGTCGAGGCCACGAATCCTCCGGAAGATCAACAATCCCAACCTACCCGCCCCACGGTCGGGCTTTTACACCCTCCCGCGCGCGCGCCTCAAATGCAAAGCTCCTTTAGGGGCGCAATTCAGATTGCGCTCCTAAAGGAGCTTCAAAGTATCTGCGTCTATAAACATCTCGCTCCGACCCGAAGCGAGAGTCAGCCTACGCTGCCTTCTTCGATTTCCGACTCCGTAGCAGTCGCCGCACGGTGATTAGCAGACTGCGAGGATCGATGGGCATCGGCTCAAACGCATTCGCACCCAATTGGAGAGAGAAAGTCGCTTTGCCAGTCCCAAAGGGCGCCGTCACGAGAATGGGTGTGGTCGCGAGCGAGGAAGTATCGCGGAAACGCCGGACGACGTGCATGCCGTCGGCGCCGGGCAAGCGAATGTCAGTAACAACGACGTCGGGCCTCATAAATAATGCCATGTCATATCCGTTTACGCCGTCGGACGCCGTGGCTACTTCGTATCCATTCTGCTCAAGTGTGGTGCGCATTAATTCGCGCATCTCATCGTCATCTTCAATCAGGAGAATCTTTTTAGGCATAGGGGTGTCGGGAACTCTAAACTTGAAATCCGAACGTGCTGTCTGTGTATTCCTAGTAAAGCTTTATTGTGACTCACATTCCGCAGGAATTTAGTACGTGTCCGTACCGGAGGGTCAGAACCGGGAGCGGTAGCGACCGATCATGTGGCCCCCTGGATTGAGTTGTTGATTCATTTTGTTCCTTGAATCAATGGGCTGATGATTCACCGGATCAATTCCCGGCGTCAATTGATCCCGTCGCTAGCGCTCCGGGTCCTGACACGCTCCCCGTACTGACACAAAAAGGGAGTTGAGGACTCACCCTCAACTCCCTATGGTCACCGCGCCATGAAAGGTTCGACTACAATCACTCACTAGACCCCACGGTATCCATCAGCGTATCCATTCTGGAATGCCTGGATGAAGTACTGCTGATACGTATACCGGTCACCCATCCGCGAGTTGTAATCCTTCATCGCGTTCGAATAACGCGTCGGATTGTACCGGCCACGACGTCGATCTTCACGGCCGGCCTTCAAGCCTTCGTTGTAGCCCGCGTTCAAAGCGGTCTGTCTCAACTCGTAAGAGCCGCCCTGGTTGCCGTATCCGTCCCAATTACGTCCATTGTTGTAGCGGCCGTTGTTGTAATAGCCGTTATTGTAATAGCCGTTGTTTGAACTGTTCGCATGCCAGTTGCCGTATTGGTCATACCAGCCCCCCTGCCGCGCTTGTCGTTCCCGCTGCCGCTGAAGTTCGCGCTCGCGTTCGCGCCGCTCTCGTTCCTGCCTGCGATATTGATCCTGATTCCAGGGATATTGTGCCTGGGCTGTCGTGCTAGACACTGCCATGATGCCTACGAACAAGAACAGTCCCAGGATTGCGCCCCCAATTTTTTTGATGCCTTTCAATTTCATTGTCTCTTGACCTCCGGTGTAACCGTTGGCAATGACCATGCCAGTCACCTTTTTGACCGCCTTCAAACGAGGACTTGTACCAACGGCGGTTCGCAATATTCCATATCGTGTCTGATTAACCGACATGCGTAAGGGCAGAACGCTTCGCGTGTTGCAAAGAGATTGTTGGAGGCAAGATCCGGATACAGCGGGAACACTGATTCCGGACATTTGAGCCGAAGCGAATCGACGAATTTAACAGTTGACTAGCGTCGGGATTTGGCGTAGAAGCCGTTTGTTTCTTCATTACCGACCATGGAACCAGCCACGCAAACATCCTTCTCCTCCACGATTGAAATCGAGCAGCACATCCGCCAGCTCAACGACGAATGGGTGAAAGCGATCGTTCGTGCGGACGCTGAGACGCTCGACCGGATCATGGCGGCCGACTTCTATTTCACTTACCCTCTCGAAGGTGATGACAAAGCTCAGTTTATCTCGGACATCACCTCAGGTGATTTGAAGATTCAACACATCGTGCGCGAACAACTGAACGTGCGCGTATTCGGAAACACGGCTGTCCTAACAGCGCGTGATTCGGCCACCTGGCTTTATCACGGACGCGAACTAGCCGGTCAATACAAGATCATGAGCGTTTTCAGTGAACGCGATGGCCGCTGGCAGTTGTGCGCGATTCAGGCCTGCCCTATGCAGCAGACAGTTACTGGCTGATTGACTTAGCGTCACGCTCTAATCAGAATAATCCACCTATGAGACCACCTCGATTTTTACTCCGTGGCTTTCGTCGTCCAAACGAAGTTGTGTCACTGGCCCTGGGCAAGCTGGAGCGGGCCGTATTAGCTGAAACCTGGAACCGGCGCGAAGTCACCGTGCGCGACATTTATCTGGCCTTCGAAGAGCGCATTGCTTACACCACGCTAATGACCACGCTCGATCGGCTTTACAAGAAGCGCCTCCTCGAACGGCGCAAAGACGGCCGGGCCTTCTCATATTCGCCCGCAGTCTCGCCCGAAGAGTTCGAGCACGGGATTCGCGAAGACGTGATTGACTGCCTGCTCGGCATTGGGGCAGAGGGCGTCCGGCCGGTGCTGGCGTGCATTGTCGACACCGTCAGCGAAAATGATCGCGAACTACTGGATGAGCTTGAACGGTTAGTTAAAGAAAAGAAGCGTGAACTAAAGCGCCGGGCTGAATAACCATGTACGAGTTCCTGGGAATCTCAGTAATTCTCGCAGCGCTTCTGTTACTCAACGCAGGCGCGTCGGCGGCGACCGCAGTCATCTGGCGGCTGATCACGCCGATGGTCGCATCGCTTTCCGCGCGCACGCGTTCAGATTTGCTATTCACTCTGCGACTGGCCGCGCCCGCATTCTCCATAGTAGTCGTTTTTCTTTTCATCATCCCCGCTTATCTTGATTACGAACCCCGCACCACTACGGAGGTGGTTAGCAAGAAGCTGGCAGCGTTAGCGCTGGTGTCATTTGCAAGCATTGCCTTCGCGTTGGGGCGGACAATTCGCTCCGGGCGCGCGACTGCAAAACTGCGCCGACAATGGTTGCAGAAGGCCGAGCGAATTCACATGCCCGGCATAGACGTGCCCGCATTCCGCATCTCACATCATTTTCCGATCATCGCGATCGTAGGGACTCTGCGTCCCTGTTTGTTTATCGCTGACAACGTCTTATCCTCGCTCAATCAGGATGAGATCGCCGCGGCCATCGCGCACGAAAGCGCGCATTTGGCAGCGCGCGATAACTTGAAACGCACGTTGTTGCGTCTGTGTGGCGACAGCTTGTTTGTGGTGCCGTTCGGCCGCACGGTTGAACGTATGTGGGCTGAGAATATCGAGAGCGCCGCTGATGAATTTGCCGCCCGACAGAGCGCCGCGAATGCCTTGAATCTCGCGTCGGCTCTGGTCACAATCGCGAAAATGGTTCCGGCAGGCGCGCGCGCGGATGTGCCCCTGGCAGCTTACCTGACCGGCGCCGAAGAAACGCAGGGAATAAGATCGCGTATTCGTCGATTGATTGAAATGTCCTCTAATGGGTCTCTGCGGCGCATGAGCAACTCGCCTTCACATTGGTTACCAATGGTAAGTTTCGCCGTCTTCGCGGCCGGCGCAGCCATCGCAGCCAGTAGCCCAAGAGTCCTCATTGGCGTGCACGAGATTCTCGAATTGGCCGTGAACCTTCTTTGCTAGGCATCCGCTTTCTGAGTTACTAGACGCGTCCGCAACCAAACAAAAACAGCCGCCGCAGCTAACTGCGCCACCATTCCGAACACAACCAGCGCGATTAGCGAATAGTCGTACAGCACGCCCATCATCACGCTACCCAGGAACCACATCACGCCGTAAGCTGCGTTGAAAGCTCCGAACGCCGTGCCTCTCTTGTTCATTGATACGACCTGCGAAATTCCAGATCGCAGCGTGGCGTCCTGCGCTCCCAGGCCGGTCGCCCAACAGGCGACGCTAAGGTACACACCGGCTCCGCCAACTAGAAAACCAAAAGGCAAAGCCAACAACGAAACAACGATTCCGATCACGATGATCTGAATTCCATAGCGATCGAACAAGCGGCCAAAAATGAGCGCCGTCAACCCGTTTACACCCATAGCGCCCGCATAGAGGAGCGGGATGACTTCAGGTTTCGTCAGCGAGTTCTTCTGAAAGTGAAAAGCGAGCAGGGGAAAATCGACGAAGCCAAGCGCGAGCAATCCTGCCGCCCCCACATAAAGCCAGAACACCTCGGGCAGATTCTTTTTCGCGGGCGCGGGCGGCGGGGTCGCATGCTTCGATCTTGCCGCTTTAGCGAACAATAGCGAAACAAAGGCCCCGGCCGCCGGCAGCGCCAGCCACAGAAACGCTGGGCCAAAGTGATGAGTGCGAGCGACAGAAATCGCGACAAACACCGGCCCGAGCACTGCGCCCGTCTGATCCATCGCCGCATGCAAACCGAATCCTGAACCGTGCCCCACGACTTCGGTGGCTTCCGATAACAACACGTCTCGCGCCGGCCCGCGCAGACTTTTGCCGGTCCGCTCGGCGATGACCAGCAAAGCCGCCGCTTGCCAATTGCCGGCAAACGCGAGACCCGGCACGACCACCAGATTTAAGAAATAACCCAGGGTCGTAATCGTCCAATAAGCGCGCGTCCGATCGGCGAGCCGGCCTGAGAAATATCGCAGACTGGCCGCAATCATTTCTCCCAGTCCGGCAATGATGCCGACTTGTGTCGCGCTCGCGCCCAGGTCCTTGAGCAGCGGCCCAATGACGCTGTGCGCGCCCTCGTAGGTCATGTCCGCGAACAAGCTGACAAACCCCAACGCGACGATAAATCGAAATGCGCTCTTGCGTTCCTGACTTGTGTAGGCCAATTGATTATCCGTATCCGAGGATTTCTATTACCGACAGGGAACCCAGTACCAGCAACAGGCTAACACCGACGTAACGCACCACCGCGGGTGAAACGCGATCGTGAATCCAGCGACGGATGCCGGCACCGAGAAACGCCGCCAGCGAACCCTTCGTCCCCATCGCAGACACCGCGCCCAGCCAAACTATCCAGCCTATGTGATACCGTGCGGTCATCGCCGCGGCGGTCACCTGTCCCACGTCGCCCCACTCAGAGAAAAAGATCGCCGCAAAGGAGATCATCGCCGCCTTATGCGCCTTGTGCTTATCGCGTTCCTGGCGATACTGGTCATCTTTTCGCCACAACGTAAACGCGACACCGATAAAGCTAATCGCCGTGATCGCCGCGACCAGCAACTTCGGCAATTTTGAAATTGCTTCGCCAACCAGAACCGCCACACCCATCTTCGCCATGAAAGCCGCGGCCATGCCGATCATGATCGGCGCCGTGCGATAACGCGACGCCAGCACGCCGGTCGTGTAAAGCAGCTTGTCGCCGACAA
>Ga0070694_100002196_pt1 | contig 11575 bp, 9 predicted proteins | sample KBSK1251metaG_FD_65470 | JGI IMG/M metagenome (GOLD analysis project Ga0070694, IMG submission 65470) | Corn, switchgrass and miscanthus rhizosphere microbial communities from Kellogg Biological Station, Michigan, USA - KBS K1-25-1 metaG | ecosystem: Host-associated > Plants > Roots >... | reverse complement strand
TCGAGTTGGGAAACGAAGTGTATGGAAGTCCCGCGGTCGCGGGCGATGTGGTTTATGTCGGTACTGACAATACCCGGCAAATGAATCCTGCCTTTCGCGAAGATGCAGGCGTGCTCATGGCCTTTCGGGCGATGGATGGCACGTTCCTTTGGCAGGACGTGGCCCAACGAGTGGAGCGTCGCGGCCTCAGAGACTTTCTCTTACCATCCACGACGAGTGTTCCTTACGTCGAAGGCGATCGGTTGTATTACGTCACCGCCGAATGTCAACTCCGTTGTCTCGACACGAACGGGTTCGCCGATGGCGAGAACGATGGTCCATATCAGGAAGAGGTCTTCAAAGACAACGCTGCCGCAGACATCGTCTGGCAGCTCGACATGCCCGCCCTCGGTGTCTTTCCACATGAAGCCTGCAACAGCGAAGTGTTGGCGCTGGGTGATCTGTTGCTGGTCAGTACCTCCAACGGTCAGAACGAAGGCCATACGCGGGTTCCGTCGCCGCGCGCTCCAAGTTTGATCGCGGTGAACAAGCGATCGGGCGAACTGGTCTGGCGCGCCATTGGACCAGGAGATAAGGTGTTGCATGGTGCCTGGTCCAGCCCTGTGGCGGCCAACGTGGACGGGCGCATGCAGGTGCTCTTCGGCGGAGGAGATGGCTGGTTGCGCGCGTACGATGCGGCGTCTGGTCAGGAACTTTGGCGATTCGATGGCAACCCGAAAGACGCGCCCTGGCGTCCACGCGCAGGTGTGCTGTCGCGCAGCGCAATCATTGCATCACCAGTCTTTGCCGATGGCCGCGTATTCATTGCCATGGGGCAGTCTCCCGGGCACGGCAACGCACCTTCGTTTGTTTATGCGATCAGTCCCAACGGCCGAGGAGACGTTACTACGAGCGAGCTCCTTTGGACTTCGCGCGAGGTCGGCCGCGTGGTGGGAACACCCATCGTGAAGGACGGTCTGCTGTACGTTGGCGACGTGGGTGGAACTGTTCATTGTCTGGACGCGGCAACCGGTGCCCACCTGTGGAAGCACGAGACGAACGATGCGATCTGGGGATGTCTTCTGCTGGCGGGCGACCGGCTTTACGTCGGGAACGCTGAAGGCCTCATGACCGTTCTTCGTGCCGGACGGAGAAAGGAATTGTTGGGAGAGATCGAGATGGATGCCCCGCTCTATTCGCGTCCCGCTGTCGTCGGCGATGCACTTTACCTGGCCACCGCGAACCGGTTGTATCTCATCGCGCCAAAGCCCTGAGTGCGGGAGTCATTTCCACCCCGAGATGATCTCGCTGATGTTCTCTTGTAAACTAAACAGCCTTACTTAGAAACGGAGAACAACGCTAACGTGGGTATTGAGACCGAAACTCCACCAGAACCTGCTGGACCATCGAATTTTATTAGAGACATCATTATCGAGGACCTCAAGACCGGTAAACATGGGGGCCGTGTACAAACGCGATTTCCTCCAGAACCAAACGGCTACCTGCACATCGGTCACGCCAAAGCCATATGCCTCGATTTCGGATTGGCCGCGGAGTTTGGCGGCAAGTGCAATCTGCGTTTCGACGACACCAATCCATCAAAAGAAGAGACAGAGTACGTTCACGCCATCATGGACGACGTACAATGGTTGGGCTTCCAATGGGATGGTCTCTACTACGCCTCTGATTATTTTCAACAACTGTACGACTGGGCCATTCAGCTGATCGCGGCCGGGAAAGCTTACGTATGCGATCTCAGCGCTGATGAGATTCGCGAGTATCGCGGCACGTTAACCGAGCCGGGTAGGGAAAGCCCGTACCGCAACCGCTCCGTAGAAGAGAATCTCGATCTGTTTGAACGCATGAAAAAAGGCGAGTTCCCGGATGGTTCGCGAACGCTGCGCGCGAAGATCGACATGAGCTCTCCGAATCTTAATTTTCGCGACCCGGTGATGTATCGAATTTTGCACATGGACCATCATCGGACCGGAAGTGAGTGGTGTATTTACCCGATGTACGATTACGCGCACGGGCAGTCGGATTCTATCGAGCGCGTAACGCACTCCATGTGTACTCTCGAGTTCGACAACAATCGACCTTTATACAATTGGTTCATCGAACAGCTCGGCATATTTCCGTCGCGGCAATACGAGTTTGATCGTCTGGCGCTCACGCATACCTTGCTTAGCAAACGCAAGCTGCTGAAGCTGGTTGAAGAAGGACGTGTCGAAGGTTGGGATGATCCGCGTATGCCAACGCTCTCCGGCATGCGCCGGCGCGGTTACACCTCGACAGCCATCCGCAACTTCTGTGCGAGTGTTGGCGTCTCGAAGACGAACGGCATTACTCAGTTACAGCAACTCGAATATTTTCTGCGGCAGCACTTGAATCAGATTGTTCCGCGAGTGATGTGTGTGCAGAAACCGTTACGCGTGGTTATCGAAAACTATCCGGATGACCTCGTCGAGGAAATGGACGCTATCAACAACCCTGAAGATAGCTCTGCGGGAACCAGGAAGGTTCCGTTTTCGAAGACGCTTTTTATTGAAGAAGATGACTTTCGTGAAGACCCGCCTAAGCAGTTTTACAGGCTGGCTCCGGGTCGCGAGGTCCGCCTCCGGTATGCCTACTTAATCACCTGCAAAGAAGTCATTAAAGATAGCAGCGGCAGGATTGTGGAGCTCCGTTGCACTTACGATCCGGCAACTCGCGGCGGGAACACGCCTGATGGTCGAAAGGTAAAGTCGACTATTCACTGGGTGTCAGCCGCTCACGCTCTACCAGCAGAAGTTCGTCTGTACGACAATCTTTTTACTAAAGAGGATCCGAACGACGTCGAAGAAGGACACGATTTTACAGAGAACCTGAATCCTGATTCGTTGCAGGTGCTGCGCGACTGCAAGATAGAACCGAGTATGCGAGACGCAGAGCCCGGGAGTAAGTATCAGTTCGAGCGCCTCGGTTATTACTGCGTCGACCGCACCTCTGGAGACAAACTGGTATTCAATCGAACGATCGGCCTTCGCGACACGTGGGCCAAGATCGAAAAACGCACAACAACCGCCGCGTGACTGAATTTCTGGTCCGTCAATTCTTCACCCACGGATTGAAGACCGCCACGCCTAACAATGGAATCTCGCCGATGTCTCTCGTAACGAGTGTCAGATTGTGCTCCAACGCAGTAGCCGCCAAGAGTCCATCAATCACCGGCAAACCGATTCCATTGTTGCGCGCCGCGGCAGTTAACAAGCCCCAGCGATCGGCCACTTCTTCATCAACGTCTAAGACCCGTTCCTCAAAGCGCGCGCGAAGCTCCTTTTCGAGCCAAGCCTCCAGCGTTGCCCGACGCCGCGACTGAGGAAGTGTAGCGATGCCGCGCCGAATCTCACCCAACGTTAAAACACTTAGGTACAGTAGCGACTCGTCGATATTTTCAATCCATTCCGTAACGTTTGGTTCCGGGTTAGGTTTGATGAGTTCTGAAATAATATTCGTATCCAGAAGGAAGCCGCTCACAGTTTGATCTCCCGTCCTGAATCCGAATCGCGGCTAAGATCGAGCTTGACATGTGTGAGTGGAGACTCGGCGAAGAATCTCACCAGGCTTTTAGGCTGCCGAAGTCGTTTCGTTAATTGAGCAAACTGCTCCGCCGGCAACACTACAACCTGCTCTTTGCCTTGCCGCGTAACGACCTGTGGCCCTTCGGTGCGAGCACGTCGAAACAACTCGCTAAATCGAGCTTTAGCAGTTTGTAACTGCCACGGCTGACTCTGTCTCTTGGTGCGTGGTTGAGTGCTCTTTCTCGATCGCTTCATAACTTTTTCCTCGCTGACCAGTCTGACTAGATTCATCATACAAACGCAACCAGTATGCGTCAACTTGAAGCCAATCTGTCTCGTGCAGCGTGCGTAAATCAGGTCGACGAAAAAACCTACTCAAACGAGCAAAACTGATCTATTATTCGGGCCATTCCGAACCTCTCTCCCTGAATAATCGAGCACTCTCCCCATCGCCGCACTGTCAGCGGTAGCTAAGTCTCATCTTGAGGAGGTGCTTATGAAACCCGTCCAGAGAAGCTCAAAGCTTTCTCTCGTTCTCGTAACCTTCTTGCTAATGGCGGTTGCGTATTTGAGCTCGCCTGCTCTGCCACAAACTCGCGAGCGAACTGTCGCACCCAGCCGCGCGGAAACCAACGTAAAGGTAGCCGACGTCATAAAAACGGATGTCGACCTCGTAACTATCGATGCTCTGGTGTTTCGGAAAAACACTTCGCGAGTGGTTGGTGGTCTAACACAAGCGGACTTTCTCGTTTCCGAAGATGGTAACAAGCAATCGATCACGCATTTCAGTCAGGACAACCTGCCATTGTCTGTCCTGCTCTTGATCGATCGCGGCGGTTGCCTCGATCCATTTGGAGAAGAGGTCAGAAGGGCTGCGAACGATGCATTGTCGCGCCTGAAGCCGAGCGATGAAGTGGCTGTGATGACTTACCACGACACCGTGGAACTACAACAAGGATTCACGCGCGACCGCAGTTTACTCGAACAGGCAATCCATTGGGTGCCGCCACATGATGAACGCGCGAATCATTGTCTGAACACAGCTTTCGATGAGGCGGCCAATTACATGGTAAAGGCCGGTAATCCAAACGGTCGCCGCGTGATTGTCGTGATCACTGGAGTCACACGAAATTGGGATTGCAGCAATGGACCATCGTACAAGGCAGTGACAAATTCCATTTTCGAATCAGGTAGTGTTGTGAGCGCCATCATCCCGAAGACTCCAGAACAAGTGGCGGAGAACGGAATGATGCGTTGGGCCACTCGCTTCGCACGGATTGGAGGTCTTCATTATCTCGACATTCAAAAGCTCGCCGACGAAACGGGAGGCGAAGTGCTGCGTGACAAACCCGAGGAACTCGACCAAACGTTCAATACACTTATTACGCATCTCCGGACCCGCTACAGCTTCTCTTTCGTTTCGACGAACAAGAAGCGCGATGGAACCGTGCGAAAACTCAAGGTTGATTTGGCGGAAGGTGTTGAAAAGACACAGGGAAAAGTAGTGGTCAAAGCCCGCAAGAGTTATGTGGCGCCGAAAGGGTGAGGAGGGTCTCTCTTGAAATAAATCAGGCGAATTGATCATTATTGATGATTGGTGTTTCACAATTCAGACGTGAAAGGACAACCTCATGCAAATCATCAAACGATCAACCATGCTCTTTGCGGCATTGCTTTTCCTGTGTATTCCATGCAATGCCGCACCCGTTCCCAGGAACCAGGTTCACTTCATCAACGTGGGCCAGGCTGAAGCGATACTTCTCGAGTTTCAACATGACGCGATGTTGATAGATGCGGGCGGTGAGGGCACAGTTGACGATCGAGACAAACGGCGCTTAATGGGATACCTGAAGGAGTTCTTTAAAAGACGTACCGATCTAACCGAGAACGGCAAAGGGAAAATTCACACGATCATCATTAGCCACCCGCATCTCGACCACACCATGTTGCTCCTGGATGTAATGCGGGAATACCGAGTCGCCAATTTCATGGACGGCGGCAACGACGCGGGGAGCGGCATAGTTCAACTTTGGGCCGCAAGGTACTACGCACAGACACACAGTATCAACTACGACACTGTGAAAGACCCTGTTCCTGTGACGGGACTGATAAACGCGGCGCTACAATCGGTTCACAATAATAATCCGGATGTCACCCTCAAGTTCTTAGCCGGTTCACGTAACTGCAAGAATGCCAATAACGATTCTCTGATCCTTTGGGCCCAGATAAATGGTGTGAAATTCCTGTTCACTGGGGATGACGAGGCGCTCGTGGAAGAAAACGATTGCGAACCTGAGATTCCTTTCATTCTCAACCGATTCAAGAACACCACCATGCTGGACGTTGACGTTTATAAAGTGGGACATCACGGCTCGTTCAATGGTACTTCGCTGGATCTTCTGAGGGCGATGACACCGAAGATTTCAGTCATATCGGCCGGCTGGTTTGCCCAACAGGAACCAGGGGATTTTCATGCGTGGCAGTTTGGACATCCGCGAGAAGCTTCTGTCCAGATGATCGCCGCGAATACGACGAATACGAGGGAACCAATTTCCATAACGACAATGGATGGTCCAACCAAACCTCGAACCAGATTAATGAAGAGCGCAGTTTACTGTACTTGTTGGGACAGTGACGTAGTTGTCGAGGTGTTAACAGACGGTACGATTTCTGTCCATTAACACCTTGCGACGATGGTTAGGGACGAGGAACGTTTTATGCTTCGTTAGCCTACGCCACGAAAGTCCAGGCGGCGAACTTTAAGTGAACACTGTTTTTTGTGCCTTTTTGTGGACTATCCTGAACAACTGATCAATTCAGGACGTTATACAGTTCCGAAAGGCGCCGCATGCTCACTTTACTGAAACTCGAGCTGGAAAAGTTGTTTCGCGCGAAGAGCTTTTATCTCTCGTTCGCCGTCCTGATCGGGTTCGTCGCGCTGATGCTGTGGGGGTTCTACACCTATGCCGCCCGCAAAACAGGCGGGCAGGCGGTCGAGCAGTTCAAATATACATACGAATCCAAACAGTACTTCAACGGCCTGACGTTCGCGCTTTACTCAGTCCTGTTCTCTTTCACTTTACTGCTCCCGATCTTCGTGTCGATGAGCGCCGGCTCGCAGATCGCAGGTGAAGCACGCGCAGGCACCCTGCGGATGATCTGCACGCGTCCGATCTCGCGCGCCTCGCTCGTCCTCACAAAGTTCCTGGTGACCGCACTTCACGCGGGTCTTCTCCTTGCCTTCTTCATTGGCTTGAATCTGGTCGTTGGCTTGATCTTCGTCGGCTGGGGAAACCTCGAGCTCTATCCCGGTCCACTTAATCTCGTCGACGCGCCGGGAAAGATCATGCGCGACGACGCTCTCCTGCGGTTTGGTTACGCCGCACTGTCCGGCACGTGGGCGCTTCTCGTCATTGCTGCTCTCGCCCTCCTGTGTTCAGTCATCTTCGACTCGCCTGTACAAGCCACGATCATGACGATCGCTGCCTACCTGACGCTCTACATCGTCGGGCGCGTGGAATTCTTCGAGCACCTGCGGCCCTACTTCTTTACGACCGACATGGACTTCTGGCGCGTCGTGTTCAAGCCCGACATTCCCTGGCAGAGCCTGTGGCACAGTGCGTGTGTCTGCGGCGCTTATACGATCGGGTTGTTGCTGGCGAGCGTGGTGATCTTCGAGCGGAAGGATATTGTTACCTGAGATGTGGGTGAAACTGATCCTTCTCCTTTTGTTTTGTTTGATGATCGCAGGCGCCGTTCACTTCGCACAACCGCGTGAGTCCGATGGTCCAACTTCAGCAACACGCGACGTCAATTCAGTTCGCCTGCTGACATGGAACATCGGCTATGCCGAACTTGAAGACGACACGCGCGCGCACAATAAAGACTTGCCGGCAGTTGCGAATGTGATCTTACGTGAGGATCCCGACGCCGTCGCCTTGCAGGAACTGACGGGCAAGGACCAACTAAACACTTTGCTCGGGCTGTTAAAAGCTAAATATCGCGGTGCAGTAGCGCAGCAGGGCAGGACAGATCGTTTCGAGGCGGTGCTGGTTAAAGATAGCGGCGCAACGTTCACTCCCGTTGCCGCCGGCGCTCGTTACGCGCTTGCAGCTTCATTCCGGCCGCGCTCAGACACGCCGCAGATCACGCTTTTGAGCGCACACGCTGACGCGTTCAACGCCGCCGCACGACGAACTTACACTGAAGGCTTGATCGATTGGGCACAGACTCGAACGCGATCTTCCGAGGTCTTCATCGCGGGTGATTTCAACTTTGAACTCAAAGCCGCCAACGAGACAAACCTCTATACCGACAATGTGAAACACGACAGCGAATCGTATAGCCACATCCTGCGCAGCTTTCGCGATCTCGGACGCAACGCAGGCGATACGGCAATCAACGATCGACGCATCGATTACGTCTTTGGTCCAGCGAGGCCTGTGGGACGAGTCGAAGTTTTGCGTAATGCGGCAGTTGGTCGCATGGACCACTGGCCGCTGTTAGTGGAAGTAAGCCTTTGACCGACATAACGTTACAGACGGAAGAGTTGATCAAACGCTTCGGCGCCCGCACGGCGGTTGATCGTCTGTCCATGCGTGTCGAGCGAGGTGATATTTACGGATTTCTTGGTCCAAACGGGGCGGGGAAGTCGACGACGCTGCGAATGTTGTTGGGGTTGGTACGCCCTACGTCCGGCACAATCAAATTTCAGGCGCGCGAGTCGGGGTGGGACTACATACGAGCACGCTCGCGGATTGGCGCGATCGTCGAGACACCCGCGTTCTACGAAAACTTTTCCGGGCGCAGGAACTTACAACTGCTGGCTTCGTTGTCGGGTCGCGTGCAGTCGAAGCGCGTGGAAGAGGTTCTCGAGATCGTCGACTTGCGCGAACGCGCGCGCGATCCGGTGAAGACTTATTCTTACGGCATGCGACAGCGCCTGGGAATCGCGCAAGCGCTCCTGCCAACACCGGAACTGATCATTCTTGACGAGCCGACGAATGGTCTCGATCCGCAGGGAATACAACAGACGCGAGAGCTGATTCGACGATTGCGAGAGGAATTCCAGCTCACCGTGTTGTTGTCGAGTCACCTGCTCACGGAGATCGAACAACTGTGTAATCGAGTGGGGGTCATTCACGAAGGACGTCTGCTTTACGAAGGCGCTCCCGACGCGCTGGTCGCACCTGCAAGTCGATACAAAGTGCGAGTCGACAACTTGTCAGCCGCTTTCGACTTGCTGATCAAAGAACCTGACGTGACGGTCAGCCGGAACGGCGATGCATTTTTGCATGTTGATGCAGACGCGGAACGCATTCCGTCGCTGAATGCGCTGCTGGTGGCGCAAGGGATCAAGGTGTATGAGTTGAGTCCTGCTCAGGAGAGTTTGGAAGAAGCGTTTCTCCGCTTGACCAGTGGGAAAAACCGTTCACAGATCACACAAAATTAACTCGGGACAAACTCCAGCGTGTTGACTACTCTTTCCGGTTCGGCGAAACCTTTGACCCACACGCGCGAACCTTTCGTGTTGTACTTCTCAGCAAACGCTGTGGTGACGGCATCGCGCATCTTCTGACTGCGAACTGTCTTACCCCGCACTCGAATCTCACGGTCCCCGACTTGAATCATCCCAACGGGCTCGTTTTTGAAAGCGCGAAACCAACCCGTGGGCTTGTCGTTCCACGAGCGCACAAATACGCGGTCCTTAACAACTACGACCCAAACACCCGTGTAGCGATGTTGAGTGCCGGAACGAACGCCGAGGATCTTCGCGTTCCTTAACGCCTCAACAATCTTGCCGGAAAACGTAGAGTCCTTTGCCATCGCGTTTTATGGGTTTACGCTGAGTGCCTTCTGCCGAACCAGCGCGTAGATCTCTTCGAGTCCGGCAGGGACGCCCGCCGTCATGTTGAGTGCCCAGCGAACGTGCTGCCACACAACGCGAAGAAAACGAGAGTAGCAAAGAACAAGAATCTGATACGCATGAGGGTTGGTCCTTTCGAGCGATAATTAGCGGAGGTAGTTTAGACAGGATTTACAGGATGTTTCAGGATTTACAAGATTCAATCATGTAAATCCTGAAACATCCTGTAAATCCTGTCCAGTTAGGCTTCAGATGCAACCGCGTCAGCCGGCTCCTGGTCCAGCGCAGGGTCAGCGGCTCTTGTCAGTCCGATCGCAGAGATGGCGTAGAAGACGATCGCTATCAGCACTACGTACTTGAAGCCCAGCGCCATCGAGCTATATTCCGCCAGTCCACCCATCATCGCGCCCGCAACGTTAATGCCGAAAGCCCGATCAGCTTGCGTGCTCCTCCGAAACGACGCCGCAAAAATCACGCCGGCGAAGAAGATGGGCACAAACACCAGCAAACACGAGCCGACTACCTGCATCGCGCGATTCATTCCGAGAAACGCATCGAGAGGAACGACGACGTTCAGCACTAAAGTTATCAGTAGCCCTGCGTAGTATGGCCACACGCGCGCCGGTCTTAACCTCGCCGTCCAAAGGTTGGCGAGCAGTATCATGAACAACACTGCAATGAACACGACGGAGTTCACGATCCACGTACCGCCAAACAGCAGCGCCATAGTGACTACGGCTTTCGTCTCGACCAGCATGAATCCAGCGCCAAGAAAGAACAATTGAACATTGAGCCATTGGCCGTTTTGCGCGGGCCGCGAATGGTTTGCTTGCCGCGGCAGGAACAGGAAAATCAGCAATAACCCCAACCCGCCCATGATCAGCATCCCACGCCAACTCAACGTCGGGATCATCGGTTTACGCAAATACAGAAACGGCCAGTCGTCGGTCGTAGTCCGCAAACCACCTTCCGGCGGCAAAACAGTTGCTAACCCGAAGTGTTCCCACTTTGACGCGTCGTCTGGTCGCTGTTGTTGAAATCCGTTAGGTGAGACTGGCGCGGGTGGCTCGTCGTTGCGAAGCCAGTAGTCAGACCGCGTCGCAAACGTGTTTCGCAACGCGCTGTTGTCTCCGGCAAAGAAGACGGTGAAGTCTCCTGACGTTGCTTGCTCCGGTTCGATAACTTTTCGATAGGGCAACGTGAGCACTATCGAGTTGTCGGCGCCAAAAGCCTCGTCGAGCTGGTTCTTCAACCGCGCGGCAAGCCAACCCTGACGGAAGTAGTTGTAGATGACGAAAGTACCGTTCGGATTCAGGTGGCGACGAACATCTTCGAACGCTTGACGCGTAAAGAGAAAACTCTCCAGGCGAATGTTGCTGTAGCCGCTGTGCAACACTAAAGAGTCGACCAGCGCATAGATTACAAGATCGTACTTCCGTTCCGTTGAACGAAGAAAGTTGCGGCCATCGTCGAGATGAATCTCAACACGCCCGTCCGCATATGGACCATCCGGATGATGCGCCTTTCCCAGGCGATAGATTGCGGGATCGATCTCGACTGCATCGACGTGTTTCGCGCCCCATTGCAAGGCGCGGCTGACGTCGTTGCCTGAGCCCGCGCCGATGATGAGCACATTCTCGAAAGCAGGTCGGCCGGCGTCTCGATTCAGAAGGTGTGGCAGCGCATACGCCGGAAAGTTCTCGTTCCGCGACACCATCTGCTGGTGATAGATCAGGTTCACTGAGAGCGATAAGTCGGCTTCTTTGAAATCAATTCGGTAGTAAGGTGACCAGAATTGTTGTGCTTTACTTTGGCCCACGTAGTCGTTGTGTACAGGCAGGTAGGCGGCCAGCCAGACCACGAGCACCAGCAGTACGGCGGTTACAGAACTCCATCCAATCACTCGTTTTTGAAAACGACTCGCCGGCGAGATGAAGTAAAAATAAGCGAGTCCGACCGCCACGAGAAGAAACCACCAGAGCGCTCGCACCTCCAGCCACGAACACGCCGCAAACACGAGGATACCCACTAAGCTCCCGGTGATGTTGAGCGTGTAAGCCTGTAGCCGGTTGGGCCAGCGCTTCAGCGCGCGACCCAGTTCCTGTCCTGGACCAATAAAAGCAAGCGCGATTACGAGGAAGAAGAAGCCGCAGAGAACTTCAACCGGAAT
>Ga0070694_100002192_pt1 | contig 11580 bp, 10 predicted proteins | sample KBSK1251metaG_FD_65470 | JGI IMG/M metagenome (GOLD analysis project Ga0070694, IMG submission 65470) | Corn, switchgrass and miscanthus rhizosphere microbial communities from Kellogg Biological Station, Michigan, USA - KBS K1-25-1 metaG | ecosystem: Host-associated > Plants > Roots >... | reverse complement strand
CCAATTCTCTGTTAATGCAAAGTACAACGCCGCCAAGACGAAGCAAGCATGCGGCACGTCGGTCATGGCCGATGCGGAATAGAAAATGTGGAGCGGATTCAGGGCGAGCAGCACGAACATCAAGAGCGCGGCGACTTCATTTTTAGTAAGGCTCTTTGTGACGAGGTAGACCAGCACGCAGGTGGCGCCACCGAACAGCGCGGCCACGATTTTCCCCGAGTAGAACCCGTTTTTGACGTAAACGTTCAGCAGAGCCGCGATGAGTTGATAGAGCGGCAACCAAAAGCCGAACAGATCTCTGAGGCGAAAACTTCCATTCGAAATTCTGGTGCTGAGCGTCCCGATCTCTTGAATGTATACATAGGCGTCACCGAATGCGTTGGGCAAAAACAATGCGCCCAGAATGCGCGGAAGTGCGGCGAGGAAGAACAGAACCGGCAATCGTGCGCCACGATTCAAGAGTTGGGTCATTGTTGAAAAACGCGCGAAGGAGAATAGCAGGTCGACAGGGCGAGCCGAAGCGCCTGCTCGCTTGTGACGCCTGCGCGGCCTTGTTATAGTCACGCTTCAAACGGACATGCGAAATGGGAACGGCGACCGAGGAGAAAGTGCTGGCAACGAATCGCGCCGCCTTTCACAATTATCACATCTCAACGAAGTATGAAGCTGGTGCGGCTTTAATGGGAACAGAAGTGAAGAGTGTTCTCGACGGCCGTATTCAATTGAAGGATTCGTATGTAGGGATACGTGAAGGTGAAGCGTGGCTGTTCAATGCCCACATCTCACCTTACACCCATGGCAACCGCGCCAATCACGATCCGTTGCGGACTCGGAAGTTGCTTCTGCATCGGCGAGAGATCGACAAACTGGATCAAGCCGCCGCGGTTGAGGGGATGACGCTCGTCATCACTCGGGTGTACATGAAGAGCCGCAAAATAAAATTCGAAGTTGGCGTCGCCAAAGGCAAGAAGTTGTACGACAAGCGCGAGACCGAGATGAGGAAGGTTATCGATCGAGAGACTCGGGCGCAATTGAAAGAACGAAATCGATAAAGCGTGTGCCATATGAGTGAGGAAACGATGGACGTTACTGGAACTTCTAAATCATGTAATGAAATTGACGCGCAGGCTTTGGCCGTCGCGGTTTTCAAAGATGAAAAGCCGACGAGCGGACTACTGCAGCACTTGGACACAGCCACCGGCGGGATGATTGCTGATGCGATTGACTCGGAAGAATTCAACGGCAAACAGGGCGACACGGCTTATTTCCACGTGTCGAGTGAAGAACTCAAAGCTCGGCGAATACTTTTGATTGGGTGCGGCGACCGGGACTCTTATAAAGCGGCGCAGATTTCGCAAATGGGCGGGACGGCAACCCGATTTCTGCGCGGCAAGAGTGTTAAGACGATCGCGATTGTGCCTCGCTCGGAGATGGATGCCGAGAGAGTTGCGCAGACCGCCGCCGCCGGCGCCGTAATGGGGCTTTTCGAAATTGACAAGTACCGCACGAAGGAAAAAGAGAAGCGCGAGATCAAATCTACTACGATCGTGATTGAAGGCGCGGACAAAAAGGCTGTCCAGCGCGGCGCCGACCGCGGACGCATCATCGGCGAGTCGACTAATTTCACGCGTGACCTGGCCAACGAACCGGGCGCCTGGATGACGCCGACCATCATGGCTGATCGGGCGAAGCAGGTTGCCAAGCAGTTCGGCTTGAGTTGCGACATTCTCGATCAGAAGCAGATGGAGAAACTCGGAATGGGATCGCTGCTCAGCGTGGCCCGTGGATCAGACGAGCCGCCGAAGCTGATCGTCCTGAAATACGAACCGTCGAAGTTCAGGAAAAGCAAAGGCGATCTGCTGGCGCTAGTTGGGAAAGGAATTACTTTCGATTCGGGCGGCATCTCGCTCAAGCCCGGAGAGAATATGGAATTAATGAAGTACGACATGACCGGCGCGGCAACTGTGATTGGTACGATGCGGGCCATCGCTCAGTTGAAGCCGTCCATTCCAGTACTCGGCGTGGCGCCGTGCTCCGAAAATCTTCCTTCGGGGAAGGCGACCAAGCCCGGCGACGTGCTCAGGGCGATGACCGGGAAGACGATCGAGGTCATCAACACGGATGCGGAGGGACGCCTGGTGCTGGCTGACGCCATCGCCTACGCGAAGAAGCTCGGCGCCACAAAAATTATCGACATGGCGACCCTCACTGGCGCGGTTTCGGTTGCCCTCGGGGATGTGAACACCGCGATTCTCGGAACCGACCAGGAACTGATCGACGGCGTTATTTCAGCCGGAAAAGAAGTCGGCGAAAAGTTCTGGCAGCTCCCGCTCGACGAGGAATACACAAAACAAATCAAATCGGACATTGCCGATATCAGAAACATTGGCGGCAAAAAGGCAGGCACTATCACCGCCGCAGCTTTCCTGAAGGAATTCGCCGAAGAAACTCCCTGGGCGCACCTCGACATTGCCGGTACGGCGTGGGGCGATCCGCCGACGCCCTATCGTTCAAAAGGCCCAACCGGAATTGCCGTGCGCACGCTGGTCGAATTCATCGAGCGTTCAGCTCAAGCAAATTAGGGTAGTGGTGCAGTTTTGAATGTGGCACGCGCATCTTGCGCTTGATCCACGGGCGGGACGGCCGTGCCACTTCGCCAAACTGCACCATCGCTTTAATTAGTTAGTTCCGCGGCAGCATTCAGCGGTGCTAAGATTGCTGGCCGGAATCCGGCTTGCCTGGATTCCGGCGCAGTTCAACAGTGGCTTGAATCCCCTCCATGACTGATTACTACCAGGTCCTGGGCGTTAACCAGACGGCGACCGTCGGTGAGATTAAGTCTGCTTACCGGAAGCTGGCGCGCAAACGGCACCCTGACGTGAACCGCGGCTCGGAGAAAGCGGCGCGTGACTTTGCGTTGCTGTCATTGGCCTATCACACACTGATCGATCCGCAGGAGCGGGCCTTTCACGATCAGCAACTCAAAAAGCAACGCAACGGGAATTCGATTCTTGAATCTGACAATCCGCACGCGCAGCGCGCGCGTAACATCGCAGCGCAGGCGCGCTGGGACCGCGTCGTCAATCAGATCCTGGAGACGGATCGACGCGAGAACATGGAAAGACAGCGGGCAGTCTTTACCACGGTCTCACTGTTCCTCTCCACGTTTATGGTAGCGATGATTAGGCCACCGCTCTGGCAGTCATTTGACGTCATTGGCCGGGCAATTCTGCTGGTGTTGTTTGTCGCCGGTCTTTGGCACCTGGTGAAGCGTCTGGTTGAGCATTTTCGACATTACACCTACAAACCCGACCCGCGGCATTATTCGATCACGCAGGAAAATGAAAAGCCGTCGCAGCCATACACACGATTGTCGGGGTACGCATTCTTGATAGGCGGGTACGCGGTAAGCCTCGGTCTGGGTTTGCTGATTGGCTGGCGCTCACAGGATTTCTTTTCAGATTTGACGCTGCTGTTTCGTCATCATGCCGCGACAGGAGGGCCAACCGTTTCGCCAACCGTACTAATAATCTCTGATTTGATTTTTTATCCGCCGATTGCGGTCTTAATCATCGATAGCGTACACGCTGTCGCTTCGCGAATTGACACAGGGTGAGACCGAGAAAGCAAATAATCGAACGAAATCATGAACTTAATTCAACGAATCACGCTCATACTCATTATCGGCATTGGCATCGGAGTCATTTGTGCCAATCCGGCCCTGGCGCAAGAGAATGCTCGCCTCACGCCGATCCAGCAGCGCATACAGGTGCAACAGCGCCGCTTGAGTTCGTCTAGCGTTGAAGAGCGTCGAGATGCGCTGATGCAGTTGGGCGCGATGAATCATCCTGATGCGTCGCGGGTTGCGATGTCAGCGCTAAACGATAGCGAGCCGGTCGTGCGAGTGACTGCCGCGCACGCAATGGCTGCGTTGCCTGGGCGGGACGCATCTGCTGCCTTGATCCCTTTATTGACGGATAAGCAGGAATTTGTGCGACGCGAAGCCGTGAATGCGCTGGGCGCAAGGCGTAGCCGCCCCGCCGTTCAACCGTTGATTCAATTACTCACGACGGACAAAGAGGCGTCCGTTCAGGCGGCAGCCGCGATGGCCCTGGGAAAGATTCAGGATGAGGCCGCGGTTGTCCCGCTCGCGAATGTGCTTACCGGAAGTACCGCCGGCAAGAAGTCGAAGACCCGCAAGAATGAATTCGTGATGCGCTCAACGGCGCAGGCCCTGGGCAAGATTCGCAGCCGTGCCGGCGTGCCCGCATTGATCGCGACTTTGAGCGATGAGCAGAACGAGATTGATGTGCGGCGGGCCGCCGCCGAGGCGTTGGGCGATATTGGCGATCCCACGGCCGCCCCGGCCTTGAAAATCGCAGCAGATTCAAATGATCCTTATCTTTCACAAGCAGCCAGGACCGCCCTGCGGCGGTTGCACTAAGAAAAAAGGCGCCGAAGCGGTTTCGCTCCGGCGCCCCATCAACGACCAACTAACAAGAGTCTAGCTTTCGGTTTTCTCTCCGCGACCGTGACCTTTCTTGGCGGCCTTTTCTTTCGCAGTTTGTGGAATCGGGAGACCGACGCTACCCGACCGGCTCGCCAGGTTCTCTTGAGCAGTTGGCGGCATGACCATATCCTGAATCAACGCTCCGCCAGACTTCTTCGAGAATGTCAGCTTGTTGGCGTTCTTGTCGAGTCCAACCTGGACCAGGTCTCCCAGTCCAATCTGACCGGTGGCGACGAGGTTCGAAAGCGGATAAACGAGGAACCGCTCGATCGCGCGCTTTAGGTGACGCGCTCCGTACTTGAAATCAATGCCTTCCTTCAGCAGCATGTTTTTCGCTTCGTCGGAGCATTGAAAGACGAACTTGGTGCCAGCCGAAACCATAATTCGATCCTGGACCGCTTGCAGTTCGAGATCGAGAATCGCCCGCAGATGATGTTCCTTTAACGAGCGGAACACCACGACCTTGTCGATACGGTTCATGAACTCTGGCGAGAATTTCTTTCGCGCCGCCTCTACGGCCGTGCGATAGATCTTCTGATCGACTTCGGTATCGTGCGGGTTCTTCGCGCCCTTGCCGGGAGCGAAGCCGATGCCACCCGAAATCAAGTCGGACATTTCACGGGCGCCGAGGTTCGAGGTCAAGATCACCATACACTTCGAAAAATCAACCCGGCGGTTGTCGCCTAGCGTCAATGTGGCTTTGTCGAGGATTCCCAGCAGCAATTGCCACAACGCGTCCGAAGCTTTCTCGATTTCGTCAAACAACACCAGCGTCACCTTGAGTTCGTCGGTGTGCGTGCGGTCGAGGTTCTCCTGCGTCAGCATCGGCGAAGTCTCGCGATGGCCAAGGTATCCCGGAGGCGAACCAATCAACTTGGCGATCTCGTGCGAGTGCTGAAACTCAGCGCAATCGATCTTTACGACACCATTCGTATCGCCAAACAAGACCTCTGAAGCTGCTTCGATGACCCGCGTTTTTCCTGAACCAGTCGGGCCCAGAAATAGCATCGTGCCGATCGGCCGCGCCGGCGGATTCATCCCAGCCAGAAATATCTGGTAGAGCCCGCTCATGCGGCGGACCGCGCGCTCCTGACCGACTATTCTCGCACCAAGGCGTTCTTCGAAATCCTGCGCCTTGGGGCTCTTTTGATCAGGATCAAGAAAGACCGCTTCTTCTACTTGTTTTTCTGGGGCACTCATTTCTTTTATCTTCATTTCAGCAATCATGGCTCTTGTTTCCTTGCAGCAGCTGCGCAATCGCGTTGCCGCTCTTGGATCCTCCGCCAATCTCCCTAGCAAAGGTCGATCCGTGCTGGTTGACTGCGACCAATGGATGCGCGACGAAGCGTTCGCGTTTCCTTCGCGAAAAAATTCCCACACGTTGCAAAGAGCACGAACGCTATATATACGACTCGGCGAGAAATGTCACCCAAAATATTCGGGCGTATTTGTGAAATTTCCTTCGCGGCGTTTATGGCAAATTTTCACAGATGACGTTTCGTGGCAGTTATGCAGTGACAAATTGTTGACACGATACTTGGGTTTTTGACGGGAGCGGCATATACGATAGCGTCTATCACGACTCAAAACGTCGATGTCCGCAGTAACTGAGATGAGCATCGACCGAACCGTCGCCATCATGTGTTCCCGAGTATCTTTCCCGAATCTCATTTCTGTGATATAGAGGCGACGCCGCCGACGACTGAGACGGTTGGTCGAACGCGCTTTTCACGCGATCGATGACGCCAGGAAAGAAAATCCCAAGACGCCCACGTTCCCTATGGAGGTTGTCAAATGCATCATGGCGATGTAACTCCTGAAATCGCGCAAGGCTTGCTCAAGCTCAAAAAGCGCATCAAATCAGCGAAAATTCCACCCTCTAAGCTGGACGAGACCGCCAACATAGCCATCTGGAACATCCGCGAATTCGGAAAGGTCCACCGCACAATTCCGGCGCTTCACTACATAGCCGAGATTCTTGGTCAATTTGATCTCGTAGCTTTAGTTGAACTGCGCGATGATTTAACTGACATGAGCAAGGTAATGACGTTTCTGGGGCCAAGTTGGCGCATCATTTATTCGGACTGGATAGCCGACGCCGGTGGGAACAACGAGCGCACCGCATTTCTCTTCGATCGACGGAACATCACTTTTAACGGACTGGCGGCCGAGGTCGATGCCCCTCGAAGCAAGGAACTCACAGAATATCTGGCCACTCATTCCTTCTGGCGCGCACCTTATATGTGCTCTTTCCGTTCGGGGAACTTTGACTTCATCGCGATAGCTATGCACGCTCGTTGGGGCGACAGCATCGAAGGTCGGAAGGCCGAGCTTCAGCTGTTGTCGGATTGGATTGATAAGCGTTTCAAGAGCGAGTACGTTGAGGATACCGATCTGTTGGTCATGGGGGATTTTAACATTCCCAAGATCGACGACGATCTTTTCAAGGCCTTAACCACGACCAGCGGGCTTAAACTGCCAACGCAACTCAAGCAGTTAAAGTCCGGTGAAGAGGTGATCGGCGGATCAAATCTTGGCAAGAACTTCCGCTATGATCAGATCCTGCACCGCGCCACAGTACCGGAAAACTTCTGCAACAGTGGCGGCGTACTCGATTTCTTCATCGACGACGCTCACATAGCCGAGCTGTTTCCGGGAAAGAATTACGACCGCCAGAAGTTTACTTTTCAGATGTCTGATCACCTGCCGGTCTGGATTCAGATTGGCACGGACATCGACGGGTTCCGTTTAAGTCAGATCATCCAGGAAGCAAAGTAAAAGGCGATTCGGCGTTCACGCCGCCGGCGTGACACTCGAATCGCCCTGAGTTCCCATCCCACGACTCCAGCTCGTTAGTCGTAATACTCAAGCCCAAGGTGTGTAATCAGATCTTCCCCGCGCAAATGCCGCAAAGTATTTTTTAGCTTCATCAGTTGAATGAAGATGTCGTGCTCGGGATAAAGACTGGGCGCGGTCATCGGCGACTTGAAATAAAACGACAGCCATTCCTGCACGCCTTTCATGCCCGTGCGCTGCGCCAGGTCCAGGAAAAGGGCGAGGTCAAGCACGATGGGCGCCGCCAGGATCGAATCGCGGCAAAGGAAATCGATCTTGATCTGCATTTTATAGCCGAGCCAGCCGAAGATATCGATATTGTCCCAACCTTCTTTGTTGTCACCACGCGGCGGGTAATAATTGATGCGGACGACATGTGAGAAATCTTTGTAAAGCTGAGGATAAACCTCTGGTTGCAGAATGTATTCGAGCACCGAAAGTTTGGACTCTTCCTTGGTTTTGAACGAATCAGGATCGTCGAGCACCTCGCCGTCGCGATTCCCGAGAATGTTCGTCGAATACCAGCCGTGCAAGCCGAGCATCCTGGATTTCAATCCCGGCGCCAGGATCGTCTTCATCAACGTCTGGCCAGTCTTGAAGTCTTTGCCGCAAACGGCGACGCCCTTCTGGTTCGCGAGGTCCATTAGCGCCGGCACGTCGACAGTAAGGTTCGGCGCGCCGTTGGCGAACGGCACTCCGGATTTCAAAGCGGCGTAGGCATAGACCATCGACGGCGCGATGGCTTTATGATTTTCGCGCATCGCTTTTTCGAATGTTTCCAGATTGCGATGCACCGCGTGCTGCTTCATGAAAATCTCGGTAGACGCAGCCCAGATCATCACCAGCCGGTCGCACTTATTCTTCCGCTTGAACTCAGCAATGTCATCGATTAACTGGTTCGCTAAATCCAGCTTGTGCTTACCTTGCTTGACGTTCACGCCGCTGAGGCGTTTGACATACGTCTGATCGAAGACCGCCTTCATCGGCTTAATCTTCTGCAAAGGCTTTTTCAGTTTTGCGAGTAAGTCTTTTTCGAGTACGCCGGCGTGCATGGCCGCCTCGAATGCGGAATCGGGGAAGATGTCCCACGCGCCAAAGACGAGATCGTTGAGATTCGCCAGCGGCACGAACTTATTGACTTTCGGCACGCGATTGTCTGTCCGCCTGCCCAGACGGATGGTGCCCATTTGGGTGAGGCTGCCAATCGGTTCAGCCAAACCTTCTTTGATGGCTTCAACGCCTGCGATAAACGTGGTGCTCACCGCGCCGAGCCCCACCAACAAAACTCCAAGTTTTCCTTTAGCGGGCGCGATCTCCGCGCCTTTCTTTACCGGCATTCGAGTAGATTATCCTCCGAAGGTAATTAAGACAGGTTTATTTGAGACCGATGATGATACATGAGACCTGAGTGATTCGCACGTGGAGTACCCACTCGTTTGAGAATGTGACGTGCACAAGTCCAGGATAAATCTGAGTCTAAAGCATGTTCGACGCTTTAAGGAATTTCGCCGGATCGTTCGTCATTAGAGAGTGAATTCCTAAGGATCTCGCTCGCGTGATCCAACGTGGGTCATCGACGGTCCAGATTACCGAAGGGAGGTCCTTAGTGCTGGCCGCGGCAATTAGTTTTCTGGTAACCATCCTATGGTTCAAGAGGATTTCGTCTGCGGCGCAGGCGACTGCCCACTGAATAATCCTCGATGGCGATTTGAGCGCGCTTCTTTGGCCAAAGAGCGCACCCGTTCGAATCGAATTATCGAGGTATTTGATTCTTGCGACCGTGCGCAAATTGAAACTGATGAGGATCGCTTGATCCTTCAAACCATACTTTTGCACTGCCGCCACGGCTGCGCATGCAAGCTCTTCGTTTCGCTTTATCGAACGCCCACACTTCAATTCAACATAGATGACAAAGCGTTGGGGCGCGCGATTAGTCAGCAGGCCGAATACTTCTTCGAGCGTGGGAATGGTTTGCCTCGTGTATTCCAAACGCGCCAAATCCGGATGCCGCCGGTTGAACCAGCTTCCGACATCAGTCTGTTTGAGCGTGGCCAACTTCACGCGAGCGACCAGGCGCTTACGCAGACGCGTCCGTGGGAGCATCGCATCATGAATCACAACCGGTACGCCGTCACGTGAGAGACGCACGTCCAATTCAATGCCGTCAGCTCCGTCACGTACGGCGCGGGCAAATGCGGACAGAGTATTTTCCGGAGCGACCGCCGACGCGCCGCGATGGCCGATAATTAGTGGCGATCTGTTGGTGACGACCAAGCGAATGAACTGAACGTTGCGATCAGTTTGGCGGCGAATAAGTAACGCGTTTCAGCTTGATATCAAATGTTCCCAGGTCGACTTTGAGCTGTGCTTTGACCGGAAGATGACGCTCATCTTGAGTAATCCAGATTGAGAGCTGGCCGCGAGCGCGCACGAGTGAGCTGTCGCCGAACATAGCCGGTTCGACGCGAATTGCTTTTACTTTGCCGAGCACCGTGTCGAGTTCTTTCTCCTCTTTGGCGGTGACCGCCAGCCGGAACACCTTGCCCGCGTCAGTCACCGGGACGTCGAAAGATTTTCCAACTTCCAGCTTCTGGGTCCGCATATAGTAGATGACAGTGAGGACGTCCTGAATGGGTTCTTCAAAGTCGAAGGCGCCACCTTGCGGATTCGGAGACTTCTCGCTCCACATCACCTTGCGCGCTTTATGATCGAAGACAGCTTCGAGCACTCTTGAACGTTTGCCGGACTCTTCAACCTTGTCAGTATGCAAGGCCGTAAACGGTTCGACGTCGGCCCTGGATTCAACATGCTGGTGAAACTTAAAGCCCGCGATTCTTGGGAATAATCCTTTACTGAAAACGTCACCAGTTAGATGAAGCACAACCGGATCGCCGGCCCCGCGAGCGACATTTTCCGGAATCGATTTGAAATGAAACTCCGCCACATCAACTCCGCGCAACAAACCGCGCGTGAGTTCGGCTTGGTAAACCAGCTCTTCGCCCCGTTCGAAGGGTAAAGGTGTCCGTGGCTTGTCCTGCGCGGGCGCAAACGCGACTGCGCACGCCAGCGCCGCAGCCAGGCCAAACAGGTTTCCACGAAAGTACTTCTTGAAATAACGAAACCGTGTCATTTGAAGTAAATCATTTTGGCGGCCAACAGCGTCCAGACAATCACCACGCCGATTGCGGCGCGATACTCACGATAACGAATATACAAATCACGATCAAAACTTACCTCGGTCGCGCGTCGATAAGGGGACAAACGGGGGAAGAGAAGCGGGACCTCTTTCGCATAACGTTCATACTTCTTGCCGAACAGTGTGCCCAGCGTCGCCGATTCGACGCGCATGACCGGCAGATAGATGCCCAGGATCATCACGATGAAAATGATAGTGAGGAGAATCTGGCCCGCCGCGATCGTGAAGCCCAAACCCATTAGGAAACTCCCAAGGTAGAGTGGGTTACGCGTGTAAGCGTAAGGCCCAGAGGTCGCGAGCAGCTCGTTCTTCCTGAGATGACCCGAGGCCCAGGCGCGCAATAAAAGACCCGGTAAGGCGACCCCGGCTCCCACCATCAGGGTCCACGTCGTGGGCTTGGCGAAGAAAAGAAAGACCACGGCGCAGGCAAATCCAAGCGGCACGCGATAACGCTGCATCCATGTGCCGCCGCGACTAGATTTGGTATTTGAGATTTGAAATTTCAGATTTGAGATTTGTGATTCAGCGTTAGCCGATTGACACCAGACGCTCAGGCGCGATCCTTCCGGCACGCGCCAAACGCTCGGAAACCGCATGCAGCACGCGCTCAACATCAATGTCCATGCATATCCATTTCGAGCACGATCGGCGATGACAGTTTTCGCGGCAGTCGATATCGGTGCGCTCGACGCAGATATCTTCCGAGTAAGGACTCCCGTTGCGCCACCATTCAGTTGGGCCCAGCAAGCCCACGACCGGCGTGCGCATCGCAATCGCCAGATGTGTTGGTCCGGTTTCTCCGCCGACGTAAACGTCCGCATGCTTTGCCAACGCGCAGAGTCCCTTCAATGAAACAGAAACCGCCCGGGCTTTACCGGATTTAGACGAAGACAGCGCCCGGTGTGTTAACTCCTCTTCGCCCGGCGCCGCCGTGACGAGCGAATACAACCTGAAATGATTCCAAAGTTCATCGGCGAGCAAGCCAAATTTTTCAGCGCTCCAAAGCTTCGTCGGCCACCCGCCTCCGGGATTCAGGATA
>Ga0070694_100002191_pt1 | contig 11580 bp, 14 predicted proteins | sample KBSK1251metaG_FD_65470 | JGI IMG/M metagenome (GOLD analysis project Ga0070694, IMG submission 65470) | Corn, switchgrass and miscanthus rhizosphere microbial communities from Kellogg Biological Station, Michigan, USA - KBS K1-25-1 metaG | ecosystem: Host-associated > Plants > Roots >... | reverse complement strand
GCCGCGGGCATCTGTCTGCAGTGGTGGCGCACGTGGGTCTCCATGAACTTTACGTATTCGCCGACCGTCACGCGGCCGAACGTGGAGCTGGCGACCGCTCCGCCCTGCTGCGCGCAGAGGCGGCATTCGCGATCGAATCGCGCCACTGCGCCTTCGAGCCGGGCGCGCGCCTCGGCGGTAGTCGGCGGTCCGCTCTGCGGATTCATCGCCTTGTTCGTTTTCGCCTTCGGGAACGTGCCGTTTCGCAGCACGCGGTTGAAGAGAAACGTCCGCGCCACCGGCCGCAGGAAGAACGGCAGCGCCGGGAACTTCGACCGCGCGCCGGAAATCATCGTGGCCGATTCGTCGAACGTCCGCGCCACATGCTCGACGAGCTGGCTGGGTGACCACTTGCCCGGTGCTCGCGGGGTCGTCCAGGAGGCGCCGGATCGATCGGCGGCGGCGAGGAGCTCGGCGATGGCGTCGCGGTTGGCGGCAAGCGCCGGATTGATGTCAACCATGACCACCTCCCATGGAAACCGGCATCCTAACACGCGCGCGGGAGAAAGGCGGTGATGCTGCCGGTCGGCGGTATGCGGCGTACGTACGCATAGCGCGCGCCGGCGACCGTCAGACGATCGGCCAGGCGGTTCAGGAGCGCCACGCCCGACCGTCGTCCGGGGTTCCACGACCCGTCCGGCCCAAGGTCCGTCGCGCCGCTGACCGTGATCGCGACGAACTCGCCGGATGGCGGCCCGCTGCCTTCGTGTTCATCGGGATCGTCGCTGAGATCGACGCTGACGTTCGACGCGTTGAGCGTCAGCGCGGACAGCTCGCCGCCACCGGCGAGCGCCGCGGCAATCATCTCGCCGAGCAGCGGGACGAAGCGGGTGTCCTCGGTGTCGGCTTCCCAGATTTCCGGCGGCCGCTCGACGTTCATGAAGCCGTGCGCCCTGAGGAGCGCATCCAGCTTCATCGCGGCCGCCTGATCCACTGTCCCCGCATCGGGCCGTACGCCAGCCTGAACGCGATCAGCACCGGGAGCGCGAGGACGAGCGCAACGACCATGATGCTCGACATCACGACCCAGGGATGCGTCGTGAACGCGTGGCGCAGCCAGTCGATCTGTCCGGGCGTAAGCGAGCGCGCGACGGCAGGCAGCCCCACGCGGACGACGAGGACATAGACGACGAGCGCCGTGACGACGCTCGCGACAAACGCGCGGATCGTCCGGCGCAGCACCGCCGGGTCCACGTGACGCGGCGCGTTCATGCGCGGCGGTGGGCCGCGGCCCTACGGCTCGAGGTTCACCGCGTAGTACGCGATCGTCTTCGTCGGCACCTCCTTGAACCAGTGCGGCGTCTTCGCGGGAATCGTGATGACGTCGCCCTTCGTCAGGTGATGCGTCTGCCCGCCCTCGACGCTCGCCGCGCGGATCTGCCCCGGCGCCGTGTTCTTCGGCGACACGAGGGTGCCGCCGGTGATGAACGTGGCCTCGCCTTCGACGATGATGAAGACGTGGTTGGTGTTCTCGTGCACTTCGACCTCGCCGGCGGTGCGGCGCTGCGCCAGGACGATCAACCCGTTCTCGCCGATGATCTGCCCGCCCTTCGCCATCGTCGCGCTGACCTTGTCGTGCGGGATGTAGGTGACGGTGCTGGGGACGCCCTTGGCGGCAACCAGCGTGACCGCGCACGCCGCGATTGCCAGAGCCACGATTGCTGAAAGCTTCATCACTCCTCCTTCACACTGAAAGGCGGACCTGAAGGTCCGCCTCTACGGTAGTGATTACGGAAAATACTCGTCGTAGGTGAGCCGGATGGTTTCGAGCGAATGCTTAGCCTTGTCGATCGCCCCTTCGCGGACGTTCTCCCCGAACAGGTCGGACTGCAGCGCGCCCAGCGCGGCGACGCACGCGGCCGTTTTCGCCTGGTGCTCGGAGAGTCTGAGGACCGAGTTGGTGCCGGTGGAAAGCGTGCCGGCGAGCGTCAGGACCGCGATGATGCCGCACACGTTCCGCCAGCCGCGCGGCAGGTCCGACGGCACCCGTCCCGTGGTGGTCTGCGCGGTCTTCGCGGCAAGCTGTCCGCCGCGAAACGCATCGCCGGCAAGCACGGTCGAGAACGCGCCGCAGAGCAGGCCCGTCAGCATCAGCGCGGTGCTCGTGCGCCGGTAGCGGCGCGCAGCGCGTCGCACCTGCTGGATCGACTCCTGTATCCGTTCCTGCAGCCGGCTGCGATCGGGCTCGAGCGCGTTGTCCGGACTCGGCATCGGGGGGTGCTCCTGAGGGAACGCGCGGCATGCTAGCACACGACCGCGCGCGCTTCCCTGCGTGTCACGTCGGCTGATCGTCGTTCCACAGCGACACGACCAGCCGCAGGTGGCCCTCGACGGCGGGGGTGACGTTCTCGGGCCGGGGCGGCAGCGCGATGCGCAGGATCGAGGTGCCGTCAGGACCGGGCTCGACCGGCAGCGGCGTCGCCGGCTCGTGCACCGTATCGGTCTGCCAGTCGTATTTCGCGCTCCAGCCCTGACCGGCCGACGGAGGCACTACCGCCACGAGCACCGAGTCGTGGAACAGGTAGCTGCCTTCGTAGTGATGCTTCGTCCAGAGCGCGCCGTCCACTTCGTAGTCGGGCACCCGCACGCCAACGGTGACGATGTACGACAGCGACGGGTCGGTGGGATCGGTCTTGAAGCGGCTCGAGAGAAACGCCGTCGACAGGTGGAGCTTCCCTCGTGCCGGGTCGGCGGCGAAGTCCGCGTGCCGAAGGCACGCCACCGAATCCTCCTCCGCCACGCGTCGCGTCAGGTACCACAGCTTGCCGCGCGGAGCGGCGAGCACCTCCACCTGGTAGAGCGCGTCCACCTTCTTGCCCTTCGCATCGTCCCGCACGGTTTTCGGCAGGCTGAGCGTCTCGATGTCGAGCCAGATGTCTACGCGAACCTCGCCGAACAGGAACCGCACGAGGTTCTGGTACGCCTCTTCGCTGTTGACGATGCCGAAGTAGCCGGAGTGCGAGCGGTAGACGAACGCCTTCGCGGTCGGGTTCGCGGTCGCGTCGCCGTCCGCGCTGCCGACGATGGCGTTCTCGATGCGCACGAGGCCGTCGCTGCCGTGGCCCGCGAAGGCGCGCGACAGGCCCATGGCCGGCTCGTAATCCATCCGGTTCGTGCCGACCAGGCAGAAGATCCTCCGTGACGGAAACGCGGCCTCGGGAATCCAGTCCACGCGTTTGGTCGCCTTGAACTGCGCCTGCGCGATCGCGAGGTACTTCGCCATGTAGTCGCGGTTGAAGTTGCGGGTGTCGTTGGCGCTGAGCCAGCTCGGGACGTTGACGCCGGCCATGTCGATGCCGTTGTGCGGCGTGGCGTAGGTGAAGAACTTGTCCACGTACTTCTTGACGCCGCGCGGGTCGCACGTCGGGCTCTGCAGAAACGTTCTGCAGACGAGGCCGCCCATCGAATGGGCGACCAGATAGCAGCGAAATGCATCGCGAGGGACCTTGTCCTCTCCGCTCTCGGTCAGATCCCGTACACGTTCGATGAGCTCGCCGAGCTTTGTACCGAACGTGTCGATCGGCGGCGTATCACCGCTGCCAAGCAGCGTCGAGGCGGGGTCGTAGTAGCGGTGGACGATGATGGAGCGGCGCCGGATGCCCACGCTGCCCGGCGGCAGTTCGGTCAGGTCCTCGCCGTCGAGGAACACGTCCCCGTAGCCGTAATCCTTGGCGAGCCGCAGGACGGGCGACTCGAACATGAACTTGCGCGGCGGCTTGTCCCGATCGGGGCCCGCGCGGAAGACCGTCGATCCGATGTTGAACCCGCAGAACGGATCCGCGGTGGTCGCGTCGATCTCGCCCCGCGTCATCGCGTAGCCCCGAACGTAGATGATGGGATGGGGTGCGGGGTTCGTCCAGTCCGCCACGTCAGGTTCGCGCGATGCGCTTGCCGGCGAGCACCGTTGCGCTCGGGAAGAGCCTCTGGCGTCCCGTGATCGTGTTCTTGTAGTTGTCCACGAATTCGAAGGTCCCCTCCCGCAGCTCGAGGATGGCCACGTCGGCTGGCGCGCCCACGTTGAGCGTGCCGCGGTCGTTGAACAACGGGAAGATGCGCGACGGGTTGACCGTCGCCCGCGCGATGGCCTCGTTGACGGTCATGCCGTACCCAAACAGCTTCGACATGCAGTTGGGGAAATCGACGACACCGGTCTGGCGGCTGTTCGTGTTCCAGTCGGTCGAGAACGAGTCCGGCCAGAACCCGGTCTTCATGATCGCCTCCACCGTGTCCCACCGCAGGTGACCGTTCTGCCCGTTGGCGACGTCGAACCAGACGCCGCGGCGCCGCGCCGCGAGCACCGCGGGCAGAATGTGCCCGCTGTCGTCGATGATGCTGTTGGGCGGCGGCGCGAACATGTGCGTGACGACGTCGCCGCGCTTGAGCAGATCGAACAGCCTGGGGATCGGCGAGATCGTCTGGCCCATGTGGATCATCACGGGCACGTTGAAGGCCGATGCGACCTCCTGCGCGCGCCGGAGCACTTCGTAATCGTTCGGGCCCGCGACGTCGCGCGAGAGCCGCGCCTTGACGCCGGCGATGAAGTCGCGGTTCTTCGCGATGGCGTCGCGCGCGGCGGCGACGTCGGCGCGCTTCAGGTCCATCGTGTCGCCGTCGGGCAGGATGCCGGCGCGTCCGATGTTGATCAGCACGCGGCCGGGCGACGGCGACGACCGCGCGACGGCAATGGTGTCGGCGATATGGTCGGCGCCCTGACTGCCCGCATCGATCCACCCGGTGACGCCTTCCTGCAGCATCAGCTGCGGCCCTTCTGCGGATCGCGCCGCATGCGTGTGGATGTCGATCAGGCCGGGGACAACGAGTTTCCCGCGCGCATCGATGGTCTCGGCGGCCTGCGCCGCGATGGTCGGCTCGACGGCGGCGATGCGGCCTGCCGCAATCGCCACGTCGCGCACGGCGTCGAGGCGGACGGACGGATCGATGACCCGTCCGCCCCGGATGATCAGGTCATACCTGGCTGCCTGCGCCGCGGTGGGGCCCGGCGCGCAGGCGAACATCGCCGCGCCGGCGCCGGCGGCCGACAGGAACTCGCGCCGCGTCAACGTCGAACGTTCACCTGGCACAGCGCGATCCTTCTCATAGCGCGCGGATACTAGCACGGGCGATCGGGAGACCGTGCACGATCTTCGGCGCGGCGGTGCCGCTACGATCCGCCTGGGCACGGCACGCGGCGGTAGGCGAAATCAACGCGCCGCACCTGTCCCTGGCGGTTGCCTTCGACCCACGCCGCCAGGAGGTCGGGGCCGTCGCGGCGGTAGCCGATTCGCTGGGGAAAATCGTGCTCCGAGTTCTCGAAGGTCACCATCGCATCCGTGACCTCGCGCGAGAGGAACACGGCCGACGGCTGTCCCGACGGATGCGCCTCGTAGGCGAGGCGACCGCCCTCCTCGCGCACGACCACCAGCTCGTATTCGACGAGCCGATCGTTGCGAACCGTGCGGCCGACACCGATCATCGCGCTGCCGCGCGGCGACATCCACTGCTCCTCGACGGTGCCCTGCGGCGACCGCATCTCCCAGCACCCCTGCAGCCACGCAAGACGCTCGACGCGCGCCGGCGTCTGTGCGAAGGCGGACACGCCTGGCGCCACGACAATCAGGACTGCGAGGAGCATACGAGGGATTAGGCTCACGCGTGCTGGACGACGCGGACCTCGCGCGGAATCGCGCCGAGCGCGCGCAACAGCGTCACGCCGGAATCGATCGCACGCAGAATCTCGTCGTCGCTGGCGAAATAGCCGTGGACAACCTTGTGGCGGACGTCCCAGAACAGCCCGAGCGACTCTCCAACGTGCCTGGGTATCCTGCCCGACGCGATGAGCTCGGCGAATGCGTCCTTCAGCGTTCGCGCCTGTCCTCCGTCGAGCAGGCGGAACGATGACACCAGGTCGCGCCGCTCCCGTTCGAGCTCGGACGCCAGCAGCAGCAGCGCCGCCTTCGGCGAGCGGGCGGCTGCGGTGAGAATCCGCTGGACGCTGTCCGACGACCGATCGACGGTGTGCGCGTCGTACAGCTCCGGCAGCGACTGAGACGACACCGTCGAGGCGACCTCCGATTCCGCCTTCGCGGCGGTTCGACCCAGGCGGTCCAGCGTCCGTTCGAGCTCGATCTCCTGGCCGAGGAGCTTTCCCTTCCGCAGGCGCAACGCGACCTTCTTGATCTCGGGCGCGAATCGATGAAGCGCGTACAGGGCCACCAGCGGCCAGAGCAGCGCGGCCACGGCCTGAATCAGAACGGCAAGACGTTCCATGGCGTTCCGTTTCGCGGGAGCGGCAGGATGCTAGCACGGGCGGAAGCGACAATCCGGCCGTCGCTGACGAGAGTGTGAAGTCGCCGCGGCGGTCCGCCGTTACTGCCCGATCAGGATCAGGATTCCCGCGATCAGCGCGAGCACCGCCATGGCGATGCCGGGGATGGGAAGCGGCGCTATTCCGCCGATCCCCGTAAGGATCAACCAGATTCCGAGCAACAACATGCCTGTGCTTCGCGTCACGCGAATGGCCATGCACCACCTCCACTGCGATCGAAGTCCGCCCTATTACGCACGCAGGTAATCGCCCTGCCACTGGGACACCTGCCGCTTGATGTCGGTCGTCGTCTTCAGCTCGCCGGCCAGCACCTTGCGGACCAGCGCCGTCAGCTCCGCGTCGCTGGCAAACCGAAGGCCTACACACTGCTCGCGGGTGATCTCGGGAACGCGCGCCTGCAGGTCGGCCGGCAGCACCTCGCGCATCCGCAGGCGCATCTCGAGCCGGATCACGCGGTCCTGGACGGCCAGCACCATGACCCGGGCGACGAACGCCGTCATCAACAACGCCGCCGCGACGATCAGCTGCCATACACCGAGGCCGGAAGGCGCCCGGTACAAAAGCCAGGCGGTCACGAAGACGTTGATCAGAAGCACCGGCGCGACGAAGAAATGAAACGGCGGAAAGAAACGGACGTGGGTCTTGTAGGTCTGCCCAGATTCAGCCATTGTCCCCTCCCTGTGGCGCGGATTCTATACCCTGCTCATCCGGCGGCGCCGCCGGCACGATGGGCCGCCAGTCGCTCACCGTGTCGATGTAGAGCAGCGCGTCGAAGGCCTGCATCGGATTCTCCTCGGCATACCGTTCGTTGAAACGCATGCGTCGCGGCCGGTCGAGCGCGGCAACGGCGGGCGCCGACTGGCGCGCGGCGCGCAGATCGACGATGAAGACCGGGCTGCCGACCTGCGCCAGCTCGGCGTCGAGCGCCGACGGGTCGGCAGGTTCCAGCGTCAGCCGCGTGTTCCCCACCGGCGGCCCGGTCACGGTGCCGTCCGCCGCGCGATGAAACGTGGATCCGAGCACGACGAGCCGATCGTCGAGCGTGGACTCCAGGTACTGTCCCATCGTCGTGCCCGGCTCGCCGGGAAACTGCTCGGGGAACGCCTCCTCGATCGACGCACGCTTCTTGACGTGCCAGTTGTGGGCGAACAGGAAGATCCGGCCGCGAGAACGCTCCCGCTGCAGGACCGCCTGAAGATTCTCGGCCATGGCTGCGTCGCGGGCCATCGACCGCTCTCGAAAGTCGGCAACGCGATCGGAGGAGGCCTTCGGCGCGCGTGCGAAGTACGCGTCGATCTGCCGCGCGTTGACCGCCATGCGCACGGCCCGCTCGAAGCCGGCCTCGGTCAGCGCGTCGATGAAATCGCTCCGCCGCGTCTCCAGTGTGTTGAGGACGTCCGCGATGGCATCGGTCAGTTGAGCCTGCTGCGCCGGCGCGAGAGTCCCGTACCCCTGCGCGGTGAACTTCGGGAGCAGCGGATGCAGCCGCGCCCGAAGGCCCGCGGCGGCTTCGCGATCGACCCGTTCGATGAAGCCGAGCGCGCCATCCACCGCGCGGCGGGCGTTGTCGTATCCCCACCCGCCCGTGAGATCGATGCCGTAGAAATGCAGCTCGCGGCCGGGCGCCGCCCTCGAGTTGTAGGCTCGCATCCACTCGACGAGCGCGCGGTTCTCCTCGAGCGGCGCGGGATACCAGTCGTCGAAGACGTGCTGCGCCGCGACCATGACGTCGACGTCCTCGCCGTTGATGTAGTCGTTGACGTCGAGCGACTCGGCGTATCCCGTCTCGACGGCGAGCGCGGTCACGCCCGCGTCGTGCACGAGGAATTCGAGCAGCCGGTTGCGGAAGGCCAGGAACTCGTGCGTCCCGTGCGCCGCTTCGCCGAGCCCGACGATGCGGGCGCCGGAGATGACGGCGTGGATCGGCTGGAGATCCGCGAACCCGTGGCCGGGCTCGAGCGTCGCGATGCGGATGGCGTAGTCCCGTGCCCAGGCGACGAACGCGTCGGACGTCACCGCCGCTTCCGGAGAAAGACATGCATCGCGCGCTCGCCGGCCACGAACTTCACGCACTTGTAGCCGAGCGCGGGCAGGTCGATCCCGTTCGTGAGGTGTTCGCCTGCACCGAGCAGCACCGGGCGCATCGCAAGATGGAGCTCGTCGATCAGGCCAGCCTGCACGTATTGCCGGATGGTCGAGACGCCGCCGCCGATCCGGACGTCGAGGCTGCCGGCCGCGGCCTTCGCCTGCTCCAGCGCCGCGTGGATGCCGCCGGTGACGAACCGGAACTCGGTGCCGCCCGCCATCGCGAGCGGCGGTCGTGGATGATGGGTGAGCACGAACACCGGCGTGTGATACGGCGGCGTGTCGCCCCACCATCCTTTCCAGCTGTCGTCCGGCCAGGGGCCGCGGACCGGACCGAACATGTTGCGCCCGAGAATCCACGCGCCAATCCCCGCCATCCCCTGCGCTGCGACGTCCTCGTCCATGCCCGTCTCGCCCGCGGCATGGCCGTGCATCTGCTGCCAGGTGCGCGTGGGGAAGAACCACTCCATCAGCGCGGAGCCGCCCGCGCCGATCGGGTTCTGCAGATCCTGGTTCGGGCCCGCACCGAACCCGTCGATCGAGACGGCAAAGCTGCTGACGCGAACCTTCGCCACGCCCGTTGCTAGTTTGCCGGGGCCGATGAATGGTCGTGCACGATGCGCCAGCCTTCGGGCAGCTTCTGGTACGTCACGGACGTCATGCCGGTGGACTCCTTGCCATCGGGCATCTTCAAGTGCCAGCGCCCGCGCGCGAGGACGGCTTCCGCACCGAGCTGCTTGAACTCCAGCTGCGGGAAGTCAAGGGTCCCCATGTGCCTGCCTTCACCCTGATAGGCCGCGCGATAGCGGTCGAGCGTCTGCTGCCAGCCGCGCGTCTCGGCGTTGTTGGAGAAGAAGACGACGTCGGGCGATTTCCAGTAGCCGTTCATGAAGGCGTCGAGGTCGCCGTGATTCCAGGCGTCGAGCTGCGCCGCCCACACGGCCTTGACCTCGGTCACCGGATCCGCGGCGCGCGTCTGCGGCGACGCGCACGCGGTGATGAACAGAAGAACCAGTGCCGGCCAGATTCTCATTGCGTTCGAGGGCCTCCCGTGGACATGGCGGCGGCTCCTCGTTCGATCGAACGCGGACCACCGCAGACATCAGACGACCGAACGTCGTGGATGGATGCCGTGTACCCCTTCATCGATCGCTTCGAGAATCCGGCGCCGCGTCTTCGAAAGGAGGGCGGCGGTCTGCAGCGACTCGCACAACAGGTAGACGGCGACGGCGACAATCGCCGTCTCGATGCCCGCCATGGCCAGCCACGACCAGAATCCGAAGATCGCGTTCAGCCACAGGACGCCGACCGCGAAGATGACGAGCGCCGGCGGCATCGCGAGCTCGAATTTCAACTGGGTCAGCTTCGTCCGCAGGTAGCGATGCCCGACCAGCTCGTCGCTCAATTGCAGCTTGAGGTACCGGTTCCAGTCCTCCATGTGGTGTTTGGACCTGCGGCTCAGGAGCGGATCCCACAGCCAGGCCTCGATGTTGGTCGCGAAATCGTCGATCATGAACCCGACCGCGAGCACGGTCAGGGCGAGAAGAACGGTAAACGCGCTCGGGTGCTCGGTCCAGAACGCCTGGACGGCGGCAACGTAATGGCCGGTGACGAGCACGAACGGTCCAACGGCGATCGTCCCGGGCACGATGAGCGTAATCAGCGGACGTAGGACTTCAGGCTTGAGAGGCGCTTCAAGATCCATACGTGCATCGCCGGTCGCGTGAACGAGGGCCGACCTGAAGGTCGGCCCCTACGGCTTCGTGCCCTTCGTGATTGCGCGAAGCGCCTTCGTGGTTGTCAGGCCGGCGAAGGTTGCTCCCGAGCTACTTCGCCAGCGGATTCGGCCGCATCTGCAACTTCACCACCTTCGGCCGCGATCCCTTGCCGCCTTCCTGGTGCCATGGCGTATACATCGAGTAACTCGTCCACATGCCGCGGCCCTTCCATCCGGCGTTGGGATCGTCGATGCGTCCGTCGATGTGCCGCGCATGGAACCCGAGCGGATACGGCACGCGCAGCGTCAACGATTTCATCTGGCCGTTCTGCGGCTGCAGCACCCAGAACCCGTCGGCGTTGACGTCGCCGGCGAGCAGGACATCCTTTCCTAGTCCAAGCGCGTCGTGGTGATCGATGTTGGTGAGATACAGCATGTCGGTGCTGACCTCGGGCGTCCCCGCCGATCCCTTGAACCGGGGGCCGGGCTTGAGGTACGTCGACCATCCTTCGGGGCACTGCTGACCGGTCGCCGTCGGTCCGTTCAGCGTCTTGCACTTGCGGCGGTCGAAGCTGAGGATCTCGTGGACGCCGCGCCAGTTCTGGTAGACCACGCCGTTGGTGTCGATCGCGACGCCTCCCGAATACTTCAACGAGGCTTTCGACGGTGGTGGGATGTAGACCTCTGCCTTGCACGACATCGGCGGGTTGGCGCCCCGTTCGAGCCGGACCAGTGTCTGGTCCTCGTGACCGATGCCCGAGCACCAGATGCTTCCGTCGGTCGGGCTGATCCCGATCGCGTAGCAGCCGAATTCAATCCGGTGATCCTTCTTCGGATCGACCGGCTGATTGGGCTCGGTCCATCCCGTCGAGATCTTGCCGTCGCCATTGGTGTCGACGACGCCAGGGCACCATCCCTGCGACGTGCCCGCGTCGTGCGTCTTGTCGAACGCCACGGTGTCGAGCCAGCCGACGGCGTCATCCTGGCCGAACACGAGGTTGTCGTGCTCGTCGAAATAATTGTGGTCCGCAGCGAAGCAGCTGTCGATCATCGTGATCTTCTTCGTCTTCGGGTCCAGCAGTTCGATCTGCCGCGCGCTCGGGCCTTCCATCGGGAAGTACTTCGCGAACTTGTTGTCCGCCCCGCTTCTGCAGTACGCCGGCTGATCCTTCGGTGCGCGGATGCGCGCGGTCACCCAGACGTGTCCTTTCGCATCCATCGCGACGCTGCGCGGATCGGCTTTCCTCTCCCAGATCTTCTCGCTGCCCCAGTACGGCGACGCCGGCGTATTCGAATCGAGCAGGGGGCCGTTCGAGGGAAGCTTGATCTCGCTGGTGGTGTTCGTCTTCGGATCGAGCACGGCGAGGATGTCCGAGCTCTGGTAGGGTCCGTAGACCAGACCGTTCGCGTTGTA
>Ga0070694_100002190_pt1 | contig 11580 bp, 8 predicted proteins | sample KBSK1251metaG_FD_65470 | JGI IMG/M metagenome (GOLD analysis project Ga0070694, IMG submission 65470) | Corn, switchgrass and miscanthus rhizosphere microbial communities from Kellogg Biological Station, Michigan, USA - KBS K1-25-1 metaG | ecosystem: Host-associated > Plants > Roots >... | reverse complement strand
CCGACGCGGATCGCGATCAGGTTCGGGACGCGGTCGCCGCCGGCGTACGTGTACTCGGCGAGCGCAGCGGCCTGCGAGTCGTTCGCGACGTTGACCGGGACGGTGTAGCGATCGGCGACGATCTCGCCGAGCGGCAGGTCGCGCCAATCGAGGTTGACCGCCCGGCGGATCGTGCCGGTCCGCGAGTCGACGAGGCCCGGGGTCCCGATCCCGATTCCCAGGAGCGGGGCGGTCGTGCCGTCGAGGAGCCGGTCGAGGAGATCGAACACGAGGGCGAGCGCGGCGTCCCCGTCACGACCGTCGACCGCGAGCTCGACCGTGCGGCGGATGTCGCCGCGGAGGTTGACCAGGGATCCGGCGAAATGCTCCTCGCCGAGATCGAGGCCGACGACCAACCGGGCGTCGTCATCGACCTCGAGCAGGATCGGGGCCTTGCCGCCGCTCGACGGGCCGCGGCCGATCTCGCGGACGACGCCGTCGTCGAGGAGGGTCGTGACGACGTCCGAGACGGTCGTCCGGGTGAGACCGGTGAGGCGGGCGACCTCGGCGCGGCTGATCGGCCCGAGGTCGTACAGGGTACGGACGACGAGCCGCTCGTTGTGGACGCGAGTCTGCTGATGGGTCGCCTTGGTCGGGAGCGCCATCGGCCGGGTGTGCCTCCTCACCGGGCGGTCGGCGCTCCTCCGCGCCGACTTCGTCCAGTCGATGGACAAAGTGCGACATCCAGGCTTCTTTGTCAAGTCGCTGGACAAAGATTCGGCGGCGGAGGTGGCGGGGGGCGCAGCGGCCGGGGGGTTCGGGGTGCCGGCTCGCGGCGCGGCGGGCCCCGACGGGGGCCCTGCTCCCGAGCGGGCGGGGGCGTGCCGGCGTGCCGGCGGCGTGGAGGCGGGGCGGCGGGGCCCCGCCATGGCCCGGGCCCGGCTCAGATTCTTGCGCGTAGGCGACTGTCGCCTACGCGTGACGGCCGCGCCGCGAAATCTCTTGCGGTCAGGCGAGCCTCGCCTACCGAGCCGAACGTTCCGCCGCCGTTCGTGCGTGACGGCCGCCCGCGCGACGGACTGGAGCGCGACCCGTAGGCGGGTGTCGCCTGAATGCAAGAAATCGGCCGCGGATGGGCTCGGCTCGGCGCCGGCCGGCGCGCGTCGGGCGCAGGGCGCGAGGGGCGGGACGGGCGGGTCGAGGCGCGCGGCCGGGCGACCAGCTCCGGTCAGGCGATCACGTGCCTACGTAGTTGAACCCGTAGATCGCGGTCATGCCGTAGGCGAACGCCGCGATCCCCGCGACGCCCGCGATCACCGCGCCGCGGCCGACGCCGGCGCGGAAGACCCGGGCCAGGACGAGCCACAGAAGCGGCAGCGCGTCGACGACGAACCGGTATCCGAACTGGGCGTAGCCGGTCTCGCCGTGCATCAGGTCGATCAGCAGGATCAGGCCGGCCGAACCCAGGGCGTAGCCGACCAGCGGATCGCGGATCGGCGAGCGAACGAGCCAGCCGAGGAGCGGCGTCGTGAACGTCACCGCCTGGCCGGCCCAGGTCGGGTGGAGCCACGGGAACTCGTCGACGAAGTCCCACTGCCGGCCGAGCATCGCGAACAGGCCGCGCGGGATGTAGAGCGGCGACATGATCCCGTGCGTGTACCACGGCTCCGAGAGGACCGACTCGCCGTCGCGTGACGTGATCAGCCCGTACCCGAACTCGAACGGCGACCCGAAGCGGACCGCGTTGTAGCCCGCGATTCCGAGCGCGGGGCCGAGCAGACCGAGACCGATCGAGGCGGTCCGCGCGATCTGCTCGCGATCGGGCCGGTGCGGCCGGGTCGGGAGCCCGACGTACAGCCCGACCACGAGCGGCAGGGCGAACACGACCGGCAGCCGGGCTCCGACCGCGAGGCCCAGGAGCAGCCCCGCCGCGAACGGCGCACGGCCGGCGAGGGCGAGGCGAAGGACGGCGATGAGGAGCGTCGCGGCCAGCGTCTCGGGGAAGAGGTGCGTCCCCCCGACGGCCGACGCCCAGAAGACCTCGGAGCCGACGGCCCACGTGGCGGTCAGGAAGAACGCCGTCCGGCGCGACGCACCGAGCTGGAGGACGAGGCCCCACATCAGCCACACGCCGATGGCGCCGGCGATCGCCGAGGTCAGGCCGGTGTCGAACGTCTGGCCGAGAACCGCGACGAACGGCAGGACGGCCACGGTCGCGGTCGGCGGGAACGGGACGAACCACTGGCCGTGGTAGAGCGCCATCTCGAGCCACGTGTATTCGTAGGCGTCGAGCGTCGCGCTGCCGTGAAGCCAGGCATCGGCGAGCGGCAGGTACGGATCGGTCGAGGCCTGGTTCGGCCCGATCCACCAGTAGAGGACGAACGCGATGACCGCCATCGCCGGCCCGATCAGGCGCGTCGCGAGGGCGGGCATTCAGTCGAGCAGCGCGCCGGCCGGGATCGTCAGGAACTCGGTGAAGGTGTCGTCGAGGACGAGTCCGTCCAGCACCTCGGCGGCGTCGCCGAGATGGCCGTTGCCGCCGGCCGGGCCGCCGAGGGCGGCGAGCTCCTCGTCGCGGATCGCCGCGTACAGGCCGGCGTCGACCAGCCGGCCGTCCTCCATCTGCGCCCGGCCGACCCGCCACTGCCACAGCTGGGACCGGGAGATCTCCGCGGTCGCCGCATCCTCCATCAGGTTGTTGATCGCCGCGGCGCCGTTGCCGGCGAGCCAGGCGTCGAGGTACTGGAGCGCGACCGAGACGTTGAGCCGGACGCCGTTCTCGGTCACCCGTCCGCCCGGCACCGCGAAGTCGAGGAGCTCCGCGGCGCCGACGTGGACCTCGTCGCGACCGCGGTCCTTCTGGTTCGGCCGCTCGCCGAGGACGCCGTCGAAGATCTCGGTCGCGAGCGGCACGAGGTCCGGATGCGCGACCCACGTCCCGTCGAAGCCGTCGCTCGACTCGCGGACCTTGTCCTCGCGGACCCTCGTCATCGCGGCTTCGTTGGCGACGGGGTCGCGGCGGGACGGGATGAACGCGGCCATCCCGCCGATCGCGTGGGCGCCGCGGCGGTGGCACGTCCGGACGAGCAGCTCGGTATAGGCGCGCATGAACGGCGTCGTCATCGTCAGCTGGGCGCGCTCCGGGAGGACCCGGTTCGGCCGGCCGCGGAACGTCTTGATGCAGCTGAACAGGTAGTCCCAGCGACCCGCGTTGAGGCCGGCGGCGTACGGCCCGAGCGCGTGGAGGATCTCGTCCATCTGGAACGCGGCGTGGATCGTCTCGATGAGGACGGTCGTCCGGATCGAACCCGGCGGAAGCCCGAGCCGCTCCTCGGACCGCGCGAACACGTCGTGCCAGAGCCCGGCCTCCGCGCCCGACTGGAGCTTGGGCAGGTAGAGATACGGCGCGGTCCCGCGCCGGATCCGCTCCGCACCGTTGTGGAAGAGATAGAGCCCGGCGTCGACCAGCGATGCGCTGACGGGCCGTCCATCGAGGGTCAGATGCCGTTCCTCGAGGTGCCAGCCGCGCGGCCGGACGACGAGCTGTGCCGGCCGCTCCCCCACCCGGTACGCCTTGCCCTCCGGGCTGGTGAACGCGAGCTCGCCACGGACGGCGTCGCGGAGGGCGACCTGGCCCCCGATCACGTTCGCCCACGTCGGGCTCAGCGCGTCCTCGAGGTCGGCCATGAAGACCCTGGCCCCCGAATTGAGGGCATTGATCATCATCTTCGGCTCGGCTGGGCCGGTGATCTCGACCCGCCGATCGTCGAAGTCGGCCGGTGCCGGCGGGACCGTCCAGTCCGCGGCCCGGAGGTCGGCGGTCGCCGGATCGAAGTCGAGGTCTGCGCCGTCGTCGATCGCCGCCTGTCGATCGCGCCGGGCCTGGAGCAGCGCGTCCCGGCGCGGCCCGAACGTCCCCTGGAGATCAGCGAGGAACGCGAGGGCGTCCGGCGTCAGGATCTCGTCGACGCCCGGGACCGGTGGACCGGCGATCTCGATCATCGGGTCATCGTAGGGTCAGTCCGGGCCGAGGTGGTAGCCGAGGCGGCGCGGGATCCGCGAGATCTCACGGACGAGCCGCGAGGGTTCTCGACCGGCCTCCTCCGCTCGCTCGCGGCGGGCCGTCGCCTCGCGGAACACGCGGGCGCCGACGCCCCGCAGCGGTTCCGGTGGGAACGCCCGCGGCGTCGCCCCGTCGCCGACGATCGGCAGGCTGGCCGCCTCGTCGTCGCGGGCCCGGCCGGTCGCCAGGGCGGCGAGGATCCGGCCGCCGAGAACGGCCGGCCCCACCCCGTTCCCGGAATAGCCCAACCCGTGATGGATCCGGCCGCCGGGACGCGTCCCGAACCAGACGCGGTGGTCGTCGGTGATGTCGATCGGGCCGCCCCAGGCGTCCTCGATCCGGACGTCGGCGAGGCTCGGGAACCACCGCCGAAGACCCTCGGCCGCACGGCGGGCCGCACCCGCGTCATGCGTGAACGCGCGCCCGATCCGTCCGCCCCAGCCGGCCCTGCCACCGCCACCGCCGAGCGCGATCCGGCCGTCGGGCGTCGTCCGTGCGTAGTGGAGCGTGAACCTCGCGTCTGCGATCCCCTCGCCGCCGATCCAGCCGATCTCGGCGAGCCGGTCGGGGATCGGCTCGGTCAGGACAACGTAGCTCGACCAGTTCAGGAGCCGGCGAGCGACCGGTCGCCAGCCCGCCGCCCAGGCGTTCGTGGCGACGACGACCTGGTCGGCCTCGAGGATGCCGGCGCCCTCTGCGGAGGTCGTCGCGATCGCGATCGGACCGCTCGCGGCGCCGGCGGCGCGTCGCGGCAAATCGGCCGGGAGGGTCGCGGTCGTTCGCTCGTGGATGACGACGCCGTGTGCGAGCGCGACCCGCCGGAGCCCGCGGGCGAGCCGGGCGGGCTGGACGATCGCGGCACCGGGCATGAATGCGCCACCCCGGAAGACCGGGGATCGCGCACGATCTGAGACCTCGGCGGCGGACAGCGCGCGCCAGCGATCGCCTTCCCCGAGGCGGGCGCAGGCCTCGGCCGCCTCGAGCCAGGCGTCGTCCTGGGCAGGCGCCGCGCTGACCTGCAGGAACCCGGACTCGACGAGATCCGCCTCCACGCCGTTGGCCGCCGCCCACGGCCCGATCGAGCCGATCGCGCCATCGAGGGCGCGCGCGGTCCGCAGCGCCTCGCTCTCGCCGAACGATCGGATCAGGCCCGGCAGCTCGTCCCACCAGCCGGTGACGAAGCCGCCATTCCTCCCGGACGGCCCGGAGCCGCACAGATCCTGTTCGACGATCACGACCCGAGCCGCCGGCTCCAGCTCACGGATCCTGAGCGCGGTCCACAGGCCCGTGTAACCCCCGCCGAGGATCGCGACGTCCACGGACACCCGGCCGGCGAACGGCGGCGCCGCGACGTCCGCGGCGAGGGTCGCGGGCTCGGCGGCCAGGGCCTCGCGCTGCCAGAACGAGCGACGGCCACCAGGCCGGACACCGTTGAGCGGGTCCGGGTCGGCGTTCGTCACCTTCCCCGGCCTACCAGCCGCCGGCGTCGCGGATCATCCGATGGAGCGCGCGAGCCGCGACGACCCGGCGATAGTCGGCGGTCGAGCGGACGTCGTCGATCGGATGGATCTCGGCCGCGAGCGATTCGGCGGCGGCATCGGCCGTCTCCGGGGTCGGCATGGCGCCTTCGAGCACGGCCTCCGTGGCGGACGCGCGGATCGGCCGGTCGGCGACCGAGCCGAGGGCGAGCCGCACGTCGGACCAGGTGGCGGCCCGGGCCCCGCCGCTCTCCCGCCAGGCGAGGGCGAGGACGACCTTGCTGATCGCCTGCGCCCGGCGCGTCCCGATCTTGCGGAACCGCGCCTCGCGACCGCCGGCGACGGGGATTCGGACGCGCAGGATCAGCTCGTCGGGCGCGAGCGCCGTCCGCCGGTAGGCGACCCAGAAGTCGGCGGCCGGGATCGTGCGCTCGCCCCGCGGCCCGCCGACGACGATCACCGCGTCGAGCGCGAGGAGGACCGGCAACGTGTCGCCGGCCGGTGACGCGTTCGCGATGTTGCCGCCGAGCGTTCCGCGGTTCTGGATCTGGGCCGCGCCGATCGTCGCCGCCGCCTCGACGAGGGCCGGCAGGTGCTCGCGGCAGGCATCGGATCGGCGGATCTCCGTGTAGGTCGTCGCGGCGCCGATGACGATCGCCGCGCCGTCGACCGTGATCCCGCGGAGCTCCGCGAGCCGCGACAGGTCGATCATCCGACCGGGCGGCTCGCCGATCTCGCCGGTGATCCGGACCATGATGTCGGTGCCGCCGGCGATCGGCGTGACGGGCGCCTCCACCGTCGATCCGGCGAGGACCGCGAAGGCGTCGGCGAGCGACGCGGGCGTCTCGATCGGCGGCTCGACCGGCACGGCTCAGCCGTCCTCGCGCGTCGTCTTGCGTCGCCGCCGAGCCGCGACGACCGCGACCAGGCCGGCGACGATGGCCAGCCCGACGGCGACCTGGCGCGGGCTGAACGCGACGCTGTACTCGTTGCTGGTCAGCGCGTCATCGTCGGCGTCATCGACCGGATCGGCGGGTGGTGCCGGCGCCGGAGCCGTGGCGGCGGCTGCCTCGGCCGCGGCGTCCGACTCGGCCTGTTCGAGCGCGGCGGTTTCCGCCGTCGCCACCTCTGTCGTCTCGGGCTCGGTCGTCTCGGGCTCGGTCATCCGCGTCCTCCAGCAGCGATCGCGATCGCGTCCACGATCTTCGTGTAGCCCGTGCAGCGGCAGAGATTGCCTGCGATCGCCGTCCGGATCGCGGTCTCGTCCGGGCCGCCGCCGCCATCGAGATAGGCGCGGGCCGCCATCAGCATGCCGGGCGTGCAGATCCCGCATTGGGCGCCGCCGGCCTCGAGGAAGGCCTGCTGGAGCGGGTCGAGGACGGCCCCTTCGGGCGACGGGGCGGCCAGTCCCTCGACCGTCGCGATCCGGGCGCCGTCGACCTGGCAGACGGGCACGAGACAGGAGTCGACCGGCGCGCCGTCGACGAGGACGGTGCAGGCGCCGCACTCGCCTTCGCCGCAGCCCTCCTTCGTGCCGGTCAAGGCCAGGTCCTCGCGCAGGACGTCGAGCAGGCGGCGCATCCCGGGGACGTCGACCTCGACGGGCTCGCCGTTGACGGCGAACCGCCAGGTGCTCACGTCGGCTCGCCCGGATCCCGCGGGCCGCGCATTGGCTGGGGGTCCGTGGCCGCGCCCGGGCGCGGATCGGTGCCGGCCTCGATCGGCTCGGCGATCGCTGCTGCCACCTCCGCCGAGGCCGGCGCCCCGTCGACGGGCCGCGTCGTCCCGAGCGCCGCGAGGATCCGTTCCGGCGATGCCGGCAGCTCGTGGATCCACGCACCGACCGCATCGTGGATCGCGGCGACGACCGCCGGCGCCCCGACGTCCATCGGCAGCTCCCCGACGCCCTTGGCGCCGTGCGGCGCACCGCTGAACGGCGCCTCCACGAGGATCGCGTGGATCCGCGGCGCGTCGAGCGCGGTCGGGATGATGTACGTCGCGAGCCGGTCGTTGAGGTACCGGCCGTGGCGGAGCTTGATCTCCTCGATCGTCGCGTAGCCGATCGCCTGGAGGGTGCCGCCCTCGACCTGACCTTCGGCGAGGACGGGATGGATCACCGTGCCGATGTCGTCGGCCGCCACGACGTCGCGAACGGTGACCTCGCCGCTGTCCAGGTCGACGTCGACGGTCGCCACGCAGGCCGCCCAGCCGAACGCCGGGTAGGCGTCGCCGCGGTACGTGTCGTCGTCGAAGTGGACGTGGGGGTACGGCTCGAATTGCTGGTCGATCCGGGTCGGGCCGTGGGTCGCTGCGTCCCGGGCGCGCACGTCCGCGAAGGCCGCGCCGGCGTTGCGCTCCTCGACCGTGGCCCGCAACCGGCGGGCGGCCTGGATGAGCAGCCCGCCGACGACCATCGCCGTCCGGCTCGCGACCGTCGGCCCGGAGTCGGGCACGAGCGCGGTGTCCTGGGCCGCCATGTCGACCTCGTCCGCGGCCAGGCCGAGCTCGGCCGCCACGAGCTGGGGGAAGATCGTCTTCGTCCCCTGCCCCATCTCGGTCGAGCCGGTCAGGATCCGGACGCGGCCGTCCCCGCCGAGCTCGACCGACGCGACGCTCGCCAGCTTGACCTCGCCACTCCCCGTGAACCCGGCACCGTGCCACGCCAGCGCGACCCCGATCCCGGACGCCGAGCGGTCGCGGCTCGTGCGGAGCGGCGACCCGGGCACGTGGCCGGAGCCGGCGCGCCGGGCGCGCGCCTTCGCCGTGCGCGACCGGACGCCCTCGAACTCGGCGGCCTCGGCCGCGCGCTCGAGGACGTCCTCGGCGGCGACGCTCTCGCGCAGGATCTGGCCGGTCGGGGTCTCGTCGCCGATCCGGTACAGGTTGCGCCGGCGGATCTCGAGCGGGCTCATCCCGAGCGTCTCGGCGAGCCGCCCGAGCTGGACCTCCGCGGCGAACTCGACCTGGGGGGCGCCGAAGCCGCGGAACGCGCCGTTCGGCGGCGTGTTCGTCCGGGTCGCCCGGGCCCGGATGCGGACATTCGGGCAGCGGTACGGCCCACCGGCGTGGATCGCGCCGCGGCTCAGGACGACGGGCGTCAGCGTGCAGTACGCGCCGCCGTCCATGACGACGTCGATGTCCTGGGCGACGAGAGTCCCGTCGGCCTTGACGCCGGTCCGGTGGGTCACGATCGCGGGATGGCGCTTCGTGGTCGCCGCGAGGTCCTCGTGGCGGTCGTAGATCATCCGGACCGGCTTGCCCGTCCGGCGCGCGAGGAGCGCCGCGTGGAGGGCGATGATCGAGGGATATTCCTCCTTGCCACCGAACCCGCCGCCCGTCTCCGCCTGGACGACCCGGGCCTGCTCGGCGGTGAGGCGGAGGGACCGCTTCAACGCCTTGTGGATGTAGTACGGACACTGGAGCGAGCCGTGGACCGCGACTCCACCGTCCTCGCGCGGCACCGCGATCATCGCGTTGTTCTCGATGTACAGCTGCTCCTGGTGGCCGACCCGGTACTCGCCCTCGAGGATGAAGTCGGCCTCCGCGAAGCCGGCGTCGAGGTCACCGGACGCGATCTCGTAGTGGGCGAAGACGTGCTCGCTCGCGAGGGGATCGAAGACCGGCTCGAGGGGCGTCGTCCGGATCGTCACCGCGTGGCGGGCGCTGCGGAGCGTCTCGCGATCGGCGGCGGCGAGGAGGACGAGCGGCTCCGCGTGATGCTGGATCTCGCCACCGACCGGCACGAGGACGGGCTGGTCGTCGCTGATCAGGCTGACGATGTTCTCGCCGGGGATGTCGGCGGCGGTGACGACCGCGACACTCGACCAGTCGAGGGCGGGATCGAGGTCGAAGCCGTCGAACCGGGCGTGGGCGTCGGCTGAGCGGATCGTCGCGCCGTACCAGGCGCCCGGGAAGACGAGATCGTCCGCGTACTTCGCTTCACCGGTGAGCTTGGCCGGCCCTTCCCGGCGAAGGGGAGCCGCCGGACGGACGCGACCCGGGAGCAGCGCGCCGCGACGCACGACGAGGGCATCGGGTGCGGCCGGGCTCGGGGTGACGGGCGTGGTGGTCCGGCTGGGCGAGGTCCGGATCGTCATCGCGGCGTGGCGTCCCTCCTTGGGCTGCGAGGGTACCACCCGGTCCGGGACCGCCGGGGGCGCCCCACCGACCGGTACGAATGGGGAGACGACGGTACGAATGGGGAGATGTCCGGATCGTCCATTTGCCGCACGATCCTCCTCACGCCGGACCGGGGGTTCGCGACGGCCGGATGACCCCGCCGGGATTCGGCGGACAGCGACTGAGGGATCCAATGGCATCCGAGATCGACCACGGGTCGAATACGCCTGCGCCGGCGACGTCGATGGCGGACGGACGAGCCGACGATCCGAGCGGGCCGGTCGGCGATTCCGTCGACGGCTCGGGCACCGCGTCCGCCGCGACCGATTCCCTGCGCCTCATGCCGCGCCGGACGCGGATGGTCCCGATCGGGACGTTCGAGGTTCCCGGGATCATTCGTCCGATCGCGCCGCCCGAGGGCTGGACCGACCTGCTCACCGGTGCCGACGGGCCGCGCTTCTGGGACCGGATCGTCCTGAGCGAGCAGGCCCGCTGCGGGCGCTATCACCGCCCGGTGACGGTCGCCTTCGTCGAGATCCTCGGTCTGACCGAGCTCGCCGGCCAATGGGGCTGGGACGTGGCGGAGCGGGCCCTCGCCGGCTGCGCCCGACGGCTCGGCCGCGAGATCCGCTCGAGCGATCACATCGCGCGCCTGGAGCAGGCCCGGTTCGGGGTCCTCCTGACCGAGACCTCGGAGATCGCCGCGATCAACTTCGTCGAACGGGCGCGCGCCTCGTGCGAGCGTGAGCTCGAGCCGTTCGGCAGCGGCGTCGTCATCGGGTTCGGCTGGGCGAGCCCGCCGGCCAAGGGCGATCTGTCCGATGCGGTCGATCTCGCCCTGACCCGCCTCGCGGCCGAGCTGACGGTCGAGCCGACCGCCTGACGGCCGGTGCGGGCCGGCCCGCGGGCGGCCCGCTCCTCCAGCGCCGCCCGCTCCTCGTCTCCCGTCCGCGGGCCCCGCGCTCAGCCCTTGCTCGGCGACCCCGTCGCGTCGGCCGTCTGCGCGCCCCGGCGCAGCCCCAGGAGCCCGCGCCGCCGTCGCTTCGATCCCGAGTCCGGGCCGGGTTCCGATCCGTTCGACGACGCCGGCTCGTCCGGGCTCGGCGCCCCGACGAGCACGACACGGGGCACCCAGCCCTCGATCCCGTCCGGGGTCCGGATCCGGAGGAACCCCGCCTCCTCGCCGATGACCTCGACCTCATCCCGCCGGTCGAGCCTGGTGATCTCGGTGGAACGGATGTCGTCCGGCGCGCTCGACACCCGGACGGACCGGTAGGCGATGACCCGGCGCTCGACCCCCGCAGCCGGACGCTTCGCGAACCGACGGGGCTGACGCTCGGCCGACCCGGTCGGTCGACCCGGCGGGCTCTCGATCGTCCCGGCCGGACGGCCCGGCTCCGCGGCCACCGCGACGGTCGCCACAGGATGACCGGCGCCGTCATCCGGCGGTGCGCCGTCCGACGAGCCGGCGGCGCTGCCGGCCGCGCCGCCTCGGACGGTCCGCCGGCGCATCACCAGCACCGACAGCTCGCCGGGCAGCAGCACGGTCAGCCCGCGGCCCTGGAACAGGGCGGCAAAGAGCACGACGCCGAACGTCGTGGTCATGAACCACGCCACGATCGGCAGGGTGCTCCCGGGATCGAGCCCGAGGCTCGGCAGGCCGAAGCCGCGATCCGACGTCGGGCCGCCCGGATTCATGCCCGGCGGGTCGTTCGGCCCGGACGGATCGAAGCCGCCGATCCCACCGAACTCGCCGCCCGCGGGTGCGTCGGACGGTCGCGGCGAGCGCCCGCTGCCCGATGTCGAACCCGGCGAGCCGCCCGGTCCGGTCGACGGGCTCGGCGTCGGATGCTTCGAGGGCGAGGCCGACGGGCTCGACGATCCCGACGTTGGGCGCGGTGTCGGCTTCGAGGTGGGCTTCGGGGTCGGGACCGGGGTCGG
>Ga0070694_100002187_pt1 | contig 11586 bp, 8 predicted proteins | sample KBSK1251metaG_FD_65470 | JGI IMG/M metagenome (GOLD analysis project Ga0070694, IMG submission 65470) | Corn, switchgrass and miscanthus rhizosphere microbial communities from Kellogg Biological Station, Michigan, USA - KBS K1-25-1 metaG | ecosystem: Host-associated > Plants > Roots >... | reverse complement strand
CACCGAGTTCGACCCGGAGCATTTCGGAAGCGATGCGCGGCTCGGAGGAGTCCAGTTGCCACGCTTTCTCCAGTGAACTCGAGGCCTGAGCGAGCAGCCGGCGGAATCCTTCCCAGCCTTCCGGTGTCACGGCCGTGGCGGTGGCATTGCCGCGCGCGCGCCACGCCTCTTCGATTAGCCCGCTTCCCTGTAGCAGCAGGATGAGCGGTTCATTGGGCCAGCGCGCGAGCAAGAGGGGGTTAATGCGTTGAGAGAATTCTGCTGCTTCCGCGCTATTGTTGTTAACGGACGTCAGCAAGTCGCGCATGGCATCGTAGGCTTCTGCCACCGGCATGGTTTCGTCCTCCAAGGCAAGTTGCAGGGCATAGGCGGCTCCCCGCCGCAAACTGTGAATTTGCGGCAGGTCGGCTTTTCCTCCGCGACCCGCGTTCAACGCCTCCGAACCGCGCAGGTAGATGTAAAACTTACGGATGGGCGGGCAGGGCGCCGTGTTGACCGCCGCGGCGGATTTGCGGTAAGCATCCGCCAGTTCGTTGGGGGCGGTCTCTTCCTGAAATGCCAGGACGAACCTGGCGTGCAAATACAGAACCATCGGATCGGCGCAGCCTCGCGCCAGCGCCTGCCGAGAATTGCGGGCGACTTCGTCGCTTTCGAGCCCGTCGGACACCACCAACCCGCTGCGATACCGCGCAAACTGAGTCAACGCGTTGGTGGCGAATTCATCCCACGCAGCATCGCGATGGCCGTGCTCCAGGTAAGCCTCCGTCAGCGTTTTAAAATTCCAGCGGAACCGATCCTCCGGTTTCGCGCCGGAAGCGCCAGAGGCTTTGGTGGCCCGTGAAGCAGTGGCGTTTGCGGCCGTCTTCTCCTTGCCGCAGCCCGTCAGAAACAAGCAGACGCTGGTGGCCAGGATGACGCCCAAATGGCAAGGCATTAGGGAATTCACCATGCGAGGATACCGCCCGCCCTCGTAATGTCACCCCTCACTCCACCCATCACTTTCCTGCGGCTCTGGCAGTGAAGGTAAGATCATCGATGGCGATATCCACGAAATGGCCGCCGGCTTGAAGGTTGAACAGGCCGAAACGATCGAAGGTCGCGCCCTCCTGGCGGTGTTCGGGGCTGACCACCATCGTCGTGCGTTCTTCATCCAACTGCACTGTAATCTCTCCGGAAGTCGATTTGTAATGAAGTGACCACGTATGCGAACGTCCGTCGGGATAAAGAATGGGGCCGCTGTCTTGAATGACGCCGTGGCCGACGCGGGTGCTGTAGGCAGCGCGAAAGTAGTGGCCGACGCGGCTGGGGCCTTCCAGCAGAATGGCCAGCAGATTACGCTGAGGTTCATGGTAGTCGGCCGTCGTCTTGTTTGTTTTGGAGGCCGCGTCGAACCAGCCCAAATACACCCCGCTATCCGAGCCGGCGCCGTGAAAGGCAATCTTGCCGGAGGCGAACAGATTGGCTCCGAGGCTCAACGTTTCGACCCCCGTCGCGTAGCAGGCCGGTTTCTCGTCTCGCCAGATGATCCCTCCGATTTCGCCCGGTTTGCCGCCGGCTTTCCCCGTCGGCCTCCAGCCGAAGTCGTGAAACGGACGCATCTGACGCTCCGGAAATTCCGTGTTGTTCCCGCGCGCCTCCCAGCCTGGGTCGCGGCTCAAATCGAGTGGCTGGCTGTCCAGTGTTAGCTCATGAAAGTGAACCTCCATGCCGCTCCCTGTGGCCTGCACGTTGCAGATGCCAAAGCGATTGAACTCGGCGCCGTCCCTCCGATGCTCAGCCGCCAGCGCTTGGGGGTAGGCCTTGCCATCGAGGATGAACGTCATGAGCCCATTGCCGCCGGCTCCGCTCGGCTCGTAGGTGAGTGTCCACTCGTGCGTCGTTCCGTCCGCCTTGAACGGCTGGGTCGGCGTGGTTTGATATCGGTCGCCCTCGAAACATCCGCCGCCGCCCGTAAACCAATGTCGCGTTCCGTATTCGTAAAAGACCCAATACTTGCCTCCGTTCCCGTCCAGACGAAACACCAGGGAATTGGGAGTGCGCCACCCTCGCGATGTCTCATGAAACCATCCAACGAGAACCCCACTGGTGCTGTCATCGCGGGTGACCGAAAACTTGCCGGAAGCCGACAGCTTGTCGTTGAGGGTTCGCGCCGGGATGACCTTGGCGTACCAGGCCGGGGTCAGCGAGCGTTGGATCCAACCGCCGATTTCTCCGCGCGAACCGTTGGTGGGCAGTGTGTCGCGCCAACCGAAGCTCTGACGCGTGATGGGGAGCGGGTTGGGCAGGAGATGGCTGCGATAACTCAGCCAGGAGGGCTCGACGGAAAAGTCTTCAAAGCGAACCGAGCCGTCCTGCGCGAAAGCCAGGCAGGTCGGCAGGCATAAGGCCGAAAGGAAAGGGCGAACGGCGCCGCGGCGGTGAAACATGCTGCTGTGTTAAGGCCAGGCGCGCTCGATGCCAAGCTCAACGTCGCGCCAATGCGAAGCGGATTTGGGTGATGAAAATTTTGAATTTTGAATTTTGATTTTTGGATTGGATTGTTCCGATTTTGGATCCGGTGCCTGCTGAATTCTCAGCCAGTGAGGTACGTGTGTAGCAAAGCGAGGTACATGTGTAGCAAAGGCCGGCCCAGCCCGCAGGGCGGACACGTATGAAACCCCTTCGCAGCGACACTTTCCTAGGGAACGCTCACGGGGTGGCTTCTGTACCAGCTAGCGTTAGAACGAACTGCCTTCCAATCGCCTGCTTTCGCGCACGGCTTCGATTTGTTGTTCATGCTCGGCCTCCGCCACGCCTTCTTCGACGAGCTCACTTTCGAGGGCTTCCTCGTCTTCAGGGCCAACGGCCAGCGTTTTGTGGCCGGGCGAACCGGGATTGGGATCCCAACGTTTACTTTCCGGCAAACATTCGGCCACGGTGGGAACGGGGACGAGGCGCTCTTCTCCTTCGAGTTCGCGGCGCGCCTGTTCGAGATCAGAATCCAGCGCGCGATGGGAAGAACGGCCATTGATGGCCGCGATTTCGCGAGCGCGTTGCCGAATCATTGTCTTTGTAATAGTCCCGAGCCCTTCTCCTCTCTGGCTCAGCCGCCGGTCTTCGATCCTTTGATGTTTCATGAAGTACGGTAATGCCCGAGAGAGGGAAGGGCAACGGCGGAAAGAAAAATGGAAGCGCTTGGGCCAGCGGAAGATTGGAATTCGCTGCTCGCGTCTGTCGGAGCCCTGGAGGGTGCGGCTTTCTACAGGGTGGAATGAGCACGACGGATTCACCGGCATGGCTGCGCGAGTATGCGGAGAGCGGTTCGGAACCGGCCTCACAGGAGGAGCATCGTCGCCATGAGACCTTCGAGGATGAGCTAACGCGCCGGAGGAGCACGGCATTGAATACGATCCTACTAAACATCTGCTGTGATTCTCGTTGAGAGCGGGCGTTCTGGCACCCCTCCGGGGTGCAGAAACGAATCGACCCCCGGCTTACTCTCTGGCAGCCCTCCGGGCTGAACTGCGAATGTCCAAACTGCAGTTCCCCATCCAATGGAGAAAGGGGCGCTTCTAAGTTCAGGAGTTCGATGCGCGAAGTGCTTTCGGCTACTTTCGTTCACATCCGGTCCGGCCTTTGGCATTGCTTCCCCCTGGAGCTCTCCACAGAATCGTGCTCTGCTGTTGTCATGCCAGCCAACGCATCTGCCGCTGATTCACCCGTGGAACGCTACGAGCGGCTGGCTGTGGATCTTGTGCTGGCGTATGAAGCCGGCGACACCGGCGCCCTGCAGCGTTTCAATGCGCATTACGGGCGCACGTTCGACTGGGAGGATGTGCGGGCCAGCGTTTGGCAGGCGGTCTATAAAGTGCGGCAAGCGAAGGGTCGCCCCGGCTGTTTCGCTCTGGCCGATGCGCAGCAATTTCTTGCGAACGAGGCCGGTTTCGGGAATTGGCCGGCGCTGCTGCACGCGGCCGCCACGGGCGCACGACCGCCTGGCGAAGCGTACGCGTTCGATGCCGCAGACCAATCCATCGCGCCGCGTCGCGCCCTGACCGCCAACGATTGGGACAGGCTGATTGACGTGATGAAGGAGCGCCGCATCGCCGCGTTCAAAGCCGGCGGCCAAATAACGGACGCAGCGCTCCGGCGCATCGCCGAGTTGGAGCATGTCACGCGACTGGAGTTGGGCGGCTCCCGGCAGATCACCGACGACGGGTTGCAGCATCTGGCTCGAATGCCGCAGTTGCGCCATCTGGATCTAAGCCACTACCCAGGTGGACGCATCACCGACCGCGGACTCGAAGTGCTGCGCCATCTGCCGGAGTTACGGCATTTTCAAATGTGCTGGCAGGCGGGTATTTCGGACGCCGGCCTCGCTCACCTTGGCGCGTGCGAACACCTTGAGAAGGTGAATTTGCTCGGGACGCCCTCAGGCGATGGCGTGATTCGCGCGCTGGCTGGCAAGCGGCACTTGCGTCATTTCAGGACCGGCCGGCTGGTCACGGACGCGGGCCTGCCGCTGCTTCATCAATTCCCGGTGTTCAAGGCGTGGCAAGGGGGCGAGGTGAAATGCGCATTGATGTCGCCGGACGGCGAGCCGAATCATCTGCTGTTGGATGGCCCGTTCACCGATGCCGGCTTGGCGCATCTGGGCGGACTGGATGGCTTATTTGGGCTCAGCTTTTTCTGGCACATCTCGGCCATGACACCGGCCGCGCTGCAGGCGCTGGCGAATCTTCCCAACCTGGGGTTTCTGGGATGCGAAGGGAAGCTTTGCAACGACGAGGCGATGCGCTACATCGCCGCCATTCCGCGTCTGCGCATGTTGATGGCTCAAGGGACTATCGCGGGCGATGACGGGTTTGAGGCGTTAAGCCGTTCCCTTACCCTCGAGTATCTCTGGGGACGCGAATGCCCGAATCTGGGCGGGCGCGGCTTCGTGGCGCTGTCTGGCATGCCGTCGCTGCGCGGGTTGGCCGTGAGCTGCAAGAATGTTGACGATGATTCATTGGCTGCGCTGCCGCGCTTTCCCGCGTTGCGGGAATTGATGCCGATGGATGTTTCGGATGCCGGCTTCCAGCAGGTGGGCGCTTGTGACAAATTGGAACGGCTCTGGTGCATGTATTGCCGCGAAACAACCGACGCCGCCACCGAGCAACTGAGGGGGCTGAAACGGTTAACAACCTATTACGCGGGTCTGACGCAAATCACCGACCGCAGCCTGGAACTGTTGAGTGGGCTTGCCACGCTGGAGGAGATTGAGTTCTACGAGTGCAAGAAGATTACTGATGCCGGCTTGGCTTTCCTCACGCGCTTGCCGCAGTTGCGCAAGCTCGCTTTGCAGGGATGTTCGGAGGTGACATTGCCAGGGACGAAGGTGTTCCCCGAGCGGGTGCAGGTGAACTATTCACTCTGAGCGTGGGTGTGTTTAGCGGGGCACACGAAGGGGCATGTGGTTGGTAGGAGATGCTTTGATCTCCAGACACTTTGATCTCCAGTGCGCCCACCCCACCCCGGCCAATCGGGACTATTCTTCGCCGAGGCTTCGCCCGCAGCCCCCTCGGAGGGCGGAGAGGGAGGCGGCATTGGGGCGTCACCGACAAAGTTTCCGACAAAGGACGACCAAGTCGAGAACGCGTAACCACGTGTTACTCTTGGCGCCAGGTGTAATTCAGATCGTCGAAGTAGACGTGTTGGCCATTGCCGTCGATCCAAGGTGTGACGAGGCCAAAGCGATCGAACTGCGCACCGTTTGCCTTGTGACCGGAGCCTAGGGGCATCTGGACAGCGTTGCCATCGAGCGTCACGACCATCGCTCCTTTACCATCAGCGGCGGCCGGGTCGTAGGTCAGTGTCCAATCGTGCGCCGTGCCATCGGGATAAATGTGTGGCGGATTGGGGCCCATGCCGCGGCTGGTTTCGTCGCCGTGAGTGCGATAGACCGGGTAAAGGTGAAACCCCTGGCTGGAAGGTCCTTCCACCGCCAGGCCGAGAAAATCTTTCGGCGTGGAGAGTTGTTGTGAGGGATTTACCCAAAGGCTGTTCGTGGAATGGTAAAATCCGAGCAGGGTTGTGCTGTCACTGACGCCGCGCCGGAAACTAATCTTGCCGGAGGCGCGCAACGGACGCTCGAGCGTCAAGAGTTGCAGCCGCTCGCCGTAGGCGGCCAGGCGTTCGGGATAACGGCAGTCGCCGCGAAAGAACAGGCCTCCCAACTCGCCCGCGTTCTTGCCTCCCGCGAAGTGTGTTGGGCTGAAACCAAAATCGAATCGCGGACGAACCACTCGGGTCTCGTAGGTGCGGCGGTTGCCGGATGCATCCCAATGGGGATCCTGGGTGAACGTTTCGCGTTCTCCATTGACGCTCACGTCGTCCAGCCAAATCGTGCCGCCGTTGTCGAATTGTTTCATGACATTGAGCAGGCCGAAGTGATCGAACTCGGCGCCGTCGGCCTTTTGCTCGGCGCTGATTTCGTAGGAAGCGGTGTTGGTACCCAGCGTGGCAGTGACGACCCCAGCGCGGCCGGGCCCGTTGGGGTTGTAAAGGAGGGACCAGGAGTAGACCGGGCCGCAGGGCAACTCAACCGCATGCATGCGGTCACGGACTTTATCATATTGCCCGATGATGCCGGCGCCGGCGCGCCACTTGGAGGTGCAATGCTCGAAGTGACAATGGAAGATGTCGCCACGCGTATTGATTCGGAGCGCGAGGGTATTGGGCGTGCGCCATTCGTTGAGCGTGTTGGTATTGAAGAACCCGAGCAGCACATGGCCGCTGCCTTTTTCCACGCGCAACGTGCCGGAAGCGCCGAGGGCGTCCTGGAACGTACGTTTGGTGATGGCTTTGGCGTAGTAGGCGGGTTCAGCCGCGGGATTGACCCAACCTCCGACTTCGCCAGGTAGCCCGCCGGCATTGGTGCCGCCGGCGCTCCAGCCGAACTCCTGGCGGATGCGTTCAGGTTTGGCGGAACGGTTGTTATGCGAATCCCAGCCGGGGTCGTGGTCGAAACCTTGCTGGCGCTGGGCAGCATGTGCGATCGCCCATGGCAGGAACAATTGTACCATCAACAGCAGGCCAGAACCGCAGTGCATGCGAGCGATGCTCATCGCGATGCCAAGGGCATTGCGAGTAAAAAGGCGGCGGGCGCGCGAGCTTTCTCAAGGGGTCATGGGCGAGGGTAAACCATTTCAAGGCAGAAAAGGCAGTGGGTCAAAGCCGACCGCTTTCACGGCTGCCCGTCTCGCCGGACTGGCCGCTGCCTTGACCGCTTGTCGCACGGTTTTCGAGCTCGCGACCAGCGGCACCGATTCGATCGCCGCCATGACGACGGTACCAGCGCTGATGTCATCCCGGCCATCCTGCGCGTAGTCGGCGAGCTGGCTCTCAGGGTGTTGGAGCTGACATTGCCGATATGATAGATTCGCAGGGGAGCTGAAGTACATAGGAAAAGCAGGGGTAATTGCTCACAATCGTGCTGAGGTTCACTGTCCGGAGCACGACGGAGGGCTAGTGGCTCGGCATTGTCCGTATCCACCCGCCCGTCAACGTGTGAGTCGGAAGCACAGGCGCCAGAGGCACTCAACACCCGCTACGACCGGCAGCAGCGTCTTGCGCAGCGGGGTGTGTTGCAGGGCTCGCTGCAACCGGCGCGCATGCCGCAGCCGGGCGGCGAACGTGGCCTGGCATTTCCGGCGGATGAACGTCCGGGTGGCGTTCCATGATTGTTCGCCCAACGCGTAGGCGGTGAGCGGCGCAATGGCCAGTTCCGCGGATTCAAAGGCCATCGACATTCCATTGCCGGTGAACGGAGGCGTCATCGTCCAGGCATCGCCAACACAACAGCCCACGTGCGTTTCATCATCACGAGGTTCCAAGGGCAACGCGGCGACGGCGCATTGGGAGCCCTCATCCCACCGGGCTCGAGCGAGGCGCGTGTGGAGCAGACTGCCTTGCGTTCCGGTCAGCCATTCCTGCCGGTGTTGGGGCCGGGCGTGGTCGGTCGGTCGCTGACGGAAAAGCCCGCACACATTCACCCGGTCGCCACCCAGGCGGCACAAACCGACGTAGCCATGGGATGTGAAGTGCAATTCCAGATCGGCCGCGAGGGCGACATGGCTCGCGTGGGCTTTCAATCCGAACCAGCCCGGACCGTCGCCTGAGGCCGGAGCGCGCCGGCCACTGGCCAGGATAATCCCTTCGTCGCCGGGTTCTCCTGTCCAACGGGAGCCGCAATGCAAATCGCCGCCGAGTTGTTGAAATTGTTCTGCCAGGCGCCTGTCGAGGATGAATCGGGACAAACTCCAGGCCGGGTCGGGCAAGGCGTGAGTGGAGAAGGTGCGATGTTCTGAACAGAGGACGGCGTTGCGTGCCGCGATGGCGCCTTGCTGCACAAAGTCATCGAACAAGCCCAACCGTTGCAATGCGCCGACACCGCGGCCGCTGATGAATTCGCCGCAGACCCGATGACGCGGATAATGCCCGGCTTCCCAAATTGTCACCGGGACGCCGCGTTGTCGTAAGCCAATGCCGAGGGTGAGGCCCGCGAGGCCGCCGCCAATGATGGTGAGCGATTTTAGCGAAGCCGCCATGAGGATGCTGCTAAGCGCGCTGTCGGCGGGCCACGAAGCGATGACTGAATAATCCGCTGGGCCGTTCCTCCAATTGCCAGGCTCCGGCCGGCGCATTGGGCCAGAAGGAGGAGAGTTCGCGGTCACAGAAACCGGCGCGCACGCTCACCACAGCATCATGCCGAGTCACGGCGTTGCAGCCAACCAGCCCCACGCAGCGGCTCGCCAGCCAAGGCAAGCGGCCTCGACGCGGTTCGCAAGCGACAAACAGCTCCGACCGCCCGGCAATTCGGCGCAACAATTCGCAAAGCCGGGCCCCGGCAAAGTGGTGGAGAAACAAATTTGCCATCATGATGGAGGACTTGGAGCGCTCGTCGTTCAACCAATCGAAGACGTCGGCAACCACGACTTCGAGCGACCAGCCCAGTTGCGCAAAGGCGGCGCGAGTGTCGTCGCTCACGACGGGGAGTCGATCGACCAGGATGGCCCGGTTGATTCGGAGCGAGGGAAGGCGGCGCGCGATTTGGAGCAGGAACGTTCCATCGCCAGACCCAAGCTCCACGAGCGAAAGCCCGGAGCGACCCTGCGTTTGCTGGCGAAGCACGCTGACGAAGGCGTTGATGTGCCCCATGAGCGCATTGAGACGCTGCAAGTCTCGACGCGAACCCGCCGCCGTGGCGTCGGTGGGCGGCAGTTCATCCAGCCATTCCGGTTCGACTTTGCGTTGCATGGTGAGAAGAAACGGGATGCCAGGTTAGCCCGGATACATCATATCCGGGCTGAGGCAAAACCGCTGAGCGTGCCGAGGTGGCACGTTGTGGAATCCATCATTCATTTTAATTCCGCGACACGCTCAGTGGTTTTGCTTTCTAACCAGCATTTTCTCGCCTTCCTGAAGAATTCATGTGCCCGAATGAGTGAGATACTCAATGAAAGCATAAAAAAATGCGGGTTAGCCGACGTGGAGCAGCGCGCCATGGCAGCTAAAGCCCGCCCCGAAGGAACTCATCCACCACCAGCCGTCCGGCGCCCCGCCCTGGAGCGCTCGTTGCAAGGCATGGAGGACAAATGGGCTGCTCACATTGCCGAGATCCCGCAGCACGGAGCCGCTCCATTGCAAATCGCTGTCGTGAAGCTGGAACTTATCTCGCAACGCCAGCAGAACATCCCGCCCGCCCGCGTGCCAGATCCAGGAACGAATTTGCGAGGCCGTCAACCCGGCCTGGCTCATGAGTTGGTTGAAGACCTCTTCGGCATGCGTGGACGCCAGCGCCGGCACCGAAGGCGTCAGTATATTGCGCAGGAGACCATCGCGTTGCTCAAATCGGAGCAAGTCGCGGGCTGAGGGCACGAGTAATGATTGGGCCCGCTTCCATTCCACCGGACGCCGCTTCGGCAACGGTTCCGCCGATAGCAACGCGGCCGCGGCGGCGTCCCCGAACAAACAGGCGCTGATGAGCACGCCCGGGTCATCATCGAAGTAGATGGCCGCGCTGCACACTTCCACGCAGACCGACAGGATGCGCCGGGCGCGGCCGGCTTTGAGGAGGGCTTCGGCGGTGCGGAGATTGGGCAGGGCGGCGCCGCAACCGTGACCGACGAGATCCAATCCGAGCACGTCGGGGCGCAATCCGAGTCGTTCGGAGACATAGCCTGAGAGGCCGGGGCAGAGATAGCCGGTGCAAGTGCTGACCAGGATGGCATCGACCTCGGTGGCGTCGGTAGCACCATCGCGCAAAGCGGCTTCGACGGCCTGCGCGGCCAAGAGCGGCGCATGTTTGGCAAAGCGCGCCTGCAACGTGGCGGGTGTGATGTCCAGTCCTTCCTCGAGCGGGGACAAGGCGAGGTGGCGCGTGACGATGCCGTTGTTGCTGAGGAAAACTTTCTTGAGGATCGCGCGGGACCGGGGCGCCAGCTGGCTGAAGAGCGCCGAGCGATGCATGGCGTCCCAGCATTCATGTTGGGTGTAGCAATGAGGAGGTGTGGCGGTGCCCAGCCCGATGAAGAACATGCCCGACTCTAGGGATATTTGCTCCGGCGTCAAATTAGGTGTTCACCGGAGGCGGGATGACAGGGTCGGAGGGGCGTGTTTGATAAGGACGGACAAAATCCCACTTTTTAATATGCAGTGGCCCACCTCACCCCGGCCGAACCGGACTATTCTTCGCCGAGGCTTCGCCCGCAGCCCCCTCGGAGGGCGGAGAGGGAGGCTGGATTGTCGCGTGTATTTTGGGAGCGTCCTGGCAGAGGCACAATACCCAGTCATCAATGACCAGTACCCAGTTACCAGTCCGACTTGTCACTGGTCACTGGGAATTGATGATTGGACTACGATTCACAAGCGCTAAGCAGATCCCGGCTTGAGTGCGGCCGGGGCTCCTGCCAGGATGCCGATCATGTTCCTGACTCGCGTGCTTTCCAACGGTGTCTTCGGACTTTGGCACCTTAGCCTGGCGCTTTATTTGTGGTCGGGGCTGGGGCAGGGCGCGCGGGCAGATAATTGGCCCTGCTGGCGCGGGCCGCGCCTGGACGGGACGAGCCGCGAGAAGGCCGTCCCAGTGCACTGGAGCGCTTCGAGTAATGTGGTTTGGCAAACGCCCTTGCCGGGCATCGGCCATGCCTCGCCCATTGTGTGGAACGACCGCGTGTTCACCGTCAGCGCGATCGGCGAGAGCGGGGCCCGGGTGTTGTTGTGCGCCGAGCGCCGCACGGGAAAACTGCTTTGGCAAAGCACGGTCCTGACGTCGCCGTTGGAGCGCAAGCATACGCTCAACAGCCATGCTTCGAGCACGCCGGCGACCGATGGCGAGCTGGTCTATGTGGCTTTTCTGGAACGGAACACGATGGTCGTGGCGGCTTACGATTTGGCCGGACGCCAGCGCTGGTTGGTCCGTCCGGGGCCGTTTTCCAGCATGCACGGCTTCTGCAGTTCCCCGATTCTTTTTCAGGACAAAGTCATCGTGAACGGCGATCACGACGGTGATTCGTATCTGGTGGCCTTGAGCCGGGCGGATGGACGCACGCTCTGGAAGACGCC
>Ga0070694_100002182_pt1 | contig 11593 bp, 9 predicted proteins | sample KBSK1251metaG_FD_65470 | JGI IMG/M metagenome (GOLD analysis project Ga0070694, IMG submission 65470) | Corn, switchgrass and miscanthus rhizosphere microbial communities from Kellogg Biological Station, Michigan, USA - KBS K1-25-1 metaG | ecosystem: Host-associated > Plants > Roots >... | reverse complement strand
CGCGCACTTGCATGCGCCGCTTGACGCTCTTGAATGTGGCAAGCGCTTCGGCCACCGCGCCGCGTTCGATGCCGAGCGATTCGGCGGCGGCAATCACAGCCAGACAGTTGCGGACATTGTATTGACCGGCGAGCGGCGTGCGGACGCGGGCGAATTCCCGGCCCTCGCAAAAAACGGCGAAGCGCGTTTCATCGGGCAGAAACTCAATCTCGCGCGCCGTCCACTTCGCGTCTTCGCTTTCAATCCCAAAACTTTCGATTGGACTCCATACGCCCTGCGGCGCAATCGGATGCTCGATGATCTCGCGCACGATGGGCGAATCCCAGCCCGCAATCAAACGCCCTTCGGACGGAATGAGATTGACCAGCAACCGGAAAGCTTTTTTGACAGCTTCAATGTCCGGGTAAATGTCGGCGTGATCGTACTCAATGTTGTTGAGAATCACCGTGTCCGGCAGGTAGTGCATGAACTTCGCGCCTTTGTCGAAGTAGGCCGTGTCGTATTCATCGCCTTCGATGGCGAAGTAACGCGAAGAACTGACCTTGAAGCTCGCACCGAAGTTTTCCGCCACGCCGCCGATGAGAAATGACGGATCCAGTCCGCCCGTTTCCATCACCCACGCGAGCAGCGAAGTGGTCGTCGTCTTGCCATGCGTGCCCGCGACGACCAGCGAATGTCGCCCGCGAATAAAATTCTCGCGGATCACTTCGGGCATCGAGCCGTAGCGGAGCTTGGCGTTGAGCGCATATTCAACCTCGGCGTTGCCGCGCGAAGTCGCATTGCCGATGACGATGAGATCCGGCGCAGGATCGAGGTGCGCGGCGTCAAAGCCATGGTAAGTTTCAATGCCGAGGCGCTCAAGCTCATCCGACATCGGCGGGTAAAAAGCTTTGTCCGAACCGGTCACGCGGTGGCCTTGCGCTTTGAGCATGCCAGCGAGCGAAGCCATCGCCGTGCCGCAGACTCCGATCAGGTGAAAATGTTTGGCTTGCATCAGTCGTGGAGATGTTGCCTTCGCGGGGGCTGAAACGGGCAACTGCCTTTCTTAATCTTCAGCCGGTCGCTCACGCTCCCGGTACTGTTTGGTGGTCTTCGGCGTCTGAAACGCGAGGTGATTATAGCTTGCGGCGGCTGTTTTCGGTAGTTCTTTCCGCCGCGCAGATTGGGCGTTTGAAGTCACTTCACCCTTTTGATAAAGTGCTCACGCGGAGAAAACCATGAACCAATGGATCAAAGACGTCGGGCGAATTGGGCGAGCTATGTTGATGTTGTTGCTGGCTGCGGCGCTGCCGCTCATGGCTTCAGCACAAGACAAGCCGAAAGCGCCGAAGGCATCGAAAGCGCCGAAAGTGGCGGATGAATCGCGGAAGATGGCGCTGCGTGGCCGCGTTGTATGCCTAACCGAAGAAGTCGAGCGCCGCTACCACGTGAAATCCGACTGTGAGCATCGCGGACACGTCTACAGTCTCAAAACCGCTGATGGCAAGCTCCACTCTTTCCTGCCCACCGACACCGCCGCAGCGATCTATGAAGATCAGCGCTTTCGTGAGCGCGAGTTGCAAGTCACAGCTCGACCTTTCCCAGATTCTTCATTCATCGAAGTCATCAAGCTGCAATCGCTGCGCGAAGGCAAGCTCTACGACCTGTACTACTTCTGCGAAGTCTGCAATATCGAGACGCACAAGCCTGGAGAGTGTGTCTGCTGCCACGCGCCGGTCGAGTTCCGTGAGGAACTGGTTGAAGAGCACAACAAGCGCTAAGCGCGGCGCGGCCAGAGCTCGCCTTTTCCCCTTTCAATCCGGCTTCAAACTCTTTATAGATTCGACGCCGATAGTGTACACTTGGCGTTTCTTATTTCTTGGTGATTGATCTGTAGGCGAGAGTGTCGCACCGCAATTTGCCAAATTGTGGCACAGATTTTTGGAGGAGACTGATGGGCAGTCGTGTTCGCGCCGTCGTGGCGGGCGCAACCGGATATTCGGGACGCGAGTTAATAAGACTCTTGCTCGCACACCCGCACATCGAACTGGCGGGCGCGTTCGCTTCGCGCACTGCCGAGGCCCTGCCGCTCGCGCAAGTGCATCCGCAACTCACAGGTCTGACCACACTCACTTGCCAGCCGTTTGACGAAGGCGAAGTGACGCGGCTCGGAGCCACGCTCGTCTTTCTCGCTACGCCGAACGAGTTTTCGCACGAAGTCGCGCCCAGCTTGCTCGAAACCGGCGCGACCGTAGTGGACATTAGTGGGGCTTTTCGTTTGAAGGACGCGGCACTCTATCCTAAGTTTTACGGCTTCGAGCACACGCGGCCCGATCTTTTGCCGCAAGCTGTTTACGGCTTGAGCGAATTTGCGCGGGAAGAATTGCGCGGCGCCAAACTCATTGCCAATCCCGGCTGCTATCCGACTTCCGTGTTGATTCCGCTCGTGCCGCTCATCACAGCAGGCGTCATCGCCGACAGCCAGCCAATCATCTGCGATTCAAAATCCGGTGTGACTGGCGCAGGCAAAACACCGACCGCGGGCACTCACTTCGTCGAAGTCAGCGAGAGCTTCAAGGCATACAACGTTTTTCGCCATCGTCACACGCCGGAGATCGCGCAAGGCTTGGGCCTCAGCGGCGGAGCAAGAGAATTGATCTTCACGCCGCACCTACTCCCGATCAATCGCGGCATTCTTTCGACGAGCTACGTCCGCTTGCAATCAGGCATCGCGCGTGCTGACATCCTGAATATTTGGCAACGCACTTTTGAGCTTGCGCCGCTAGTACGTATCTTCGACGGCGCGCAACTGCCGGAGATCAAGTTTGCCGCGAACACTCCGTTCTGTGACATCGGCTGCGCGATAGATGAAACTTCAGGCCAGGCCGTGATCGTCTCAGCGATTGATAACCTGCTCAAAGGCGCGGCGAGTCAGGCGCTGCAAAACGCCAACCTCGCACTCGGTTTTGACGAGCGAGAAGGAATCAGGTGAGGGGCTAGAGGTTAGGGAATAGGGGCTAGAGAAAAACCTCTTCCCTAGCCCCTAATCCCTAGCCCCTAGCCCCTATTTATGCGAATAGTTATCAAACTCGGCGGAAGCATACTCAGCGAAATGACGCTGCGGCTCAAGCTCGTCTTTCAACTGAGCGAGTTGCGGCGCGATCGCCACGAACTGGTGCTCGTTCACGGTGGCGGCAAACAGATCGCGGAGATGCTCACGCGGCTCGGCATCGAATCGCATTTTCACGACGGCTTGCGGATCACGGACGAGCAGACACGCGATGTTGTGCAGATGGTTTTGGCGGGCAAGGTCGGCAAAGATTTGGTCGCGGATCTGGCGCGGCTCAACATCCCGGCGGCGAGCCTGGCCGGAGGCGATGGCATGAGTTTTCTCTCTCATCGTTTGCGGCCAGAAGATGGGACAGATCTCGGTTATGTCGGCCAGATTGCACGGACGCGGCCAGATTTGATTGATGCTCTGCTGGCGATCAACATGATTCCAGTCGTCGCGTGCCTGGCGCTCGGCGCGCACGACGGCAAATACTACAACGTCAACGGCGATCAAATGGCGGCCGCAGTCGCGGCGACTTGTCATGCCGAAGAACTCATTTTTGTCACTGACGTGGGCGGCGTGCGCGATGAGCGCGGCAAACAAATCGCCCAACTCGACCGGACAAGTATCAATCAATTGCTTGAGAGCGGCGTCGCCAGCGGCGGCATGCGGCCCAAGTTGCGTGCTTGCCTCGAAGCGCTTGAGGCGGGCGTCAACCGGATTCTCATCGTCGGCGCGGCAGAAGAGAACGCGTTGCTCCGCGCGCGTGATGAAGACGCGGACATCGGCACATTTATCATCAACAACTGATCACCGACTAACCAACAACTAAAACATGGAAGCTAAAGCCAAACTCAAAGATAGCCACTCATCGCCGGCGCTCGACACCGTTCAGCGCCTTGAATCCCAATACCTGCTCCCAACCTACGCGCGTGCATCCGTCATGTTCGTGCGCGGCAAAGGCTCAACGCTCTACGACGATCAGGGCAAAGCTTACGTTGATTTCATTTCGGGCATCGGCGTCAATGTGCTCGGTTACGATCATCCACGCATCCGGCGCGTGCTGCGCGAGCAGGCGAAGCTCATGCACACGTCGAATCTTTTCTATCATCCCTATCAAGGGCCGCTCGCCGAGCGTTTAGCCCAAGCATCAGGGATGGCGCGCGTCTTCTTCAGCAACACGGGCGCGGAATCCATCGAAGGCGCGTTGAAGCTCGCGCGGGCGTGGCAGCGCAAACAGGGACGCGAAAACAAAACGGAGTTCGTCTCGCTCGTCAATTCATTTCACGGGCGGACGATGGGCGCGCTTTCGATCACCGAGCAGCAGAAGTATCGCGCTCCGTTCGAGCCTCTGGTGCCAGGCGCACGCTACATCAACGCCAACAATCACGAAGAAGCTCGCGCCGCCATCAACGAGCACACAGCGGCGGTAATCGTCGAGACGATTCAAGGCGAGTCCGGCATTCGCCCCATGACCAGCGCTTATCTGCAAACGCTGCGCGAAGCGTGCGATCAGGCGAATGCGCTGTTGGTTATTGATGAAGTGCAATGCGGGCTGGGCCGCACCGGATTGACTTTCGCTTTCGAGCATAGCGATGTCAGGCCGGATATACTTTGCGTCGCCAAACCGCTCGGCCTCGGCGTGCCGCTCGGAGCGTTTCTGGCTGCCGAGCGCGCCGCTGATGGATTCAAGGCTGGCGATCACGGCTCAACTTTCGGCGGCGGGCCGCTGGCTTGCCGATTGAGCCTTGAGTTTATGGAGATGCTCGCGGAAGGCGGCTTGATGGAGCAAGTCACCGATACGGGCGCATATTTCAAAAACTCGCTCCTCAAACTGCGCCAGCGCCATCCCGACATGATCAGTGAAGTGCGGGGCTTGGGTTTGATGGTCGGCGCGGAATTGACCTTCTCCGGCAAGAGCACGGTGACCAAGATGCTCGAACGCGGGTATGTCATGAACTGCGCACACGACACGACATTGCGCTTCCTGCCGCCGTATATCATCCGCAAATCCGAGATTCGCGCCATGCTCACTACGCTCGAAGAAGTTCTCGTTGAAGAAGCGAAGCTCGCGCAGCAAACGCAGACGGCACAGACGGCACAGACAGCACAGACCGAAACTCAATCACACGGAGGGCAACCAAACTAAAGATGCAGATTCGGCGAGCCATCACCAGCGATGGAACTCAGATCCACGCGCTCATCAATCAATACGCGGGCAAAGAATTGATGCTGCCGCGCACGCTGCTGAGTGTTTATGAAAACATCCGCGACTTTCATGTGGCTGCGGAAGGCGAGCGCGTGCTTGGTTGCTCAGCGCTGCATTTCACCTGGGGCGATATGGCGGAGGTGCGTTCGCTCGCGGTGGATGAAACGGCGGGCAAACGCGGAATCGGACGCGCGCTGGTCGAAGCCAACATCGCCGAAGCCAAAGAGCACGGCCTGGTGCAGGTCTACGCGTTTACCTATGTGACCGACTTTTTCGCCAAGCTCGGCTTCCGCGTCGTGCCGCACGAATCCATGCCGCGCAAAGTTTGGATGGATTGCGTCAACTGCCACAAATTCAACTGCTGCGACGAAGTGGCGATGGTGCGCGATCTGGTTGATGGCGTGCAGCCCGTACCCTTTGATTTGAGCCAGGTGAAAGTGCCGCTGATCAAGCTCGAGAAGTAAAGCCGGTCATTGAATCGCTGCCCGCTTCTGGACAACGTCATCCCGGAAACGGACAATGGGAAGTCAGTGATCAACTGCTAAACCCTCTTAAGCCGAACCATTCAAGCATTTGGGTTGAGCGGCGGTCATGGCACGCCGCTTGGCTATCAACTCGCGGCGGTTGGCAGCAACCGCCAACAGTCAGACCGGAAAAACGCTCTGACGAGTAAAGAAACTAAGGATGAGCAAAATAGTGATCCCCGTTCCAAGTGCGCCAAGTGCAAAAGAAGCGCTCGAAACTCCGAAACCCGAACTTCAAACTCCGAGCGATTTCTCCGTCACCGCTCCACGTGGCTTTCTGGCCGCGACGACTCGCTGCGGCCTGAAGAAAGCTGGTGAGGATCTGGCGATCATCTTTTCCGTGCGTCCGGCGGTCGCGGCGGCAGTCTTTACGCGCAACCTCGCGCAAGCCGCACCCGTCCTGGTTTCGCGCGAGCATCTGCGCTCCAAAACTCATCGCGCCATCATCGTCAACTCCGGCGGCGCGAACGCTTGCACGGGCGATGAAGGGCTGGCCGATGCTCGGCGCACGGCACGCTCGGTGGCAGAGTTCTTCAATTGCGACGAACGCGAAGTGCTCGTGGCTTCGACCGGCGTGATCGGTGTGCGGCTGGACATGAATAAAATCGAGTCTGGCATTCGCGCCGCAACGGCGGAACTTTCGCGCAGCGCTGGCGCGCGAGTCGCCGAAGCGATCATGACCACCGACACGCGGCCCAAACGCGCCTCTCGCACGCTCAAGCTCGGCGGCAAGCGCGTGACCATCGCCGGCGTAGCGAAAGGCGCGGGGATGATTCATCCCGATATGGCGACGCTGCTCGCCTTCGTTACCACTGACGCCGCGATCAGCAAAGCGGCCTTGCAAACTGCGTTGCGGCGAGCGGCTGATGCGAGTTTCAACCGCGTGACAGTGGATGGCGATACTTCAACCAACGACACGCTGGCGGCGCTCGCCAATGGTGCAGCGGAAAACGATCCGATCACTGACGCGGCGGGCGAAGATTTCGAGCGCTTCACTACGGCGCTCACCGATGTCTGTCGCACGCTGGCCATCGAAGTCGCCCGCGACGGCGAAGGAGCACGCAAACTGATTACCGTGCGTGTGCGCCACGCGCTAACTGCACGTGATGCACATCGGATCGCGGAGACGGTTGCGACCAGCCCGCTGGTCAAAACGGCCATCGCGGGCGAGGATGCCAACTGGGGCCGCATTCTGGCAGCAGCAGGGCGCAGCGGCGCGGAGTTCGATGTCGCGAAAGTTGAAATTAAAATCGGCGACTTGACCGTGGCCCGGCGCGGCGGGGGCCTACAGTTCAGCGAAGAACGCGCGGCGCAGATTCTGGCCCGCGAGGAAGTGACCTTGACCATTGATTTGCATCAGGGCGTATATGAAGTCACCGCCTGGACTTGCGATTTGACGGAAGGTTACATTCGCATCAATGCCGATTATCGGTCGTAATCAGTGGTCAGTGGTCGGTGGTCAGTTGCAAAGTACCGCTGCCTACCGACCACTAGCCACCGACCACTGACCACTGACTAAGCTTTTTTTTTGCAACCACCTGGCGCACCACTTCGTAAAGGTTTGTCGAGCATTTGAACCCAGCGAAGTAAGCGTTAGCAATTCATTTATCGTATTTGTCGCCCCGGATGTGGCCATCCACGCGACAGTCATTAACAGATCGCTCAAGTCTTTCGAGGTGGAGAATGAGCCCCATCTGGAAGCCAAGTCTAAGAGAGAGGAATTATGATTAACTGGCAGAGGGCAATCGCCCGCAAAATAGCAACCACGATGATGGCTGCGGCCTGCGTGTTCCCGACCCTGGCGCAAACCCAACAACAGTCCACGTCCCCGGCGCCGACCCAAACGCAAGATCAGGAGCCGCCGCCACTCAACCGCCCGCTCCCCACCCGCAGCGTGGGTTTGACGCCCGGCAAGGTCGTCCACTGGACACTGCGCGATACCGTGCTCAAAGCGCTGGAAAATAACGTAGACATCGAAATCGAGCGCGAGAACGTGCGGCTCCGGCAATTCGACGTTGATGCCACCCGCGCCCCTTACGATCCGATCACCAGTTCGAGAATCAATTACTTTTCATCGCAAGCCCCGCTGACCAACCCGTTCCAAGGCGCAACCCTTAATCAAACTTCTTCGAGCAGCAAAACGCTGACTTACAATTTCGGCTGGCAGCAGGCGATTGAAAAAACGGGCGGCGGCTATTCGGTGACATACAACAACACGCGCCGCGTTTCCAACCTGAGCAACTTCGCGACAGAGTACGGGCCGGCCCTGACCTTCAACATCACGCAACCGCTCTTCAAAAATTTCAAGACCGATTTCAACCGGCGGCAGATCCTGATTACGAAAAAGAGCTTGGATCTTTCGGATGCCGTGTTTCGCCAGCGCGTGATCGAAATCATCTCTCGCGTCCAGCAGGCTTATTGGGATCTGGCTTTCGCCATTCAAGACGAGAAGATTCAGCGCCAGGCCGTCGATCTGGCCGCAACCTCGCTCAGAAACAACGAGCGCCAGGTGGAAGTGGGGACCCTCGCGCCGCTCGATGTCACTACTGCCGCAACCGATTTGGAATCGCGCCGCCTCTCGTATTTCCAGGCGCTGAACACGATCTCGGCGATGGAGAACACACTCAAGGCATTGGTCGTCTCCAGCCCGACTGACGAGATCTGGGGGGCGCAGATTGATCCGGTTGACTCGCTCGAGATTCAGACCATGACGCTGCCGCTCGATGATGCCCTGCGGCTCGCGTTTGCGAATCGCCCCGAACTCAAGCAGTTTGCGATTACGAAAGAGCAGAGCAAGATCAACATAGATTTCTTTCGCGATCAGCTCAAGCCGCAGATTGATCTCACCGCCAGCTTCGGACTGACCGGTCTCGGCGGCGACCCGGTTGACCCGACGCGAGTGCTGAATAAATTTATCGGCGGTTACCCCACGTCTATCAAGAACCTCTTCACCTTTGAGAACCGCTCTTGGAACGTCGGCATCATCTTCAACCTGCCGCTCCGCAATGTCGCGGCGAAAGTCAACCTGGCGCGTGAGATCGAAAGCTCGAAGCAGCTCGATTTGCAACTGCGGAGCCGGATGCAGTCCATCGAATTTGAAGTCCGCACCCAGATCCAATCGCTCGAAACGATCAAGATGCGCATCGAGACGGCGCGCGCCAACCGCATCTATGCCCAGAGGCAACTGGAAGGCGAGCAGAAGAAATTCGAGGCTGGTCTCTCACCTACCTTCCTCGTCCTGCAACGTCAAAACCAGTTGACGTCGGCGCAAGGCCAAGAGCAACGCGCGCTCGCCGATTACAACAAGACGATTGCTGAATTGCAGCGCGTTATTTCAACCACGCTCGAAAGCAACAATATCCAGATCAGATCCGAGATTCCCGATTCCGCGGCAAGCGGTAGAGGAAAGAGATAACCACTCGATAGCCTAGACCCAATCCATGCGGGGTGGCCTGATGGCCACCCCATTTGTTTGCCCTCCTCGATCAGCCGTCAGCTTTCCATCGTTTTAGGGTCATGCGACTTTAGTCCTCACGGGCGGCCTGAGAACTCCTCTCAAACTGGCAAAACGTGCCGTGCTGAAGTATCTTTGCCTCATTGTCTCCACATCATTTTCAGATCACCGAAGGAGCAAAACTTATGGCGACCGAATACCCTTTCTTCAGCCGCGGCCAAGCGCGCCGATCGGATGAAGCCTTCGAAGTCAAAGCGCCCTATGATGGCGTAGTCGTGGGTTTGGCCTATCGCGCCAGCGCGCGCGATCTGGAAGACGCGATTGCCGCGACCGCTGAAGCCTTCGAGCAGACCCGCGCGTTGCCTTCTCATCGTCGCGCCGAGATTTTACAGCGCGTAGCCGCCGCGCTCACTGCGCGCCAGGAAGAGATCGCGCGCACGCTCGCGCTCGAAGCGGGCAAGCCGATCAAGGCCGCGCGGACTGAAGTCGGGCGCTCGATTTTCACCTTCACCAACGCCGCTGAAGAAGCCAAACGCATCGAAGGCGAATTACTCCCGCTTGATTTGACCGCGGCCTCTGAAGGGCGGTGGGCCATAGTGCGGCGCTTTCCGCTCGGCCCCATCGCAGGCATTACGCCCTTCAACTTTCCGCTCAATCTCGTCGCGCACAAAGTCGCGCCCGCTATCGCCTCCGGCAACTCGATAGTTTTGAAACCAGCTACGCAAACGCCGCTCACCGCGCTCACGCTCGCTGGCATCTTCCACGAAGCGGGCCTGCCAGCAGGCGGCTTCAACGTGCTGCCCTGCGCGCCGAAGACCGCCGAGCCGCTCGCAACCGATGATCGTCTGAAGTTGCTCACCTTCACCGGCAGTCCGGCCGTGGGCTGGGCCTTGAAGCAGAAAGCCGGGCGCAAACGCGTGACGCTCGAACTCGGCGGCAACGCCGGCGTCATCATTCACGACGATGCCGATCTCGTTTACGCGGCTGAACGCTGCGCCTTCGGCGGCTTCACTTACGCCGGGCAGACTTGTATTTCAGTCCAGCGCATCTTCGTTCACGAAAGCATCTACGATGAATTCACTGAACGTTTCTTAGCATTCACTCGCCAGCTCCGCGTCGGCGATCCATTGGACGAAGCAGCTGACATCGGGCCGATGATCAACTTGGGCGAAGCGGAACGCGCCGCGCAATGGGTGAAGGAAGCAGTCGAGGGCGGCGCACGATTGCTCTGTGGCGGCGAACGCCATGGCGCCTTGATGCAGCCGACGGTGCTCGCTGAAACCGATCCTGAAATGCGAGTTAACTGTCAGGAGATTTTCGCTCCGGTCGTGACGCTCGCGCGTTACCGCGATTTCGACCAGGCAGTCGAACAAGTCAATCATTCAAATTACGGCTTGCAGGCCGGTCTTTTCACGAGCGATCTGCGCGCCGTCTTTCGCGCCTTCGAGCGGCTCGATGTCGGCGGTGTGATCGTCGGCGATGTGCCCACTTATCGCGCCGATCACATGCCTTACGGCGGCGTGAAGGAATCAGGTCAGGGACGCGAAGGCATTCGCTACGCCATCGAAGAGATGACCGAACGCAAAGTCATGGTGCTCAATCTGGCACAGCCTCGGTGAGGAGAGCGTCATGGAAATGCAAAAATTTCTCTGGGTCTTGCTCGGCGGCGCGTTGGGACGGGCTGCCGCTACTCGCTTTCAAATCTTTCCTATTATCTCGACCGGCAGCCCACGTTTCCTTACGCCACCTTCATCATCAACATCACTGGCAGTTTTATCATCGGACTGCTGGCGGAACTTTTTGAAACGCGCGTGCTCATCGTTTCGCCCACCGTGCGTGTCGCGCTCCTGACCGGCGTGCTTGGCGGCTACACCACATTTTCCAGCTTTTCGTTCGAGACGTTATCGCTGCTCCGGAATGGCGAATGGCTGCTCGCGGCCGTCAACGCTCTGGGTAGCGTCGCGCTTGGTCTGATCGCGGTTTGGGCAGGCATGCGTCTAGCTCAGTTTTTCTGACAGTGCCAAACCCCACCACAAAGAACACGAAGAGCACGAAGAGGAGGAAGATGAAGAATGGAGGCTTGAAGATCGAAGGCACGGCGCGATCCTCAATCTTCAATCTTCTATCCTCGATCTTCTACGCTCCGTGTTCTTCGTGCCCTTCGTGCGCTTCGTAGTGAAGACGCTGGCTCCAAGCGAGTTTTATTTCTCCTTCTTCGCTCCCAGTTTTACTGGATTCGTCTTTACGGTTTCCTGCATGACTTGTTGGTAGCTGACGCGGTTGATGATGCTGCGGAGCGAGAGGCTGCCGCAATGATACTGCGCCTCTTTGGTCACGCCCGCGATGGCCCGCTCTTCGCCAACCAAAGCCACCAG
>Ga0070694_100002181_pt1 | contig 11597 bp, 6 predicted proteins | sample KBSK1251metaG_FD_65470 | JGI IMG/M metagenome (GOLD analysis project Ga0070694, IMG submission 65470) | Corn, switchgrass and miscanthus rhizosphere microbial communities from Kellogg Biological Station, Michigan, USA - KBS K1-25-1 metaG | ecosystem: Host-associated > Plants > Roots >... | reverse complement strand
CTTCGGATGACGCCGTGGAGAACGCGATCAGCGCCGGCTCCTTCACCGCGGCGATGAACGCACGGATCGGCACTCGTGCGATCCGGGCCACAGGATACAGCACGATCACCGCGAACACCGCGAGCGCGATGTAAAGGGTGATCACCACCATCGCGAGCGTCTGCAGGTTTCTGAGGCCACCCGGCTTGCCGACCGTCACCGCGAGCGCCGCGGCGACCGCGATCGGCGCGAACTTCATCACGATGCCCGTGAACTTGAACATCACCTCCGCGACCGACTCGCAGAACCCCAGCATCGTGTCTTTCGAGCGGCCGCGGACCTGGGTCAGCCCGATCGCGAACAGCACCGACCACACGACGACCTGGAGCATCTGATTGGTCGCCGCCGCCTCGAAGAAGCTCTGCGGGACGATGTGCTCGAGCACGCTCGCGAACGTCACCGCCTCGGTAGCCGCCGGGACGGCGCCGGCTGCGGGTACGGTCAGCGGCGCGCCGACACCCGGTTTCAGGATGTTCACCGCGAACAGCCCAATGAAGAGCGCCAACGTGGTGACGATTTCGAAGTAGATGATGGATTTCAGCGCGAGCCGGCCGACGCGCTTCATGTCTTCGCCGTGCCCGGCGATGCCGACGACCAGCGTGCCGAAGATCAGCGGCACGATGATCGATTTGATGATCCGAATGAACGCCGTGGAGACCGGGAGGAGCGAGACCCCGAAGGTGGGCCACGCGAGTCCAATCGCGACGCCGACGACCATCGCGACGACGATCCACTGCGTCAGCGTCCTGCGGCGGAGAAATGTCCACATAGGGCGTCAACGATAACCGCCCCAAAACGGAACCCGCTAGCTGCCGGTGTTGGTCAGCGCTTGATGAACGTGCCGCGCCGCAGCTCGTCGTAGGCCTGCTGCAGCTCCTCGGGCGTGTTCATCACGATCGGGCCCTGCCAGGCGACCGGCTCCTGGAGTGGCTGCCCCGAGACGAGGAGAAATCGCATCCCCTGCTCTCCCGCCTGCACGGTGATTTCGTCACCGGAGTCGAACAGCACCAGCGACCGGTTCCCTGTCTCCTGCGGACTCTCGCTGCCCGCATCCCGGCCGCCGGCCGATACGCGATCGGTCTGCACGCCCCGGGGCGCCGAGGCGTCGCGGAACGAGCCGCCGCCGTCGAACACGTACGCAAACGCATGCCGCGACGACTCGATGGGGATCGTTTTGCGTACCCGCGGTGGAATCCAGATGTCGAGATAGCGCGGATCCGCCGCGACGCCTTCGACCGGACCGCGCTTGCCCCAGAAGTCCCCCGCAACGACGCGCACCCGCGTGCCGTCGTCATCGACGACTTCCGGGATCTCCTTGGAATGGATGTCCTGGTAGCGCGGCGCGGTCATCTTCTGGCTGCGCGGCAGATTCGCCCACAGCTGAAATCCGTGCATGCGACCGCGCTCATCGCCCTTGGGCATTTCCTGATGGAGAATGCCGCTGCCGGCCGTCATCCACTGCACGTCTCCAGCGCCCATGGTGCCGCGGTTCCCGAGGCTGTCGCCGTGCTGCACGCTGCCGCTGAGCACGTACGTGATCGTCTCGATGCCCCGGTGCGGATGCCACGGAAAGCCCGGGAGATAGTCCTCGGGGTGTTCGTTGCGAAAATCGTCTAGAAGCAGGAACGGATCGAAGTCGTTGGTGCGGCCGAACCCAAACGCGCGGCGCAGTTTGACACCGGCGCCTTCGAGCGTCGGCAGCGACTGAGAAATCGATTTGACGGCACGGATAGACATAAAAACCTCGTGGGAACCAGTTTCTACCAGAACATTAACCGGTTCCCACGAGGCCCTAGTCCCTGATCCCGAGTCCCCAGCCCCCAGCTAGAATCCCAGCCAGTACGTCATTTTGATCAGGAAAATGTTCTCCGATGGCCCCTGAAACAGGGCGCTCGCGTCGTCACCGAACTGAATGTTGCCGCGCGGCAGCGTCGGGATCTGGCTGCTGCGCGTCCAGACCAGGAACAGCGTCGAGCCCGGGTGATACTCCCACCGCAGCACCGCGTTGCCGCGCAGTGAGCGGAACGTGAAGGTCGGATCCGAGAACGAGTAGCTCGGCGCTCCGCCGCCCAGCGTGTCCGCGTCCACCGTGATGGTCGCTGGGTCCTTGGCCGGATTGCCGGCCGGCGTCACCGTGACGGTGCCGAAATCCTTGCCGTACTCGATCCGGCGCGCGCCGCGGGGCGCGGCGAACACGTTGTAGCGACTGAACGTTCCCGACGCGATCAGCGGTTGCAGGAACAGCTCGAGGGTTGTTGTCGGCGAAAACGTCACGTTGAAGCGCGTGTCCATCGAGATCGTGTTTTGCTCGAGGTGTGCGAAGACGTTGCGGGTGCCGTAGAAGTTGGCCGCGCTCGGATCGGCATAGCTGCCGACGAATTGGATCCCCGTTTGCGAGTGGTCGATTCCCGGATTGAGCGACACCGTCACGTTGGAGCGCGGCCGCAGCTCGAGCCCGAGGCTCACGCTGTTGCCGCAATTGCCGTCGCCGGCGCAGTTGTAGCTCGCATTGAACTGCCCGACCACCTTCTTACGGGAATCGGTGTTGACGTTGAGCGAGTAGAAATCGAGGCTCGGGACCCGCACCAGCGGGCCGCCGCGCGTCAGCCGGTCGTCGAACACGCTCGGGCGATGAATCCAGAACGAGCTGATGTTCCAGTAGCTCAACGTCTGCCACTGCCCGAACAGCTGGGCCTGCCGGCCGTTCAGATCGCCGTCGAAGGTGTACTGCTGCTGGCCCCCGGCGATGAACAAGAGCTGCCGGTACCACTTCGTCGGCTTGGTCCACAGCGGAAAGATGTTCGCGGACATCCACCAGTAGTCGGCGCGCGAGAAGAACGCGATGTCGTTGTTGTTGAACGCCGGCGTCCGAAAATTGGTCGAGACCTCCCACAGCCAATGCCCCGCTTCTTTCGACAGGCGTGCGTATCCGCCCAGACCGGCCATGCCCGTGCGCGGCGCGCGCGCGTCGGCCGTGTCGGGCCGGTCGGGGCGCTGGAAAAAGTGCGCCGAGCCGTAGCGAATGCGCCGCAGCGCGGCCGTGTCGCCTTCGACGTGCGTCGCCGCCAGCTGCGCCATCAACCGGTACGTCCGTTTGCGCCACCAGCTGTCGCTCGACACCCCGAAGGCCTCGGCATGGTGCGACAAGCGGGGTTGGAGGTAGGGATCGCCGAGGTCGCGGTACACCGAGGTTGCCATCGCCTTGATCTGCGTCGCGCCGCCGCTCAGATCCTTGGCCGCGCGGGCCGCGAAGTAATTCGTCGCCGGCTCGACTTCGAACTGGCCGCGCGTCGAGTCCGTGAAGTCCACAGGCGCGCGCTCGCGCTTGGTCACCGCGTCGAGGGCGCCGATCGACCAGCCGGTGGAGGTGCGCCCCGTGAGCTTAGCAGCGCCGAGGATCGTGGAGTTCTCCGGCATGTCGGCATACGCCACCGACGTCGCCAGGCCGCTGCGGTAGGGCGAGATTTGCGGCGGGCGGCCGATACGGCGCGTGGCGAGCATCGAGAGACTCGACACGTTGGAGCAGAAGAAGCAGCTGAAACCGCCGAGGCCGAAGTACCCCGCTCCCTCGACGAAAAACGGTCGCTTCTCGTCGAAAAACGTCTCAAAGGCCGACAGGTTCACGACTGCGGGGTCGACTTCGACCTGCCCGAAGTCGGGGTTGACGGTCGCATTGAGCGTGAGGTTCGACGTGACGCGCAGCATCGCGTCACCTCCGACGCGGCCGTCCATCGCGTGCGGATCGAAGTACGGATCGCTGCGATCGCCCGGCACGTTCGACGACCGGCCAACGAGATACGGCACCACTTCAGCGCGGCCGGGTGGATGGTGGATCACGAGGCCCTGCAAGTGCCCGAACCGCGGCGGACCGCCCACCTCATCCTGACGCCACCACGCCCATTGCGACAGCTCATTGAGCCGATTCTCCTGACGCCAGATCTGCAGGCCCCACGTCTGCTCCGCGGACGTCGATGGGTACCGCAGCTGTGAGAACGGGATCCGCATCTCCGCGGTCCAGCCGAGCGAGTCGATACTGGTCTGCACTTCCCACACCGGGTCCCAGGACGGATCGCCCCCGCCGCCCAGCCCGTTGGCATCCTGCTTCACGCCGGACGGATTCACCCAGAAGAAGAGCCGGCCGATGTGATCGTGGTAGGTATCGAAGATGACCTGGAGGTAGTCGGAGCTGATATCGGCGTCCCGTCGCGCGAGGCGGGTGCGAACGCCGGCCGCGCCGGAATCGTCGTACATCCGCGCGCCCACGTACAGCGCGGCATCGTCATAGGCAAACCGCACCTCGGTGCGCTCGATCGCGGGCAGGCCCACTGAGTCGCCGGTGTGTAGCGGCTGACTCTGCCGTAACCCGGTCGCCGCCGGCGCAATCTGCCAGATCGGATCGTCCAGCCGGCCGTCGAGCTTGAACTGCCCCTGCAGCGGCACCGCCCGGACTTCAGGAGGCGGTGTGGGATGGATGTTCTGCGCTATTAAGGAAGGAGCACACAGTACCGCGAGAAGGACGGTTAGTCTCGGCATGGTGATCACGTGGGCTAGGATACAAGGTTGGACGCTGAGGGGCGAAAAATGGTTGCGGTCCTGACTGGAGCCTTACAATCTCCTTCATTAGTATGTGTCCACCCGATGCCACCACCTGAAACACCACAGGCGCAGGCGGCGCCAGCTCCCGCTCCACCGGCCACGCCTGCGCCGCCCCCGATCCCCGAGCGTATCCGGCAGCTCGCCGATCTCAGCCAGAACCTCTGGTGGAGTTGGCACCTCGACGCTCGCGCGCTGTTCCACCACATCGACCACCACCTGTGGGAGGCGACGCGCCACAACGCCGTCGAGTTCTTACGCCAGGTGGCACCCCAACGCCTGGAGCACTGCGCCGCAGACCCGATTTTTCTCGAGCGCTACGATCGCGGCATCCGGCGTTTCGAGCTGCTCGCCGAGCGCCGGGCTACCTGGTTTGCGGAGCACTATCCCCAGCTGGTGGATCGCAACATCGCGTATTTCTCCGCCGAGTTCGCGCTGCACCGCTCGTTGCCGATCTATTCTGGCGGCCTCGGCGTGCTGGCCGGCGACCACTGCAAGGAGGCCTCGGACCTCGGCGTCCCGCTGATCGGCGTCGGACTGTACTACCACGGTGGATACTTCGATCAGCGCATCGGCGTGGACGGCTGGCAGCGCGATTCCGACGACCCGGTCGACCCCACCGTCAATCCCGTTGCGCGCGTGAACGGCCCCGACGGGAGTCCGTGTCTGGTCCCGATCACTATTTCGGGACGCGAAGTCCAGGTGGGCGCGTGGCGCGTCATGGTGGGCCGCGTCCCGGTCTACCTCCTCGACACCGATCTCGATTGCAACGACAAAGCCGATCGCAATCTGACGGCGCGGCTCTATGCGGGCGCGACGGAGTGGCGGCTCAAACAGGAGTGGGTCCTGGGGGTCGCCGGCGTCCGCGTGCTGCGCGCCCTGGGCCTCCAGCCGGAGATCTGGCACGCGAACGAGGGTCACGCCGGCTTCATGTACGTCGAGCGGATGCGGGAACTGATCACCACAGGTCTCGACGCTGCGCAGGCGAGGGAGCAGATCCGCGGCACCAGCATATTCACGACGCACACGCCCGTTCCCGCCGGACACGACGTTTTCTCGTTCAACGAAATCGAGCAAGTCACGGGACCGTTCTGGAACACGATGGGTCTCACGCGCGAACAGTTCATGGCGTTCGGACAACCCGGCCCCCAGGACCAACACTACGGGATGACGGTGCTGGCGCTGCGGATGGCCGGACGTGTAAACGGCGTCTCGGCACGCCACCGCGAGGAATCACGCCGCATCTGGCGTTGGGTCTGGAACAACAAACCCGCCGCGGAAATCCCGATCGGTTACGTCACGAATGGCGTGCATCTCGGTACGTGGATGGCACGGCCGATCCGGGATCTTTTGACCGAATCGCTCGGCCCCGACTGGGAGCCAGAGGCCGAGTCGGCGGCCGTCGGCGCGGCGGTCCGGCGGATCGACGATGAGCGGCTCTGGGCCGCTCACGAGGGGCTCCGCCATCTCTTGTTTCACTACATCCGCGAGGAAGCACGTCACCGTTGGCGGGATTACTGGAAGGACCCGGCGAGACTGGCGGAATCCGGGGCGCTACTCTCCCCCAACGTGCTGACCATCGGCTTTGCGCGCCGCTTTGCAACCTACAAACGTGCGGACCTGCTGTTTCGCGATCCCGACCGCCTCCGGCGCCTCCTGACCGACCCGCGACGTCCCGTGCAGATCATCTTCGCCGGCAAGGCACATCCAGCCGACGACCCGGGCAAGCGCGTGCTCCAGCGCGTGTTCCTGGCGGCCCAGGATCCCAGCTTCGAAGGGCGGATCGCGTTCCTCGAAGACTACGAGCTGCATCTGGCGCAACGCATGGTTGGGGGCGTCGACCTGTGGCTCAATCTGCCACGCGTGCCGCTGGAGGCCTGCGGCACGAGCGGCATGAAGGCCGCGCTGAACGGCGTGCCGCAGCTCGGAACGCTCGATGGGTGGTGGGCCGAGGGATTCACGGGCGAAAACGGCTGGGCCATTCCCCTGTCCAAGAGCGAGGGCGAGCCCGACCAGGAGGACTTCGATCACCTGTTCGAGCTGCTCGAGGGAACGGTGGTGCCGATGTTCTACCACCGGCTCCCTGGCAAGCCCTCGCGCGCCTGGGTACATATGATGAAAGGCGCGATGGCCGTCGCGGTCGAGCGCTTTACGACGCGCCAGATGCTCCAGTCGTACGTCAAACAGTACTACGTTCCTGCAGAAGCCGGGGAAGCGATTCCCGGCGATCCACCATCGTAGCAACGGGGGTCCGTTGAAGACCCGGGTTCTCCATATCACCGCCGAGTTGTGGCCCTACGCCCGGACGGGCGGCCTGGGACAGGCGGTCGCGGGGCTCGCCGACTATCAGGCGGCGAACGGCACGGAGAGCCACGTCGTGCTTCCTCTGTACCGCGAAGCCCGCGCGCACGTCACCAAGCTCAAGCCGTTCTGCGATCCGTTCACCGTCGAGAGCGGTGGCCGGTTGGAAGAAGTGCGCTGCTGGTACCAAGCCGCGGACGCGTATCCCAAGACGCTGTTCCTCGAGCACAATCCGTCGTTCGACCGTCCCGGGATCTACGGCGAGGTGAGCGGCGATTACCCTGACAACCCCCGGCGCTTTGCGCTGTTGGCTGCCGCCGCGATCGAGATCGGTCGCAGGATCGGCGCAGGGGATCTCATCATGCATTCGCATGACTGGCATACCGCGCTCGTGCCGGTGTTGTTACGCCGTGTGTACCGCGCTGAGCCCGAGCTCCAGCGGCTGCCAGCGGTTTTGACCGTGCACAACGGCGGCTTCCAGGGCGTCTACCCGTATCACGTGATGAAGGACATCCACCTGCCTGACGACCTGTGGTCGCCGGACTACATGGAGTGGTACGGCCGGCTGAACTATCTCAAGGGCGGGTTGAAGTACGCCGACATGGTGACGACCGTGAGCCCGACGCACGCGCTGGAGCTGTTGACGGACGTGGGTGGCTTCGGTCTGCACCACAGCTTCCGCGCGCTGGGCGATCGTCTGGTCGGCATCCGCAACGGGATCGACGTCACCGAGTGGAATCCGAGCACGGATGCGCACATTCCGGCGCGGTTCTCGGCGGACGACATGGCGGGGAAGGTCCGCTGCAAAGCGGTGTTGCAGGAGCTGTGGGGGTTGCCGCGCCGTCCCGACGTCCCGCTGTTCGGGATGAGCGCGCGCCTCGTGGCGCAGAAGGGCCTCGATCAGATCGTCGCGTCGCAATCGCTGCGACTGCTCGACGCGCAGTTCATCTTCCTCGGCTCCGGCGAAGCGCAGTTCGAGAACGCGTTACGCGAATTGTCGGCGCGGTTTCCGCAGCGCGTCGGCGTCAACACCGCGTTCACCGACAGGCTCGAGCACGAGCTGCTGGCCGGTGCCGACTTCCTCATGATGCCGTCGCTGTACGAGCCGTGCGGGCTGACGCAGATGCGCGCGCAATTGTACGGCGCGCTCCCGGTCGCGCGCCGAGTCGGCGGCCTGGCCGACACGATCGAAGATGGCGTCACCGGAATTCTCTACGAGGCGTACAGTCCCGAAGCGTTCGACCTCGCGATCACGTGCGCGGTGACGATGTATCAGGATCGTCGCTCGTACATCGAGCTGGCCCGCGGCGCGATGCGGAAGGATTTCTCCTGGCGCCAGCCCGCCGAAGTCTACGAGCACGTGTACCGCCGCGCCGCGGCGGCTCGCGCCCTCCCGGAGAAGCGCAAACCCCGCAAACGGTCCACGGCCGGTCGGAGTGGACGAGGCGCGAACGCCCGTCGCTAAACCAGCCAGCGTACCCGTGATGGATTTTGTTCTCACCCTGCACGGCCACCTCCCGTACGTGCTGCACCACGGGCGCTGGCCGCACGGCAGCGTGTGGCTCAGCGAAGGCGCGCTCGACAGCTACCTGCCCCTGATCGAGGCGCTCCAAAAGCTCGAAAAAGAAAAGATCCCTGCCCCGATCACGCTCGGCATCACGCCGATCCTCGCGAATCAGCTCGCGCATCCGTCGTTCATCAGCGAGTTCGAGGCGTATATGGACCGGCGTCTCGAATCTGCGGCGCAGGCGCCTGCATCGCTGGCCCAATCGGGCGACGCGGCACTCAAGCCCATCGCCGATTTCTGGCACCGGCGCCTGGAGCGGCTCTACAAGCTGTTTCGGTCGATCGATGAAGATCTGATCGGCACGCTGAAGGGGTTCGAGGCGCGCGGCGTGATCGAGATCATCTCGTCGGCGGCGACACACGGGTTCCTGCCGCTGCTCGCGCGCGACGAGAGCATCGAGTTGCAGCTGCGCGTCGGTGTATCGGAGCATCGGCGCCTCTTCGGCCGGGCGCCTACCGGGTGCTGGCTGCCCGAGTGCGCGTATCGCCCCGCCGGTCCCTGGAATCCCGGCTTCGGCGCGAAGCCGCAGCGGCAGCGCGTCGGCATCGAGGAGCATCTCGCCGCGGCGGGCTTCCGCTATTTCTTTGTCGACTCGCATCTCGTGCACGCCGGACCGGCGCTCGGCTACCCCGATGTGGTCAGCGCCACCGCCTCCCCAGCCGGCAAACGCACGCCATACAGCGCGTATCGCGTCGCCTCGGCCGATGGCACGATCCGCGACCTGTTCGCGCTGGTGCGCGATCCCCGCTCGTCGGAACAGGTGTGGAGCCGCGACCAGGGTTACCCCGGCGACGAGTGGTATCTCGAGTTCCATAAGATTCGCTGGCCGGACGGACTCCGCCTGTGGCGCGTCACCGGAGCGAAAACGGATCTCGGCGCCAAACAGCAGTACGACCCGCAAGCGGCACAAGCCGCCGCGCGCAACCACGCCGACCATTTCGCCGGCGTGCTGCGCCAAACCGCCGCGGCGCCGGGACGCGACCAGGCGCGCGATGCCGTCGTGACCGCGCCGTTCGACGCGGAGTTGTTCGGGCACTGGTGGTTCGAGGGTGTCGATTTCCTCGCCAACGTCTACCGGCGGCTCGCCGCGGACGGCGTCCAGCCAGTGACGGCGCGCGAGCACATCACGAGTCACGGCCGCCATGCGCCCGCCATTCAGCTCACCGCGGGCTCCTGGGGCAAGGACGGCGATTTCTCGTACTGGCTCAACCAGCAGACGTCGTGGACGTGGAAGCGAATCTGGGCGCTGGAAGAGGCGTACTGGGCCGTCGCGCCCAAGGCGCTCGCGAGCGGTCCCAAGCCGCGCGCCGTCCTCGCCCAGGCCACGCGCTCGATGCTGCTCGCGCAAGCCTCCGACTGGCAGTTCATCATCTCCGCCGGCGAAGCGGCCGACTACGCGACCCAACGCTTCGACGAGCACTGCGGGCAGGCCGAGGATCTCGTGCGGGCCCTCGGCGAGGGCAAGATCGATGATGCGATGCTGGCGCGCGTCGAAGCACTCGGTGCCCAGGACAGCGTCTTTCCAAATGTGCTGCGCAGCGTCGCGGACGTGATTCGATGAGCGCGCCGGACATAGGTCTTGCCGTCATACACGGGCATTTTTACCAGCCGCCGCGTGAGAATCCGTGGACGGGCCTGGTCGATGTCGAGCCATCGGCGGCGCCGGACCACGATTGGAACGTCCGCATTACGAGGGAAGCGTACCAACCGCTCGTCCCCGTCTATCAGTTCCTGAGCTTTGATTTCGGCCCCACGCTCCTCGACTGGTTGGAGCGCGAGGCTGGGGCCGTGTACGACGGAGTCATCCGAGCCGAGCGCGGCAACGCCCTGGCGATGCCCTACCACCACATCATCCTGCCGCTCGCGACCCGCCGCGATAAGGAAACCGAAGTGCGCTGGGGCATCGCGGACTTCAAGCGTCGGTTTCGCCGGGATCCGGTGGGATTCTGGCTGCCCGAAACCGCGGTCGATAGCGAGACACTCGACGTCCTCGCCGCCGAGGGCATCCAGTTCACGGTGCTGGCGCCGCATCAAGTGTCCAAGCCGCCCGAGCGCGGTTTGCCGGCACGGATCGAGCTGGGCAACGGCCGGTCGATCGCGGTGTTCGTGTACGACGGCGGGTTATCGCACGACGTGGCGTTCGGCGGACTCACGACCAATGCCGATCGCTGGACGCAAGCGCTCGAGCGCACGCCACGCGGCGCGATCACGAGCATCGCGGTCGATGGCGAGACATTCGGCCACCATCACAAGGGGGGTGACACGACCCTCGCCATCGTCATCCGTCGCCTCCAGCAGTCCGGCAAGGTCCAGGTCACGAACTTCGCGGCAGCGCTCGCCAAATATCCGCCCAGAGCGACGGTCGACCTGGTCGAGCCAACATCGTGGAGCTGCCCCCACGGCGTCGAGCGGTGGCGCTCGGCTTGTGGCTGCAGAATCCACACCGACCGGCCGTCGCAGCAAGACTGGCGCGCGCCGCTGCGTTTCGCGGTAGAGTGGCTCGCGTACGAAGTGCACGTGATCTACGACCGCGAAGGCCGCGACTTGCCTGGCGGACCGCGCGCGTTTCTCGAGGCCGCGGGAGCCACCGGGCCCGTCCGCGGTGGGGGCAACGAGAACACTGCGCGGCTCATCGAAATGGAGCGAGGGGTGCTGCGCGCCATGTCGTCGTGCGGGTGGTTCTTTGACGACATCGCCGGCCTCGAGGGCCGGCAGGTGCTCCGCTACGCCGCGCACGCGATCTCGCTCGCCGGCGCCGAGAGCGCTCGACTCGAGGCGGGGTTCATCGCTCAGCTTGGCGATGCGCGCAGCAACGATCCCAACGCCGGAAGCGCGGCGGACATCTTCCGTCAAAGCTTCCAACCGGCGCAGCCGTGATGCGCGAACCGCTGCGGTTCGTGTTTGGCCTTCACCTGCATCAGCCGGTGGGCAATTTCGATTACGTGATGGCCGATCACGTGCGCGATGTCTACCGTCCTATCATCGAGCGCACCAGCGCCGCCGGCTTCTTGCCGCTGACCCTGCACGTCTCCGGCCCGCTGCTCGAATGGTTGGAAGGGCATGATGCGGCGTGGCTCGACATGATCGGCCGGCTCGC
>Ga0070694_100002176_pt1 | contig 11619 bp, 10 predicted proteins | sample KBSK1251metaG_FD_65470 | JGI IMG/M metagenome (GOLD analysis project Ga0070694, IMG submission 65470) | Corn, switchgrass and miscanthus rhizosphere microbial communities from Kellogg Biological Station, Michigan, USA - KBS K1-25-1 metaG | ecosystem: Host-associated > Plants > Roots >... | reverse complement strand
TTTTCGCCAGGGAGCTCCGAAGGAACTTCTCGATAGTGAACGTGAGATTAGAGGTTTAATTAGATTGCTGGCCCAGTATCGAATGGATCTGTCTTTGAGTCAAAAGGCCTCTGCCGAACTAGCAGAGGTCGATAATCAAATGACCGAACTAAAAACCGAGTATCAGGAAGTTCTGTCTCGGTTAAGGCAGCACAATCCTCGTGTACTATCTCTCGTGGAATTAGCTTCGCTGAGTTTGGAACAGATACAAAACGAGTTGCGAGACAGTGACACGATGATACTGGAATACGACTTAGGCGACGAACGTAGTTATGTTTGGGCTATAACAGCTAACTCGTTCGACAGTTATGAACTGCCCGCGCGGAAAGAGATCGAAGACACCGCACGTGAAGTCTATAAATTGATCACCGCAAGACAAATGCTTAGGGAGCAACCCAATAACAAGCCAACAGACTTTAAAACAACAGACAAGCTTTGTTTTGAACAACGACGTAAGCTCAGTCAAATGCTGTTGGGCCCGCTGGCGGAACATCTCGGAAATAGGAGACTCGTAGTAATAGCCGAGGGAGCATTGCAGTACATTCCATTCGATGCTCTGCCGGCACCAATGATGCAAACCGCTGATCCAATTGAACCGGCAAGAGTCTCTACAACCTTATTAATGGAAACTAATGAAATCAGCGCGTTGCCATCTATTTCCGCGCTAATCGCGATCCGACGCGCGAAAAAGCAAGTGACATCGACGAGCAAACTTATTGCCATCATCGCTGATCCAGTTTTTAGCCGGAGTGATGACCGTGTTCAAAGTGGTACAAGTTCATTATCGAGTGCTCTGACGGCAACTGAGCACAACCCGATAGAAAACCGGACGTTCGCACGCCTCGTTCATGCTTCAGAAGAGGCTGATGCAATCGCTGCGAAGGCACCCACGGACACAACGCTGGTAGCGAAAGGTTTTGATGCTAACCGTGAAACTGCCATGAGTTCTGAACTCGGTCAATATCAGATCCTTCACTTTGCTACACATAGTTTTGTTGATAGCCAACAACCCGAATCGTCAGGCATCGTTCTCACGATGATGGACCGTAATGGCGTGAGAAAGGATGGCTTAATGTTGCTTCACGACATCTACAATTTGGATCTCTCTTCGGGGCTAACAGTTTTGAGTGCGTGTCAAACTGCTTTAGGGGAAGACGTAAACGGTGAAGGATTGGTTGGTTTAAACCATAGCTTCTTGTCAGCGGGTTCGAAGAGCGTCATCTCTAGTCTTTGGAAGGTGGATGATCAGGCGACGGCCATTTTGATGGCTGAATTCTATGACGCGATGTTTCAGAAACGCATGTCACCCGCCGCCGCATTGAGATCGGCAAAACTTAAAATGATGCGCGACTCTCGTTGGAGCGCGCCTTACTACTGGGCGGGGTTTGTGTTGCAAGGCGAGTACAATAATCATATTGCTGTGGACCATTATTCATGGTTTCGCCCTCGTTTGGTGGTTTTGTTTTTGCTGACTCTGAGTCTACTTGCAGCCGGTCTGTTTGTGGTCCAAAAACGGAAGCGGCGATTTTCTACACCGCCGTCGAGCTAGAGAGAATAAATGGCCCGCGATTCGGCACTCCCACCCGAAAGACTCGATGAGATCCTAGCCTGGCTCAATTCTGATCGGGATGTCGCTGCGTCAATATATCTTCAGCTTCGCGACGGTCTCGAGAAAATATTCATCATGAACCGTTGTTCCGATCCGGAATGGTTGACTGACGAAACCTTTGATCGCATAGCGAAGAAGGTAGTCGATCTGCGGCAAACCTACGAAGGCGATCCGAAGCTGTATTTCTACGGCGTAGCGCGAAACCTGATTAAGGAAGACTTGAAGAAAGTCAAAACTCACGCTTCATTGGAGGAGCTTGAACCTCAGGCTATAGACATTGAGTTCGCAGAGGAGACCGCAGATTTACGTGAAGAATGTCTGCATTCCTGTTTGCAGGAGCTTAGTGCGGAGAAGCGGGATTTGATCCTTAACTACTATGCTAAGGAGAAGCAGGCGAAAATCGATCATCGAGCAGAGTTAGCTGATCGTTTGAACACTTCTGTAGAGACTTTACGAGTGAGGGTTTATCGAATTCGCAACGCCCTGTTGAAATGCATTGAGCAATGTCTGGATCGGAAGGTGCCGCGAAAATGAAACGAATTGCGCTAGTTTTCATTGTAAGGGGATGGGAACGTCTAAGGGATGACCCATGAAAGATGAAACAGGAATAACCGAAGCTTTATTGCGGCAGTATCTGTTAGGAAACGTTGATGACGAAGAGCGTCAGCGGGTTGAGAGTCTGTTTCTAACTGACTCTAATATGCAAGAAAGATTGTTGGCTATCGAACAGGATTTAACAGAAGACTATTTAGAGGACTCCCTTTCACCCGCAGATAAACAACGTTTTCTGCTGCATTATGCACAGACGCCGAAGCAACAACGCGAACTAAGAATTACAAAGTCAATAAAAGACTGGGCTCTTGCGGAAGCGTCTTCAACTCATGCTACTCCAGCGACGGTCACAGGTGTGAGAACTGTGCGTACTTGGCTGCGGATGAAGACTCTATTGGTTCCGGTTGCGGTAGCGATTATCGTTGCCATCGTTGTCGCTGTTATTTGGCTAAACAGCAGAAACAAACGTTTAGCTGTCGAGCAAGAACTGGCGCAGCTTAATACTCCTGCAAGTTTGCGTGAAGTCCCCTCACAAATGACTTCACGAGACTTGACGCCTGGTACGTTCAGAAGTTCTGAACAGGAAACCGAAATCAAGAAACGTGACGATATTGGAATTGTTGAGCTGCGCCTTCCTTTGGTTCAGACGGAACGTTATTCCAGGTACCAGGCGGAGGTTCGCCGTGTGGGCGGCGACGAGGCGTTTACGATAAGGGATCTTCCAGCGCAAAATAACGATGTTCGACTCAGGCTCCCCGCACACTTCCTTTACCGCGGACACTATTTGATACGTTTAAGCGGCATTAATTCTTCCGGTTCGGTAGGTCCAGCCGAAGAGTATGCATTTGCTATCGCCGAATAATTATTGAGTCCTATGATGATTTTTGCACGGCGAAGCACTTGATCGTAGGTCATCACACTGAGATTTGTAAAACCGGCATTCAAGAGGCGTTGCGCTTCAAACTGCTTGTCAATCCAGTTGTTGCTTCGTCCATGGATTAAGAGCGAAGAAGGCTTAGCGATAGGAACCCCCTTTAACCTTTCCCGAGTTTTGTTACTGTTGATCTCACCTTCGAGAGCAAACTGGTAATTCTGCGCTTGAGTGATCGCCGTTACCAAGTGTGGATGTGGAATATAGTTGTCATGGTCCTTTTCAGAATGCCAAAACCTAAGGCCTGGACGCTTTAACTCCACGAGGTCCACTCTACCGTCATAGCCTTCCACCAGGAAGTCAGCAATACTGCCGACATCAATCCTTCTGTCATCCAGGATCTGAACACAATGGGAGCCAAGCACCCACGCATTACGTTGAAACCACGGTTGGAACTGGTGCTCGTTAGCGTTTTCGCCCAACAGACGTTCGAATTCCCCAATTGCCACTCTCCTCCTAGCCGCTGTGGCAGCATCAGCGATTACACTTGCAGTTGAAGTCGAAAAGATATTCGTTAACGCTTCCAAATCTTCGCGGCTCGCACTTTTCTCAAGACCTTTAACTGCAGCATTGAGGAGTGCAAGTGTCAGTTTGGACCCACCCTTGGTCATAACTTCGATTAGGACATCACTCTTGCCGTCAAGACCGACTTCGAGAGCACTTAACAGTTGTTGAACTCGGAGCGGTGTCGCTGGTCCAACTGAAGCCGCAGAGATGTTGCCGTGCGGGCTGAATGCGCTAAGAAAGAAAAGGGCAGACTTATCGGACTCACGCGCAGATGAACGAAAAAGGGTGATATCAATTATTGCGATATACCTAGAGTCAATGACTAACTCGTCGAAGGCTACATCTACCTTATTACTAAGCAACAACAAGGGTGTTTTGCCACACATCTTGGCAAACTGTGAGATCGCTTGCGAGAGGTCTTGTAATCCTCGAAAGTTGGGTTTGTTATGACCAATAACCGCTGCCCAATCGAAATCAAAAACGAGCTCACAATTTGTCTGAGTCGTTCTTCGAGTGAAGAGCGGATGCCGCCACGGAATTTTTGGGCCGTTATATGGCATTTGCATTACACACTAGCTCCAGGCTCAACCCACTGTTGATTTCGTTCGGACCAAACTCGACGTCAGTTGCGAGACGATCTCGAAGGTCCTTTAGGACTGTAGCTGCGTCAAGAATTCTGCCGAGTTTGGCTTCAGACTGGGGCCGCGGTACTTTCGATTGCCTGGCCCGATAAACTCTGATGCTGTAGTTATAGTTGGCTAGCGCGAACAGACAAATCGCGCGGCAGTAGAAACGATTGAACTCACACTGCGCAAAGAGTGTGTGCGCGTTGCGCGGGACGGGTTTGATTTTTCCGGCGCTTAATTCCGTGGCATTGAACGAACCTACCAAGCGTTCCGCCAGCCACGCCTCGTCATATTTGGTCGCTGCACTCCGAAGAAGCGGTGGATATCCAACAACACCGGCGTCGGTGAATCGCTTACTTTTGACAAGGACGCCATCGGCCATATCCTGATCGATTTCCGCTACCATGTGTTGTCGTACTTCAGCAGTTAGGTTTCTGAAATCAAAGTCGCCCGGCATCGAAAAATCTCCATTCGTTCTCACTTCAACCTCGCGAAGCAAAGTGCCTATTGCCTCAAACTATTGAATGTGCAGCCCCGCGATGGAAGCAGGTCTACGCAAGTCTCAACAAAGTAATGGAATGACGCCGTAAACCATTACATGGACGGGCTGGCAACGATTCTTAAAGGCATCGCAGCAACTCGAAAGCGCGCCTCAACCTTCAGCCAACCGCGTGTAATGTTTCATTCTGGATTTCCATAGCTCATAGGTTGATGAGAAAGGAGAACGGTGATGTACAACATTGGTGAAAAGCCCGGAAAGGGAAGTTATTGCTGCACTAACTGCAGTTGGCGTGTGACGTTGGATGATGACGACGATCGCTTGCCGCCCTGTGGCAGGTGTGGGAAAGGGCAAGATACCACTTACAACCGATGTTGAAATCCTAACGCCTGCATGGCACGGCCATATACGCCATGAACAACCTGAAGCCCCCGTCCAGAAATCCGAAATCAGTTGCGATTCTCGTACTTCTCGCTGGCCTTGTATTGATCAATGGTTTTAATGCGACGAAGACACTGCTCTTTCCCTGCAAGTCACAAGAGAGTTCTGTGGGGCTCAATGTAAACGCGAGTTCCGTCGATCCCGTCGTAGAGGTGAATTCTAGCAATCCCGGCGTGAAACCGGTTGTTAGCACCGACAAGCCTGGTATTACTTCCGGCAACCCCAACGTAACGGTCTGGGTTAACACAAGCTCAGGTGTCTACCATTGCCCAAATACTCGCTGGTATGGAAATACAAAGAACGGCAAATACATGACTCAGCAGGAAGCTCAGTCCCAAGGATACCGGCCCGCTCGTGGGAACATGTGCGGCTAAGGACCATCTAAAGTGGTCAGCGAGAGATGCGAAAGCAAGTATCCGCGACCGTTATGCTTGTTTGCCCTCGTTCTGCCCACCTAAACCGTCAAGGAGCTATAACATGAAACTACTGTTGCGACACTTCACTCTTCTAGTCTCAGTTTTAGTATTAGTCACGCCAACACCATTCGCACAAAAGAAACTCAAAGAAATCAAAATCGTCGGTTATATCACTGAATTTCATTCCCCCAGCTCATTTGAAATTGAGGACTATCGCATCACCCGCGATGAATCAGTGATTCTCGAATTTGAAAACCAGAACCCTGAGGTAAATTTCAAACAGTCGGATCTACGAATCGGGACACTCGTCGAAATTCGCGGGCTTTTTGACGAAACAACAAGTGAGCTGCAAGCAACTAAAATGAAGGTTGACCTCGAACAGTTTCGACAACTTGATGTGACCACGATTCTTGATCGCAAGTCCCTGGAACTCACTCAAACCGAAACAGGTTGGAGTGGACTCATTGCCGCCGATGGCCGTCGTATTCGTATTGGCGCTGACACCAAGATGCTCTTTACACTTAATAAGACACAAAAGAAGAAGCAGAAAGAGGAGGAAGAGATCGCACGTAAAAAGTCTGATAATTACGATTGGACCAAGATGAAGACGGCGTCGGGCAATGATTCGTGGGTTAAAGACGCGGCGTCAAAACCCGCAGAAGAGACATTTGTTCCATTAAAGACGCTCGCAGACATTGGACCGGGCACCGTCATGACGTATCACGGACGAGAGCAAGCAGATGGCAGCGTGTTCGCAACTTCTGTCGAGTTCAAGCAGAACGAAATGGAACAAAGCGAGTTCAAGCTATGGAAGAAGATCAAAATCAAAGAGAAGTCTTTTAATTCTGAATCTGGAAAACCAGCCGAACTGAAGATTGGTTCAGACCAATACAAAGTTCTTCCCAGTCAAGAAGTGCAGGATTATGTCAATCACCTGGGGTGGAGTTTGGTGCCTGAGTATCAGAGAGTGCTGCCCGACTCGAATCCACAAAAGATTCACTTTCAGTTTCGAGTGGTACAGGCGAAGGGTTTGAATGCTGGATCATATCCGATGGGCATGATCATCGTTCACTCAGACGTCTTTAGAGTATTGGAGAACGAGGCTCAGTTGGCAGCCGTTCTTGCACACGAGATCGCGCACGCCACACAAGAGCATATTTTTCGCCAGATCCAGCACAACAAAAAGCGAAGAACGGCATTGAGGATCGGAAGTCTGGTTGCCGCCGGCATGGGCTATTACTCAATCAGCAAGATTCTCAGTATGGTTAATACGGCGATGGTTCGAGGGTATGAGCGGACTTTGGAAAACCAATCAGATCGACTTGCACTGCAATACATGGGTGACGCGGGCTATGATATACGGGAAGCGCCGCGTGTTTGGAAGTTGGTGGCTAAGACCGAAGGGGATGGTCCCACTTTTTACTGGTCAAGTCATGACAGCGCTGCAGAGAGGCGGAGTTATATGATGGTTACTATTCGAAATTCGTTTTTCGGCTTAAACGTGTCCAGTTTAAAGAGGAATGAAGATTTATTTCAGCAGATGGCCCAACTCGTTAAGCAAGCAGACGGCAAGAAGAAGGGCAAGATAAAGGTTATTAGCTGAAATACTTTCCCACGACTCGTCTCGATGGGCCCAACCAGACACCCAGCCCGCCGTTACAACTTTTTACAATTCCGGTACGAAGCGTGGCAACTTTCTGTAGAATCTCGAGCTATGCTCTCGCCTGGTGTGTTCCGAGATGCGATCAGGAAACTCTCGCTTCGAAAAAAGCTGACCATATTGGCCACAGTCGGCGTGTTACTTCCCATCCTGGTACTGACTTACATGCAGTATCGTTCGCTCTCGGAACTCCAGAACAAAACCAAAGGCGCATTCAAGGACAACCTTCGACAGGGATTAACCATTGTAGAACGTCAAATGAAACAACGGCTGGAGGGCGTCGCAACTCAAACCTTGAGCCCAATCAGCGACATGGGTGCGGAAGAGCTCGAAAAATATTTCGCAAACGTAAAGCGTTCGCATCCTGAGATCGAAGCGATTTTTGTTTTCGGCTATTCGGGCGATCAGAAAAAAATGATCGCTCAAGCGGGAGTCACCCCTGCGGAGTCTCAGATTCTGTCTACGTTTGAAAAAGCGCGGCTGGCCCAAAATTTTCTCGACGATAATCGAAAGTATCTGTTCGGTGAAGGGAAGTATCTGTTTTATCCGTTGAACGATCGTTTTGCGGGTGTCGTATTAAGCGACGCTTTTGTCAACGATGACTTGATCGCCGGCACTATAGATAAGACCTTAAATATATATCATCTGAATACCGCCTCATCGTCAGCTATCGCGATTAACATTAGCGACGAGAACGGCCGAGTACTTTATTCAAACGCTGCAGCTCAGCACGGATACTTTCTCGAAACCAACTTCGATCGTCCGTTCTCAAATTGGAAAGCGGGGGTCGGGCTGAAGAATACGAACCTCGATCAACTCGCTCGCAACAGTTTTTTGCATAGTGCAGGTGCGACTGTTCTCGTACTGCTGGTGTTACTTGGTGGCATAGCACTTACGATACGGGCCACCGATCGCGAAGCACGTCTGGCACAGGCGAAATCAAATTTCGTCGCAAATGTCTCGCATGAACTAAAAACGCCGCTGTCGCTGCTCAGCCTGTTTTCTGAAATCCTCGAACTGGGTCGCGTTAAAAATGAGGAGAAGAGGACTGAGTACTACCGGATCCTTCGCCACGAAAGTCTGCGGTTGAACAAGGTGATCGATAACATCCTCGACTTTTCAAAGATCGAAGCCGGACGAAAAACGTATGATTTCGCCGATGCTGACATGGCGGAAGTGCTTGAGAATGTGCTTTCGAGCTATCGGTATCAGATCATCAATTCCGGCTTTGACATTCAAACAAACATACAACCCGATCTACCCTCAGTCTTCATCGATCGTGATGCGATGGCCCAGGCTATCTCAAATCTGGTCGATAATGCCATTAAGTATTCACGTGATGTGAAACAGCTTTCGATCACAACGGAAAAGCGCGGAACTGATCTGTCGATTGAGATAGCAGATCACGGCATTGGGATTCCGCGCGCTGAACAGGCAAAGGTTTTCGAAAAGTTTTACCGTGTCGGCAACGGACTGGTTCATGACGTGAAGGGCAGTGGCCTCGGCTTATCTCTGGTGAAGCACATTATTGAAGCGCATCAGGGAACCATCTCGGTTGAAAGTGACGTTGGGAAGGGAAGTCGATTTACGATTCTCCTTCCGCTCAAACGCGTAGATGCCCGGAAGCCAGGAGAAAACTAAGTTGGTCAAAGTCCTGATAATCGAAGACGAACCCAACATGGTTCTCGGTCTAAAGGATAGCTGTGAGTATGAGGGCTACGAGGTGTCTGTCGCGCGCGATGGGAAGGAAGGTTTACACAAGGCCTCGACTGAGAAAGTTGACATCATTCTGCTTGATGTGATGCTGCCTTTGATGAGCGGAATAGACGTGTGTCGCACGTTGCGCACGCGCGGGATCGAAACACCGATTCTGATGCTGACTGCTCGGAGTCAGGAAATCGACAAGGTGGTCGGACTGGAAGTTGGCGCAGATGATTACGTGACGAAACCATTTAGCATTAAAGAACTGCTCGCGCGCATCAGGGCACACCTGCGAAGGGCTGCCAAACAAGTTGTCGAGCTGGAAAGTTTTTCGTTTGGCGATGTGGAGTTGAATTTTAAGAAACACACGGCGCGCAAACGCGGGCAAGCATTAGATCTTTCAGCTCGCGAATTTGAGATCTTGCGTTACCTGATCCGGCATCGAGGTGAAATCGTCACCCGCGATCAACTGCTCGACGAAGTTTGGGGTTATGACAGCATGCCTGTTACGCGCACGGTTGATAATCATATCGCCAGGTTGCGCCAGAAAATCGAACAAGACTCGTCCGCACCGCAGCACATCATTACTGTTCACCGACTCGGCTATCGGTTTGTCGAATAAAACTCCTTCGGTACAACTTTTTACAATCTAGTTACAGCGTGGGAAGACTTGAGACTTCAAAGACTATAGCCTTCAGCAGGCTAATAAGGAGGATATGAATTGCGACACAACGTTATCTCAGCCATCACATCTCTGCTCGCGATCCTCTTCACGTCGCTTCATCATGCGGATGACGTCGTCCGCGGGATGGCCCCGGGAAAGTTTTCCAACATCATTCCGATAGTAGTCCTGGCCATCTGGCTGTACGGAACCATTCTCGTGCTGTCCGAACGACGATCGGGATACACCATCGTACTCGTCTTATCATTTCTTGTGTTGGGCGTCCCTGTCATCCACATGACTGGGTCGGGATTTGCCGGCCCCAGGATCATCAACGGCGGCCGAGCCTTCTTCTTTGTCTGGACGCTCGTCATGATGGGCGCGACCGCGCTCCTCTCCGTCAATCTCTCTGTGCAAGGACTGTTGAGCCTGCGGCGAGGGAAAGCTAAACGCGCGGAATGATGCGTTGGTTCGACAATGGATTCGAAACTGATTTCTGTAGCGAGGGCGCTGTCACCGGTATACATTCCATGCTCTGCACTCAGTAAAGAGGCGGGCGACGCGACCCGTAAATAGCAGCGGCCGCAAATGATCCTGGCGGCCGCTGCTATTATCTAAGAACAATGAATACAAATCGACGTGGTTTCATTCTCGGAGCAAGTGCGGCATTAGCAGGCGTAGCCTGGACACCCATGCGCATACCAAATAAAGAGGGAAAGCAGATGTACGGATTGATTGGGAAAATAACTACGCTCCCAGGCCAGCGTGATGCCTTAATTGCCATTTTGCTCGAAGGAACGGATAAGATGCCAGGCTGCCTTAGTTATATCGTGGCTAAAGATCCTTCAGACGAAAATGCAATCTGGATCACCGAAGTCTGGGATAGCAAAACGATGCACGAAGCGTCGGTGAAACTGCCGTCAGTACAGCGGGCAATCACTCGAGGAAAGCCGTTGATCGCAGGTTTTGATAACCGCGTCGTGACGGAGCCTGTTGGTGGTTACGGTTTACCTACCGCGCAAGGCTAACTGCTCCGAGTGCTTGCTCATCATGGGAGACGTGATCGTGGCACCTCCCTACGCCCGCTCGCTTCTGCCGATCAGTCGTACCCCGAGTGTGAACAACAACACGGCGAGTGCCGGCGCCAGTATGCTGAAGGGTTGCGAACGAAGCTGATCGAGATCGCTGGCGGCAGTGAGCATATTTCCAAGACTTGGTTCGGGTTCCTGAAGCCCGACGCCAAGGTATGAGAGAGCAACCTCAGCAAGCAGGAACGTCGGCAGCAGCAGGAGCGCACGCGTTCGCAGCGACGGCAAAATATTTGGGAGAATGTGGCGAAACAAAACTCTCTTTTGACTCACGCCCAAAGCGACTGCCGCAACAACGAACTCGCGTTTTCGCAATGACAGCACGAGTCCGCGCGTCAACCGGGCCATTTCGGCCCATCCGGTCAAAGCAAAGATGAGTAGCAGAAGTAAAGCCGCCCGCGCCATCGGCAGCTCCAGCGGAAAAGCAGCACGCACAGCGAGTATCAGGATCAGTGTCGGCAAGGCAAGCATGGCGTCCGTCACACCCATGAGAAACGTATCCATGAACCGTCCCGCATAGCCGCTCACCCCTCCTATCGAAATACCAACCAGGCAAGCGACGAGAACGCCGATCAACGCAACGATGAACGAGAACCGAATGGCGTAGAGCAAGCGCGAGAAGCGGTCGCGGCCTAATTGGTCAGTTCCCAAGAGATTGATCCTGGGAGCGATACCCGCAGTGCTTCTAACCCCGAACAGATGTACGTCGGTTTCTCCAATGCCGAGCAACTTATATGGATACCCGCGGACGAACAATCCCACCGGAAAGGCGACTGACGTGTCTTCCGTATACGTGCGGCGGAGTGGATCATCGACACGCCGCGGGTGAATGATTAGCGTAAAACCGCTGAAGTGAATCGGGGTCGCCGGTGCGGATGGTTCAAATCGT
>Ga0070694_100002174_pt1 | contig 11625 bp, 7 predicted proteins | sample KBSK1251metaG_FD_65470 | JGI IMG/M metagenome (GOLD analysis project Ga0070694, IMG submission 65470) | Corn, switchgrass and miscanthus rhizosphere microbial communities from Kellogg Biological Station, Michigan, USA - KBS K1-25-1 metaG | ecosystem: Host-associated > Plants > Roots >... | reverse complement strand
ATATCGGGACACTTGATCCGGTGTCTTATGTTTCAATAAATACGCAATATGTTTCTGGCCTAAGCCCAGACGCTTACGGGCAAGCCAGAGTTGGTTTCTCAATTTGGTTTTGTTTTTCTTCATAGCCAATTAGCTTACGAATTAATATTTGTGTTTTCATCGTAAGCTAAAGGAGATAAAGAAAATAAGGAGGAAAAATAAGCCTGATGAGGCGAATATCAAGTATTCTGGTGATGCGGTGGTGGATAACTACAGATTGACGAATTGAAGTATCGGCAATCATAGATCGAGCCACCCTGCGCTGACCTGGTACCTTGCTCTCTCCGCATTTTAGAGATACTGGCGACCCAATTTGGGAGAAACCCTCAAAGAGCATTATTCCGATTTTAATTTCGCCCTGAAGGTCAAGCCTAATTTCAAGCCATGATCCACCAGCTTATACAGTGGAGGTTGCTGACCATACTGATACCCTATGAAAGCGCCAAACAGGTCGGAAAATTTGAATATCAGCTTAGTGTCTACCCAATCGCGTGGAGTCCGGCCGAAAGAAACGGCTTTCAGGGTTTTATCCGGTAGCTGCATGAAACTCACTTCCCGTTTCATCAGCATTCTTCGTTCATAGGTCGTCTCCAGGCTGATACTCTGAAAACCTGATATTTTAATCGGAAAACTCACCGTAAACACTGCTCCAACTAGTCCACGCGCAAGGCCTTTACCGTCTGCTTCCTCTACCGGACTCTTGAGGTTTTTCCCTATTTCCAGCCCTATAAACGGTTTGATATATGCCCTGACGGTTGCTATCATTCTGTGCGACGCCACTTAAGAATACGAAGCGGGTCCCCCAGAGGAAATTGGAGTTGGCAAAATCGCGGTTTGATTCTACGAATCCGCTATTCCTCCACTCTATCTGCCTCAGTATCCCAGAAGATGCTTGTGTAAGAAGCCAGATCCATTCAGCCCCTATTTTCATTGTGTCTGGGTCTTGTTTGGGATCAGTGCTAGCTTTCAGGTCAAAAAGGGGCGAGAAACTGTGCTCTGTGCGCCAAAAATTCGCGAGGATAGGATACCGCACTTTTACATCCGCCGTGCCATTAAACGGGGTGCCGCTTGCGCGCGTGATTTCTCCGTTGAAATTGAAGTCTGAGCTATCCCTATCCTCGGCTGCCTCTAGCGTTGTTTTCACCTGCGCATTTTGGTTATTTCCTACCACATCGAACTTGACTGCCACCAGCGATGTTTTCTCAAGCTTTACATCTCCAAATGTCACGTCAGAGACAAGGACTTGATAGCGGTCTTTGCTGACTGCTAATGGACTTGTTGTTTGAAACGTTACAACAGTGCCTACAGTTTTTGGCCTGCCTGTAGGAGGTCGTACGGCGAGACCTGTGATGGGCAAGAAAGTTTTGGTTTTGGCATCAAGGAGGCCGTAATGCGTGACGTCTTCAGCGCTATCAACGCCTGCTTGGTCAGTGAAGCTTTTCGTAAATACCACCGTGATTTCACTCCTCGTACACGGTCTAGCTGGATCAGTGCTGGAGTCTCGGCACCGGACCGATACTTCTCGGACGGTCGCTTTATCCTGAGCGGCAGTGACAAGTGTGGTAGAAATACCGACCAGAATGACCAGCACGACTTGTATACAACCAATAGATAAAGCCGATGGCTTACTCATCTTTTTCATGACTCGTTTCATGGTTAGGCCTCTATTGGCGTGGCCTTCGCACGCACTTGTTGGGCTACATCGTCTACCGTCGAAGATGGCTTCATCTTACTGAGCGCGGCAGAAGTAATTTTGTGGTTGAATTGTTTTACGCCGACCTCCTCATCATTGACGATTACGCTTCGTAAACCTCGGATGAAGTCGGGGGAAGGAAATCCAACATCCTCCAACTTGTCAGTTGGATTGGCATCAGCACCAGATGCTTTCTTAATACTTCCGATTACGACATCCTGAGCTTCGACAAATGTAAGCATGGCTACCTCCTTCGAATTCACGCTCGATTGGTTACCAAACTACCAGACGGGTTATAAGAAACTCTGCATTAGGCGAATGTGACTGCTTGAGCGAGCCTAGCTAATTCCACTTTTCCTCTCAGCAACACTCAACGTTTTCCCATTCATGACCTAAATGCGAAAAAGCCCAAAACATTTCAGGGCCAGAAAAATTATCCTGAGCGCTGCCATGTAACTTGCTGTATAATAAGATGATTACTGCATATTCAAAGGAGGTCAGTCATGGCCAAGGCTGAGTCAAAACCTGTCGGCATCTGGGTTCGCGTCTCTACCGAAGATCAGGCCAGAGGCGAGAGCCCCGAGCACCATGAGCAGCGGGCGCGTCACTACGCCGAGGCCAAAGGCTGGCAGGTGATGGAGGTCTACCACCTTGAGGCCGTTAGCGGCAAATCGGTCATGGAGCATTCGGAGACCAAGCGGATGCTGAAAGATATGGCAAGCGGCCATATCACCGGACTCATCTTCTCCAAGCTTGCCCGCCTGGCCCGCAACACCCGAGAGCTTTTGGATTTTTCCGACATCTTTCGTGAGCACAATGCTGACCTGATTTCGCTGGGCGAATCCATTGATACTTCTACTCCTGCTGGCCGCCTCTTCTATACCGTTATCGCAGCAATGGCGACGTGGGAGCGGGAAGAGATTTCCGCTCGTGTCGCGGCCTCTGTCCCTATCCGTGCCAAGCTGGGCAAGTCAACCGGTGGCCAAGCGCCCTTTGGCTATCAGTGGAAGGATCGAAAACTCATCCCCGACCCTAAAGAAGCGCCGATCAGGAAGCTCATGTTTGAGTTGTTTCTTGAGCATCGACGAAGACGAACGGTGGCGAGACTGCTCAATGAAGCAGGCTACCGCACCCGAACCGGAGCCGAGTTCAGCGACACGACGGTTGAACGGCTCCTTGCTGACCCCATCGCGAAAGGTATCCGCCGGGCCAATTACACCCAGAGTCTGGGCGATAAGAAACACTGGAAATTGAAACCGCAAGGCGAGTGGGTCTTGACCGAAGTCGAACCGATAGTTTCAGAAGACCTCTGGGAACAGTGCAACCGAATACTGAAAGAGACCCAGACTGGCAAGCAGAAGCCCGCCCGGAAAGCCGTCCATCTGTTTGCCGGATTTGTCCACTGCCACTGCGGGAGCAAAATGTACGTGCCTTCGAATTCGCCAAAATACATTTGCTATAGCAAAGGCTGCCGAAATAAAATCCCGGCCCCTGATCTTGAGACCGTCTTTCACGAGCAGCTCAAGGGATTCTTCTTCTCCCCTACCGAGATTGCCACATACCTTGATGAGGCCGACCGGATTATTAGAGAAAAGCAGGAACTGCTGGCGGGCCTGGTGCGGGAGCAGCAAAAAGTTAAAACCGATATGGACAAAATGATGGAGCTGTACCTGGCCGGTGAAATTGGCAAAGACGGCTTCGGCAGCAGATACCAGCCTCTGGAACAGCGGCTGGCCCAGATGCAAGACCAAATCCCGGAACTCCAAGGAGAAATTGACTTCCTGAAAATCCAACACCTGTCCAGCGACGAGATTATCTCCGAAGCCAGAGACTTCTATACCCGCTGGCCTGATTTAGCCGACAGCGAAAAACGCCAAGTCATTGAAAATATTACTGAAAAGATAATTATCAGCTCAGATGAAGTTGCTATCAACCTCTGCTATCTTCCTTCTTCCGCTGAATTCATGGCAAAAGAGCAACGCAACTACACGGGTTCATGGCTGCGACGAGCATGAAACTCGAAGGGAAGGTCAGCGACATCGCGGCACGGCTGATGGTGACTTTCTGATCTTCGAGCGGCTGGCGCAAAACTTCCAGCACATTGCGCTCGAACTCCGGCAGTTCATCGAGAAAGAGCACGCCGTGATGCGCCAGACTCACTTCACCGGGGCGCGGAATGGCGCCGCCGCCGATCAATCCGGCGTCGCTGATGGTGTGATGCGGCGAGCGGAAAGGGCGCGTCGTGAGCAGGCCGCGCGCGTCGGTGTAGCCTGCGACGCTGTGAATCTTGGTTGCATCGAGAGCCTCTTCAAACGTGATCGGCGGGAGGATCGTTGGAATGCGTTTGGCGAGCATGGTTTTGCCTGAACCAGGCGGCCCAATGAGAATAATATTGTGAGAACCTGCGGTGGCGACTTCAATCGCGCGCTTGGCGTTGAACTGACCGCGCACTTCACGAAAATCTACTAGGTATTGATCTGCGGCGTTGAGTAACTCGTTGATGTCCACGCGCAAGGGCGCGGGCGGCGGATCGGTGTTGAGCAGTTCGATCACTTCGCGCAGATTGTTCACCGGATAAACATCAAGGTCGCTGACCACGGCGGCTTCGCGCGCGTTCTCGGTTGGGAGCAAGAGGCGTTTGAGTTTGTTGCGCCGCGCGGCAACCGCGATGGGCAGCGCGCCGCGAATCGGACGCACGCGGCCATCGAGCGCAAGTTCACCGACGAGCAAAGTGTCGTCGAGGCTCTCGCGTTGCAGATCTCCGTTCGCGCCAAGGATGCCGACCGCGATGGGCAAATCAAAAGATGAGCCTTCTTTCTTCACGTCGGCGGGCGCCAGGTTGATCGTCGTTTTGTAAACCGGAAAGAAGAAACCGCAGTTGGTGATCGCTGAACGAATGCGCTCGCGGCTTTCGCGCACGGCCAGATCCGGCAAGCCAACCATTGTTACTATGGTTTCGTGCTGTGAATCGCCGGAGCGCGGCGCCAAGTCCACTTCGACTTCGACCAGTTCGGCATCTATGCCATAAACGGCTGCGCTGATGGTTTTGAAGAGCAAGGTGTTCGCCTCCGCGAAACGGAGAACCCCGCGTGCGCGCGTAAGAAGAAGTTGCGGGGCCTGAGATGAAAGAGAAGGCAGCGACCTCTTGATGCATTCATCAGAGGCTCGCTGCCTGACTACTTACGGTCGCGCTGGGCTGACACTAAAAAGCGCGATTTTATCCTTTGAGGTGGCGATTACTGCAATTGTTTAGCGACGCGCCGGAACTTTGAGCGTTTGGCCAGCGCGCAGTTTAGCGCTGGTCGAAATCCGGTTGAGCGCCGCGATGTCGCGCGCCGAAACGCCGTAGCGTGCGGCGATAGTATTGATCGTCTCGCCCGACTTGACCGAGTAATTGATCATCCGCGAAGCGCCGCTGCTGCTGCCGCCCGCGCTCTTCGGCGTCACCGCCGCGACATTACGCAGGCTGCTGGTGGACGGGATAATCGCTTTCTGACCCGGTTTCAACTCGTTGCCATTGACCATGGCGAGCGTGGATTCTGAAACGCCTGTGCGTTGCGCGATGGTGGCGAACGTGTCATCGCCTCCAACATGGTGCAAACGCCACGCCGTGCGCTTGTCCGGCGGGATTCGCTCAAGTTCGGCTTTCAACTTGTCACCTTTGCCTTGAGGCACGCGTAACGGGTGCAGCAAGCCGGGTGGCGTCTGACCGCGCTTGAGTTCGGGATTGAGCGCCAGCAGATACTCATGCGAAACGTCACACGCATCAGCGACCAGGTTCAGCGCCACGGAATTGTTGACCATGACGATGTCGTAAGTCAGCGGCGGATCGGGTTTGACCTCGAAGCCGTACTGCGCGGGATTTTTGGCAATGATGATCGTGGCGAGAATGTTGGGCACGTAGTTGCGCGTTTCGAGCGGGATCAGGCCGCGGTCGTAAATCTCCCAGAAGTCGGCGTAGCCGCAACGCGCAATCGCCTTATCAATCCGGCCTTCGCCTGAATTGTAAGCCGCCATCGCCAGCTCCCAATTGCCCGCATAGCGGTCGGCGAGCCACTTGAGATAACGCGCAGAAGCGCGCGTCGCTTTCTCAAAACTCGAACGCTCATCCACCCACGCATCCTGCCGCAATCCGTATTGCGCGCCGGTCGAAGGAATGAATTGCCACAGGCCGACTGCTGCAGCCCAAGAACGCGCAAACGGCGACCACGCGCTTTCGACTTGCGCCAGCCAGGCGATGTCTTGCGGCACACCCTCTTCCCTGAAGATATTCCGCGCCATGTCCATAAACTTACCCGAACGGCGCAACCCCACTTCCATCGTCGTGCGCCCGCGCCCCGAGTAATAATTGATGAAGCTCTGGATCAGCGCGTTCGGTTTGAAACTGAAATCGAGTTTGGCGGCGGTGGCGGCGGATTGCACATCCGCTGCGGTCGCGCCTTTCGTCTCTTGCTCGGTCAACTTGAGGTTCGCCAGTTCATCGAGCGGCGAAGCTTCAAAAAGTTGCTGGCCGAAGCCGCGCGCGCCATTCGGTTGCGGTTGCGAAGCCGGAGTTGCTTGACCTGGTGTGTTTTGAGGATTGTTGACCGCGATGGCTGTGGTCGGCGTGGATGACGACTTAATCAATGCCAGTTGGCGCTGGAAAATGTGCTCAACCAGATTTTGGTAATATTGCTTGAGACGCGCGTCACTTTGGACAGAAACGCCGGATTCAAGGATGATGTCAATCGAGCGATCATAAGCGCGGCGGGCGCTGTTGTAGTCGCCTTGCTTGAAATGGGTCTCGGCAGCCTGAAAGCGCTCATTAGAGCGATCCATAATCTTTTGGATCTCTTCGCTGCGTTGTTGAACTTCGGCTGGAAGGTCAATGTTGTTGGGGGATGTCCCGCGCCCTTGAGCCCAAACGGGGGTAACGGAAGTGGCGCAGAGACTGGCGGCTAAAATGCTTTTGGCAAGCACTCCAAGACGTCGCTTCAACATTAATCGTTATTCCTCCAATACAGATAAATCAGAACTTGATTGGGCTGGTTGATCTTTACTTTGCCGCGTCGGACAGTGACGCATAAGAATCATTACAGACGCACGGCATTGTAACTTTTACACGGTTCGATGTCAAACCTGTCATGACGAATTTTGTGAGCCGCTTCACCAACTGCTTTTGACCTGCCCTCCATCCTTAGAAGACGTCCCAGCTAACCTCAACGTTTCAACTCATTCCTCTCCCCGCTCGATCCGTCATGATTCCGACAAAGATCATGGCCTCCCATTATCTGCATGCAACATCCATACACGTTCATGCCCCTGTGAAAGTTCCCTACGTCCATATTTCAGACGTAGTTCTTTCGTTTTTCGTGATAATGCGATGACTAAAAGATGGCGAGTGATGCGAGTGTCTGGGCAGCGAAGTACCAGGAACGCAAGCGACCTGGTCATCAAAGAAGTCGAGCAGGGCGGAGGATTCAAACCGCCATTTCACGGGAGGGCCGCGATGCATTACTTATGCTAGCCCTGCTCAGCTTCTCAATGACATTGCCAATCGCCGCGATCTTCCACAACAAACCTGGGAGCGCAGGCATCTTGCCTGCGCTCCCAGGTTTGAGCCATGACTACTGGCCGCTGATGCCTGCCGTCTTGACGATGACCGCTGGGACATTTTGGTCACGCACCAGCTTATTGAACGCTGGGAGATCGGTCTGAAGAATTTGCTTCAGCGTTTGCAATTGCGCGTTGATCTGACCCGCAAGGTCTTCGTAGACCGCATAAGACTGATCAGTTGGAGCAGCATCCGCGCTGCCGACCACGCCTCCGAGCGCGGCCAGTTTGTTGTTGAGCCGGATCGGATAATTGAGCGGATCCTGGCCGCTCTGATTCTTGGTTTGATAAAGCGCTTCCTCTACCGTCGTCATCTTCGCATTGAGCGCTTTGGCCGCATCTCCAATAACCTTCGCGCTCGGCAGATCTTTGACGCGGCGTGCTGTTTCATCCACCTGGCGGCGCACGTCGCGGATTTGCGTGATCGCGTCATGCGTCTCGGTGAGTTTGTCGCGGATTTTGATGAGCAAGTCGAATTGCTTGTTGAAGTCAGGTTGAGTTGTAGCGAGGCGCGGGTCTTTCTTGACCTCGAAGCTTTCCGTCATGGTTTTACCATCCACGGTGAGCTTGACCTGATATGTACCTGGCACGGCGCGCGGCCCGGTCACGCTTCCAGCCCACATAATCAAACCAGGGAAACTGGTCGCATCGGGATAGCGCAAATCCCAGGCGAAACGATTCAGGCCCGCTTCAACTGGCACGCGTGGCGCTCCGCCTCCGCCCCTTCTGCCGCCGCCGGAACCTTCTTCAGGGGCAGGCATGCCAGGGCCGCCACCAGGGATGCCTGGCCCGCCACCGCCTGGCGCGCCAGCCGCAGGTTGGCTCGAAAACTTCTTCACCGATTTGCCGGTTGAATCCAAAATCTCCACCGTCACTTCCCGTGCCCGCTCCTTCAAGCGGTACTGAAAGACCGCGCCCGCTGGCGGATTCTGTCCAATCGTCCCGCCTCCGCGGCCGCCACCTCCACCACTGCCCGGCATGCGGTAAGATTCTTCCGGCTTGAACAGGTGCGCGTCGGCTTGAGCGATGCTGTCTGACCATTGATGCAGCACCGGCAGATCATCGAGCACCCAGAAGCTGCGGCCTTGTGTCGCTGCCACTAGATCCTTCTCGCGTTTATGCAGGGCCAAATCCGTGATTGGCACGACCGGCAAATTCAATTGCAGCGATTGCCAGTTTTCGCCGTCATTGAAGGAAACATAAAGACCGGTCTCAGTCCCGGCATAAAGCAGGCCGCGTTTGTTCGGGTCTTCGCGGATCACGCGCGTGAAGGCATTATTGGGAATGCCGTTGATGATCTTCTTCCACGTCTTGCCGTAATCGTTGGTCTTATAAAGATAGGGCCGCAGATCGTCCGTTTTGTACATCGTTCCGGCGAAGTAAGCCGTCGCAGCGTCATGGGGCGAGGCTTCGATGGAATTGATCTGAATCCATTCGGGCATCTGCGAAGCGGGCGGCGTGACGTTCTCCCACTTCTTGCCGCCATCGCGCGTGACTTGCACCAATCCGTCGTCCGATCCAGTCCAAATCACGCCTTTCTGCACGGGCGATTCCAGGAACGTAAAGATCGTGCAGTAATATTCGACGCTCGTGTTGTCTTTGGTGATCGGGCCGCCCGACGGGCCGAGCTTCGATTTGTCGTTGCGCGTCAAATCGGGGCTGATGATTTCCCAACTCTGGCCTTCGTTAGTTGATTTGAAGAGCATATTGCCGCCGGTGTAAAGCGTATTCTGATCGTGCGGCGAGAAGACAATCGGGAAATTCCATTGGAAGCGGTACTTCATCCCTTCCGCTCCCCAGCCCATCGGATTTTCTGGCCACGCCGTGACATTGCGCGTCTGGCCGGTGCGATGATCGTAGCGGGTAATCAGGCCGCCATAAGAACCCGCGAAAACGATCTGCGAATCTTTGGGATGCGGCGCAATCCAGCCTGATTCACCGCCGCCCACATCGTACCAGTGCGAAGTGTCAATCCCGCCCTCGGTGGTGCGGCTCGCAATCCGCACAGTTGAATTGTCCTGCTGCGCGCCATAAATGTTATATGGAAAATCCTGATCGAGTGCGACGCGGTAAAACTGCGCCGTCGGTTGATCCTGCTCCGTCCACCCGCGCCCGCCGTTGGTCGTCACATTCGCCCCGCCGTCGTTGCTTTCGATCATGCGCTGCGCATCGTTCGGCGCAATCCATAGATCGTGATTGTCGCCGTGCGGCGTATTGATCGAGGTATAGGTGCGCCCACCATCTGTAGATTTGTAGAAACCGGTATTGAGGACATAGACCGTGTCCGCGTTTTGCGAATCGGCGTAGATGCGTGTGTAGTACCAGGCGCGCTGCCGCAGATCGCGTTGCTCGTTGACCTTCGTCCACGTCCGTCCGCCGTTGTCCGAGCGAAACACGCCGCCGTCTTCGGCTTCGACCAGCGCCCACACCCGTTCCGTATTGACGGGCGACACTGTGATCCCGACTTTGCCGACGACGCCTCTCGGCAGGCCCGGATTGCGCGTCAGTTCCGTCCACGTATCGCCGCCATCAGTGGATTTGAATAGACCGCTACCTGGCCCGCCGCTTTCGAGCGAGTATGGCGTGCGGAAGACTTCCCAGAAACCAGCATAGATGACGTTCGGATTCGACGGATCGAGGATCAGATCAATCGCGCCAGCTTTGTTATTGCGGAAGAAAATTTTATCCCACGTTTTGCCGCCGTCTTTGGAGCGGAAGATGCCGCGCTGATCGCTTGGGCCAAAGGTGTGGCCGAGCGCGGCAACGTAAACGAGATCGGGATTCTTCGGATGCACGCGCACGCGCCCAATCTGCCGCGTATCTTCGAGGCCGATATGTCGCCACGTTCGGCCCGCATCAGTTGATTTGTACATCCCATCGCCGTGCGAAACGTTGCCGCGGATCGGCACCTCGCCCATCCCGACGTAGACGATGCTCGGATCGGATTCCGCGACCCCAATCGCGCCGACTGAACCGGTGCCGAAGAAACCATCCGAAACCGGCTCCCAATTGACGCCGCCATCGGTTGTCTTCCACACGCCGCCGCCCGTCGCGCCGAAGTAATAGACCGACGGCTGTGAAGTCACGCCGGTCACGGCGGTGACGCGGCCACCGCGATACGGGCCGATACTGCGCCATTGCAAGCCACGAAGCGGGCCAGCCTCAGGCCCGCGCCGCGCCGGTTGTTGTGCCTGAGTAGAAAAAGACACCGCGCCGATGACAATGCTCGCCGCCAGCAGCAAGCTGATCGCAATACGGCACTGAATAGTACTGAGCTGGATCTTTCGGATCTTCATAATGCTTGCTCCTCCTTGCATGGGTGGATGCTGATTACCTCCGCGCCAGACCTCATTCTCCCTGTCTGAGTGCGATGATCAGGATTCGAGAGTCATGGAGTGCGCGCTCTGCGAATCTGAAGTTGAATCTATCTCTTGCTTGAATCCATGAATGCCGTGAAACTTCGGCGTTAAGATTACTTGATTCCTTCGATTGATCGCAACATCTGCCGCACCATCCTGCGCCCCAGGATGAGCAGATTTGTTTCAAGGCAGAAATTTTTCTCTCGTTGCTCTCGCCACTGATATGGATCAAGCGGTAGAATGGCCTATCGCCGAAACTGGTCTGATCGAAGGCCGGCGGAGTGGCGATAGACATCGCAGATGATTGGCCCAGGCTCGGCGAGAGACCTGGCACTGAATCTAGCCCCAAAGTGATGACCCCTAAACCACAATGTATAGCCAGCAAGAATACGAGATGGTTCGCCGGCAGACCATCCAAATTGAAACCGAGAAGCGTGCCTTACTCAGGATCTTGCTTATCCTGATGACACTCCTGTTTGTCGCAGCCCTGGTGGCGCTTGGCGTCACTTATCGTCTCTATCGCGGCCATATCAATGCCGCCGACGCGGCTGAAGCGAAAGTTGCAGCGTTGGAGGTGCAGATCAAGCAAACGAGCCAGGAGTTGCAGGAGAAGAAGTCTGAGCTTGCAAAGATGACTAACACGGCCACGCAGCGGCAGGCGCAGGTGGCGGCACTGCTGCCGAAAGTGCTTACCTCAACGCCCAACTCCGCTGAAGTCGCCGAGTTTGCTCGCGCCGTCTACAACTCACCCGGACGCAGCGTTGCCGCGCCCAAGTTGCCGCCTGATCCTCTCTTTCAGCGCTTCTGGCGTTTTCGCAACGAAGGCAAGACGGAAGTTTATAGCTTGGCACGCGGACAGATAGATGGACAGTGGATCATCTATGCCAATCTGACCGGCGTCACCGCGGACTTACCGCGCGCGCGGTAGCTCCCATGAAACTG
>Ga0070694_100002173_pt1 | contig 11626 bp, 8 predicted proteins | sample KBSK1251metaG_FD_65470 | JGI IMG/M metagenome (GOLD analysis project Ga0070694, IMG submission 65470) | Corn, switchgrass and miscanthus rhizosphere microbial communities from Kellogg Biological Station, Michigan, USA - KBS K1-25-1 metaG | ecosystem: Host-associated > Plants > Roots >... | reverse complement strand
CGCGATTGATTCGACAACTGTTCACGGAGAGTTTGCTGCTGGCTGTTTTGGGCGGGGCCTCGGGATTATGGTTCGCGATGTTGGCTCAAGATACATTGGGCCGCCTCTTGCAGCTTGGAGGCGACCTAGCGCTTGACTGGCGCGTGCTCGGATTTGCAGCGGGAGTCTCAGTCGCGGCAGCAGTCCTTTTCGGTTTGGCCCCAGCCTTTCGGGCGACGAGAGTTGATCTCACGCAGGGACTCAAGGAGCGCGTCGGGGGCGCCAGCAACGCGAGCGGAAATCGCCGGTTTGGTTTGGGCAAGGTACTGGTGGTTTTCCAAGTCGCGCTGTCGTTGTCGCTGCTCATCGGCGCGGGTTTGCTCGTCCGTAGCCTGCAAAATTTCAATCAGATCCAGCTCAGCTTCGATCCACAGAATGTGCTCCTGTTCTGGATTTATCCCGGCTCACAAGGGCACGATGCCGCCGAGGCGTCGCGGTTGTATGAAGAATTCCTGCGGCGATTCAACAGCCTTCCGGGTGTCGTTCAAGCCAGCATGTCGCGTCATAACCTGATGCAAGGCGCAGAGAATTTCGCACGAGTTTCCGCCACCGGCGCGCTCGGCGCGCAAGATGTCGCGACCGAAGCCGCGATCAATACCGTGGCTCCGGGATTCTTCTCGACGATGCGTATTCCCTTGCTGGCGGGGCGCGATTTCTCTTTCGCTGACCGAGCGGGCGCGCCCAAAGTGGCGATCGTCAACCAGCGTTTGGCTAGAGATCATTTCGGTTCTGAAAATCCGTTGGGCCAGCGGATCGTGCTCGACCCGCAGCCCGGCGGCGGCGCTCTCGAAATCATCGGCGTCGTCCAGGACGCTCATTATTACAGTCTGCGGCAAGAAAGCAGTGTCCCCGCCGAGGAAGTCTTTGTGCCCTTCACGCAGGCTCCGCCTGACCGGTTAGGACAGATGTGTTTTGCGCTCCGCACGGTGACTAATCCAATGAGCCTTCTTGGAGCCGCGCGGCGCGAAGCGCAGGTCGTGGAGAAAAATCTGCCGGTTGTTTTTCCAACCACGCAGGTTGATGTGGTGCGGGATTCTATCCGCGAGGAACGCTCCCTGGCTGTGTTGACGAGTCTCTTCGGCGCGTTGGCTCTGTTGCTGGCTTGCATCGGCTTGTACGGAGTGATGTCTTACTCGGTCGCTCGGCGGACGAATGAAATCGGCATCCGCATGGCGCTCGGCGCGCAAACGCGGGATGTGCTCTGGCTGATCCTGCGCGAAACATTGGTGCTCGTGTTGATCGGTGTCACGATTGGATTGCCTGCAGCACTGGCCGCGACGCGCTTGATTTCAAGCCTGCTCTTTGGCCTGACGCCAGCGGATCCGGTGACACTGTTGTTCGCGGCCCTGCTGATGTTGATCGTGGCCACAATCGCTGCCGGTGTTCCGGCTCGGCGGGCCATGCGTGTAGATCCGATGATTGCTCTCAGGTGCGAATAAGGAGAAGAAGAAATGGAAACATTGTGGCAAGACTTGCGCTATGGCTTGCGCACGCTGCTCAAGCATCGCGGCTTCACCGCTGTGGCTGTGCTCACGCTGGCTTTAGGTATTGGCGCGACCACTGCGATTTTCAGCGTGGTCAATGCCGTAGTGCTCAAACCGCTGCCTTATCCGAACCCTGAGCGGCTGGTGCGCTGCAACTGGCAATTGGAGAAAGACAACGAGAGCGCAGTGACGGCGTTGGTCTTTGAATACTGGAAAGATCACACGCGCAGTTTTGAAGCGGCGGCAGGTTATGGCGGCCTCAACTCCGGCTTCAATCTCGCGGGCGGAGCGGAAGCACGAAGGGTGCGCGGGCTGCAAGTTTCGGAAGGTTTCTTCCGCGTGCTGGGCATCGGCCCGGCCATCGGACGCGGCTTTCTGCCGGAGGAAGATCGCCCGAATGGGCCGCGTGTGGCGATCATCAGTGATGGTTTGTGGCGCGGCTATTTCGGCGGCGATCAGGCGCTCGTGGGCAAAGAGACGTTGATCAATGGTCGCAGCCATACCATCGTTGGTGTTCTGCCGCCGGGCTTTCAATTCGAGTCGCCAATAGATGTGTTGCTGCCACTGCAAGCGAAAGCGGAGGTCAGAGATGATGGGCAGAACACAGGCATGATGGCGCGGCTCAAAGCAGGCGTGACGCGGGAGCAAGCGCAGGCTGAAGTGACACAATTGCTGGCGCAGTTTCGTCAAGAGTATCCCCGGCATCTGCGTCCGGGTGATCGCGGGATGCGGCTCGATGCTTATCATCAGTCGGTGGTGGGCGAGACGGGGCGGACGCTATGGCTCCTGTTTGGCGCGGTCGGATTCGTCATGCTGATCTCGTGCGTAAACGTGGCGAATCTGCTGCTGGCCCGTTCAGCGGCGCGCAAAGGCGAAATTGCCATCCGGCTCGCGCTCGGCGCGAATCGGTGGAGAATCTGCCGCCAGTTGCTGACCGAGAGCTGGCTGCTCGCGCTGGCCGGAAGTGTGATCGGACTTTTGATTGCCATGTGGAGCATGCCTGAGTTGCTCAAGCTCGCGCCGTCAGGATTGCCGCGACTCGAAGAAGTCAGCCTCGATTATCAAGCCGTGCTCTTTGCCGTCGGCGCATCGCTGCTGACAAGTTTGTTATTCGGCCTCGCGCCGGCCTTGCGCGCCACACGATTGGATGTCAACGAAGCGGTCAAAGCATCATCGAGCAGAAGCAGCGCGAGCAAAATGGATGCGCGGTTGCGCGGGCTGCTGGTGGTGAGTGAAATCGCGCTCTCGCTGGTCTTGCTCGTCGGCGCAGGGCTGCTCATCAAGAGCTTCATCAAGCTGCGCGGAGTGGAAACAGGCTTCGATCCGCAGCAGATTACTACGGCGCAAGCCTCGCTGACTTCGGAGAAGTATCAAACCACGGCGCAAGTCTGGGCCTTTGAGCAGCAAGTGCTCGAGCGGATTTCATCATTACCTGGCGTGATCGCCGCAGCAACATCGTCGAACGTGCCGATGGAGCGGGGTTTGAGAATGGGGATGAGATTCGAGGGGCCGAGCGGGTCAGTAGTGCAGACGGTGCAAGTCCGCGCCATCAGTCCGCAGTATTTCCGCGCGCTCAGCATTCCCGTCATCCGCGGGCGCGAGTTTGGCGAAGCGGATCTGAATCCATCCTTGCCCGTGATCATCATCAACGAGACGTTAGCGCGCCGTCACTGGTCGGATCGTGATCCGATTGGTCAGCAGATTACCGGACAAGGACAAAAGCGCCAGATCGTCGGCGTGGTGCGCGACATCAAAGAGATGGCCTTGGATCAAGCCATCGAGCCGACTGTCTATTTGCCAGTTTCGCATATGCAGGATGGTTTGATGCGGGCGATGAATGGCTGGTTCCTGACTTCGTGGATCGTGCGCACCGCCGGGCCGATTGATCTGACGGCAGCGCTGCGTCAAGCAGTCAAAGAAATAGACCCGCAGATGCCGCTCGACAATGTCCGCCCGTTGGCGCAAGTCATCAGTACATCCTATCAATCGCGGCAATTCATTCTACTGCTCATGGGCATCTTCGCGGGCTTCGCGCTGGTGCTGACGGCGGTCGGGATATACGGCGTGCTCAGTTATCAAGTCAGCCAGCGAACGAATGAGATCGGCATTCGCATGGCCTTGGGGGCGCAAGCGCAAGATGTGCTGAAACTGGTAATCGGTCAAGGCATGCGTTTGACCCTTATCGGCATTGCCATTGGCTTGATAGCTGCTTATGGTCTGACGCGTTTGATCGCCAATTTGCTCTTCGATGTGAGCGCTACAGACCCGACAACGTTTACGGTGATCGCGTTGCTGCTGACGAGTGTGGCGCTCACGGCCTGCTACCTTCCAGCGCGCCGGGCGATGAAGGTAGATCCGATGGTCGCGCTGCGGTATGAATAAGACACAGGGGCAGGGAACTGCGGAGAAAGATCGTCGGTAGTGCTCAAAAGTAATGTTGCGAGTGTCCTTAGAGTCTTTCACCGCCGAGCCGCAGAGAACGCAGAGGATGCGCAGAGGAGAGAAAAGAGAAAGAAGAGTCAGCCGCGTTGGCTTTTCTCTGCGTTTCCTCCGCGCTCTCTGCGGCTCGGCGGTGAGTCAGCATTTGGTGATCAATCTCTTAGCTCCACGCAGAGCCTCACATCTTTAGCATTACCAGATCGCCGTATCGCCTCTGCTCAGCCGAATTTGAGCTTGAGCTTGGTAGCATATCGGCGGCTGACAGTGAAAGGTTCGGCGGTTTGTTTGAGGAAGAGGCGGGCTGAGCGGTTGAACCATTGCTCGATGCGCTCGACGCAGTCCAGGTTGACAATGGTTGAGCGATGAATGCGCGCGAAATGTTTTTCCGGCAGCCGCGCCTCCCATTCATTGAGCGACCTCAAGACCAAGGCTTTCCTCGCATCCACAGTCGTAACCTCTGAATAAACGCCTGCCGCGCAAATACACTTGATCGCGCTGAGTTTGAGAAAGCTGGAAGTCTCGCCGAACGGGAGCAGCAGAAAATCATCGTACTCGAGCGGGCGCGCTGGCTGATCCGGCGCCGTTGAAGGATGCGGCAGTCGTTCGATCGCGCGCGCCAGGCGTTCCGGGTTGATCGGCTTGAGCAAGTAATCGAGCGCATTGATTTCAAATGCGCGGATCGCGTATTCGTCAAAGGCGGTGACGAAGATGATTTTGACCGGCTGCTTGAGTTGATTGACCAGATCGAAGCCTGACTGCCGCGGCATCTGAATATCGAGGAACAACACGTTGGGCTGGCTCTCCTCAATCACTCGGAGCGCGGCCCCGACGCCATCAGCTTCGCCGACGATGCGGATTTCGGGGTGCGCTTCGAGCAGCGCACGCAGCTTGTTGCGCGCCAGCCGTTCATCATCTACGATCACTGCTTTCCAACTATTACTCATCTAAGCTTCAGGCCATCGTATGGTCGCGGTATGGTGTCTGTTTGCGCTCAATCTCAAGCACCGCGTGAACATGCTCATCACGCTCAAAGACCTCAAAGCGATGCTGCTGCGGAAAAGCCTGCTCCAGCCGCTGGCGCACGTTCTGTAAGCCGATGCCGGCGCCCCGGTGAGTCGGCGATGTGCCGTTTGGTGACGGCTGAACCCACTTGCCAGTGTTGATGACTTCGAGCCGCAGGCTGCCGTTAGTAGCCTGCGCCGCGACGGAAATATTCAGCGGCAGTGAACTGGTCTGCATTCCGTACTTGACTGCATTCTCAACCAGCGGATGAATGAGCAGACTCGGCACGCGAAACTCTTCAGCCGCCGGGTTGATTTGAAAGCTGATCGCCAGCTTGTCTTCAAATCGGATCTTTTCGATGGCCAGGTAATTCCGCACCGCTTCCAGTTCATCGCGCAGCGTGACCTCAGCATTCTTGGCGCGCGCGAGCGAGTAACGCAGAAACTCCGATAGCTCGTTGAGCATCTTTTCGGCGCGCGGCGGATCTTCGCGGATGAGCGCGCTGGCCGAGTTGAGCGAGTTGAAGAGGAAATGCGGGTTGAGTTGATAGCTCAGCATCTGCAACTCGGCTTCTTTAGCCAGCGCGGCGGCTCGTAACGCGCGCTCCTCCTGCTGCTGAAGCCCTTGCCAGTATTTGATGCCGAAGTAGAGCGCGCTCCACGAAAGGAAGAGAAACGGCTTGTGATGCGAGAGCGTGTAAATAAAGGTCTCAGCCAGATAGCCTGGCCACGTGACGCCGCGTGGATACGGCCCGAAGTCGAAGAGCCAGAAAAGAAATTGACTGACCAGCAGCCAGAAGAATCCGGCAGCGATGGAACCCAACACCGAAACCAAACCGACTTTGAGCACCGACGGCGAAGTGTTCCAAACTCTGCGGTAGATCGGGCGCAGGCACAGCGTGAGGCCGAAGGCGATAAGGAGGTAAGTGAAAGAGACGGGGAAAAAATTGCGCGGGTTGAGAATCCATCGGTCAAGCGTGTAGCCTGCCCAGCCAACGATCTGAAGGATCCAAAACAGCGAGAGACGATTTTTCAGGGAACTGACAATCATCACTAGAGTAGGAGATAAGTAAGCCATTTCATTTTCCATTTTCCACTTGTCATTTATCATTTGTCATTGAAGAGAAAACCTAGCCAACTACCAATAACGAATGGAAAATGAGTTATGGAAGATGAAACCATCACAAAAAGCCCTCAGTCCAGAGCCGACACGCTTGAAGAACGCTTGATTGATTTTGCTGTCCGCGTCATCAAGCTGTCGTCCAGTTTGCCTAAGACACCTGCCGGGAAACACATCGCTGGGCAGATTCTGCGCTCGGGGACCCCTCCTGCACCGAATTACGGCGAAGCGAGGGGCGCGGAAAGTCACGCCGATTTCGTTCATAAGCTTGGCATTGTTCTCAAAGAGTTGAACGAGACATCTATCTGGCTTCGGATGATTGAGCGCAGCGAGATTTTGAAACCGGAACTGCTCACCGGCATCATCCATGAGAATCGAGAACTGTGCCGGATTTTTACTGTCTCGCTCAAGACCGCTCGCCAGGGAAGAAAATAATGCTCCGGTTGCAATGACAAATGACAAATACCAAATGGAATATGGAAAATGCTTTTTCTTGCCTATCTTCTGATCACAAAGCAGGAGAAAGAGAGATAACCATGTCTGAAGTTTGATCAGCGGCATCACGGTTTGCCTTCAAACTTCAAGTTTAGCGCACTGCTCTCAATCCGGTAAATTTCTCCCCAGCCGCGGCTGAAGAAGAGATACTTTCGGTCAGGCGACATAAGTGGGGTGTACTCGAATTCGCTGGTGTTGACCGTCGCGCCCAGACTGCGCGGCTGCGTCCACGCGCCTTGACGGTTGAAGCTGATATAAAGGTCTCCCGAACCCGATCCGCCGGGACGCTCTGAGCAGAAGATCAGATAGCTTTCGTCCGGAGCGATGTAAGGATCCGCATCCGTGCCAGGCGTGTTGATCGCTTCCCCGAGATTTTCCGCCTGTGAGTATTTCCCATTCACCAACCGCGCGCGATACAGATCGTTTTGCCCCTTGCCGCCTTCGCGTACAGAAGCAAAATAGATCGTGCCGTTGGCCGCAACCGACGGATAGTTGTCATAACCGGGCGAATTGACTGGAGCTGGGAGAGGCTTCGGCTCGCCCCAGCCGCGAGCGTTTTTCTCTACCATCCAGAGGTCGAAATCTCTGGAATTTTTCTTCTCAACTCCATTCACGGGGCGCAGCGAGGCGAAGAAGAGTTTCGATCCGTCGGGCGAAACAAACGGTTCTTTGTCGAAATGTTTGCCGGAAAATGGCGCGATCTCCGGTTTACTCCATTGCCCATTTTCCAGCCGCGAGACGTAGATGTATTCCGGCCCCTGGCGGCTCACGCGCCGAGTAAAATATAACGTCTTGCCGTCGGGAGTGAAGGCCGGGCCGTATTCATCAGCCGCTGTGTTGATGATTCCTTCGGCGAAAAGTTGCGGCTGAAGCTGAGGGGCTGGTCGAGCCGAAAACCGGGGCCAGACAATGAGCGGCAGCAGCAGCAGTGAGATAACAAGAGAGAAGCGATGTGGTCGGAGCATGAGCTTTTCCTCCAAAACTCTTTTATTGATTGGTGCGCAATCTCGCGCGGGCAGTGTGCCAATCTTCTTTGGCTGACTGAACAAAAACTTTATGAGCGGCGCAATGAGTTGATGAAAGGTCGGATGAATGGTTGAAAGCTGCGCTGATGAATTTAACTGCGCAGCTATAGGTAGGATTCGCCTGTGATGTGTTAGAAGCCCGACCGTAAGGGAGGGCGCGTTCAGGCACCGCCGACCTCCCTCACGGCTTGTCATTACCCAAAACTTTTCTCTTTTGCGCCGGAGGCGCGATAGAGATTAGCCGGCGGTGCAACCGCCGGGAACCGAACACACGTAAATCGCACCCCGGCAGGGGTGCTGGATGGAGTTTGTCTGGCGCCTCATTCCCGCGCCCCTGCCAGGGCGCAAAGCAATGACGACCGCTTCCCGGTGATTTCATCACCGGCTAATCTCCACCGCCCTTTCAGGGCGAAAAGCAAGAATCATTGAACGCAAATAATTTGGGTAATGACAAGCCTCACGGTCGGGCTTCTGAAACGGCTATGAATCTAAACTCCAAAGCGTCAAACTCGAAGCATCTTTGATGAGCACTTGTCGGCCCAAAATGACCGGCTGCGCCCAGGTCGGGCTGTCGGCGACTTTGTAGCGCTGAATCGGTTCGAAGCCTTTGGCGCTTTTGCCCGCAACGATCAAATTCGCATCGTCCGTCAGCACGAAGATCAATTTCTGAGAGTGGAGTACCGCTGCGTTCGTCCCTTCGCGCCCTTCCGTCGTCCACAACGTTTTTCCGGTTTTGGCATCGAGACAGAAGTATTGTCCTTTGCGCAAATGAGACAGCCCATAAAGCAGGTCGCCATCGAGCACTGGCGAACTCATATACATGGCGATTTGCGGATTGTGCCAAACCTCGGCGAGCGTCCAACGGTCGCCTTCTTTGGTGACTTTGATCGCGCGTGTGCCCTTCCTGACGCCAGAGATGATCAGCGTTTGTCCATAGAGCACGGGCGTGATGATGTTTTCGTTCCACTCGTCCGAGTGCGGCAGTTTCCAGAGCAGCTTGCCAGAGCCAACTGCAATGCTGATCACGGATTTATCCGTCAACGTCACCGCTTGGCGTTCGCCTCCCAATTCGACGATGATCGGCGAAGCATAGCCGGGGCCGTCCCCTTCCCATTTCCATCGCTCCTGGCCAGACTCAGCGTCAAAAGCGACCACCCAGCCTTTGCGATCATCGCCGACATGAACGATGAGCAATCCGCGATCAACGACCGGCGACATGGCAGTGCCGCAAAAGAGCTTCGAGGTGTCGGCGTACTGCGAATAATCCTTGCGCCATTTCAATTCGCCCGTGTTTGCGTCAAAGCAAGATAAGATGGCCGCCGCGCCGAGCGTGTAGAGCTTTCCGGCGGAGAGCACGGGCGTCGAAAAAGGCCCTTTGTCCATCTGCCTGGCGTACTGATTTTTTGTAAACGGCGCGGCATAGCTGCGGCTCCAAAGAAGCTTGCCGGTATTGAGATCAAGGCACGAAACGGTTTCCTGCTCATCCTGGCGGGTATGAACGTAGATGCGCGAGCCTGAAACTACAGGTGAAGAATAGCCGCTGCCGATGGGCGTCTTCCATTTCTGCGTCAATTTCTCCGGCCATTTAGCTGGCGCAGAGAATGAAGTCACCAGGCCATCACGATTCGGCCCGCGCCACTGAAACCAGTCAGACCGTGGCGACCCTTGCTGGGCATTGATGGTGGTGAAGGCGGCAACGATGATGCATAGCCATAACGCTGACTTGGCTTTGATCAAAATCATATGCACTCCTGATAGTGAGTCCTGGTTACTTTTCTACTGCCCAGACCGCTTGCCGATGCAGTATAGATGCTGCGCCGTACGAATAAAAATCTGACCGTCAGAGATTGCTGGAGAACTGAGGCAGACATCATTCAAACTATTTTCAGCCAGCAACTCGAACTTCGGCCCGGCCTTCACCACACTGGTCAGTCCTTCTTCATTGGTGATGTAAATCTTGCCATCGGCCAGCACCGGAGAGGCGCTATACTCGCCAGGCTTGAGTCGCTGCGGCCCCCAGATTTCTTGGCCGGACTTGGCGTCTAAACATCGCATGATGCCTTTGTCATCCACGATGTAAAAATACTTGCCGTCAGTGACCGGGCTGGGAATGTCCGGGCCATTACGCAATGACCATAAGCGGTGCGATTCACCCAGATTGCCGCGTCCTCCAGCGCGCAGGGCGAGCAGCGGGCGACCTGCCGACGGAGCGTAAATCACGCCGTCGGCGACGATGGGTGAGGATGCCTGTCGGGAAGGCTCTTTTTCAGTGACCAGCCCTGCCACTCGCCATAATTCCTGTCCGGTACTTAAATCATGACCTGTCACCTGATCGCTGCCATTGACGATCAACTCGACCCGGTTGCCCTGTTTAAGAATGGTTGGGGTGCTATAGCCTTCAGCCGCCTTGAAACCTTGAGTCATCGGAATATCCGCTTTCCATAAAGTCTTGCCCGTTTTTTTATCAATCCGCAGCAAGTAAGACGGATCGTTTTTCTGGGTGACTTGGAGGACTTGAATGTAAAGCGAATCTTCAAACAGGAGCGGCGACGACGCATACCCGAATCTCAAGCCAAACCGGCCATAATCTTTCCACAGCTCGCGCGCCCAAACTTCATTGCCCGCAAAATCAAAGCTCCGCAGCGCGCCATAGGCATTGAGCACGTAAACATTCTTTCCGTCCGTGACCGGTGAAGGCGACGATGGATTATGCTTATTAATTTGAATGATTTTCCCGCGCAGCAGCTTTTTCCAGAGCATGGTGCCTTGCTTTTTATCCACACACCACAAATACATATCTTCGCCATCGGCAACGTTGAGAAAGATTCTATCCTCCCAAATCGCCGGTGTTGCTGCGCTGAGGCCAGGCAGAGCCAAGCGCCAGGCGATATTTTCTTCCGCGCCCCAGCGGGTTGGCAGGTTCTTTTCGCGACTCACGCCATTCAAATCTGGGCCGCGCCATTGCGGCCAGTTGTCGGCCAGAATGGCTGGGACTAAAACAAGCACTGCGATCACGGCTGGAGGAATTCTCTTGAGCATGAGTTTACTGTTCATTGTGTTCAATAAGACCTCTTTTCCAACATGGTGGTGAAGGCAACAGCATTGGGGAAAGCCTGCTTGATCTCTCTGGCTGTTTTCTTGGCTTCGGAGGGAGAGATATGGACGGCGATGATCTGTTTTGGTTTGATGTGTTCTCTGACGATGGTCAGTCCATCTCCAAACAAGAACCAGGAGGGGAGGATAGCGATGTCAATCCCTTCTTCGTCCAAGTTGAGCTTCTCGAAATTCTCCACTTCGGTGTCCGCGTCGCCAACGTGCAGTAGTTTCTTACCGCCGAGTTTGATGATGTGTCCGAGGTTTTGAAGCGAGCGCCAGCGTCCGGTTCCGTGCCGCAGCCCCAGGATTTCAAAATCAATCCCGGCGACCTTCATGGCCACCTTCTCTTTCCAAAGCGGAGTCGCGCCCGTTACTCGTGCTTTGATTGCCTCATAGTCTTTGAACTTCTGCGCGACCTCCTCGACCACTTGCTGCGAAGAGACGAGCATCGCTTTCGGGTTGTGCTTCAAATGAAGCCCGACCGATTCGGGATGGAAGTGATCGAGGTGCATGTGCGAGACCAGAACCAGATCAATTTTGTCGAAGGGCGCTTTGGCAGTCTCGATCTTTTCGCGCTCTGCCGCCGGTAAAAACGCATAATCGGGCTGATATTCGCGATGCAATCCATCAATCAAGACTTGCTTATCGCCAGATGAAATGAGCACTCCTTCGTTGGCGATGTAAGTGATCTCCAAAGTCGGTGATTGCGACAGAGGGGCGACCGCGCTTTCTGGCGCAATACCTGCCCCCGGTTTCGGAGCGCTCCCCCGAATGCTCATCGTCGAGTAGGCAATCGAGATGGTCGTGACGGCGATCAGGATGCCGAGAATCAATCGGAAACGTTTCATGGCCAATCCTTGCTCAAATTCGGCGACGGCTCAAACTCGCGGGAAGCGCGATCCGGTTAGTTGCGACTTGCTGCTTTAC
>Ga0070694_100002172_pt1 | contig 11627 bp, 8 predicted proteins | sample KBSK1251metaG_FD_65470 | JGI IMG/M metagenome (GOLD analysis project Ga0070694, IMG submission 65470) | Corn, switchgrass and miscanthus rhizosphere microbial communities from Kellogg Biological Station, Michigan, USA - KBS K1-25-1 metaG | ecosystem: Host-associated > Plants > Roots >... | reverse complement strand
ACAACCCGAAGCTCTGTCTCGAAAAGGTGCGACGGCAGGTGGAGCAACGGAACCGCGGCACGGTGCGTCGTCCGGTACGAAAGATCCCGTGACGCAGGAACCGATACCCGGGACCGCTCCGTCGATGCTCGCGGCACTCCGGCCATGGGCAGAAGGCCGGCGCGAAGTGTTGCAGACGCTCGACGGGGGTCCTGGGCCAGTACACGCTGCCCGCAGGATCAAACCGCGTGCCCACGGGATAAACCACGCAACCGGGCGATCAGAAGGACTTATGCTTCCGAGCCCGCCAACCCGGCGACCGGCTCCGGCCACCCATCGAACACCCCGTCCACCCACAACCGCCACAAGCTCCGCACCACTATGGATTCAGTCTCGCGCGGGGTCCGCAACGGCCGGGACGGGTGCTTCGAGGGGGCCCATCCGGTCCTCCTCGGCGGGGTCGGTCGAGGCGAGAACGAAGGCGGCGCCGATGACGAGCGCGGCGCCCCCCCATTGGAGAGGCCGCAGCCTCTCGTCGAGCAGGAGGGCGGCCAGGACGAGCGTCCCGAGCGGCTCGAAGGTGCTGAGGACCGATGCGACCTGGGGACCGACGCGCTTCAGCCCCGCCAGGAACAGGACGAATCCGAAGACCGTCGACGACAGGACGAGCCCCGCGAGGCTCCCCCAGGCCGCCGCGTTCCGGGGCCACAGGAACCCGCCGCCGTGGATCAGGGTCGCCACGCCGAACGAAAGCGTGGCCCCGCTGATGATGTAGGCGCCGGAGACCGCCCCGGGGATGCCGGGCGTCAACCGGTGAAGCCAGATCTGGAACGCCGCGTACCAGAGTCCCGAAAGGACCGCGAGCGCGGCTCCCGTGGGATCGACGTCGCCGCCGATGCGGCCGGCGCACAGCCACACCCCCAGCATCGCCAGGGCGATCGCCGCCAGGCGGGACGTAGCGGGGCGCCTCCTGGTGATCCCCCACAGCATGAGGGCGAGGAAGGCGGGGCAGGTGTACAGGAGCACCTCCGACAGCCCGGCCGGGATCCGTGTCAGCGCCAGGAAGAAGAGCGCGGACTGCCCCGAGTAGCCCGCGATTCCCCAGATCACGAGGGCGGTCCGGCCCCGCCGCGGCACCCGGAGGCACGCCCGCCGGTACTCCGGCGAGGCCAGGACCCAGATCCACAGGACCGCTGCGGCGAACAGGTAGCGCGACGCCAGGAGGGGCAAGAGCGGCAGCCCCTGGGCCAGGGCGTACTTGCCGAAGATCGACAGGAGCGAATAGCAGAACGCCGAGGCGATGATGAGCGCGAAGCCGCGCAGATCGGGGGACGGCGTCGATCGCGTTCCGGTCCCTGACGGCACGGCCTTTCTCCCTGGGAGCCCGTCCAAGGCCGCCGCCTCAGGCCGGCCGAAGCCGCGAATTATAGTCGTGATATCGTCCACGCGATGGGGACCGCGGCGGGTGTGGGGATTTCCGGAGAGACCGACGCGCGCGCGGCGGCGCGCGGCGCGGCGAGCCAGGCGCTCGAAGGCTGCGGCTCCGGGAGGGCCGACTGGGGCCTGGTCTTCATCACGTCGCCGCACCGGCCCCACTTCGCCGCCATGCTCGCCGAGATCCAGAAGACGCTCGGCACCGAGTTCCTCGCGGGCTGCAGCGCCTCGGGCGTCCTGGCCGGATCGGAGGAGATCGAAGGGCGACCCGGCGCGGTGGTGCTGGCGGCGCGCTCGGACCGCCTGAGCGGCGAGACCCTGTACGCCCCCATCGGGGACGACGATCCGCGCGCCGCGGCCCGGGAGATCGGCCGCCAGATCCAGGGCCGGCCCGGCGGTCTCCTGGTCCTGCTGCCCGATCCGCTCGCCGCCCGGCCCGACCACCTCCTGCACGAGATCGGCCGCGCCGCACCGGGTCGCGAGGCGGTGGGAGCGGCGGCCTCGGGCGATCCGGCCCTGCGCGGCACGTTCCAGTTCTACGGCCGCAACGTCGCGAGCCGGGCGCTCGCCGGGCTCCACCTGTCGGGAGGGCTGCGCCGCGCCATCGGCATCACGCAGGGGTGCCAGCCGCTCGGGCCGATGGGGCGCATCACCGCAGGCGACGGCAACGTCATCCTCGAGATCGATTCCCGGCCGGCGCTCGAGGTCCTGAGGGCGCGCCTGCCTTCGCTCCTGGCCGGATCGATCGAGCGGCTCGCGGGACACCTGTTCGTCGGCCTGCCGCCCGACCCGAACCAGGAGACGATGGGCCCCGGCGAGTACCTGGTGCGCCAGCTCATCGGCATCGACGCCGCGCGGGGCGCTCTGGTGATCGCCGCCACGGTGCGGGAGGGAGAGCCGGTCCATTTCGTCCTGCGCGAGGCGCACGCCGCCCGCGAGGACCTGAAGGAGATGCTCCGGCGCCTCGCGGTCGAGGCTGCCGCCGGCCCGTTCCACTTCGGGCTGTACTTCAACTGTGCCGCCCGGGGCTCGTCCCTGTACGGCATGCCGGGGATCGACACCGCCTACATCTCGTCCGCCCTCGGCAGCCTGCCGATCGCCGGCTTCTTCGGCAATGCCGAAATCGCCCCCCTGCGGGGCGAGAACCGCCTGTTCACCCATACCGGCGTCCTCGCGCTCATCGGCGAGGACCCCGTCGTATAATGACGGGGCCCGCCCGGCCTGCCGTCCGGTGACATGAACAGGATCCCCGCCATCCAGAAGGACATCGTCGCGCACCTGCGCGCCGCGGGCCGTGCCGAGAGCAGCCGCAGCCTGGCCTCCCGTTTCCTGCGCATCGATCACGGGGACGAGGAGACCTGCCGGCGCCTCCTGGCCCCGTTTCTCGCCACGGTCCCCGGAGTCGTGCACCGCCCGGACGAAGGCTGGTCGCTGTCGAAAGGGGGACAGCCGGCTGCTGTCCCGCCTGAGGACGCAAGGCCCGATCGGATCGCCTCGCCGGTCCGGCAGCCGACGGGGCTGTCGGATTTCCTGGCGCTGGCATCGGAAGGGGCGGGGCCGGGTGGAAGCGGAACCGTCCAGGTCGTGAGCCTCCTGCCGGTCATCGCGGGAGAGGCCTGCCAGGAGGAGCACTTCCCCGCCTGGGCCCTCGACGAGGACGCCCGGCCGGCCGACGAGCCTATGGGGCGGGGCCTGGGCGCGGACGTCCTCCAGGACCTGCTGCAGACGATGGGGGATCTGCCGGTGGTCTGCCATCGCGTGGCGCGCGAGGTGGAGCCGATCCGCCGGCTGTGCGCCGCCTCCGGCCTGACCTTCCAGGCGCCGGTGATCTCCGCCGCCAAGCTCGGCCATCTCCTCCTCGGGCTCAAGGCGAACCATGCCGCCGTCGACCTGGCCGCCGCGCTGGGAGAGGAGACGGCGGGACCCGACGATTGCCGCGGCCGCGTCCGTCTCGTGGCGGGGTCCTTCCTGCGGCTGCTGCCGCTCCTGGCGGAGCGCGGCATCGACTCCCTCGAGGCCCTCCTCGAGTACCAGAACATGCCGGCGCCGCCGGTCGACCTGTCCGGGTGCGCGTTCACGCCGGAAGACCTCAAGGCCCTGCCCGCCCTCCCGGGCGTGTACCGCTTTCTCGATTCCCATGGAGAGGTCTTCTATGTCGGCAAGGCGAAAAACCTGAAAGTGCGCCTCGGCTCGTACTTCGCGCCTTCGGCGCGCGGCACGGCGAAGGGGCGGGCGGTCCTGGAGCAGATCCACTCGCTGGCGTTCGACACGGTCGCCTCCGAGATGGAGGCGGCGCTGGTCGAGGCCGCCCAGATCGCCGAGCACTCTCCCCGTCTCAACCGGCAGTTCGACGTCCACGAGCGCCCGGCCCCTTACGGCCCCCGGCTGAACCTGGTGATCGTCCTGCGCGACGCCGTGCCCCCGGGGTCGCCGGGCGGAGGATGCACCCTGCACATCCTGCGCGGCGGCCGCTACATGGCGCGCCTCGGAAGTGTCGCGGCGTCGCGCGAGGTCCTCGAGCGGACCTTCTTTTCGGGAGACTCGCGCTCGTCCGCCCCGTCGGGCGGCGCCCCGGGCCGGACCCCGCCGGACCGGGCGATGGGGGTCGACTTCGACTGGCAGCTGATCGGATCGTTCCTGCGCAGGCACCGGGACGAGGTGAACATCCTGGACATCGACGAGTGCGCCTCGGCCGCCGAGGCGGAGGCGCGGCTCCTGGTGCTCGTGCAGGCCGCGCTCGCCGGACCGGGGCGCACCGTGGCGCGCTGACGGGACCGGCTAGGAGCCTGTCCGAGTATTCGGCCGGGTCGCGCGCATGGGGCTTGCGGTTCGCAGACAAGGAGCGAGGAGGAGAGCGATGCGGGTTCATCGCCGACGACGAGCGACGCCGTATGCGGCCGCAATCCCCATGCGCCCTTCGGGTTCCGGCGGCGTGGGGCCGTCTGCTTCGTTGCCGCGCCTCCTCGATGCTCCGGCATCGGACGTCGTCGCGGCGCCTCACATCCGGCCCCATGGCGTCCGGAACGCGACCCGGCCCAATACTCGGACAGGCTCCTAGTTCAACCTATAGACGGGGCTCCCCGGGGACACCCCCGGGCCGGTGACCTCCACGATCGAGGCCTGGGGATTCAATTGCCTCAGGATGGCGAGGATTCGATCGTCCCTCTGGATCAGCGCCACCAGGGCGGGTCGTCCCGAAACGACCAGGCGCGCGGCGTCCTTCGGGCCGATCACAACGGGGGGTCGATCGCGCAGCTCGAACAGGTACGCTTCGGTCTCGACCGGGTGTCCGTGGATCGCGAAGCCGGTGCCGTTCGCGACCAGGAACCGTTCGACGCCAGCCGGAGCGTCCCGGAGCACACGGGCGGCCGCCTTGAACGCGGCATCGTGCGCCTCGGCCATCCCGGGACTGCCGGCCCACACATCGAAGTACCGGTAGGCGGTGAAGCCTCCGATCAGGAGGACCACGACGGCGCCCGCGGCAAGAAGGGATCCCTCCCCCGCGCGCCGCCGCATCAGGAAGCCCAGGGCACTCTCGAGGCCAATCCCCGCGAGGAGAGCCACGGTCGGAAGGACCCCGCAGCTCCTCAGGCCGTGAGGCACCCCCTCGACCGACAGGAGGTTCGGCAGGAGCATCGCCCCCAGCCACCCGACGAGAAGGGCCGGCACCGGCGCGGGGCGTCTCCACACCACGACGAGCCCCACCAGGAACAGCGCGCCGGTGAGCGGGTCGAGCATCGGGGCGCCGCTCAGGTTGTGGCGCCAGTTCGTGTCGCCCGACACGTGGAACATCAGGAGCGTGGCCTTCAGGTTCGCCGCCAGGTAACCGGGGACTTCGTCCGCCGGCACCTTCGGGCTGAACACCGACAGGACGCGGTGCGGAAAATTGAAGTGCTCGGGATGGTGCACGTAGTGCAGCAGCATGGGGGCCGCGACGACGACGGCGGCCCCCCCGAACAGGAGCAGGCTCCGGAGCATCGGCTTGCGCGGCCCGCGGGTCCTCGACCACTCGACGAGCAGCCAGGCCGGCAGAATCAACGGCGCGAAGCGGAACGCCGGGTAGACATGGATGCCCAATCCGAAGAGCGCTCCGCCCGCGAGCAGGTGCCGGACCCCCTTCCCTTCCAGCCCCTCCACAAGACACGCGACCGCATGGACCAGGAGGCAGGGCAGAAGGACCGCCCGGAAGCCGCTCCGGCTCAGGAGCACGTGCCAGAAGGAGACCGCGAGCAGCGCCGCACCCAAAAGACCGGCCCGCTCCTGGCCGACCGCCCTTCCGAGGCGAAACACGCCGAAGCAGGTCAGGAGCCCGAACAGGGCCCCGGGTGCGCGGACCGTCCAGTCGGAGGGACCGAGCGCCAGGAACACCAGTCCCATCAGGTTGGAATAGAGCCCCTCGTCGTACGTGTAATGCAGGCACGGATGCCCCGCGGCGGCCCGGAGCGCGTCGGTGGCGGTGGTGGCGACGTCCCGGTAGTGGGCGGGGGGGAGGCCGGAGAGGTCGATGAACCGCAGGAGCGCCGCCGCGCCCAGAACGAACCACAAGAAGAAAAGATAAGGCCCGAGCCGGCGTTCCATTCGGGCGATTATACCGTCCGGCCTGCCAAAGCCTTGACGGGGTCGGTCCCACTTGCGTTCCGCATCCGGCTCTCTATATTGGGTTCAGTCGGCCACGAGCGGCCGTGGAGTGCCATGCCCCCGACCACGAAAATCCTGCTTGTCGACGACGACGCCACCGTCCTGGACCTGGTCCGCGAGACCCTCGAGGGCTGCGGCTACACCATCGACACGGTCACCAACAGCCAGGATGCCCTGGCCCGCGTCCACGCGGGCGGCTACTCGATGATCATCCTGGATCTGCTGCTGCCTGACATGAACGGCTTCATCCTGGCGCAGGAGATCAAGCGGATCGATCCCGGCCTGTCGGACCGGATCCTGTTCATCTCGGGCATCCTGTTCGGCCAGAGCACCGTCGACCATCTCGGATCGGTCGGCGCCGGATTCCTCAGCAAGCCCTTCCAGCTCGAATCCCTGATCGAGGCGGTCGACAAGATCGCCAAGAAACGCGTCGCCTGAAACCGGCCTGAAACGATCGACGCCACGGACGGTGTCGCGGCCGCCCGTGGCGTCTGTCCCGTGGAGGAGGGAGCGCCCCGTACAGCGGGCGCCTTCGTACAGCAGGTCGTCTAGCCCCAGATGATCATCGCCCTCACCTCTGATCCACCACCGCGCCGGCGCGGCGTGCCGCGTCGAGCACGATGTCCATCTGGCGATCGAGAAGCGCAATCCGCTTTTCCAGCTCGAGAACGAGCGGCGCCACGGCGGCCCGGTATCCCAGGCGCGGGGCGATGACACCGGTGTCTCCGGCCCAGGCCGATTCGGAGAAGGAGACCCGCCCGTTCTCGAAGTCGATCTCCGCCTGCAGGGCGTCGCGGGTCAGGCGCAGCCCGTCGTAGGCTGTCTGGTACGCGGCGTCCTCCCGAGGGGGAGGCGTATACGCCGGCTGGCCGATCGCTCCCTTGGGATGGGACGGCGACGGCGGAAGGCGCCTCAAGTCCTTGTTCGAATACGAGCCGGGCACATCGAACTTCGCGAGATCGGCGTTCGTGTAGAGCTGCTGACCGAAGGTGAGAACGGGCCACATGAGGCCCATAAGCACGACCGACACTTTCATCGTAACCCTCCCGATGCGCCGGGACGGAGCGATTCGTCGTGTGATCCATCGCCCCATCCTGGCGGTCCGGGCCCAACCCGATTGAGCCCGGCCTCAAATTCTGCGGCGCTGAGTGCCGTTCATATACGGCGAGAGCGCGTGGCGGGCAATCAGATTCTTCGCCCGCAGTTCTGCTTCAACACCGCAGCCAGAGCGGGGTTCATACGAACGTCAAATTCGTGACGAGCGGATTTCGTTGAAAGGGCGGCAGGCCGCCGCTATAATGCCGGCTTCCTTGGAGCGCCCGCCCGATGCGCGGTCTCGTGGAATCGACCCTGATCCAGTCCGCCCGCACGGTGGGCGGCGCCCTCCTGGCGTTCGTGCTGTCGGCCATCGCCATGCCGCGCACGCTCGCCGCGCCGGGCGTCCCTTTGAGCCGCACTCTCGACAACGGGCTCAAGGTCGTGGTCCTGGAGGATCACACTCTCCCCCTGACCGCCGTCAGCCTCTGGATCGGATCGGGAAGCAAGGACGAGATCGAGACCTCCGCCGGCTACGCGCACTTCCTCGAGCACCTCATCCAGCGCGGCACGGCCACGAGCGGACCGTTCGAATACCAGAAGCGGGCCTACCGCTGGGGGGGATCCGTCTCGGTGCGGGCGAACTACGACCGCACGTACATCACCGCGACCGGTGTGGCGTCCCAGGTGGCGGAGCAGGTGGCCGCCGTCGCGGACATGGCCTTGAACGCCAAGCTGGACAACAAGGAGATCGACTCCGAGCTGGGGACGCTGTCGCAGGAGGTGCATTCGTACTACGACGATCCGTCCACGGTCGCGTTCCTGGAGGCGATGCGCGCCGCCTTCCCGAAGCACCCGTATCGCTTTCCTCCCCTCGGCAACCTGAAGACGATCGGCACCCTGAAGCACGACCCGCTCTCCGCCTTCTACAAGAACCTGTACGTCCCGAACAACATGGCCCTGGTCCTCGCCGGGGACCTGGATCCCGAGAAGGCGTTCGCCCTGGCCGAGCAGTCCTTCGGCAAGGCGGCGCGGAGCGCCACCCTGGCCGAAGCGCCTGCGGCGATCCAGGGATTCACCGGGCACGACGACAAGGAGAAATCGCTCGACCTGCGCGAGCCGTGGACCGCGCTGACCTTCGTGGGCCCCGGCTACCGGCATCCGGACCGCGCCGCGTTCGAGATCGTGGCGCGGGCCCTGGGCGACGCCGGACGCTCCCCTGTCTCGGCGGCCCTGGTGCGGGACAGAACGGGCTTGAGCGCGCGCGTCAGCTACTACCGGCTCGAGGAGGCCGGGCTGCTCTACGCCGGGATGGTCCCCGCCACGCCCGAGCTGTCGTTTGCGGCGGCGACCTCGGCCCTCAAGGAGATCGCGGCCTTCAAGAAGCGCGGCATGAAGGACGAGGAGGTCCGGGTCCAGGTCCGAAGGCTCCTGTTCGAAGAGCGGCTGAAGGCCGAGCGCCTGACGGATAGGAGCGAGGCCCTGGGGGAGGCGGCCCTGTTCGGCGGCGTGCGCTACTACTGGGATCTGCCCGACGTGTACGCCCGCCTGACCGCGGCCGAGGTGAACCGGGTGGCGGCGAAGTATCTCGTCGGTGAGAACCTCCGCCTCGTGGTGATCCTGCCGAAGGCGGCCTCCCCTGCCAGGCAGGAGGACCGGGACGCCTTCCACGCGGCACTGGACGATCTCGGGGGCGCCTCGCCGGATCCCCCCGGCCCGGAGTTCCAGGCATCCCTGTACACGCCGGAAGAGGCGTCCCGTCCGCGGGCGGAAGCCTGGGGCGATCCGCGCGACGCGCGTGCGGCGAATCCCACGGTCCGGTCGGTGCTCGACAACGGCCTGGGCGTCGTCGTGCGCGAGGACCACCGCCATGCCCTGCTGGCCGTCTCCCTGCAGCTGCCGTTCGGATCGGGCCAGGACCCGGCCGGCAAGGAGGGGCTGGTCCACGTGGCCGCCCATCTCCTGCCGATGGCTCCTCCTTCGCCGCGGCGCGGAGAGAGCCCCGCTGCGCCGGAGCGTTCCATACCGCTGCCGGACGTCGCCGTGTCTCGCGACCTGACCGAGATCCGGTTCCGCCTCGACCCCGCCGACCTGAAGGCCGGCCTGCAGAGCCTCGCGGGGTGGCTCCGGCAGGCGGCGCCCACCGAGGCCTCGTTCGCGACCGTGCGCAAGGCCAGCCGCGCGTCCCTGGAGCGGGCCGAGAGCGACCCTTCCTTCCTGACCCTGGAGCTGTTCCGCGAGAAGGTGTACACGGGACACCCTTACGCGCACCCGGCGCCGGGCAGGACCACCGGCCTCGACGCGCTGTCCCTGGCGGACGTGGAGGGTTTCCTGAAGCACCGCCTCGGGCCGCGCGGCGCCGTGCTGGCGATCGCGGGAGACGTGACGGCGGCCGATGCCCGGAAGATCGTCGAGGACCTGTTCGGCGACTGGAAGAGCCCGAAGGGCGGCGACGCGGCGCCGGTCCGGGGACAGGCGGCCGAGCACGCGCAAACGGGCGAGTTCACCCGCCTTGTGGCTGCGCCCCAGAGCACCGTGCTCGTCGGGGTCCCCGCGACTTCCATCTCCGATCCCGATTTCGACGACGTGCGGCTGGTGGGGGCCGCCCTGACGGTCCTGTCGTTCGAGGACATGGTGTTCGGACGGCGCGCGGCCTTCTCGGCGAGCGCGGTCCCCGAGGCGTTGCGCGACGGAGGGGCGCTGGCGATCCTGGTCGTCACCCAGCACGGGCGGCGCGACGAGGCGGTGTTCGACGTGCAGCGGCTGATGCGCCGGCTGGCGCTCGAGGGGGTCGCTCAGAAGGACGTGGACGATTTCGCGCGGGTCGAGGCAGGACGCGAGACCGCGGACCTGCAGGGGGTCGCGGCGCTCGCCAGCAACCTCGCCTATCGCGAGGTGACCGGACTCGCGGCCCGGGCCCGGGAGGCCACCTCGTCCCCGCCGCCCGCTCCCACCCCCGCCCGGCTGAAGGAGGCGGCCGCCCGGCTCCTGCGGCCCGGAGCCTGGATCACCATCAAGGTCGGGCCGACCTCGAATTAGAAATGTGTGCGGGTATCCGGACCGGCTAGGAGCGGCCGGCCCGGACGTACGTGCCGCTGCGGCCGCCGCTCTTCTCCAGGAGACGGACCCGCCCGATGGTCATGCCGCGATCGATCGCCTTCGCCATGTCGTAGAGCGTGAGCAGGGCGGTCGCCGCCGCGACCAGGGCCTCCATCTCGACGCCGGTGCTCCACCGGGCGCGCGCGGTCGCCTCCACGTCGATCGTCCTCCCCTCGCTTCCGAAACGGACGTCGACGCCGACGTGCTCCAGCGGGATGGCGTGGCACAGGGGGATCCACTCGGAGGTCCTCTTGGCCGCCGCGATGCCGGCCACGCGCGCCAGCGCGACGGCGTCTCCCTTGCCGGCCCGTCCCGAGCGGAGCGCCCGCCAGGCTTCGCGGCTCATCCGGATCGATCCCGCGGCCACCGCCTGCCTGAGGGTCGGGGGCTTCGCGCTCACATCGACCATGCGCGCCTGTCCCTTCCGATCAAGGTGGGTCAGGCGCGCGCGTTCCGGGGTCGGTCCTTTACGGGATCGCGTCATGAGGTCTCCGGGGCGTTCACCATATCACGTCGCCCCGCCCCGGGCCGATTCTCACGGCTCCGCGGCCGGATCGATGAGAGTAGAATACGCCCCGACCGGCACCGTTCCCCGTTCCGTCCGGAGATCACCCCGTGACTTCAACCCAGACGCAGGTCCAGGCGCCCAAGCCGCCGCGCGGCGGGCGCGCCTACACGCGCGTCATCCGCCGCTTCGTGCGGCTCGGCGCGCTGGAAGAGGTGGCGCGGCTGCTCGATCGCATGCGCGCGCCGGACGTGGCGCAGATCCTGAGGTCCCTGGCGCCCGCGGAGCGCAAGTCGTTCCTGGAGGTCCTCCTGGCCCACGAGCGGGCCGGCGAAGTCCTGGCCAGCCTGCCGCAGGGGCAGGTCTCGGAGATCCTGGCGCACGCCTCGGACGAGCGGATTGCGGCGCTGGTCTCGCGCCTGGCCCCCGACGAGGCGACCGAGAGCCTCCGCCTCCTTCCCGAGGAGCGGGCCGACACAGTCCTGAAGCTCCTGGACGAGAAGACCGCCGCCACCCTGTACCGCCTGATGACGTACGGGCCGGCGACCGCCGGCGGCATGATGACCACGCGCTTCGTCGCCCTCGACCGCCACACGCGCGTCGGCGAGGCAATCGCCCGCATCCGCAGCGAGCCGGAGGCGGAGATGGTCTTCTACCTGTACGTCGTGGACGAGAACATGCGCCTGGAGGGCGTGGTCTCGCTGCGGCAGCTCGTCCTGGCGCGGCACGACCAGGAGCTGCGGGAGATCATGAACGCGAAGGTGATCCAGGTCCGGATCGACACGCCGCGCGCCGAGGTGGCGGACATCATCGCCCGCTTCAACCTGCTGGCCATTCCGGTGGTCGATTCCGGCAGCGTGCTCGCCGGCATCATCACCGTCGACGACGTCATCGACGCCATCACCGACGAGACGACGCGCGAGATGTACCGCATGGC
>Ga0070694_100002170_pt1 | contig 11636 bp, 8 predicted proteins | sample KBSK1251metaG_FD_65470 | JGI IMG/M metagenome (GOLD analysis project Ga0070694, IMG submission 65470) | Corn, switchgrass and miscanthus rhizosphere microbial communities from Kellogg Biological Station, Michigan, USA - KBS K1-25-1 metaG | ecosystem: Host-associated > Plants > Roots >... | reverse complement strand
CCCTCGAGCCGGAGCGCCTCGTTGAGCTCGATCTCCTGGGTCGCCATCGACTTGACCTTGACCACCTCGCGAGCGCCGGCGGCACGGGTGATGTCGGCGACGATGGCGTTGGCTTCGGCGGCGTCGCGGGCCCAGTGGACGATCCCGCCCGCCGCCGTCACCGCGCGCTCGAGCTGCGCGAGGAGCGCGGGCAGGTCGTGGAGGACGGCGTCCTTGATCGCCGCGCCGGCGAGACGGAGCTCCTCCCAGTCGTTGCGCTCGGCGACGGCAGCCGCCCGCTTCGTGCGGATCGTCGCCGTCGCCCGTCCGAGGTTCGCACGGAGCTGCCCATCGGCCAGGGCGGTCCGGGCCGCCTCGGGGAACGGCGGCGTGCCCCGGTACGACGGCTCCGGTCCGCGGGTTCGCGGGTCGGGCCGGTCGGCGGGTTCGAAGGGACCGGTCATGGGACGGAGCAGGTCATTCGGCGCCCGCCGTCGCGGCGAGGATCTCGGCGAGATGCATCACCCGGACCGGGGATCGCCGTCTCGAGAGAAGCCCGCCGATGTGCATCAGGCACGAGGTGTCGCCGGCCGTGAGGACGTCCGCGCCCGAGGCGAGCACGTCGTCGACCTTGTCGAGGCCCATCGCCACGGACGTGTCGGCGTTCTTGACCGCGAACGTCCCGCCAAACCCGCAGCACGAGGCGGACCGCGGCAGGTCGACGACGGTCACACCGTCCACGGCGGCCAGGAGCCGCGTCGGACGGTCCCCCACGCCGAGCAGACGGGTCGAGTGGCAGGTCGGGTGAAACGCGACTGTGTGCGGGAAGCTGGCCCCCACGTCGACCACGCCGAGGACATCGACGAGGAACTCGCTCAGCTCGTAGACGTGCGGGCCGACCGCCGCGACCCGGGCCGGCAGGCTCGGATCCCGCCCCTGCTCGGCGGCGAGGTCGGCCACGAGCGGGTGGTAGCGGCGGACCATCGACGCACACGAGCCCGACGGGGTCACGACCGCGTCGTAGCCAGCGAACGCGTCGGCGAACCGCCCGACGAGCGGGATGCACGCATCCTGGTAGCCGGAGTTGAAGTGCATCTGGCCGCAGCACGTCTGCTCGGCCGGGAACTCGACCTGGTGGCCGAGGCGCCGGAGCAGCCGGACGACCGCCTGTCCGACCTCCGGGAACAGCGCGTCGTTGTAGCAGGCGATGAAGAGGGCGACCCGCATCGATCAGCCGCCGCTGTGCGCGGTGGTTCGGCCGGGCTCGAAGCGGCGGATCTCCTGCGTGGCCCGGATCAGCCCGCGCAGGCTCTCGAGGTCGCCGGCCAGCAGCCCGCGGGCCCGGGCCTGGACGAGGACGTTGCCGATTGCGGTCGCCTCGACGGGGCCGGCGAGAACGGGCAGCTCGCAGGCCTCCGCCGTCAACTGGCAGAGCAGCGCGTTGCGCGCTCCGCCGCCGACGAGGTGGACCACCTCGGCCGGCCGGCCGGAGAGCCGCCCCGCCTCCCGCACGGCGGTGGCGAACGCCGCGGCGAGGCTGTCGAGGATGCACCGGACGAGCGCCGGCCGGCTCGGCGGAACCGGCTGGTCGGTCCGCCGGCAGGCGTCGGCGATCCGGGCGGGCATGTCGCCCGGCGGCAGGAAGACCGGATCGTCGGGATCGATTCGGGGGCCGCCCTCCGGCAGCTCGGCCGCGGCGATCAGGAGCCCGGCGAGGGGCTCCGGGCTGCCGGCCAGCTCCCACGTCCGCAGCGTCTCCTGGAGCAACCACAGGCCCATGACGTTGCGAAGATAGCGGATTCGATCGTCGACGCCGCCCTCGTTCGTGAAGTTGGCCGCCCGGCTCGCCTCGCCGAGGACGGGCTGCTCCAGCTCGACGCCGACCAGCGCCCAGGTGCCGCAGGCGATGTACGCGAACGGCCGGTCTCCCGTCGCCGGAACGCCGACGACCGCGGAGGCCGTGTCGTGCGACCCGACGAGGGTCAGGAGCGTCTCGGGCGACCCTCCGAGCTCGCGACGGACGTCGTCGCGCAGCGGACCGACCACGTCGCCCGGCGCCGCGAGCGGCGGGAGGATCGCGGACGGGATCCCGACCGCGTCCGCGAGACCGGTGTCCCAGGTTCGGCGATGGACGTCGAGGAGGCCCGTCGTCGACGCGTTCGTCGCCTCGCCCAGGCGCTCCCCGGCCAGCCAGAACCCGAACAGGTCCGGGATCATCAGCATCGTTCTGGCGGCCACGAGCGCCGGCGTGCCGCGGGCGGCCGCGAGCTGGTAGATCGTGTTGAAGGGCAGGAACTGGAGACCGGTCCGCGCGTACAGCTCGGCGGGCGGCACGGCCACGTGGACCGCGTCGACGACGGCCGCCGACCGGCCATCGCGATAGTGGATCGGGTTGGCGAGGAGGGCGCCCGCCTCGTCGACCAGGCCGTGATCGACCCCCCACGAGTCCACGCCGACGCTCATGAGGCCGTCCGCCGCGGCCGCCGCCCGGGCCGCCTCGCGCAGCCCGGCGATCACCTCCCGGTACAGCCGCAGGATGTCCCAGTGAAGACCTGTCGGGAGCTGGACCGGCTCGTTCGGGAATCGGTGGATCTCGGTCAGCTCCAGCTCGTTCGGGGCGACCCTACCGACCATCACCCGGCCGCTCGAGGCGCCGAGATCGACCGCCGCGACGAGCCGGCCGGTCACGCGGCCGCCCGAGCCGTCACCGTCTGCTCCCCCACGCTCACCGCAGGAACGCCGCCGCCACGCCCGCGTCGACCGGGATGTGCAGGCCGGTCGTCTGGCTGAGATCGCCGCCGGTCAGCGCGAAGACGGCGGCCGCGACGTGCTCCGGCAGGACCTCGCGCTTGAGAAGCGTCCGCTGGGCATAGAACTCGCCGAGCTTGTCCTCCGCGATCCCGTAGGTCCGTGCCCGATCGGCGCCCCAGCCCTTGGCGAAGATCCCGGAGCCGCGGACCACGCCGTCGGGGTTCACGCCGTTGACCCGGATCCCGTACTGCCCGAGCTCCGCGGCGAGGAGCCGGACCTGGTGGGCCTGATCGGCCTTGGACGCGCCGTAGGCGACGTTGTTGGGTCCAGCGAAGAACGCGTTCTTGCTGACGATGTAGATGAGGTCGCCGCCCATCGCCTGGTCGATCAGGATCCGCGCCGCCTCCCGCGACACGAGGAACGAGCCGCGGGCCATGACGTCGTGCTGGAGGTCCCAGTCGCGGACGGTCGTCTCGAGGAGCGGCTTCGAGATCGACAGGCCGGCGTTATTGACCACGAGATCGACCCCGCCGAAGGCGAGGACGGCCGACCGGAGGGCCGCGCCGACCTGGGCTTCGTCGGTGACGTCGGCGGTGACGCCGATCGCGATGTCGGTGCCGCCCAGCTCGCGAGCGACCGCCTCGGCGCTCGTCGGGTCGATGTCGGCGACCACGACGCAGGCGCCCTCGGCGGCGAGGCGGTGGGCGATCGCCCGGCCGATGCCGGACCCGCCGCCGGTCACGAAGGCGATGCGCGAGGCGAGCGGCTTCGGTGCCGGCAGCCGCCGGAGCTTGGCTTCCTCGAGCGACCAGTATTCGATCCGGAACTTCTCTGATTCGGGGATCGGCGCGTACGTCGAGAGAGCCTCCGCGCCGCGCATCACGTTGATCGCGTTCACGTAGAACTCGCCGGCGACGCGGGCGGTCTGCTTGGTGGCCCCGAACGAGAACATCCCGACGCCCGGGACGAGGACGATCGCCGGGTCCGCCCCGCGCATCGGCGGGCTGTCGGCGGTGGCATGGCGCTCGTAGTAGGCGGCGTACGCCGTCCGGTAGGCGTCGTGCAGCTCGTGCAGCCGGGCCACCGTTTCGTCCAGTCCTGCCGTCGGCGCCAGGTCGAGGACGAGCGGGGCAACCTTCGTCCGCAGGAAGTGATCCGGGCACGAGGTCCCGAGCGCGGCCAGGCGGGGGTGCTCGGATCGCCCGAGGAAATCGAGGACGGCGTCGCTGTCGGTGTAGTGGCCGACCATCGGCCGATCGGTCGACGCCAGCCCGCGGAGGACCGGCAGGAGCGCCGCCGCCCGGGCGTGGCGCTCGGTCTCGGGCAGCGCCGCGTAGCCGGGGATCACCGCCCCGAACGGGTCCGCCCGGCCGTGCTCGACGATGTACGCGGCGGCCGTCTCGATGATCTCGCGGGAATTCGCCTCGCAGGCGTCCGAGCTGTCCGCCCAGGCCGTGATTCCGTGCCCGCCGAGGATGGCGCCGATCGCCTCCGGGTGGTCGCGCCGCACGGCGGCCATGTCCAGCCCGAGCTGGAACCCGGGCCTTCGCCACGGAACCCAGGCGACGCGATCGCCGAAACAGCGCCGGGTCAGCTCCTCGCCGTCCGCGGCCGTCGCGAAGGCGATGCCCGAGTCCGGATGAAGATGATCGACGTGGGCGGCGTCGACGAGACCGTGCATCGCCGTGTCGATGGACGGCGCGGCCCCGCCCCGGCCGTGCAGGCAGTAGTCGAAGGCGCCGACCATCTCGTCCTCGCGCTCGACGCCGGGATAGACGTCGACGAGGGCTCGCAGCCGATCGAGGCGGAGGACGGCGAGCCCGCTCTCGCGCAGCGTGCCGAGGTCGCCGCCCGAGCCCTTGACCCAGAGCAGCTCGACCGGCTCACCGGTCGCGGGATCGCGTTCGGTGCCCTTGGCCGAGGTGTTGCCGCCCGCGTAGTTCGTGTTCCGGGGATCGGCACCGAGGCGGTTCGATCGCGCGAGCAGATCGGCGACGGTCGTGGTGAGCTCGGTCGTCATCGCCGGGCCACGCAGCTCACGCGCCCCACCCTGCGGCCTGCCCGCCGACGCGCTCCCCGACGATTCGCTCGAAATACCCGGATCGGGCGTACGCGGCCAGCGGATCCGGATCGAGCCCGAGCTCCGTCCGGACCTCGGCGAGGAGCGGACGGACATCCGTGTTGTAGGCATCCATCAGGACGGCGTTCGCACCCAGCACGTCGCCTGCCCGCTGGGCCGCCGCCAGCGCCGCCGCGTCGACGAGCAGCGCCTTGGCCGTCGCCTCCTGGACGTTCATGACCGAGCGGATCTGGCCGGGGATCTTCGGCTCGATGTTGTGGCACTGGTCCAGCATGAACGCGACGCCTGCATCCGCGCTCAGCCCGCCCGCTGCGACCACCTCGAACATGATCCGGAAGAGCTGGAACGGGTCGGCCGAGCCGACCATCAGGTCGTCGTCGGCGTAGAACCGCGAGTTGAAGTCGAACCCGCCCAGCCGGCCGGCCCGGAGGAGCGACGCGACGATGAACTCGATGTTCGTGCCCGGGGCGTGATGCCCGGTGTCGACCACGACCGCGGCCCGCGGCCCCGCGGCGACGCAGTGGAGATACGCCGTCCCCCAGTCGGGGACATCCATCGTGTAGAACGCCGGCTCGAACAGCTTGTACTCGAGGAGCATCCGCTGCTCGCCGGCGAGCCGCCGGTGGACGGCGGCGAGCGCCTCGGCCAGCCGATCCTGGCGATCGCGGATGTCGTCCTGGCCCGGGTAGTTCGTCCCGTCGCTGAACCACAGCTTGAGATCGCGTGACCCCGTCGCGTCCATGATGTCGATGCAGGCCAGGAGGTGGTCGAGCGCCTTGCGCCGGATCCGCGGATCCGGGTTGCAGACGCTCCCGAGCATGTAGTCGTCGTCCTGGAACACGTTCGAGTTGATCGCGCCGAGCCCGACGCCCAGGTCGGCCGCGTGGCGGGCGAGATCCGCGTAGTCGTCGACCCGGTCCCACGGGATGTGGAGCGCGACCGTCGGGGCGACCCCGGTGTAGCGCTGGACCTCGGCCGCGTCCGCGATCTTCTCGTACGGCGTCCGCGGCACGCCCGCCTGGGCGAACACCTTGAACCGTGTCCCCGAGTTGCCGAACGCCCAGGACGGAAGCTCGATCCGCTGCGCCTTGAGGGCCGCGATGACGGTCGGGTCGTAGGTCACGTCTGCCTCCATCGCCGGGTCCGGCCGGAGGTCGCGCTCCGGGTGGGCCGTCGGGTGTGTCATTCGCTCGAGCGCATCGATTGTGAGGGCGATCGGGCTCGACCGGCGGTCCCCGCGGCGGACGCCGGAGGAGATGGCGAGACGGCGCGGTCGCCGCCGGTCGAGAGCGATCCGCACGGCCCCGGCTCGAGTCGCCCGAATGGGCGGCGCGGCGTCGGTCCGTGCCTTGCGACGTAGGCTGCCACAAGTTGCGAATGATTTCAATTCCTTTCTTGACATTGCATAAGCGATGCGTCTACTGTGCGGCGGCAACCAAGTGAAACCCCATCCGACGTCCGCCGGCGAGGCTCGCCCGGTCGTCGCCTCCGGTCGGAAGGAGCCTCTGTGAGCGATCCCGCGAATGGCTCCTCGCGCGACGTCTTCGCTCGCGAACGCCAGGAGCACATCGCCCGGATCGTCGAGGAGCATGGCCGGGCTCGGGTCGCCGACCTCGCGACCCGGTTCGACGTCTCCGGGGTCACGATCCGCAAGGACCTCCTCGTGCTCGAGAGCGAGCAGCGCCTCGTCCGGACCCACGGCGGCGCGATCGCCCGCGACCGGAGCCGGCCGGAGCTGTCGTTCGACATCCGGGAGCGACTCCAGGCGGACGAGAAGCTCCGGATCGGCGCGGCGGCCGCGGCGCTCGTCCACGACGGCGAGAGCATCGTCATGGACGCGAGCACGACGGCCCTGTCGGTCGCACGGCAGATCAAGGCGCGCGGCGCCTGGAGCCAGCTGACGATCATCACGAACGGCCTGCGGACCGCCTCCGAGCTCGCCGGTCATCCCGGCCTGACCGTCCTCATGCTCGGCGGCCGTGTCCGCTGGGAGGCCCTCTCGGTCGTCGGCCAGCTCGGCGACGGCCTGTTCAGCCGGATCAATGTCCAGAAGGCGTTCCTGGGCGCGGCGGGCTTCACGCTCGACTCGGGACTGTCGGACGCGACCGACGAGGAAGCCCAGATCAAGCGGGCGATGGTTGCGGCTGCCCGCGAGGTCATCGCGATCGTCGACCACACGAAGTGGGAACGCGCCGCGTTCGCCACGTTCTGCCCGATCGACCAGGTCAGCGTCGTCCTCACCGACCCAAAGGCGCCGGCGGCGATGGTCGACGCGCTGCGGACGCGGGGCGTCGAGATCCGGATCGTCCCGGGCGAGGGCCGGCCGGCCGGCGACCCCGCGCGGCCCGATCCCACCAGGTCGGGCTCATGACCGGGGCATCGCCAGGTCCGGTCGGGGCGGCCCCGTTGCGCGCCGAGCTGCGCGGCATCTCGAAGCGATTCGGCGCGACCCAGGCCCTGTCCGACGTCTCCCTCGACCTCGTGGCGGGTGAGATCCACGCCCTCGTCGGCGAGAACGGCGCCGGCAAGAGCACCCTCGTCAAGATCCTCGCCGGGGTCCACCAGCCCGACAGCGGGACGATCCTCCTCGACGGCACGCCGGTCCAGATCGGCGGACCGGCCGAGGCCCGGGCACTCGGCATCGCCGTGGTCCACCAGGAGCCGCGCCTCTTCCCCGACCTGACCGTCGCCGAGAACGTGTTCATCGGCCACGCACCGGCCGGGCGGCTCGGCTCCATCGACTGGGGGGCGACGCGCCGGGCCGCCGAGGCGCTGTTCGCCGAGCTCGACGTCCAGTTCGACGTCAACGCTCCGGTCCGCGGCCTGTCGATGGCCGACCAGCAGCTGATCGAGATCGCCAAGTCGCTGTCGGTCGAGGCCCGCGTCCTGATCCTCGACGAACCCACGGCCTCCCTGTCGGCCCACGAAGTGGAGCGCCTCTTCGCGATCGTCCGCCGGCTCCGCCAGCGCGGGGCATCGATCCTGTTCGTCAGCCACCGGCTCGATGAGGTCTTCGCCCTGTGCGATCGGGCGACCGTCTTCCGCGACGGCCGCCACGTCGTGACGTTGCCGACGAGCCAGCTCACGACCGCCGACCTCGTCCGGCACATGGTCGGGCGGGCCGTCTCGCTGTTCCCCAAGGTCGAGACCCCGATCGGCGACGTCCTGCTCGAGGTCGACGGGCTCAGCCGCGTCGGCGCGTTCCGCGACGTGTCGTTCACGGTCCGGTCCGGCGAGATCGTGGGGTTCGCCGGGCTCGTGGGCGCCGGGCGGACCGAGGTCGCCCGGGTCCTGTTCGGGATCGACCGGCGCGACGCCGGCGAGATCCGCCTGGGCGGCGCACCCGTCGCGTTCACCAGCCCCTCGGCGGCGCTGACCGCCGGGGTCGCCTATGTCCCCGAGGATCGCCACCAGGATGGCCTGGTCCTCGATTTCACGATCGCCCAGAACGTGACGCTGCCGATCCTTCCCCGCCTCTTTCCGCGGCTCCTCGTCCGGGCCGCCACGGAGCGGGCCGTCGCGATCGACGAGACCCGCGCCTTCCAGGTCCGGATGACCGGGGTCGGGCAGCTCGTCGGCGCCCTGTCCGGCGGGAATCAGCAGAAGGTCGTCCTTGCCAAGTGGCTGGCGTCGAGGCCGCGCGTCCTCATCCTCGACGAGCCCACCCGGGGCATCGACATCGGCGCCAAGGTCGAGGTACACCGGATCGTCTCCGAGCTGGCGGCGTCCGGTCTGGGGATCGTCCTGATCTCGAGCGACCTGCCGGAGGTCCTCGCGATGTCCGACCGGATCGTCGTCATGCACGAGGGCCGGATCACCGCCGAGATTCCCCGCGCGCGGGCCACCGAGGAGCGGGTGATGTACGCCGCGACGGGCAGCGCCGACGGCGGCGACGGGACGATGGCGGCGGAACGATGACCGCGGCCACGCGCTCCGGCCAGCGTCTCGGCGCGATCGCCCGCCAGCGCGAGCTCGGTCTCCTCGTGATCCTGGTCGTCCTGGGTGCGGCGGTGACCCTTCGCGCGCCCCAGTTCCTGACGATCGCGAACCTCAGCCAGGTCTCGGTCCTGGCGTCCGTGACGGCCGTCGCCGCGCTCGGCGAAGCGCTCGTCATCCTGACCCGCAACGTCGACCTGTCGGTCGAGGCGACGATCGGGATCGTCGCGTACGTCGTGGCGGTGTCCCTCGAATCGCACACCTTCAGCGCCCCGGTCGCGATCCTGTTCGGCATCGGGCTCGGACTGCTCCTCGGCATCGTCAACGGCGTCCTCGTCGCGTTCCTGCGGGTGCCGTCGATCGTCGCCACGCTCGGGACGCTGAGCGTCTTCCGCGGGATCGACTACTTCATCGCGGGCAGCCACCAGGTCCCGCTGGCCGGCCTGCCCGAGGGGTTCACCGATCCGGCCCGCTCCGACGTCTTCGGCGTCCCGGTCTTCGTCCTCGTGACGGTCATCCTCGTCGCGATCGGGACCGTGATCCTGCGCTCGACCCGGTTCGGCCGGCAGGTCTACGCGGTCGGCAGCAACCCGGAGGCCGCGGCGATCCTCGGGATCCCGTCGCGACGGGTCGTGTTCACCGCCTTCGCGGCGTGCGGCGCGCTCGCCGGGTTGGCCGGCGTGATGTGGGTCATGGAGTTCGGGACGATCAACGGCACCGCCGCCACGGGCGCCGTCCTGGCGATCGTCGCCGCGGCCGTCGTCGGCGGGGTGAACATCTTCGGCGGCTCGGGGACCCTCGCCGGGGCGGCCCTCGGCGCGCTGTTCCTCGGCTTCGTCGCGAACGCCCTGCCGTTGATCGGGCTGAGCCAGTTCTACCTCCAGGCGATCTACGGTGCGGTCATCCTCGCCGCCGTCGCCGCGGACGCCCTGATCCTTCGCCGCCTGCAGCGCAGCCGGACGCGGCGGTCGGGCCGATGACGGCCGTGACGACGAGCGCGACGCCGCGCTTCGGCTGGACCCGTTCGCTCGCGCGCTGGGAGACGCTCCTGGTCGTCGCGCTGCTCGGGCTGATCGTCCTCGGCAACGCCCTGTCGCCGTTCTTCCTGACCGCCGGCAACTTCGCGAACCTGATCGCCGCCCTGATGGAGGTCGCGATCATGGCCCTGCCGATGACCCTGATCGTCATCGCCGGCGAGATCGACCTGTCCGTCGAGTCCGCGGCCGGACTGGCCAGTGCCCTCCTCGGCTTCCTCTGGATGTCCCATGTCCCGCTGCCCATCGCGATCCTGATCGTTCTCGCGGTGGGCGCCCTCGGCGGGCTCCTCAACGGGCTGCTGATCGCCCGGGGCGGCCTGCCGTCGCTCGTCGTGACGCTCGGGACGCTGGCCCTCTTTCGCGGCCTCGCGCTGATCGTCCTCGGCCCGATCGGCGTCAGCGACTTCCCGGAGGCGTTCACCGCGGTCGGCTTCGGACACGTGCCCGGGACCGTGATCCCGTGGCCATTCGTGATCTTCCTCGTCCTCGCCGTCGTCCTGGCCGTGGTCCTCCATCGGACATGGATCGGGCGGCACATCTACGCGATCGGCAAGAACAGCGGCGCCGCCCGCTACTCCGGCGTCCGGGTCGCGCGGGTCAAGGTCGGCCTGTTCATGCTCTCCGGCCTGATCGCCGCGCTGGCCGGGATCATCCTGACGTCCCGCCTGTCGAGCGCGCGCGCCGACGCGGCGCAGGGCATGACCCTGACCGTCGTCACGGTCGTGCTCCTCGGCGGGGTCAATATCTTCGGAGGCTCGGGGTCCATCCCCGGCGTCGTCCTGGCCGTGATCGCCGTGGCGGTCATGCAGAACGCGCTTCGCCTGGCCAGCGTGACCGTCGAGGTCCAGAGCATCGCCCTCGGGCTGCTCTTGATCCTGTCGGTCGTCATCCCCACCTCTGCTCACCGGGCCAAGTCGGCCATCGAACGAGTCCGTGGAGGACGGCCTCCGCCGCCCGACTCGGTCCCACGTGGTGAGCAGCGGATCCCGTCAGTCGAGGAGGAACCATCTTGAAGATCCGATCAGCAGGGCGACCGATCGCCCTGGCCAGCATCGCGGTGCTGATGTTCGCGGCCTGCAGCGGAGGCGGCGCAACGACGGCCCCGGGCGGCTCGGGGGCCGCCCCATCGACCGCAGGCGGCTCTGCGGCCGCCGCCAAGATCACCGTCGGCTACCTGCCGAAGGACATCGTCAACCAGTACTTCGCCGCGGCCAAGACCGGCGTCGACAAGGCGGCCGCGGAGACGGGCGGAACGGTCAAGCAGGTCGGCCCGAACGAGGCCAAGGCCGACCTCCAGATCCCGTTCATCAACGACCTGACGACCCAGAAGGTCAGCGCGATCATCATCTCGGCCGACGGCAAGGATGAGGTCGCCCCCGCGCTCAAGGCCGCGATGGCGGCCGGGATCAAGGTCGTGGGCTTCGACTCGAGCCCCGCGGTCGGCGCGTACAACGTCTTCGTCAACCAGGTCGACTTCAGCGGCGTCGGCGTCAACCTCGCCGACTGGGCCTGCGAGCTCGCGCCGAGCTGCACCGGCGACATCGCGATCCTGTCGGCCGCGGCGACCGCGACCAACCAGAACGCCTGGATCGACCTGATGAAGACGACCCTGGCGACCGACAAGTACAAGGGCCTCAAGCTCGTCGACACCGTCTACGGCGATGACGACGCCACGAAGAGCACCCAGCAGGCGCAGACCCTCCTGACCAAGTACCCGAATCTCAAGGTGATCGTCGCACCGACCACCGTCGGCATTCTCGCGGCCGCCCAGGTCGTCAAGCAGGCCGGCAAGTCGGACTCGATCAAGGTCACCGGGCTCGGGTTCCCGAATGACATGAAGCCGTTCGTCAAGG
>Ga0070694_100002169_pt1 | contig 11637 bp, 10 predicted proteins | sample KBSK1251metaG_FD_65470 | JGI IMG/M metagenome (GOLD analysis project Ga0070694, IMG submission 65470) | Corn, switchgrass and miscanthus rhizosphere microbial communities from Kellogg Biological Station, Michigan, USA - KBS K1-25-1 metaG | ecosystem: Host-associated > Plants > Roots >... | reverse complement strand
CAGCTCGGCCTCTACGATTGGGTCATCGCGTGGGACCATGTGACCGGCCGCGCGTGGGTGATCTCGACGGGAATCCCCGAGCGCGGTCCCGTGCAGGCCCAGCGCGCCGCTCGTCGACTGGCGTTCGTGACAGAGACGCTGGACGGGACGGGGGAAACGGGAAGCGGGAAACGCGACGCGGCGCGGTCGCATGGGCCACGTTTCACGTTTCCCGATTCCCGTGTCCCGTCAGCCCCCTCCTACCCAGTTCCTGACCTTCCCGGCGTGCGGTCGAATTTCACGCGCGCCGGCTACCTCGACGCCGTGGCCCGCGTGATCGAGTACGTCTTCGCGGGCGACATCTTCCAGGCGAACCTGTCCCAGCGGCTCGAGGCCCCGCTCGTCGGGACGCCGCTCGAGTTATACGACCGGTTGCGCCGCCGTAACCCGGCCCCGTTCTCCGCCTACCTCGAGTGCGGTGACCTGGTCGTCGCCAGTTCCTCCCCCGAGCGCTTCCTCAGGGTGGAGCCCGGCGGCGCCGTCGAGACGCGTCCCATCAAGGGCACCCGGCCACGCGGCGTCGGTCCGGAGCACGACGCGGCGCTCGCGCGCGCCCTCGTCGAGAGTGACAAGGACCGGGCCGAGAACGTGATGATCGTGGATCTGCTGCGGAACGACCTGTCGCGCGTGTGCCGCCCGGGCAGCGTGCGGGTGCCCGAGCTGTTCACGATCGAGCACTACGCAACCGTTCATCACCTCGTCTCGACCGTCGTCGGCGAGTTGGCACCGGAGCAGGGTCCGCTGGACCTCGTTCGCGCGGCGTTCCCGGGTGGCTCGATCACCGGCGCTCCGAAGGTCCGCGCGATGCAGATCATCGCCGAGCTCGAGCCGACGCAGCGGGCGGTCTACTGTGGCTCGATCGGCTATCTGTCCGTCACCGGCGCCCTGGATACGAGCATCGTGATCCGCACCTGCCTCGTGCGGGGGGGGCGGGGGGAGCGGGGGGGCAATGTGTACGCGCAGGTGGGAGGCGGGATCGTCGCCGATTCGGACCCCGAGCAGGAATACCGCGAGACGCTCGACAAGGCGCGCGGCCTCGTCGCCGCGTTGGTCCCTTCCCCATGATCTTGCTGATCGACAACTACGACTCTTTCGTTTACAACCTTGCGCGGTATGTGCGGGAGTTGGGGGACGAAGCCGAAGTGCGACGCCATGACGCCATAACCTTCGACGACATCGACGCACTCCGGCCGTCGCGCATCATCATTTCCCCCGGGCCGTGCACGCCGGGGGAGGCAGGCATCTCCACCGACGTGGTGCGACGGTTCGGGCCCACGATCCCCATCCTCGGCGTCTGCCTCGGCCACCAGTGCATCGGGGCGGCCTACGGCGCCGGGATCGTGCGCGCGACGCGCCCGATGCACGGCAAGGCCTCACATATCCACCATGACGGGCGCGGTGTCTTCGCCGGCCTGCCGAATCCGTTTCTGGCGGGGCGGTATCACTCCCTGGTCGTCGCGCGGGCCGGGTTGCCCGCCGATTTACGCGTCACCGCCACGGCGCCGGACGGCGAGATCATGGCGATCGAGCACGTCCATCATCCGGTGCTGGGACTGCAATTTCATCCTGAATCCGTGCTCACCGAATACGGCTACGTGCTCCTCGATCGCTTCCTGCACGGCGGCGCTTCCCCCCGCGCGACGCTCCCGGAGCGGGCCGACGGCGTGCAAGCGCCGCCGGGCGCCGAGCCCGCGCGGTCCCAAGCGCGGGCCCAGCCGGTCCGATGATCATCGAGTCGATTCTCACCACCATCGACTCTGGCGGCCAGGTGAACTTCGCGCCGATGGGTGTGGAATGGGGCGAAGAAGAGATCGTGATCAAGCCGTTTCTCGAGACCACGACGTTTCAAAACCTCCAGGCCACCCGCGCGGCGGTCGTGAACCTGACGGACGACGTGATGCTCTTCGCTCAGGGGGCCACCGCGACCGTGCAGTTTCCCGCGGCGCCCGCGCAGGTGGTTCGGGGGGTCGTGATCGACGCGGCGTGCTCCTGGCGCGAGGTTCAGGTCCAATCGCTCGACGCCACGCCCCCGCGGGCCCGCGTCGTGACGCGTGTGGTCCATCGCGGCGTGCGCCGCGAATTCCTCGGCTTCAATCGGGCCCGGCACGCGGTCCTCGAGGCGGCGATCCTTGCCACGCGCACGCACCTCCTGCCGGCGGAGCAGATCCGGGAGGAATTCGCTCGGCTCCAGGTGATCGTGGATAAGACCGCGGGCCCACGCGAGCGCGAAGCCATGGCGCTGCTCACGGACTACGTCCGCCGCGCGCCTCGTGCGCGGGCCGTGAGCGGATGAGCGACGCCTTGCGGGTGTTCGTCGAGGCGCCGGCGCGTCTGCACTTCGGCGTCCTCGATCTCCGCGGCGACCTGGGGCGCCGGTTCGGCGGGATCGGCGCCGCGGTGCCGGCGCCGTCCCTGCTGCTCGAAGCACGGCCCGCACGCCAGCTCGAGGCCGAAGGCCCCGACGCGCCCCGCGCGCTCGCGTTCGCGCGCCGCTTCGCGGCGCACCACGGCCTCGATCTACGGGTGCACTTCCACGTGCACCGAGCGATCCCCGCCCACGCGGGGCTCGGGTCGGGCACCCAGCTGGCGCTCGCCGTCGCGCGGGCCAGCGCAGAGTTGTCGGGTCTCCCGACCGGCGTGCCCGCGCTGGCGCGGGCGGTAGAGCGCGGCCGTCGCTCCGGCGTGGGAACGTGGACGTTCGCGTACGGCGGGTTCGTGCTCGAAGGAGGGCGCCGCGACCGCACGGACGACGTCGCGCCCCTGCTGGCGCATCTTCGGGTCCCCGAATCGTGGCGGTGCGTCGTGGCCGTGCCTCAGGGAAACCCTGGCCTCGCGGGCGAGGAGGAAGCGGCCGCGTTTGCCAGGTTGCCGCCGCCCAGCGCACGGGACGTGGAGCGGGTCGCGCATCTCGTGCTCATGCAGCTCCTGCCCGCGCTCGCCGAAGCAGACCTCGCGGGGTTCGGGACCGCCCTGGGGGAGGTACAGCGTATCACGGGGGGCTGGTTCGCACCGGCGCAGGGTGGCGTGTTCGCGCCAGGGGAGACCGTCGAGCTCATCGACCGGCTGCGCGACTCGGGTGCCGTGGGCGTGGGTCAAAGCTCCTGGGGGCCGGCGGCATACGGCATCGTGGGGGACGCAGGTGTCGCGCGCCGCCTGGCGGAGCGTCTGCGTGCGGCGATCCTGCCAGGCGGGCAGGTTTATGAAAGCGGTTTCAGCGGCACTGGCGCCCGCGTCTGGCGCGAGGCCGAACTCACGCTGCCACACGCGCAAGCGGAGTCTTCCCGGCCGCATTGACAGTGGCGGTAAGCGGGGATATAACCCCTATCCCAAGCAACCGTCTCGGATGGAGGTCGCTGGACAATGGCAGTGGCCTGCTGGGAGCGCGGGCCCCCCGACGTGCACGGGATCCCGGGATTCTGACAGGCACCGATTTGCGTAGGCCGTTTTGTCACCCCTCATCCTCAACATGAGGTCAGCTATGAACCGATTCACGCTGTGGTCCGGTGGACTCGCGACGAGTCTTATGGTGCTCGTCACCGCGTCCGCCGTCGCACAGGGCGCAGGGGAATGGACGATGACAGGTCGGACGCCCGACCTGCAGCGTTACAGTCCGCTGGCCCAGATTAACAAGGCGAATGTGAAGAACCTCAAGGCCGCCTGGACGTTCTCGACGGGTGTATTGAGCGGCCACGAGGGCAACCCGCTCGTCATCGGCAACGTGATGTACGTACACGGCGCGTTCCCAAACCCCGTCTACGCGCTTGATCTCAGCAAGCCCGGCGCGCCGATGATCTGGAGGTACATCCCGGCGCAGCCCGCCGAGGCGAAGGCGATCGCGTGCTGCGATCTGGTCAACCGTGGCCTTGCCTACCATCCGAGCGGGAAGCTGTTCATCGAGCTGCTGCAGGGTGACCTGTTGGCGCTCGATGCGAAGACGGGAAAGCAGATCTGGCGCGTGCCGAACGCGGATTACAAGACGGGGTCGACGATGACCAACGCCCCCATCGTGATCAAGGATCTCGTGATCGCGGGTATTTCGGGTGGTGAGTTCGGCGTTCGCGGCCGGGTGACGGCGTACGACGTCAACACCGGCAAGGAAGTGTGGCGCGCCTATTCGACAGGGCCCGACGCAGACGTGAAGATCGTCGGCGATGCCAACCCCAACTATCCGTCGATGCGTGGTAAGGACCTCGGCGTCAGCACCTGGCAGGGCGACGAGTGGATGCGCGGCGGCGGCACGACCTGGGGCTGGTACTCGTATGATCCGCAGCTCAATCTGCTCTACTACAGCACGGGCAACCCGGGGACGTGGAACCCCGATCAGCGGCCCGGCGACAACAAGTGGTCGATGACCATCTTCGCCCGTAATCCGGATAACGGCGAGGCGAAGTGGGCGTATCAGATGACGCCGCACGATGAGTGGGACTATGACGGCGTCAATGAGAACGTCCTGGTCGACCTGACGATCGGTGGGAAGCCGGTGAAGGCGCTGGTGCACTTCGACCGCAACGGCTTCGGCTACACGCTCGATCGGACGAACGGCAAGGTTCTCGTGGCGGAGCCGTTCGGCCAGGTCAACTGGGCTTCCAAGATCGATCTGACGACGGGCGTCCCGGTTCGCAATCCGCAGTTCGGGACCACCTCGAAGAAGAACACCGAGGGTATCTGCCCCGCCGCCATCGGATTCAAGGATCAGCAGCCCTCCGCGTACTCTCCACAGACCAAGCTCTTCTACGTCCCCGCGAACAACATCTGCATGGACTACGAGGGCGTGGATGTGAAGTACTCCGCCGGTCAGTGGTACGTGGGCGCGATCGTGCGCATGTTCCCGGGCCCCGGTGGTAACCGCGGCCGGTTCATCGCGTGGGATCCAACCGTCGGCAAGGTCAAGTGGGAGATCAAGGAGAACCTGGCGGCGTATGGTGGCGCGCTGGCGACGGCTTCGGGCATCGTGTTCTATGGCACGATGGAAGGCTGGCTCAAGGCGGTCGACGCCGCGACCGGCACCGAGCTATGGCGCTTCAAGACTCCGTCGGGGATCATCGGCAACCCGATGACCTACCTGGGACCGGACGGCAAGCAGTACGTCGCCGTGCTCTCGGGCATCGGTGGCTGGGCGGGCGCTGGCGTGGCGCTCGGCATCGGGACGGAAGACCCGACGGCCGCGTTAGGTGCCATCGGGGCGTTCAACGATTACACCGCTATGTCGAACGCAGGCGGGTCACTGACGGTGTTCACGCTGCCCTAAGCAGCACGCCGTAAGTCCGTCACGAAGTAGCTCGAGTAGAGTCACCCGGCGTCGAAGCGAACGCGCTTCGGCGCCGGGTGTAGTATTCGGCACTGGAGAACGCGTTCGTCACGACTTTTCCGGGGGTATCATGCGTTTCGCTCGGTTCACCTTCATTGCGCTGCCACTCGCCGCCGGTGCCGTCTTCGTGCTCGCTGCCGGCGCCCCCCGGCGTCAGAGTGAAGAGTTGCGGGTCTGCGTCGATCCCTACGACATGCCGCTGTCCAACGACCGCGAGGAGGGGTTCGAAAACAAGATCGCCCACGTGGTCGCGAGCGACCTGAACGCCCGAGTCGTGAACTTCTGGTGGCCTCAGCGCCGCGGTTTCCTGCGCAGCTCGATTCTCGCCGGATTGTGCGACGTCATGATTCAGGCCCCCGTGGGTCTCGACCCCGTCGCGACCACGAAGCCCTATTTCCGATCCACGTATTATTTCGTCTACCGATCCGATCGTGGACTCGCGATCCGGTCGCTCGACGACACGCTGCTCAAGCACCTGAGGATCGGCGTCAACCTCATCGGTTACGACTACACCAATACCCCGCCGGCGCACGCCCTCGGCCCGCGCGGCATCATTGGGCTCGTCGGCTTCGGGAGCTTCTTCAACCCCGACCCCAAAGCCGATCACCCCGAGGACATTATCCTGGCCGTCGCGAAGGACTCGATCGACGTGGCCATCGTGTGGGGCCCGAAGGCCGGATACTGGGCCAAACGCGCGGCCGTGCCACTCACCCTCGTGGCGCTCCCGGACTCCGATCCCGTGTCGGGCATGCCGTTCGCGCGCGACATGGCGATGGCCGTGCGCCATCGCGACAAGGAGCTGAAGGCTCGGCTCGATTCGGTGATCGACCGCCGGCACAGCGAGATCGTCAAGATCCTGCAGGACTACAACGTCCCCATGATCGAGATGCACCCCTAACAGCGACGCGCCGGCCAAAGCCCGGCGGCCGTATGGAGAGAGCCGACGTGACGACCAAGCATTTCGTACGGGGATGGCTGGTGGGGACCTGGATCGTCGCCGCGGCGGTCGTGGCGTGGCGGCCGGGCACTGCCGGCCCGACCGCTCTGGCCGCTCCGCCAGACACGCTGCGAGACAGCTTGTTGGTCTCTGAGTCGATTTATCAGGGATGGAAGTGGTGGCACGTGTACTGCTACCGCTGCCACGGCGAGGATGCGATCGGCGGCGTGAACCCCAACGCGCCGGATCTGCGCTGGGCGCTGAGCGCCACGGGCGCGAACTTCCCGCGCGACAGCTTTGTCAACACGGCGTGGAACGGCCGGCTCGCGAAGGGGATGCCGGCGTGGAACGTGCTGCTCGACTCTTCGGCGATCCAGGAGCTGTATCAGTACGTGAAGGCACGGAGCGACGGCTGGCTCAAACCGGGACGCCCGCATCGGCTCTCCGACCTGCAAACGAAAGGTACCCGCACGCCGTGACCGCGGGCGCGCGACGGATCCGCTGGGCCGCGCTTACGGCGGCAGCTATGAGCGCATCCCCGTGGCCCGCCGCGTCGCAGGACCGACTCGATCGCGATCAGGTGCTCGCGATCCTCGCCCGCGCAAGCGCACAACACCCCGCGGACTTCTCCGGCAAGGATCTCTCGGGTCTTGACCTGTCGGGAGTTGATTTCAAGCGCGCCAATCTCGCGAAATGCCGGCTGGTGCGAACGAACTTTCGCAATGCGCAGCTCTTTTCGGTCACCCTCACCGACGCCGACGCGTCGGAAGCGGATTTCACCGCCGCGAACCTGGACGTCGCCGTCGCGTACCGCATCGGCCTGCGCGGAGCCGTCCTCCGGGATGCGAGCGCCTTTGCGACGATTCTGGAGGGCGCGGATCTGTCCGACGCCGACCTCTCGGGGTTCCGGTTTCTCGGACCGATGGCCAACATCAAGGCGCCGCGCGCGAAATTCGTGAAGGCCAACCTGGGCGTCGACCCCGGGAATCAGTCGATGGGTCTCATGCGCGTCGACGCCACGGGGGCGGACTTCAGCGGGGCGGACTTTACAGGCGCAAGCCTCCGGAAGGCACTCCTCGTCCGGGCCACCTTCACCGGCGCCACGCTGACGGACGCGGATGTGACCTATGCCGACCTGGCCGGAGCACTCTTGAAGGACATCCGCGGGCGCGATCGCATTCGCGGGCTCGACCAGGCGCTCCACGTCGATCAAGCGCTGTTTCACGACTGACCCGGACGTTCACATGACGCGTATCCCACGGCGCTCCACCGCCGCCCTCGCCGTCCCCCTAGTTCTCGGGACCGTGCTCGCAACACCCGGTCCCAAAGACCCGCTGCTCTACGTGAGCAACGAGATCTCCAACACCATCTCCGTCGTTTCCCCGCAGACGAACAGTGTGGTCGCCACCATCCCGGTCGGGAAGCGGCCGCGAGGCATGGCGTTGAGTCCGGATGAGCGCACGGTGTACGTGGCGCTCGGGCAGGACGACGCCATTGGCGTGGTGGACGTCGCGTCGGCGAAGATGACCAAGAAGATTCCCGCCGGCCGGGATCCGGAGCTCGTGGTGCTCAGTCCCGACGGCAGGGTGGCGTACGTGTCGAACGAAGAGATCGCGCACGCGTCGGCGATCGACCTCGCGAGCGGCAAGACTCTCTTCTCGACGGCTGTCGGCGTGGAGCCCGAGGGCGTCGGGTTGAGCCGGGACGGGGGGAAACTCTACATCTCGGCCGAGACGAACAACACGGTATCGGTGATCGACACGAAGACCGGGCAACTGCTGCACACGCTGCATGTCGGTGAGAATCCGCGCACCGTGGCATTCACGCCGGACGGAAGCCGCGCCTGGGTCTCGGCCGAAGCGGGCGGGAACGTCACGATCATCGACGTGGCCACGGACAGCGTGCTCAGCCAGTTCACGATCCGGGACGGCAAGACCAAACCGGTGCGGATCGTCTTTGCACCGGACGGACGGCTCGCTTACATCACGGAGGGCGCGGCGGCGACCGTGAGCGTCGTGGACGTCGCGCGGCAAGCGGTAATCGATTCGATTCGGGTGGGGCGACGGCCTTGGGGGCTCGCGATCTCGCCCGACGGGAAACTGCTCTACACGGCGGACGGACGGTCGAACACCGTGTCGGTGATCGACACGGAGGTACGCCGGGTGATCATGGCGGTGACCGTCGGCGAGCGGCCGAACGACTTGCTGTATATCCCCTAGCCGAGGGGCAGCCTCGCGAGCCACGACCCCGGCCGGTGGACGCGCACCCAGCCGTCCACGCCCCACATCCGCCCGGCGCGGGCACCGATGATCACCACCAGGGCGGTGATCAGCATGTAGTGGAACCCCTGCTGCGACGAACCCTGCCACTGCACGGCGAGGCCGTAGTTCACCACGAGCACCAATCCGATCGCGGACGCGAGCGTCGTCAGACAGCCGAAGACCAGTCCCAGTCCCACGGCCGCTTCACCGAACGCGGTGAGCTGCGCGAACAGGTGCGCGTGCGTCACGACCGTGTTCTGGAGGAACTCCCGGAAGAACCCGACCGGGTTCCCCTCGGCGTACTTGCCCACGAGCGTGGGCATCACGTGGATCCAGCGGTCAGATGCGGTGGGAACAGGTAGAAACCCCCAGGCCAGCGTGATCGTCAGCTTGGTGAAGATCGACTTCGCGAACCACAGGCCGACCGCGATGCGCAGTACCACGAGCCAGCGCTCGGGGAAGCGCATCGGGGGAATCGGTTGGGGCTGTCCGTCCATCTCGGCAGTCTCCTCTTCCTCGTTCTCCAGGCATACGGCCGTGTCCGCAGCGGCGTTGGGAAGTGGCCAGCAAGACGGAGGGCGGCGGCCACGTCGGCCGCCGCCCTTTCATTTAATTCAATTTCGCCTACTTCGTCAGGGGATGGCCCCGACGGCGCGCGCCACATTCAGCCGGCCCTTGCCGTAGAATGGCGTGGTGCCGTTGCCGGCCACGTTATCCGCTGTCTGCTGAATTCGCGCCTTGATCTGGCCCGGGTTGCGCCCGAGGATCGAGACCAGCAGCGCGGCGGTGCCGGTTACGTGCGGTGCCGACATGCTCGTTCCCTGCGCCCCGACGATGAATAACGGTGAGGAGAAGCAGCCGATGAGCAGGCTCGTCTGGCTGCACGCCGCCCACACAAAGACGTCTCGACCGGCGGGCCGGGGAAGCGGGGGACCGAAGGAGCTGTTGCCGCCGGGCGCCCCAACGCTGATTGCCGAACGGCCGAAGTTCGTGAAGTACGCGGGTGCGTCGACGCTCGTGAAGGGACCGGTACGCGCGAGGTTGCCGTTGGGATTGAAGGCGTTCGCATCGGCGAGAGGACCGGTTGCCGCAACGCAGATCACCGACGGGGTGTTGCAGAAGGTCGAGTATGTGTTGCCGTCGTGGTCCAGATCGCTCGCGGCGTTCCCAGCGGATACCACGACCGTGACGCCCCTGCTCCGGGCAAAGTTGAACACCTTGTTGAGCAATCCGACGAAGCGCCCGTTACCCGCCTTCGGAAAGGCCCCACCGAGACTCATGTTGACCACGTCGGCCCCATTGAGGGCGGCGTAGATAATGCCGTTGAGAATGGAGCTGAACGGGCACTCGTCGATGTAGCCGCACACCTTCACGGCCACGAGCGTCGTTCCCGACGTGATGCCAGCCGCCCGAACGGCGTTGCTGCTGACGGTCGCGGCCGTGTGTGTGCCGTGGAAGAACAGATCCGTGAATGCGAACCGCCCCGGGAAGTACTTCGCCACCGTGTCGGCCTCCGTGAACGACACGATGCTGCCGTCCTGCAGCTGGGTATCGAAGGTCCCCGTGAGGTCGATCGAGCGATTGAGATCCACCCGGCCGACCAAGTCGGCGTGGAGATAGTCGATTCCCGAATCCAGCATGAAGATCGAAACGTTCGAGGAGCCGAGGAACCCGTGCGCCCAGGCCGCGTCGGCCTGTACCGCCAGCATGTTCCATTGGCGAGCGAAGCGAACCGCTCCGGCGGGATTGGCATTACTCGCCACGCCGCCGCCATCCGCCGCGCTCTCGGTTGCGATCAGCGGAATGTCGAGGGGAATCGCAGCGTCGGCGTCCACTTCCTGAATGCCCTTCATCCCAGCGAGCTTCGTGGGCGCGGCGCCGACGAGACCGCTGACCGCCGCGAGGCCGGCGTCCGGCGAGACCCAGACCACCTTGCCGCCGAGCGCCGCTACTTGGGCGGCAAAGTTTGCCGGCGCTGCGCCAGTGAACGAGACGATATGCCGACCGGTCGCGACCACGCCGGCGCTCGACGCGACGCTGATCGCCATCGCCGAGAGTTGCGGAGCCCGAGCGATCGCCGGTTCGGATGGAACGCGCGCGTCGTACACACACGCGGCTGTCGCCACCACGGCCAGGGTGGCGAGTCCGGGAACGGACCTGACAAGTGACACGGGGCGCCTCACGGAGGAAGGGGACGGAAAACATGGCGCCGATTGTGAAGGTCGGCAACTCGAAGGGTCAACACTTCGTCAAGCGTTCCCGGCCTATTTCCCGATACAGAAACTCGCGAACACGCGGTCGAGCACGTCGTCCGGCGTGACGACGCCGATCAGATCGTCGAGCGCGCCCATGGCGGCCCGCAGGTGCGTGGCGGTGGCCACCGCCTCCACGCCCTCCGCCCTCGCGTTGCGAAATGCATTAACCTCTGCGAGGGCGCGCTCGAGCGCCGTCCTGTGGCGGGCACGAGTCACCACAGGCTCGACGTCCCCCAGGGCGAGGAGCCGCCCGAACGCCGTCTCCGCCAGGCGGCGCCGCAGGTTGGCGAGCCCGGCTCCCGTGACCACGGAAACCCCAAGCCGGTTAGCCAGATCGGCGGGTGGGCGGTTAGCAAGATCAATCTTCGTCTGAACCAGCACGACGGGAGCGGCCACGTTAGCTAGGAACTCGTCGCGCTCCCGATGGCCCCGCTCCCCGCTCCCCGCTCCCTCGTCTTCGCAAAAGAGCACCAAGTCCGCCGCCGCCAAGTACTTTCGTGATACTTCGATGCCGATCCTCTCGACCCGGTCCTGACTCGCCCGGAGCCCCGCCGTGTCCACGAGCCGAAAGGGAAAGCCTTCGAGCACAGCGTGAGCCTCGATCGCGTCCCGTGTGGTACCTGGCACCTCGGTCACGATCGCGCGCTCCGTACCGAGTAACGCGTTGAAGAGTGACGACTTGCCCGCGTTAGGCCGGCCGGCGATCACCAGGAGCGCGCCCTCACGCAGGCGCTCTCCCTCCGGTGCCGTGGCGAGGAGCTGCCCGAGCCGATCGCGCACCGCCGTCCACGCGGCCTCCACCCGCTCGGGGGCGACGGGCCCCTCGTCTTCATCCGG
>Ga0070694_100002167_pt1 | contig 11641 bp, 9 predicted proteins | sample KBSK1251metaG_FD_65470 | JGI IMG/M metagenome (GOLD analysis project Ga0070694, IMG submission 65470) | Corn, switchgrass and miscanthus rhizosphere microbial communities from Kellogg Biological Station, Michigan, USA - KBS K1-25-1 metaG | ecosystem: Host-associated > Plants > Roots >... | reverse complement strand
CTGGCAGAGCTGCGCGAGCATCGCGGCCGAGATCAGGAACCCGGCGCGCAACCTCGCCCGGGCCAACGTCCTCGGCGTCATCGTCGTCGTCATGCTGTATCTGTCGTTGAACCTCGCGTATCTCTGGGTGATGACGCCGGCCGAGATCGCGGCGTCGCCGGCGCTGGCCGCCGACATGGCGCGCACCGCCGCCGGCGAGGCGGGCGCGCGATTCGTCGCGCTGCTGATCGTCGTCTCGAGCCTCGGATTCCTCGCGGTGGTGATCTTGACGGGCGCTCGTCTGATTTACGCCATGGCATCCGACGGCCTGTTCTTCGCGCCGGCGGCGCGGCTGCACCCGCGCTATCACACGCCGGTGTTCGCGCTGTGGTTCCAGGCCGCCGTGTCGCTCGCGCTGCTGACGACCAACACGTACGATCAATTGCTGTCGTACGTCGTGTTCGCGGACTGGCTGTTCTTCGGACTGACGGCAGGCGCGCTCGCGATCGTCCGGCGCCACGCGCCGGCGCCTGACGGTGAAGTCGCCAGCATGCCCGGACATCCGGTCACCACGTTCCTCTTCATCGCCGTCGCGGCCGGCATCGTCGCGAACAGCTTCATCGCATATCCGACGCAGTCGCTCATCGGCTCGGGCATTCTCGTGGCCGCCGCGATAGCGTTTTTTACAACGGGCAGGCCTAAAGGCCTGCGCGACGAGCGTGGCCGCGTGTAGCGCAGCCCTTCAGGGCTGCCAGAGGCTCTGTGAAATTTCCTGACCTCGCATACATCGCATGGGCGAAGTCGCTGCCGACGGTCGAGATCAACCTCGCGCGCAGCGGGATCGATCACTGTCCGGTGTCGCTGCTCGGTTTGAAGGCGTCCGATCTCGTCGCGACGCTGCCGGTGAAGTACGGGTACGAACCGCTGCGCGAGGCGATTGCCGCGCGCTACGGCGTGCGAGGCGCACAGGTCTTCCCGCTCTCCGGCGGCACGAGCTACGCCAACTGGATCGCCTGCGCCGCCATCCTCGACCGGTGCACGCGCGGCGACGAAGTGCTCGTCGAGCGGCCGACCTACGAGCCGCTCCTCCGCATTCCGCAGGCGCTCGGTCATCGCGTGCGGCGGTTCGACCGGCGCATCGAGAATGGCTACGCCATCGATCTCGACGAGTTCGAATCGCACGTCTCGTCGAAGACCCGGCTCGCCATCGTCACCAACCTGCACAACCCGTCGGGGGCGCGAATCCCCATGAAGACGCTGCGCGCGATGGCCGACGTGCTCGATCGCGTGCACGCGTATCTGCTCGTCGACGAGGTGTATCTCGAATGCCTGTTCCGCGATCAGGCTCGATCGTGCGTCCACGCAGGCCTGAACGTCGTGACGACCAACAGCCTCACGAAGGCGTACGGTCTCGACGGCCTGCGGGCGGGATGGATCCTCGGTCCGGTGGCGCTCGTCGAGCGGGCGGGACGCATCAACGACCTCATGACCAACAACAGCGTGGCGCCGGGCGAGCAGATGGCGCTGGCGGCATTCCGCCATCTCCGCGCGATCGATCGACGCGCGCACGACATCCTCGATCCAAATCTCGCGCGCGTTCGCGAGTGGTTCGAGCGTGAATCGCGGCTGCACGCGGCCATGCCCGAGGGCGGCAACGTCGTGTTTCCGCGGCTGCCGGCGCGCGTCGACAGCGATCGGTTGACAGCGCGGCTCATGGAGCGCTATTCAACGCTCGTCGTTCCCGGACGCTTCTTCGAGCTGCCGCGGCATATTCGTATCAGCTTCGGGTGCGGGGCGAACCGGCTCGCCCGCGGCCTCGAGAACATCTCGCGCGCGCTGGACGACCTCGCCCGCGGGTAGCGCCGGGCTCGGGATGCGTGTGAAGGGATCACGGAGAACGCAAAGGCCGCTGAGACCGCAAAGTGAGGAAAACGTGATTCGACGTGCTTGCGCGCTTGCGACGGTGCTGGTGATCGCATTCGCGGCGGCGCCGCGGGGACAGACGCGCGGTGTCAAGGCGCTCGTCGGCGGAACGCTCGTCGATGGCAACGGCGGCAAGCCGATTCAGAATAGCGTCGTCATCGTCGAGGGCGAACGCATTCGCGCCGTGGGTCAGGTGGGCTCGCTCGCGGTTCCCGCCGGCGCGGAGGTGATTTCCACCGAAGGGATGACGGTGCTGCCCGGTCTGTGGGACATGCACGTGCACCTGCAGATCGTCGGTCACGCCGACTACGACCACTGGGACAAAACCTATCCGCCCGCGTTCGAGTCGATCATCTTTCCCGCGTCGGCGAAACAACTGCTGCTCGCCGGCGTCACGAGCGCCCGCGACCTCGGCGGTCCGCTCGCCGTGAGCGTCTCGACGCGGGATCGCATCAACGCCGGCAGGATTCCGGGTCCGACGATGTACGTGTCCGGACCGTTCATCCAGCACGAACCGTATCCCGGGACCGAATCGTATCGGTGGGGCGTCACCGGACCGGACGACGCGCGCGCGAAAGTCCGAAAGCTCGTCGAGGGCAGAGTCGACGTGATCAAGCTGATCGATCAGGATCAGATGACGATGCCCGAGGTGATGGCGGTCGTCGACGAAGCGCACAAGGCCGGAAAGCCCGTCGTGGCCCACGCGCACCGGCCGGAAGAGATCCGACGCGCGCTCGCCGCCGGCGTCGATTGTCTCGAGCACACCGGTCTGGCGACCGCGCCCGAATACCCGCCCGACATCATCGCGCTGATTCGTGAGCGCACCGCGAAGATGGCACTCGGTCCGCTCTGGTGGACGCCGACCGCCGAAGGATTGCTCAACTACGAGTACTTCCGCGACAATCCTGAAGCGCTCGACGATCCCGCGTGGCAGGAGGGACTCTCGAAGGACATCGTGGACGACGTGCGAAAGTCGCTCGCGCATCCCGACCGGCTGCCCTACTACCAGCTCACGCCGGCGCGGCGGCCGACGCTCGCGCACAAATTCAATCAGCTTCGCGAGGCCGGCGTGACGCTGCTCATCGGGACCGACAGCGGCATCCCGATGAACTTCCACAGCCACTCGACCTGGCGCGAGCTCGACGCGTGGGTGAACGAGTTCCAGGTCGATCCGATGACCGCCATTCGCGCGGCGACCTACTGGCCGGCGGTCGCGATGAAAGTGGAGTCGCAGGTCGGCACCGTGGTGCCGGGAAAATTCGCCGACATCATCGCCGTCCGCGGCGACGTGCTGCGCTACATTTCACTGCTGCAGCGCGTCGACGTGGTGATCAAGCACGGTGTCCGGTATCGCTAAACTTTCGCGTGCGCCGTTTCGTCTACTGTCTTTACGGAGGAATCGAATGACGGATCGAACTTGCAGGGAGTCGTTCAAGATCGCCGCTGATCAGCTCGTGGACACGTTCAAGAAGCTGGTGCACGAAGGCAACGTCCGCCGCGTCATCATCAAACAGGAAGGCCGCACCATCGTCGAATTCCCGCTCACCGTGGGCGTCATCGGCACCGTCTTCGCGCCGATGCTCGCCGCCGCCGGCGCCCTCGCCGCCGTCATCACCGAGTGCACCATCGAAGTCGAACGCACGGTCGCCGACGACAAACGCGACGTGGCGTAGAAGAACGCAAAGGCCGCTGCAACCGCAAAGGGAATTTACCAAAACATTCTTTTTGCGCGCGTTGCGGTCTTGGCGTTCTATCTCAGCCGGCCGAACGCGAACAGATCGTGATCGGCCGTCTGCTTTCCGAGATACCAGTCGAGCAGCAGCCGCGACGCGAGAAAGCCGAACGTCATGCCGTTGCCGCCGTACCCGAGCGCAAACAGATGGCGCGGGTATCGGCGGTGCGGGCCGATGCAGGGCAGGCCGTCCGGCGTTTGCGCGAAGAGTCCCTCCCACGCGTACTCGTCTTTGATATCCGCGAGCATCGGGTAGAGCGACGTGAAGTGGTCGCGAACCCTCTTCGCGCCCTCGCGCAGCGCGCGATCCCGGCGCGATCCCTTCACCTGCGGACGGTCGGCGCCGCCGAGCATCAACCGATGATCGCTCGTCCACCGCGCGTAGTAGTACGGCCGGTCTGTGTCCCAGAGCATCACCGCGCCGAGTCCGAGCCGCCGCCGCTCCGATGCCGTCAAAGGCCGCGTGACGACGACGTAGGTGTTCCTCATCGTGAAGCGTCCCAGCAGCGGCTTGAAGTACGGCGTCGCGTAGCCCGTCGCGACGATGACGCGATCGGCGCGCACCGAACCGCGGCCCGTGATGGCGGTCACGTGATCGCGTGAGACGGCGATCCGATGGACGGCGGAGCGCTCGAAGATCAGCGCGCCCCGTCCGGCGGCGGCGTGCATGAAGCCGGCGCACGCCGCGTACGGATCGACCTGCGCGTTGCCGCGCGTTCGAATCGCGGCCGCGGCGTCAATTCCGGTTTCCTTCTCCAGCTGCAGGCCATCGAGCCAACGTCCACCGAAGCCGGCGGCGCGCCGGCGGCGATGCTCGCGTTCGAGCCGCGCGGCGCCGTCGGCGTCCGGCGCGTAGTAGACGGAATCGCGCCGCGCGAGATCACACCTGATGTCGAGCTGCCCGATCGTGCGGACCATCTCGCGCGTGGCGATCCGGCTGAGTTGCCAGATGCGACGCGTGCGCGTTTCGCCGTAACGGTCGGTGAGCTCGGCATAATCCGTATCCGGCTCCTGCATCAGAAGCGCGGTGCTGGCGGCGGTACTGCCGCGGCCGGCGCGCGCGCCGTCCAGGAGCGCGACGCGCACACCCGCGCGGGCGAAGCGCCAGGCGATGGCCGCGCCCGTGATTCCACCCCCGACGACCGCCAGGTCCGCGGAAATCTGCCGCCGCAGCGCGGGGAAACGTGCAGCAGGGACTTCGGATTTGTCGACCCAGAAAGGCGTACCGAGACGCAGCCGCGGCATGGGATGCGAACAACCGCAGAGCTCGTGCAGACGGCGGAGCACGTGTGTGTCTTGATGCTCACGTCCTGCGCGGTTGGCGTTACATGATGGCGACGCGCTTGCTACGGGTCAAGGCATGGTCAATGCCGCTCGCATCGACACTCTGCCGTACTGGGCCGATAGCGCCGCCATGCCCAGGTTCCCGAAGCTCGATCGCGACGAGGAGGTCGACGTCGTCATCGTCGGCGGCGGCATCAGTGGTCTGACGGCCGCCTATCTGCTGACGGCCGCCGGCAAAAGCGTCGCTGTCGTGGAGCGCGAGCGATGCGCGGCCGTCGATACCGGCCACACGAGCGCGCACCTGACGATGGTCACCGATCGGCGGCTGACCGATCTCGTCACGACGTTCGGGCGCGATCACGCGCAGGCGGTGTGGGACGCGGGGCTCGCGGCGATGGGGCAGATCGACACGATCGTTCGCGACGAGCGCATCGCGTGCGACTACGCCTGGGTCCGCAGCTACCTCCACGCGCCGATTGGCGCGAAGCCGGGCGACCATCGCAAGGCCTTCGAGGACGAAGCGGCGCTCGCCTCCGAGCTCGGGTTCGACGCCGAGTTGGTCGACAACGTGCCGTTCGTCGGTGGACCCGGCGTCATGTTTCCGGATCAGGCACGCTTCCATCCGCGCAAGTACCTCGCGGGGATCGCGCGCGCCATCGCCGATCGCGGCGGCATGATCTTCGAGCACACGGCGGCCGATGAGTTCAGCGACGAACCGCTGTCGATCACAGCGAACGGCCACACGATCACCTGCCGGTACATCGTGCTCGGCACGCACACCCCGCTCATGGGGAACACCGGTCTCGTGCGCGCGACCCTCTTTCAGACCAAGCTCGCGCTCTACACGAGCTACGTTCTCGCGGGGCGCGTCGCGAAGAACGACCTGCCCGACGCGCTCTTCTGGGACACCGCCGACCCGTATCACTACCTGCGTCTCGAGCGGCATCGCGACTACGACGTGGTGATCTTCGGCGGCGAGGATCACAAGACCGGCCAGGCGAGCGACACGAACGCGTGCTTCGATCGGCTCGAGCGGACGCTGCGATCGATGAACGGCCGCATCGACGTCACGCATCGCTGGTCGGGACAAGTGATCGAGACGCCCGACGGCCTGCCGTACATCGGCGAGATGACGGCGCGGCAATTCGTCGGGACGGGCTACGCGGGCAACGGCATGACGTTCGGCACGCTCGCCGGGATGATGGCGGCGGACCGTGTCCTCGGACGGAAGAATCCGTGGGCCGATCTCTTCGATCCGGGCCGCACGAAGCTCTCCGCCGCGTGGGATTACATCCGCGAGAACAAGGATTATCCGTACTACATGATCCGCGACCGCTTCGCGGGCAGCGAAGGACGGTCGGTGCGCGCCGTGCCGCGCGGAGCCGGCCGCGTGTTGACGATCGACGGCAAGCAGGCCGCCGTCTATCGCGACGAGACCGGCGCGACGATCGCGCGATCCGCGATCTGCACGCACCTGGCGTGCACCGTCGACTGGAACGAAGCGGAGCGCACGTGGGATTGCCCGTGCCACGGGTCGCGCTTCAAGCCGGACGGATCGGTCATCGCCGGTCCAGCTGAATCGCCGCTCGCGCCAATCGAGTGAGATCTGGCAGGGATTCTGCTCTCTTAGGTCACGCCCCCCCAAAAGCGTCCTGGTTCGCGACGCCCGCTGCACAGTTGTGCACGCGGCTGTCGTGATTGTGTACGACGAGTACGGTCCAGGTTGCTTCAAGGAGGGACTGATTAATGGCGACGCAGCCGCGAAGCATGTTCGACACGCTCCGAGCGTATACGGCTCGGGTGAAATCCACACCTGATCCAGTTCGCGTGCTCGTGGTGGACGACGACGCGAACATTCGTGCTTTCGTCGAGCGGGCGCTGTGCATCGGCGGCATGACACCCGTGACGGCGGCCGGCGGCCACGAAGCGTTGATCGCCGCGCAAACGACGCCGGGCGGATTCGACCTCGTCGTGACGGACGTCCGCATGCCGCACATGAGCGGCCCGCAGTTCATCGACAAGCTGCGTCGCACCGAGCCGTACGTGAAAGTCCTCTATCTCACCGGTTTCAACGATCAACTGTTCAAGGAAAAAGGCGCGCTCTGGGAGGACGAAGCGTTCCTCGACAAGCCGTGCACGATCCGAGGCCTGCTCGAAGCCATTTCGCTGCTGCTCCACGGTCAACTTCCGCCGGAGGTTCAGAGCGCATGAGCGGACCACACAACGGCGTCGTCCTGAACGTCGACGACAGCGACGAGCGTCTGCGCTTCCGGACGATGGTCCTCGAGGATGCGGGCTTCGACGTGCTCGAAGCGCGCACCGGCACGCAGGCGCTGACGATGGCGTCCGACGCGCAGCCGTCGCTGGTCCTGCTCGACGTGCTGCTGCCCGACGTCGACGGTCTCGAAGTGTGCCGCCGGTTGAAGGCCGACCCCGCGACCCGGCGAATTCCCGTGCTCCACGTGTCGGCGGCGTTCCGCGACGAAGAGCATTGGGTGCAGGGCCTGCGTGTCGGATCGGATGGGTATCTGCGCGAACCGGTCGGCCCCGACGTGCTGCGTGAGGTCATTCACACGCTGCTGCGGCGGGTCGAGGCGGAAGCGCTTGCCCGCGAGGCGCGTGAAACGGCGGAGATGGCGCTGCGCGCGTCGGAGCGGCGGTATCGCGGCGTGGTCGAGAACGCGCCCTACGGCATCTGCCATACGACCGTCGACGGCCGGTTCCTCGCAGCCAACGATGCGCTGGCGAGGATGTTGGGCTATCACTCCGCCCCCGAGCTCGTCGAGTCGGAAAGCATCGTGCCGTTCTACGTCGATCCGGCCGAGCGATCGATGATCACGGCGAAACTACAGGGCGAGCGAGTGGTCGGCCCGATCGAATTGAACTGGAAGCGGCGCGACGATCGGCCTTTGCGCGTGCGCGTCTCGGGGCGGCGAATCGAGGAGGGATTCGAAGCGTTCATCGAGGACGTGACCGAACGGCACCGGCTCGAAGATCAACTGCGGCAGGCGCACAAGCTGGAAGCGATCGGCCGTCTCGCCGGCGGCGTCGCTCACGACTTCAACAACGCGCTGACCGTCATCCTCGGCTTCACCGACGTGCTCGGCCTGCAGATCGGCCCCGACACGCCAATGGGCCAGGACCTCGCCGAGATCCGCCACGCGGCGCAGCACGCGGCGGGTCTCACGCATCAGCTGCTCGCCTTCTCGCGGCAGCAGCCGCTGAATCTCGTGATCGTCGACCTCAACGATCTCGTGCGCGATGCCGGTGGCATGCTGCAGCGGCTGATTGGCGAAACGGTTCGCGTCCAGACCGTGATTGCGTCGGCGATGTGCCCCATCAAAGCGGATCGAGCGCAGCTTCAACAGGTGCTCGTGAACCTCGCGGCAAATGCCCGCGACGCGATGCCCGACGGCGGCAATCTGGGCATCGAGACCGACGTGGTGACCGTGGATGTCGACTCGCCTCCGCCGCACGAACCGCTGGCGCCCGGTCAGTACGTGCGCCTGAGCGTCAGCGACACCGGCGCCGGCATGGACGAGGCGACGAAGCGGCAGATCTTCGAGCCGTTTTTCACGACGAAGGAAGTCGGTCGAGGCACCGGGCTCGGCCTCGCGACGGTGTACGGGATCGTCAAGCAGTTGGGCGGCTCCATCTTCGTCGACAGTACGGTGAACAGCGGCACGCGATTCGATCTCTACTTCCCGAGAGCCGAAGGCGTGCCCGATCTGTCGCTGATGGAAAGCGACGCCGAGAATGCGCCCGGGTCGGCGACCGTCCTGGTCGTGGAAGACGAGCCGCGCGTGCGCGCGCTGACGACCGGGGCGCTCGCGCGCCACGGGTACGAAGTCGTCGAGGTCGCGGGATCGCGCGAAGCGCTCGCGCTGCCCGACGACATCATCAATTCGGTCGACCTCCTGCTGACCGACGTCGTGATGCCGTTCATGTCGGGCCGCGCGCTCGCCAAGCGTCTGCGGCAGCGGCGCCCGGGCATCCGCGTGCTGTACATGTCCGGCTATGCGGGCGAAGGCGCGGTGCGCGACGGATCGATGCTGCGCAAGCCGTTCGCGGCGCCGGCCCTCCTCGCCGCCGTCCGCGCGTCGCTGCGGGAAGATTCTCAAGTCCACTGATTTGACGATATGCTCACGGCATGTGCGACCTGAGCCACTCTCACGATCATCGGCATTTCGGTTTTCTCGTCGACACCCCTGAGATTCGCGCGCTCATCGACGAAACGGCGCGGCTGACCGCGTCGATTCAGGAGGTGGCCGCGCGTGTGGAGGCGCTGCGGCCCGCGTTCGCGCGGCTGCTCGCGTCGGAGCACTGGCTCCCCGAGAATTGCGCGAAGCCGGACGAGACCAGCCGCATGGGCGGCGGCATCGGACAGTACGCGCTCTATCGCGCCGAGGACGGATCGCTGTGTCTCTTCTCGCTCGTGGTGCCGGCGGGCGCGTCGACGCCGGTGCACGATCATCTCGCGTGGGGGCTCGTCGGCATCTATCGCGGGAAGCAGGACGAGACGGTCTATCGGCGTCTCGACGACGGCCGCGACCCGTCGCACGCGGATCTGGAAATCGCGAAGCGCCAGGAACTGGGCCCGGGCGAGTTCTACACGCTCCTTCCGCCGACCGACGACATCCATTACGTGCGCACGATCTCCGACACCCCGTCGATCTCGATCCATCTGCTCGCCAACGACACCGCGTGCATCTGGCGTCACCGGTTCGAGCCGTCGACCGGTGCGGTGACGCCGTTCCGATCGGGCTACGCGAACGCGCCGTGCCCGGATCAGCCCGCGTCCGCGACGTAGTCGCAGACAAACGGAGAACGCAAAGGCCGCCCGTACTCTTTTCACGAAGACACTGCACTAGAATCGTCCTATGACAACGAAGACCAGCACAGGCGTAAGCCTGCAGGACGAGCGGCTGTTCCGCCAGGCCTCGTACATCGACGGCGCGTGGGTCGACGCGAGCGGACACGGCGTGATCGAAGTCGACAATCCCGCGACGGGTGAGACGATCGGGACGGTGCCGCGCCTCGGACGCAACGAAACGCGTCAGGCGATCGACGCGGCCGCGCGCGCGTTTCCCGCGTGGCGGAAGAAAACCGCCAAAGAGCGCGCGTCGGTGATGCGCCGCTGGTTCGATCTGATGATGGCGAACCAGGACGATCTCGCGCGGTTGATGACCACCGAACAGGGCAAACCGCTGACCGAGTCGAAAGGCGAGGTCGCCTATGCCGCGTCGTTCCTCGAGTGGTTCGGCGAGGAAGCCAAGCGCGTGTACGGCGACACGATCCCGCCGCATCAGGCCGACAAGCGCATCGTCGTGACCAAGGAACCCATCGGCGTGGTCGCCTGCATCACGCCGTGGAATTTTCCGCTCGCCATGATCACGCGCAAGGCGGGCCCGGCGATTGCCGCCGGCTGCACCGTCGTGTTGAAGCCGGCGTCGCAGACGCCGTTCTCCGCGCTCGCGCTCGCCGAGCTCGCGGAGCGCGCCGGCATGCCGAAGGGCGTGTTCAACGTCATCACGGGCGCGGCGACCGAAATCGGCGGCGAGCTGACGTCCAATCCGATCGTCCGCAAGCTGTCGTTCACCGGATCGACCGAGACCGGCAAGATCCTGATGGCGCAGTGCGCCGCGACAGTGAAGAAAGTATCGCTCGAGCTGGGCGGCAACGCGCCGTTCATCGTGTTCGACGACGCCGACCTCGATGCGGCGGTCGAAGGCGCGATCCTGTCGAAGTACCGCAACACCGGCCAGACCTGCGTGTGCGCGAACCGCCTGCTGGTGCAGGACGCGGTCTACGACGCGTTCGCCGCCAGGCTCACCGACGCGGTGAAGAAGCTGACCCCGGCGCCGGGGCTCGAGGCCGGCGCGACGCAGGGTCCGCTCATCGACGATCGGGCCGTCGAGAAGGTCGAGAGCCACATCAGCGACGCGACGTCCAAAGGCGCGCGCGTGCTGATTGGCGGGAAGCGCCATGCGCTCGGTGGCCGCTTTTTCGAGCCGACGGTGCTGACCGACGTGACGCCGGCCATGGCCATCGCGCGTGAAGAGACGTTCGGTCCCGTCGCGCCGCTCTTTCACTTCAAGACCGAAGCGGACGCCGTCGCGCTCGCCAACGACACCGAATTCGGCCTGGCGGCGTACTTCTACGGCCGCGACATCGGCCGCATCTGGCGCGTCGCCGACGCGCTCGAGTACGGCATCGTCGGCATCAACACCGGCATCATCTCCACCGAGGTCGCCCCGTTCGGCGGCGTCAAGGAATCGGGCATCGGACGCGAAGGATCGAAGTACGGCATCGAAGAGTTCCTCGAGATCAAATACCTCTGCATGGGTGGGATCTGATGCGCGTGCTCGCCGGTGGTCTGATTGTCTACGCGATCGTCGCCGTCGTGGCGGCGCAGTCGACGGGATTCGCCAAGAAGGGCGGCAACCCGGACGCGGCGAAGATGAAGAATCCGGTCGCCGCCGCGCCGGCCTCGCTCTCCGCCGGCAAACGGTCGTATCAACGGCTCTGCGAGAAGTGTCACGGTCCCGAAGGCAAGGGCGACGGCACCGCGATCACCGAAACCCAACCGCCGGACATCACCGATGACAAATGGGAATTCGGATCGACCGACGGCGAGCTCTTCGCGGCGATCCATGACGGCACGTCCAAGGACATGGAAGGGTACAAGGAGCGGATGACCGACGCGGAGATCTGGAACGTCGT
>Ga0070694_100002165_pt1 | contig 11642 bp, 11 predicted proteins | sample KBSK1251metaG_FD_65470 | JGI IMG/M metagenome (GOLD analysis project Ga0070694, IMG submission 65470) | Corn, switchgrass and miscanthus rhizosphere microbial communities from Kellogg Biological Station, Michigan, USA - KBS K1-25-1 metaG | ecosystem: Host-associated > Plants > Roots >... | reverse complement strand
GGCGAGGCCGTCCTGGTGCAGACCTTCGTGGTCGTCGTGATCGGCGGCGTGGGCTCGTTTCCCGGCGCCGTGCTCGGCGGTCTGGTCGCGGGCGAGATCATCAGCCTGACCTCGATGGTGAATCCCGGCTACGCCTACGTGATGCTCTTCGCCGCCATGACGCTCGTGCTCATGATGCGGCCCCGCGGGCTGTTGGGCGCGCAGGGCCGCGAATGAAAGAGCGTGACGCGGTCCCGAGGCGCGCCGCGACGCTGCCGGGGCGGGTCGGAGCGTTGGAGGGCTGGGGGTTGTGTCGGGACCCCCAAGACGATCAATGAGCTGGGATCGCATCGACAGCCCCCGGCGGCCGCTGCTGGTGGCCGCGCTCACCGCCGCCGCGCTCATCGCCGCGCCGTTCGTGCTGCCCTGGCTCGGCGCGGCTCCGAACACGGTGAACCGCATCCTGGTCTGGGGACTGTTCGGGATCGGCTTCGACATTCTCTTCGGGTACGCCGGCCTCTTGTCGTTCGGCCAGTCGGCGCTGTATGGGACCGGGGGATTCGTCGCCGCGTACCTGCTGACGCGCACCGGGTTTCCGCACGTCGTGACGGCCCTGCTGATCGGCATGTTGGCGGCGGCGGTGATGGGCTATCTCGTCGGCCTGGTGGCGCTGCGCCGGACCGGCATCTACTTCGCGATGATCACGGTCGCGATCGCCGAGATGTTCTATTTCGTGGAGTTCAACCCGCTCGCCGAATGGACCGGCGGGGAGAACGGGCTGCCGGGGGTTCCGACGCCGAGCCTGAGTGTCGGCGTCACGACGCTGCACTTCACGAGTGGCTGGGCGCTCTATCCGTTCCTCGGGTTCTGCTACTTCGTCGGCATCGTGATCGCCCTGCGCATTGTGCGCTCGCCCGTGGGCGTGGTGCTGCGTGGGATTCGCGAGAACCCGCTGCGCACGGCCGCGGTGGGTCACGACATCCACAGCTACAAGCTCGCCGCTTTTGTCATCGCGGCGGCGTACGCCGGGTTCGCCGGCGGCCTGCTCGGCGTGCTCCAGGCATTCATGCCGCCGGAGGCCTTCACGTTCGAGACGTCGGGGCAGCTTGTGATCCAGACCGCCATCGGCGGGCGCGGGATGCTGTTCGGCCCGCTGGCGGGCGCGGCGTTGTGGCTGTTTCTCCAGGACTTCCTTCAGGGCCCGCTGGGGCTCGGCGCGACATGGAAGCTCGTGCTGGGCCTCGTGTTCGTCGCGCTCGTGGCCTTTCTGCGCGACGGGATCATCGGCGGCATTCGGAACGTCTACCGCCTGGTTGTTCGCCGGAAGGGCGAGAAGGCCGCGGCCATCGCGGCGCCGGTGAAGACGCCGCGAGCGGCCGCCCCGGTGTATGTCCGGGCACGCGCGGGCAACGGCGTCAGCGGGCCGATCATGCAAACCATCAGGCTGACGAAGCACTACGGCGGCGTCGCGGCCAATGAAGGCATCGACTTCTCTGTCGAGGCCGGCGAGGTGCGCGGCATCATCGGGCCAAACGGCGCGGGCAAGACGACGTTCTTCAAGATGCTGACCTGCGAGGTGCTGCCCACCGCGGGCACCATCCTCTTCAACGGCTGCGACATCACAGGTATGGGCGTGACCGAGGTGTGCCAGCTCGGGCTCACGAAGAGCTATCAGGTCAACCAGCTCTTCAACCGTCTGACGGTGCGCGAGAACGTGGTGATTGCCGCGCTGGCGGCTCTGCGCGGCAAGTTCCGACTCGACGTGATGCGTCGCCTCGCCAGCATCCCCGGGCTGGACGAGCGGGTCGGGCACACGCTCGAGCTCGTCGGTCTCACCCGCCGTGGCGAAGCGCCGGTGGCGCAGCTGGCCTACGGGGAGAAGCGCCGCCTGGAAATCGGCCTGGCGCTTGCGTCCTCTCCGAGCGTTCTGCTGCTCGACGAGCCGCTGGCCGGCATGAGTCCCAGCGAGCGCGCGGAGACGGTTCGGCTCCTCAAGTCCATCGGCCAGGACCGGACCATGATCGTCATCGACCACGACATGGACTCGCTCTTCGAGCTGGCGGAGCGCATCACGGTTTTGCAAGAAGGCCGCGTGCTCGCCGAGGGCCGGCCGGTGGACATCAAGGCCAACGCGAAGGTGCAGGAAGCCTACCTCGGTGGCCTGAACGGGAACCCCGCGTGAGCCTGCTCGAGGTGAGCGGGCTGCACAGCTACTACGGCGATTCCCACATCCTGTTCGATGTGTCGCTACGCGTCGAGCGCAACGAAGTGGTGGCGCTTCTCGGCCGCAATGGCGCGGGCAAGAGCACGATGCTGAAGAGCCTGATGGGAGTGGTGAAGCCCCGCGCCGGCTCCGTGCGGCTTGACGGCCGCGAGATCGCCGGAATGAAGAGCCATGCGATCGCGCGGGCCGGCGTTCAGCTCGTGCACGAGGAGCGGCGGATTTTCGGCAGTCTCACCGTCGAGGAGAACCTGGTGCTGGCCGGGCTCACCGCGCCGCAGCGCTGGCCGCTCGCACGGATCTACGACATCTTCCCGCGCCTACACCAGCGGCGCTCGAGCCGTGGTACCGATCTCTCGGGCGGGGAACAGCAGATGCTCGCGCTCGGCCGCGCGCTGATCCGCGACCCGAGGATCATCCTGCTGGACGAGCCGTTCGAAGGCCTCGCTCCGCTGATCGTGCGCGAGCTCGTGAACGTGTGCCGCCGCCTCGCTGGAGAGGGGCACACCCTAATCGTCGTCGAGCAGAACCTCGCCGCGACGATGGCGCTTGCCCAACGGGTGTACATCCTCAACAACGGTCACCTCGCCCACGAGGGCCCCGCGGACGACATCCGCGCGAAGCCCGAGATCCTGCACCGTTACCTCGGCGTCTGAACGAGGGCCTCGAGGCCTAATGGCCAAGGAATAAGGTCAATCCAGAAGGTTTGCGCCTGCGTGTGGCATTCCCTCAGGAGGCTGGCGCTTCTTGCGCGGCCGCTGATCGCGGCCCGCCGCTCACGGCTGCTCCTGAGGGGGCCATCCTTCACGACGGCCCTCCGGCCGGACGCCCGCGACCGCGAAAAGCCGCCATGCGCCCGGCACTCCCTTGAGGTCGTGCAGTCCTCGATCCCTGAACTCAACCCCGGAGCCGGCCATCAGGTCCTTCACGGTGCTGGAGACCAGAATCTCTCCCGGGGCGGCGATGGCTGTCACCCGGGCGGCGGTGTGGACGGCGATGCCGCCGACACGATGTCCGCCCTCCCGCAGCTCGATCTCCCCGGCGTGCAATCCGGCGCGGATGTCGCTCGCGAGCGCACGGATCGATTCCTGGATCGCCCCGGCGGCACGGATAGCGCGCCCCGGTCGATCGAACGTGGCCAGGACTCCGTCTCCGGTGGACTCGATGAGCCGCCCCTGGTACCGAGCGACTTGGTCTCGAGTGATCTCGTCGTGAGTCTCGAGTACTGCTTCCACCGACGATCGCCCATGGAGGCGGCCAGGTCGGTCGAGTTCACGATATCGGTGAAGAGCACGGTGGCAAGGACGCGATCGGGTACGGCCCCGCCCGGAATACGACTCAGGAACGCTTCGATGCGGTCAAGGATCTCACCGGCATGCTCGGTCACAAGGACCCCGTCCGTGCCCGGTCGCTCGACGAGCCTCGCGTCCGGGATGTGCTCGGCAAGGTAGCGAGCATGATCCCTCGTGACGAGCCGGTATCCGTTCCGGTTGAGGACGAGAGTCGGGCACTGGATGAAAGGCAGGACATGGCGGACGTAGCCCGATCCTTCCGCCCGGCACTGCACGCGCTGAGCCACTGAATCGCGTGCGGGGCCGGGCGTCCCGCACTATGAGAGAGCCGCGACGCTTGTTATCGATGCTCCGGGTTGCGCAAAGGCCGGGGGCACGCGAAGGTCTGGCGTTCTGGAAACATAGAGGCATCTGGACCCCTGGGATGCTCCCCGGCCTAGACCCAGCCCTCACGCGCCGCGTACGCCGCGGCCGCGGCGCGTGTGGGCAGGTCGAGTTTGGTAAGGATATTGGCCACGTGCCGCTTCACCGTGAACTCGCTCACGACGAGCCGTTTGGCGATCTGCGGGTTGCTCAGCCCCTCTGCCATCAGGCGGAGCACGTCCAGCTCGCGCGCGCTGAGCCCTCCCGGCCTCGCTGGGTCAGTGGCGGCCTGGCGCTCTCCGAATGCCTTGTCGATCAGCGCGCGGACGCCTCGCGCATCCCAGGCGGCGCCGAGTTCCTCGAACACGCGGCCGGCCCGGTCGAGCTCCGCGCGCGCTGCCTCGGTCCGGTGCAAGGCGAGCAGAGAGCCCGCGAGGTCGACACGCGCGCGCGCCGTTTCGTAGTGGGACCCGGCGCGCGCGAGGAGCCCGATCGCGTCTTCGAACGCGGCGCGGGCGATCTCATGCTGGTCGTTTGCCGTCGCGATCAGTCCCTCCGCGACGCGGGCGCTTGCCCGGAGTGGGTCCGGCCCGACAACGGCGGCGAGCTCCTGGATGTCCTCCAGGGTGCGGGGGTCCGGAGTCCGGCCGAGCGCGAGCTCGGCCCGGAGCAGAAGCTCGCCGCCGAGCGCCCGATCGGTCTTGTTGGACCGCGGCGCTTGCTCCAGGAACCGTCGGGCGTGGTCCCCCGCCGACTCTGCCTTGCCGCGATCGAGGGCGATGGCGGCCCGCACCAGACGGCCGTAGGGATGCCAGTCGACGCGCCGGAGTAGCGCCTCGGCCTCCTCGAACCGACCCTGGCGTCGACGCAGCTCGGCCAACCGGACCAGCGGCTCCTCTTGCATGGCCGGCCGTGCCCCGGCCAGGTGCTGGATGGCCTGCTCGAGCTCGGCTTCTGCGTCGGACCATGCTCCGCCCCACATCAAGACCCCGGCGTGCTGGGTCCGGCAGACCGAGGAGAGGACGCTCCAGCTGACCCGCGCGGAGAACTCTCGCACCCGATCGCACCACTCCGCTGCGCGCCCGAAGTCCCGGACGATCTCGCAGGCGGTCACGAGGTGGCAGCAGGATATGCCGATCGCTAGCGGGCTCAGCATGTCCCCCGAGAGTGCCGCGGTCGCCGCCTCGTCGAGCCGGCGCATGCCGTCCTCGACCGCGCCTTGCGTGACGAGCGCGAGCCCCTCCAGCGAGAGCGCCATCATCTCGGCGTCCGGGTCTCCGAGCTCGCGGCTGATCGCGGCGGCCTCCGTCGCCACCTCTCGCACTCGCGCGGCGTCCTGTCCGGTCGCGAGCGAGAGCTCGCAATCCCACACCCGGAGCCAGGCGTGCTCGGGAGCCAGGGGGAGCCCCTCGAGCAGGCGGGTAGCGCGCCGTTGCCATCCTTTGGCGACGGACGTCTGCCCGCGGAAGTGGAACGAATCCATGGCGATTGTCATCGCCATGCGGGCGGCGCCGCGCCGGTCGTCACGCCGGCGGTAGAGCTGATAGGCGCGCGCGCGCGCCGCGAACACCGCCTCGGCATCGTCGAGCCACCACGCCGCCATCCCGAGGCCCTCGAGGACCTCGGCTTCCTCGACCCGGGCGCACACCGTCTCGAATGCCTCGCGCGCCTTCTTCCATTCGCCCCGGGCGAGCCACTCGTGGGCGCTCGCCAACAAGGCCCGGGCCTCTGCCGTGTTCATCCTCCAAAGCATCCCTCGACACCCCGGCTCGGGCAAGACCGGATCGGCATGGTCCGATCAGACCAGCCGCCCGCCGCGGGAAAATGGTCCACCCGGGCGATGCCGAAGCGAAGGCTCATTCCTAGAATTCCAGGGTGAGAGCGCACAAGTCTTCGCACCGGGAGGCAACGATGACCATGCGCAGTGACGTGGCTCGCCTCTACACGACGTCCTGGCGCAACCGACGGAGCGCACCCACGACATCGGGGGACGGGCCGGCGCGGCGGATCTGCCTATGCGGTTCGAAATCCGGTGGTTCACACATGGTGACCAGGAGGAAGCTATGACCACTCGCGAAAGAGAGGATACGCGGCCCGCGTGGGACAGGATCGCGCGAGGCTATGACAGGACCAACACTGCCACGCAGATGTGGCTGGGGAACGAGGGCCTCCGCCGTGCCGAGCTCCGTTCCGGCATGCGCGTCCTGGACGTCGCGGCTGGGAGCGGCGCCCTCAGTGTGCCGGCGGCCCGCCTCGGCGCGCAGGTACTGGCGACGGACCAGTCTCCCGTCATGCTTGAGCTGCTCCGGGCGCGTGCGCAGAAGGAGGGGCTCAGCATCGAGACCCGTGTCATGGACGGCCACGCCCTTCAGCTCGACGACAAGAGCTTCGACATGGCCGGCTCGCAGTTCGGCGTCATGCTGTTTCCCGACATGCCGAAGGCGATACGGGAGATGGCGCGCGTCGTCAGGCACGGTGGCCGTGTGCTGATCAGCGCCTACGGCGACCCGCACCAGATCGAGTTCCTCGGCTTCCTCATCGGTGCGGTTCAGTCCGTTCGCCCCGACTTCAATGGCCCGGCGATGGATCCTCCTCCGCTGGAGTTCCAGTTGGCGGATCCGGAGCGGTTGCGTAAGGAGCTCGCCGCCGCCGGACTGAGGGACGTCAAGGTCGAGACCATCACCGAGACCACGGAGCACAAGACCGGAAAGGACTTGTGGGAGTGGCTGGTGTGGAGCAATCCGATCGTCGAGATGGTACTTGGCAGCCTCAGTCTGACGAACGAGGAGAGAAGCGTGGTCCAGCAGACGCTGGAGAAGATGGTCCGCCAGCGCGCGGGGGGCAGCAACGCCGCCAAGCTGACCAACCCGGTCAACATCGGCGTCGGGATCAAGTGAAGCGCCATCCGACTGGGTCTCTACGTCGACGGCTTTAGACCTGACTGGGGCCGACCACCTCGTAGAAATGGAGAGCAACGATGCCCAGATACGTGATCGAGCGTGAGAGTCTTGGCATCGGCGCGTGGAGCCGGCAGCAGTGTCAGAAGGCGGCGGAGAAATCGCGCGCGGTCCTCCGGGAGCTGGGGCCCGAGATCCAATCGCTCACCAGCTATGCGACCAGCGACCGGCTGTACTGCGTCTACATCGCGGCCGGCCCCGACCTCATCAAGAAATGATTCTGGACAGCGCCCAACGCCCGGCTGCCGGGATAACGGCTCCCAACCAGGAGTAGACAGATCTGCAGCTAGCGACTCCAGCTGCGATTCTGCGATCCCGCGGCGCTCTCTCCCTCATGACGAGGTGTGGAACATGCGCTGGTCGCGTGCCTCACAGCTGACCCTCGCCGACAACGAAGTGCAGGCCGGCTAGCTTGAGCCGCAGCGACGCGACTTGCTCGCGCGATGCAGCGTCGGGGTGCTCGCCCACTAGGCGCAGTGCCAACTCCAGGTGACCGATTCCCTCGCGGTTGGCACCCACCGTCACCGCGGCGTCGGCCGCTGTGAGCAGGTGCGGGAGGGCGCGAATGTGGCAGTCGCTCTGTGCCCATTGCCGCGCGAGCTGGTCACAGACCTCCTCGGTGCGCCCGCGGTAAAGCCGCTCGAGCATCTCGGCAGCCCGCCGGTGGCGCGCCTGTCGGTCGGTCTGGAGCAGGCCGCCGTAGACCACCTCGCACGTGAGCACGTGGCGGAAGGCGAGGCCTGCCAGCGGCCCCTCGCGATGGCGCTCCCGTAGCCCGCGGCGCTCGGCGAGCGCCACATCATCGTCGAAGCGCTCGGAGTCGGCGAGGGCGGCCAGGTGCGCCAGGGGGAAGTGCGTGCCCAGCGTCGCGGCGTCGGCGAGCAGTTCCCGGGCGGGGGCGGGTAGCCGGTCGATACGAGGGGTGATGAGCGCCGAGATGGTGGACGGTACGAGCCGCTCCGCCTGTTCACTGACCTCGTAGCTGCCGTGATGCAGGGCGAGCTGGCCTTGCTCGCGAAAGGCCCGCACGAGCTCCTCGACGTAGAACGGATTGCCCTCGGAGCGCACGGCGGCGATGCGACGAAGTCGCGGGCCGGCCGAGTAGGGGTCCACCTGCGCATCTACGAGGGCCGCGATGTCCGACGCCGACAGGGCGGAAACGAGGATCTCATGGATGGCGGCCAGCTCGAGGTTGGTTCCGACAACGGGCAGGCGCGAAGTCAGGAGGATCAGCAGGGGTAGGCTTTTCGCCTCTACTGAGAGATGGCGTAAGAGCTCCTCGGAGGAAGGGTCGAGCCAATGGAGGTCCTCGATCACGATGACACGGGGCTGGCGACGGCACTCGGCGCGGATCGAGTCGAGAACCGCCGCGTCTAACTACAGGTCGTCGAGGTTATGCGTCCTGCGGGTCCGTCATGTCGGCTTCCTAAAGACTTCGGCAACCGGAACGTCGCGAGAGCTTTGACTAAAACGTGGTCGCGACTGAAGCAGGGTCTAGACAACGACCTCGAACCGGAAAACGAGTGACCTGTTCGCCTGCAAGTGGTTGCGGGCCCCCGCAACCACCGATAGCGCCCCGTAGCGGCAAGGGACGGACAACCGCCCTTGAGATGTGCCATGAGGCCTACGGTTTGATCGCCCATGGATCGACTTTCTGAGCAGCCCAAGTTCCAACCCAAGATCCACTCAAATTCCATGCAATCCCATTTCACTCGTGGCGCGACTGCTGGCATGAAAGGACCCTCGGGCGGCTCGTTACCGACCGGAAAGACTCAAGGCGCCCCCGCTCAGGTGGAGACGACGATGAGCGCTCCGCGACAAGTTGCGGACTGCAGGACAGTTCCCATGATTGTGGCCATCCATGCCCGCAAGATCAGGCGCGGCTCAAGATGAACTCGGGTACCGCTAGCCCACTACATCACTTCCGGTCCAGTGTGTACCGCCGGCTGAGTTCCTCGCGAAGCAGCGTGGCCGAATAGACCGAACCGCTCGACTCCGGCTGTCCGCGCACGAGCCTGATCGCCAGTTCGGCGCGATGGTCTCGCACGACGATCCCGGGATTCGGCGGGCCCCAGTACCCGTACCCGTATGATGTATAGGGGAACGGGGTGAAGGGAGGAGTCGGGAAGCTGCGCGACTCCCGCAACTGCTGAACCACGACGAAGTAGGAAGCGCCGTGGGCCACGGCGAGGTCCGCCGCGCGGAGCAGCGCCATGTCGGCCACCCGCTCCTGACTCGTGTAGGGGTTCCCCTGGAAGGCGACCCGGAAGAGGTCCGGGCCTAGCTGAAGCTCACTGTAGCCACCATCGGAGCCGGCGGGCTCGTACCGGGTGACGCTAGTGAGCGCACAGCCCCCGAAAGCCAGCGCTAGGAGAAGGCCCCAGAGTCGAGTGGACGTCATCGTCAGTCCTCCTAATTCGGCGCTACGGAGCAAGTCGTGTTCCAAGCTCACAGGGCTCGCCTTACCGGTCCCTTGCGGACCAGCCGCCGGCTCGGCTGCAAGATTCGCGCAGGACCCCGGGAACGCACCCTGGCAATGATGCTGCCCCTTGTGGGCAAGCGGTTGCCCAGTGCCCTGGCGAAGGCGTCCTGCTGCGATGCCAGTTCGGGCTCGGGGCGAGGATTCGGATACTGGCATGCTCCGTGAATTGAAATCCCGGCCATGGGACGCCGTTCGAGGCGAGGTGGCGACGCGTATCGTCGGTCTGCGCGGATCGCCGCCGGAGTGGTGTTGGTCGTTCTGATTCTCGTTTCCTGGCTGAGCTTCGATTGGCTTCTCGCCTCGCCGCGAACCCCCCTGGTCGTCGCTCAGCTCCCCCGCACCGATGGGAAGCCGGATCAGCGTGATCGCACGGCCGGCCACCCGGTCGAGGTTGGCTCGAGCAGCGTGATCGGCGTGGCGTCCGACGCCACGCGCAGGGACAGCGTCGCGGGCGCCGGGGACCGAGGTGGTCCTTCTTCCGATAGGCCGGGATCGTATTCCTCAAGCGCCGGTCCCCGCGCCGGCACGGGGCTGGATAGCATCACTAGCATCGACAGCACGGGTGGCGAGTCGAGCGGCCCACCCGGCTGGAGTGCGGCCGGTAGCCCTGGATCCGGTACGGGATCGAGCGGATCGCCGGGCCTACCGCCGAATGCGGGTGCAACGCCGCGCGGGAGCGGCCCGGGCGGTGCCCCCGGATCGGGTCCGGGGTCCGATGGCAGTGCGGTATCCGCTGCGTCTGGTGGCGATGGCCCGCGGCTGCCCGGGGGGGCGGTTCCGCCGACAATCCTCGCAGGCGGATCAACGCCTCCCGATGGCACCATGGTGTCGGGCGCATCGGGTGGCGATGGTCAGGCTCCCCCACGGGGCCCGGCTTCGCCGACTGTCCCCACGGGTGGGTCAGCGCCGCTCGACCCCGGCCAGCCGAAACCGCCGGGCACAGGCGACGACAATTCGGGTCCCTCCGCCACTGTCCCGGTCCCGCCTGGGCTGCTGCTCTTTGGAGCGTCGGCGTCGATGCTCGGAGTCCTGTCGCGCATGCGACGCAGGTCGCCCCGCTCGCGCTACGAGCGGCCACTCACTCGCTGAAGGTGTTGGCGAGCGCCGCGTAGACCGGCGGCCCGAGCTCGGCCGCTGCACTCAGGGAGCGAGAGAGCCCCTGCGCCCGATCGACCGGGACGGCGATGCGGACGAGGAGGCTGTCCCCCCGCCGGGCAAGAAGAATGCGGCGCACGAGGGCCCATCGATACCAGTAGCCGCTGCCATAGACGCAGCTCCCGATCTGGTGCCAATAGACGACCACATGCTGCCGGCCGCCGCGGTGAATCACTCTAGCGGGTATGGTGGTCGGACTGACGCCGTCGAGTGACACGGTGAGGTCGGCGGGCTCGACCAATGCGACGTGAGTCTCGGGGTAGATCTGCTGCACGGAGGCCCGCCTGAGCGGCGCATCCTGATGCGTGAATAGCGCGACGGAGATCCACACTACTCGCTCACCTTCCCGGTAGGTCCGACGAACTGCGGCCGCCTCGTGGTCGTCGGGAGGGAGAAATGCCTCCGGGACCCCGTCCGTCGCTGCCCACGCCCCGAGCGCGTTCGGCAGTGCCTTGTCCAGAGCCGGCGGTTCGCGGTCCCGTACCGGTGGCAGCCAGTGCGCCGCGCCGACGACGCCGGCGAGAAGCCCCAGTACGACGCCCAGGCGCCCGCCGGGGCTCACCGGCGCGCGGTCCCCGCCATGCGAGGCAACACCCAGCCTAACGCCGCCAGCAGGCCGACGGCGGCCATGAACACGACCGTGCCGCCGAAACGATGAAAGGGGCTGGTGAGGGTCACCGAGCCGATATAGTAGGCGCCCAGGATCGTGAGAACGAGGCGAACGAGGTTGGCAACCAGACCGAGCGGGGCCGCCGAGAAGGCCAGCGTGAAGCGAATCCAGGCGGCCCCGGGCTGCAGGTAGGCATACGCAACCCCGAGTGCCATCAGGGCGGGGATGGCCCTGACCGCGCTGCAGCCATCGGCGACCTCGAGCGTCATCGAGGGCAGGTGAAGCATGACTCCCTGCTGAGTGACGGGCACCCCCAGCCACTGCAGCGTTCGGGCCGTCACGCCGGCCTCGAGGAGGCGGGAGTGCAGTGTGATCTCTCGCAAAGGGAGGTACGGAGCGGGGATCATGAACAAGAGGTACGCGATGGCGGGCCACACGTGGCCGGTCACCCTTGATCCCGTCAAGTAGAGCATCAGGCCCAGCAGCGCGAGCGGAAGAGAAAGTCTAGACACGAACGATTCGCCGGTCAGGAGCCCGACGACCAGGAGGCCGAGCGCGACGGTGAGGACGGCCAGTCCGGCGC
>Ga0070694_100002164_pt1 | contig 11642 bp, 10 predicted proteins | sample KBSK1251metaG_FD_65470 | JGI IMG/M metagenome (GOLD analysis project Ga0070694, IMG submission 65470) | Corn, switchgrass and miscanthus rhizosphere microbial communities from Kellogg Biological Station, Michigan, USA - KBS K1-25-1 metaG | ecosystem: Host-associated > Plants > Roots >... | reverse complement strand
TCTGATCGATCGGCGGGCGACCGATGCCGACAACGTGACCGACGAAATCGAGGCGATTCGAACGGTCGGCCGGGCCCTGGCGCAGCTGCCCGACGCCGCGTCGCGGGTGCGTGTGATGCGGTGGGCCTCCGAGCGATTTCAAATCGACCTGACTGTCGTGGCTGCGAGTGCGGCCGCTCAGGCGCGTGCGACCGTCGCCGACCGTCCGGCTGACATCGAGGATCCAACGTTGTCGACCGAAGGTCTCGACGATCTCTTCCCGATGGGGACCGGGTATGACGATCACGCGGTCGGCTACGCCGAGCCGATGATGGCCGAGGCCCGACCGACGGCGAACCGGCACGCGATGCCGTCGATCGTCGCCGAACCGGTGATGGTCTACACCGAGCCGGCGCCGGCGAAGGCCCAACCGCTGATGCTGAACGCGGCTCCGCTGTTCGTGGACGCCGAGCTCGTCGACGAAACGCTGCAGGTCGAAGAGACCCCGCAGGCCGAACAAGCGCCGCGCATCGAGTCGATGGTGCGTTCGCTCGTTTCGGATTTCCAGCGGCTCGCGCTCGATCTGGATACGGTCTTCGCCACGCCGGTTTCGACGCGGTAAGCTTCACGGTCTGCGGACCGACGATCCTCAACACTGCGACGTCGCGATTGTCGGAGCCGGCGCGGCCGGCCTCGCGACCGCCATCTTCGCGCGGCGCGCCGACCGATCGTGCAGCGTCGCCGTCCTCGACAGCGCAAAGAAACCAGGCGCGAAAATCCTCGTCAGCGGCGGCTCGCGCTGCAATGTGACGAACACGGTCGTCACCGAGCGCGATTTCTGGGGCGGCCCGGCGCCGATCGTGCGCCGCATCCTGCGCGCGTTCCCGGTGGACGACACGATTGCGTTCTTCCGCGAGCTCGGCGTCGCGCTTCACGAAGAAGCGGACGGCAAGCTGTTCCCCGATTCCAATCGCGCACGCGACGTCCTCGACGCGCTGATCCGCGAGACCGCCGCGTCGGGCGCGGCGCTGCTCACGTCGCACCGCGTGACCGACGTCGAGCGCACCGGCGACCCGCCTCCGCCCGCACGCGACATCCGCGAGCGACGGCGAGGCTCGCCGGAGCCTCGCGAAGGCGGCACGTTTCGCATCGTCATGCCGCACGGCGATCTGCACGCCCGCGCCGTGGTGCTCGCGACCGGAGGTCAGTCGCTGCCGAAGACCGGCAGCGACGGCGGCGGCTTCGCGATCGCACAGCGCCTTGGCCATACGCTCGTGCCGACGACGCCGGCGCTGGTGCCGCTGCTGCTCGATGCGGACGACGCCGTTCATCAACCGCTGTCCGGCGTGTCGCACGACGTCGAGATCGCCGTCTGGATCGACGGCCGCGTCGCGACGCGCCTGACCGGCGCGATCCTCTGGACGCACTTCGGCGTCAGCGGACCGGTGGCGCTCAACGCGTCGCGGCATTGGATGCGCGCGCACGTCGATCGACGATCGGCGCGGCTCACCATGAACTTCCATCCGGGCCAATCATTCGACGACGTCGACGCGCGCTGGAATGATCGCGCGCGCGAGCATCCGCGGGCGACGGTGCAGACGAGCCTCGCGCAGACGCTTCCCGCGTCCGTCGCGGCGGCGATCGCCGGCCGCCTCGGCATCGACGGCGGCGTTCCGCTGGCGCACTTCCCGCGCGAGGATCGCCGCCGTCTCGTGCGCGCGCTCGTCGAGTGGCCGCTGCCCGTCACGGGGACGCGTGGATACAACTACGCGGAAGTCACCGCCGGCGGCATCGCGCTCGACGAGATCGATCCGTCGACGATGGAGTCGCGCGTGTGCCCGGGGTTGTATCTGGTCGGGGAGATTCTGGACGTCGACGGCCGAATCGGCGGATTCAACTTCCAGTGGGCCTGGTCGACCGCGTTCGTTGCCGGTCGCGCGCTGGGAGGAGGGGCCGCTCGCGCGTAAACGATCGACAGCGGGAGCTTCTTAACGGTTCGTGCCGCCGCCGGGCTTGTTGCCGCCCTGCTGGCCGCCTTGTCCTGGGTTCCAGTTCTGCTGCCCCGGGTTGTTGCCGCCTTGCTGCGGCGGACGTGGCGCGTTCGGGTTTTTCTGTTCGCCGCCTCGCTCTTGCTCTGTCTGATTCGGGTTCTTGTTCTGATCCATACGCTCTCCTGCGCGAGCGAGCCCCGGCCGTAACGATGCAAGCCCAGCACCATGCACATGATTTGACAACGCGGTCGGCGAGGTCCTACGCTCGTCGAGCGATGCGCCGTCCTTTCCTGTTCTGGGGCTTCAAGTCCTCCCAGCAAATGCTCGAACGCCGGCTCGGGTCGCTCGAGCGCGAGGTGCTCGCGCTCGTGTGGGAACGCGGCGATTCGAACGTCCGCGATATATGCGCTCGGCTCGAGACGACCGTCGCATACACGACGGTCATGACGACAATGGACCGGCTGTTCAAGAAGGGACTGCTCTCGCGGCGCAAGGCAGGACGGGCGTTCGTGTATCGGGCGACGGTCACGCGCGACGAGCTCGATGGCGCCGTCGCGGCCGAGCTGGTTCAGAGCCTTCTCCAGCGAGACGGCAACGAGCCACTGCCAATTCTGTCGTCGCTCGTCGATGCGGTGTCGGATCGCGATCGCGCGCTACTCGACGAGCTCGAGCGGCTCATCCGTGAGAAACGGCGCGCGATTGCCGAGCACCGGGGGGCAGGGGCCCCCGGAGTGAACAAGGCGTGAATTTCCTGCTGCACGGCGCCACGCTGACGTTCGCGTGCTTCCTCGCGATCAATCTCGCCGCGTCGGCTCTCGTCATCGCCGTCGCCGCGCGGCAGCCGCGCATCCTCTCACCCACGTTCTGGTTCGCCCTGCGCATGTTGCCTGCGGCGCTCGCGGCTTCGTTCGTCACGATGTTCTTCGTGCCGTCCTACTGGCGGTACGAGCCGCGTGTGACCGCTGAAGGATTCGACATCACGCTGACGGCGGGCGCGCTCTTCGCGCTGATGATGCTCGCTGCCGCTGGCGCTCGCGGCGTCGCGGCGTGGTGGCGCGCGAACCGGCGCGCGCGCCTGTGGATGCGCACGTCGAGGCCGATCGATCTCGGCACCGCGGGGCAGGGGCCCCCGGAGTGGGCAATGAAGCCGGCGTTTGTCGTCGACGCCGACCAGGCCGTCATGGCGCTCGTCGGCGTCTTCCGCCCTCGGCTGTTCGTGACGCGCGGATTGATCGACGCGCTCACGGACGAGGAGCTCGCCGCCAGCGTCGCGCACGAGCTGCGGCACCGGCGCGCGTGGGACAACCTCAAACGGCTCGCGATGCGCGCCGTGCCCGACCTGCTGACGACGACCGGCACCGCGCGGACCATCGAGCGCCGGTGGGCCTCGGCGGCCGAACACGACGCCGACCGGATGTGCGGGCGTGCGACGGCCGCGACGCGCTGCGCCCTCGCCTCGGCGCTGGTGAAAGTCGCGCGCCTCACTCCATCGGAGCCGATCGCCGGCGAGCCGATCAGCACGCTCGTCGGCGGCGGCGAGATCGCGTCGCGCGTGCGCATCCTGCTCGACGATCGGGCGGCCGCGTCCGAGCCGCGCCGGCGCTCGCTCGAGTGGCTCGGCGCCGCCATCGTCGCCGCCGTCCTCGTCGCGACGTATGGATCGCTCCTGCGACTGGTACACGAGCTCACAGAAATTCTCGTCCACGCCCTGCCGTAGACCCGAACTCCGAGCTTGTCCACCGAAGCTCGCTCGATCATCGCGCGAGCGAAGCTGGAAACCTTTTGACATCGTGCGCCGTCTCAGTGCACGATCTCCCCCTAAACGATTTATGGGAGAAACCAGGAAGCCGCCTGCCGGCGAGCTGATTCCCGGCACGCTCGACATGCTGATTCTCAAGACGCTGAGCCGCGGCAGCATGCACGGGTACTCGATCGCGCAGTACATCCAGGAAGCGTCGCGCGACGTGCTGAAGGTCGAGGAGGGCGCGCTCTATCCCGCGCTGCACCGGCTCGAGGTGCGCGGCCTGCTGAAGTCCGAGTGGGGCGCGTCGGACAACAATCGCCGGGCGAAGTTCTACAAGCTGACGGCCCTCGGCCGCCGCGAGCTCGAGGAAGAGGCCGCGTACTGGAGCCGCGTCGCCGCCGCCGTGACGCGCGTGATGCAGACGGCGTGATTCAACAGCTGCTCGCGATCTGGCATCGATTGACGGCGCTCGTGCGCCGCCGCCGTCTCGAACGGGATCTCGACGACGAGGTCGCGTTTCATCTCGCGATGCGCGAAGCGGATTATCGCCGCGCGGGATTCTCCGACGCCGGCGCGCGCGACGAAGCCCGCCGGCGCTTCGGCAACGTGACGTACCTGAAGGAGCAGACGCGCGACATGTGGATTTTTCCTTCGTTCGAAAGCCTGCGGCAGGATGTCCGCTACGCCCTCCGGACGCTGCGCAAGTCGCCGGGCTTCACGCTCGTCGCCGTCTTCGCGCTCGCCGTCGGCATCGGCGGCAACACCGCGATCTTCAGCCTGATGGACGCGGTCCGTCTGCAGGCGCTGCCGTATCAGAATCCCGATCGGCTGATGGTGCTGTGGGGCAACGTGGTGCGCACGAAGGTGGAGCGCCGCGGCGCGTCGTATCCCGACTATCTCGATTGGAAAGCGCAGGCGACCACGTTCGACGGCATGGCGGCGTACGACAACTTCTCCGCGATCCTCGCGCTCGGCGACGAGCCCGAGCGCATCACCGTCGAGATGGTCTCGCCGCAGTACTTTCCGCTGCTCGGCGTGAACGCGGCGCACGGACGCACGTTTCTCGAGGAAGAGGACGGCGCCGCGAACACGAACGCGTTTCTCCTGGGCGACGCGCTGTGGAAGCGCCGCTTCGGCGGCGATCCGCAGGTGGTCGGCAGGGCGGTTCGTCTCGGCGCCCGCAGCTTCACCATCGTCGGCGTCATGCCGCCGGGGTTCAAAGGGCTGACCGACACCGCTGAAGGGTGGATGCCGTTCGTCACGGCGGCCGGTGGGCCGTCTGCGGTCGGCGAACGCGGCTCGCGCGGATTTCAAGTGCTCGGCCGGCTGAAGCGCGGTGTCGCGCCGGCGCAGGCGCAGGCGGATCTCGACGCCGTGTCGCGCCGGCTCGAAGCGGCGTATCCGGACACGAATTCGAAGCGCGCCGTCGAAGTCAGCCCGCTCGACGCCGAAACGTTCGGGCCGCTGCGGCCGGCGCTGCGCACGTTGATGGCCGCGGTGATCTTCGTGCTGCTGATTGCATGCGCGAACGTCGCGAATCTGTTGATCGCGCGATCGGAGGCGCGGCAACGCGAAATCGCGCTGCGCACGGCGCTCGGGGCCGGCTGGCCGCGGCTGCTGCGGCAACTCGTGACCGAAGGCTGCGTGCTGACCGGACTCGGCGCCATTGTCGGAGTCCTGCTCGCGCAGGCAGCGATGCGCGCGCTGGTCGCCACGAGCCCGGTCACCTTTCCGAGCTTCGTGTCGCCGGAGGTCAATCTTCGCGTGATGCTCTTCACCATCGCGGTGTCGCTCGCCGGCGGTGTGCTGCTCGGGCTGGCGCCGGCGGCGCACGCGCGAATCGCGCGACTTGCCGAAGCGTTGAAGGACTCGTCGCGCGGCAGCGACGGCCGCCGCGCCACGCGGATGCGCAGCGCGCTGGTGGTCGCCGAGGTCTCGCTCGCGGTCGTCCTGCTGGTCGGCGCCGGTCTGATGATCCGCACGGTCCGGAATCTCATGGCGCTGCATCCAGGCTTCGATCCCTCCTCGGTGCTTTCGCTGCGCATCAGCATCCCGCGCGGCGCCCCGCCGGCCGCGCAATCCACTGCACCGCCGGCCGCGGCGCCGCAGACGCCGCCGCCGCTCGTCGCGTCGGCGCGCGTGGTGCTGGATCGCGTGAAGGCCATTCCCGGCGTGGCATCGGCCAGTCTCGTCAGCGACGTCCCGCTCTCGGGCGGCGGCGCCGCGATCTTCTACACCGCCGAAGGACAGCCGCCGGTGGACGCGCAGAACGTCCCGCGCGCCTATGTGCACCGGGTCACGCCGGACTTCTTCGCGACGATGCGCGTGCCGGTGAAGGCGGGGCGCAGCTTCAACGAGAACGAGATCGCGCCGGACTCGACGGCCGTCGTCGTCAGCGAGCGCGTCGTCACGCGCTTCTGGCCCGGTCAGGATCCGATCGGCAAGCGGATCAAGCAGGGCGGGTTGACGAACAAGTCGCCATGGCTGTCCATTGTCGGCGTCGTCGGCGAGATGAAATACCGCGGATTGCCCGACAATCCGACGCCCGATCCCGACTTGTATTTTCCGTTCGTCGATCGCGCGCCGCAGGTGTCGCTCGTCGTCCGGACATCGTCGCCGCCGGCATCGCTGGCGCCGTCGGTGCGCGCCGCGGTTCGCGGCGTCGACTCCACGATTACGATCTTCGACGTCACGCCGCTCGACGAGCTGGTCGGTCAGCAGACCGCGCAGTCGCGCTTCACGATGTGGCTGATGGGGATCTTCGCCGCCTGCGCGCTGATGCTCGCCGTCGTCGGCATCTACGGCGTCATGTCGTACCTCGTGACGCAGCGGACGCGGGAAATCGGCATCCGCCTCGCGCTCGGCGCCGGCGGCCCGGACATCCTGCGTCTCGTCGTCGGCAACGGCGCGCGGATGATCGGCGCCGGCATCGCGATTGGAGTCGCCGCCGCGTTCGCGCTTCAGCGGCTCGTCTCGACGCTCCTGTTCGGTGTCACGGCGGCCGACGCGTCGTCGCTCTTCGCCGTCGCGCTGCTTGCCGCAATCGCCCTGGCCGCGTGCTATCTCCCCGCGCTGCGCGCGACGCGCGTCAGTCCACTGAACGCCCTGCGATACGAATAGGACGGGTGGGTCTGGTAGGTCTGGTAGGTCTGGTAGGCGGCCGCCCTGACCTACCCAACCTTCCTGACCTACCCGACCTACCCGACCTACCAGGACCTACCCGCCCATTGCCAACCGCTCGATCGTCCAGTAGACCGCCGTGCACGCGATCAGCACCGACGCGGGCACGACGATGCGGCTGCGGTACCAGGCGCGATTGGCGCAATGCCATCCGACGATCGCGAACGCCGCGCCGATCACGGCGAGCTGCCCTGCCTCGACGCCCGCGTTGAACGTCAACAGCGCCGTCACGAACTCCGAGCGCGGCAGCCCGAGCTCCTTGAGCGCTCCCGCGAAGCCCATGCCGTGCAGAAGCCCGAATGCGAACACGAGGGCGACCCGCCACGACTTCAGCTCCGATCGAAAGATGTTCTCGATCGCAACGTACGCAATCGACAGCGCAATCAAGGGCTCGACGATCCTCGGCGGCACGGAGACCAAGCCGTACATGCTCAGGCCCAACGTGATCGAATGAGCGACCGTGAATGCGCTGACCTGCCAGAGGACGGCGCGAGCGCGGCCGCTCAGCAGGTAAATGCCGAGCACGAACAGGACGTGATCCAGTCCGCCGGGCACGATGTGGGTGAAGCCGAGCGTGAGATAGCGCCACGCGGTGGCGAGTCTACTGACCGGCGGCGCCGACGACGTCAACGCGACCGGCGAGCTCGATTGGCCGCCTTCGAGCCATTCCGTGACGAGATTCCCGGAGGCACCGCTTCGGACCGTCATCGCGTAGGACGCGAACGTCCAGGCATACGTCCAGGTGAAGTGGCGCGCATCCGGGGGAATCGGGCCGCTCAGCCGGATCGTCGCGACCGCCGGCGAGGTGGCGTCGACGCCGGGCGCGACGGAGTACGCGATCCCCGGACGAGCGTCCGACCCGTCGAACGCGATCTTCACTCGCCGGCGAAACGTCTCGTCGAAACCCGTGAGCAACGATTGAAGGTGATGAGGACTCGTGTCGGGCCGCGGCGATCCGCCAGTTGAGGCCTCGACCTTCTCGACGAGCGCGGTGGCATCCGTCACGATTTCGATGTCGTACGAGCGGCCGGATGTAGGGGCGGACCCCTGTGTCCGCCCCTCGTGAAAAACGACCGACACGCGCGTCGTGCCGATCTCGTGCGCATGCACGGCGGTGCCGCTCGAGAGCGCGACGGACACAGCGGACACCGCACACAGGGCCAGAACCGCACGCCGCGATCTAATTCCCATTGGCGTTGGCGGCTCGCCGTTCGAACGTGAGCGACGCCCAGAAGCTCGCCCAATCGGCATTGCTGCCGGCAGGCGCCGGAACCATGTGGACGGCTTTGATCAGCCACATGCCGCCCGCCCGCAGCCGGAACCGTACACGTCCGTCGCTGTCAGTGCGAGCTGTCAGTTTCTCGGACGGGTTCAGGCGGTTCATGGCGACGACGAGTGCGCCTGCGAGCGGCCGGTTCTCGTACGTCAACCGGACGGGAAGATCCTGACCGTCGCTGATGGCGTACGGATTCTTTTCGGCTACGAGCTCGAGCGGAAAGCCCAACGGTCTGTCACCCTGCTTGTCGCTTGCCGATCCCGACAACACGAGGCTCTTCGCGCAGCGTGAGAATATCTCGCGCGCTTTGGCGCCGGTTTCGTGACGGTGCGCTCTGAGCGCGGCGACCGCGTCGAGCCCTTCCTCTTTGAGGTACTGGTTGAACTTCTCCGGCGTCAACTCCACGGCGCTCGCGTTGCTTCGATAGCCGATCACGAGCAAGCCGGGCATCGCCACGCGCAGGAAGCCCGCCGGATCGGCGCCGTCGCGGCCGATGAGCGGCTTGCGGCCCGCTTCATCCTCGAAGACGAACTGATTGATGAGCGCGGGATCGCGCGGGATGGGATCGCCGAGGAGATCCTGTCCGACACGCAATCGCACGCCGACGATCTGGCCGGATTGCGGAGAGAACGTCGTCGGATCGATCCACATGTCGTGGGCCGCGAGCGACGCACCGTTCATCGCGGCGACCACGATCAGCATTCCAAGACGACGAAACATCGATGCACTCGAGCGTGGCGACATGGCAGGTCCTCGTCTCGATCGCGTCACGGCGTCGGGGACCGGGGATCGTGTGATCCCCAGTCCCTGGTCCGGCGTGCGACGGTTAGTTGGAGCCGCCCGGTGGCGGGGGAGTTGGTACGGTCGGGGAATTGATGCCGCCATGACCTTGGTACAGACCCTGGTGAGCAGGAGCCAGGAACGGGAAGTTGGGGTTGTAGTCCTTGTCGTTGACCTCGGTGCCTTTCGCGAGGCCGGCACCCGGGTTACCCGCGACGATTAAGCTGATCAGCACACTGTTCACATTCACCTGATTGCGGTTCGGTGCAGTGCCACCGCCAAGGCGTCGGCCGTTGGGAAAGCTCGAATCGATGGCCGCGTCCAGCGTGATGACGTCACCCGTGAAGCCGTCGGCGATCGGAATCGGCCGGCCCAGATTGATGGCGTTGATGATGTCCACGCGGGGGCCCTTGAGCCCGGCCACGGCGCTGGCCGGAACGCCCAGAGCCGCGTAGATACCGAGCGCCTCGGCGTCGCGCACCAGCACCGGGAACAAGACGTCGGCGCCGAAGTTGGTCACGTCGTGGAGGGGGCTGCTGTGCAGATAGAGCGTTTGACGCTGCGTCCCCACGAGGCCGGCGTTGAAGAGCGGCAGGGCATTGCGACCGACCTGCACGAACTTGCCGGATCCCTTCAGGCCGGTGATGATGTTGCCGTTATCGACGGTCTGCGTTTTTTGCCGGGTAATCCTCGACCACACCCGGAGCAGACTGTCGGTCGAGTCGGACTTGAGCATGCCGTTGTGTGGGATGCCGTCCGGGAAGACGTCGTCGATCGGGACTTCGAGGGCGATCGAGAAGATGTTGAAGCCCGTGAACACGTCTTCCGCAGGCGGACGGCGCGCGCCCGGAATGCCGCCGAGATCGGTCGAGGCCAGGTTGACGAGATCGAAGATCCCCTTTTCGTCGAGCTGATAGGGATCGTCGAACTGGCCGGCGATGATCCGCCCCCCGTTCGAAAGAGTGTGGATGTAGGTGTCGACGAACGCCTGATCGTAGAGACCTACCTCACGGCTCGTCGGATCCTTGGAGTCGTACCCCTTGAAGGGACCGAGATGGTAGACAAGTCGATCGGTCTGCGGGCCATGGTTGTTCGGCAGAACCGGGAGGTCCTGGCCCAGGACGACGACATCGTCGTCATCGTCGTTTCGGCCGCGGTCCTCGCCATCCTCGCCGCGGTCGTGGTCTTCCGCATCCGCGATTCGCGTGACCTTCATGGTCTCGGTGCCCCCGGTGATCTGCCAGAGCAGCTCGTTGCCGCCACCCAGCGGATCCGTCGCATTGGGCGCCGCTTCCGGTACGAGTCTGTTCTTGAACTCGACGCGGTAGACCACTCTGTCCTCGAGGCTTGCGCCCTTGGCGATGTGGAACTCGTAGCGGTAGCCGTTGCACGCACGCAGGCCCTGATTGCCCTGCCCCGGCTCGTGGAGCGGGTTGAAGTCCATGATCAGGTAAAGCTTGTCGTGCGAGCCGTTTGACACCCACGCGAACGTGTCGGTGTTGTCCGCGCAGGGCTCGTTGAGGATCGCCAGCGCCTCGCGATGGCTCGACCCGTGGACCGTGATGCCGGCCGCGCCGAGTACGGCGGCGGCGATCAACCCTTTGGTCAGTCGTCTCATAGCACTCTCCCTCGAATACCATCCATACGACGCGCGCGCCGAAATGGATTTCGGGCGGGCTATACTTCGGCGATGCAGCCGCTTCCGCCCTCGGTCGATCGCCCGTTCGATGTGCTCGGCATCGGGGCGACCTCCGTCGACTTCGTGTACCAGTTGCCCGCGTATCCGTCGCCGACCGCAGCGCTGGCGAAGATGCGGATCACGCGGCACTTCGTCTCGTGCGGCGGCCAGGTGGCGACGGCGCTCGCGACCTGCGCGAGCCTCGGCCTGCGCGCGAAGTTCTGCGGCGTGACCGGCACCGACGACAACGCGAAGAAAGTGCGCCGCGACCTCGAGGATCGCGGCGTCGATCTCAGCGACGTCGTCATCCGCGACGTGTCGAATCAATATGCGGTGATTCTCGTGGACGAGCACAGCGGCGAGCGCATCGTGCTGTGGGATCGCCACGAGCGCCTGCAGCTGCGCGATCGCGAGCTGCCGCCCGAGGCGATCGCGAACGCGCGGGTCGTCCACGTGGACGACGTCGACCAGAACGCGGCGATTCGCGCGGCGACGATCGCGCGCGAGAGCGGGACGCCGGTGACGAGCGACATCGATCGCGTCACCGATCGCACGATGGAGCTGGTGTCGGCGGTCACGTTCCCGATGTTCGCCGAGCACGTGCCGCCCGCGTTGACCGGCGTCAACGATCCGGCCGGCGCGCTGCGAGCCCTGCGCCGGTCGCACGCCGGCATCTTGTGCGTCACGCTCGGCATTCAGGGGGCGATCGCGCTCGAAGGCGATCGGCTGATTCAGGTGCCCGCGTTCGCCGTCGACGCCGTCGACACCACCGGGGCCGGCGACGTGTTCCGCGGCGCGTTCATCTACGGGTATCTGCAGGGCTGGCCGCTCGAGGAGACGATGCGCTTCGCGAACGCGGCCGCCGGTGTCAGCTGCTCGCGGCTCGGCGCGATGGCGAGCGTGCCGACGCGCGAAGAAGCAGATCGCGTCCTTGCTCAGGGCGAGCCGGCCCGCTCGTCGTAGGGGCCGACCCACGTGTCGGGCCGGGGCGGACACATGGGTCCGCCCCTACGT
>Ga0070694_100002163_pt1 | contig 11644 bp, 17 predicted proteins | sample KBSK1251metaG_FD_65470 | JGI IMG/M metagenome (GOLD analysis project Ga0070694, IMG submission 65470) | Corn, switchgrass and miscanthus rhizosphere microbial communities from Kellogg Biological Station, Michigan, USA - KBS K1-25-1 metaG | ecosystem: Host-associated > Plants > Roots >... | reverse complement strand
TCAAGGAAGACCTGGTCGCCGAGCGCATCGCGATCGACAGCTACCGCGAGATGATCGTGTACTTCGGCGACGCCGACCCGACCTCGCGCCGGCTGCTGGAAGAGATCCTCGCCAAGGAAGAGGAGCACGCCGACGACCTCGCGAACCTCCTAGAGGACCTCGGGCAGCACTAGATCCCATGGCGCGCGGCTTGTGGAAAGGGGCGATCAGCTTCGGGCTGGTGAACGTCCCGGTCGAGCTTTATTCGGCAAACAAGCGCGCCGCGGAGCTCGACATGACCATGCTCGACAAGCGCGACCTCGCGCCGGTCGGGTACAAGCGCGTCAACAAGTCCACCGGCAAGGAAGTGCCGTGGGACGACGTGGTGAAGGGCTACGAATACCAGGACGACAAGTACGTGGTGCTTTCCGACGAGGACTTCCGCCGCGCGAACCCCGAGGCGGCGAAGACCGTGGACATCCACGCCTTCGTCGAGCTGAGCTCCGTCGCACCGCAGTACTTCGAGACGCCCTACTACCTCGTGCCGGGCAAGCGCGGTGGAAAGGCGTACGCGCTGTTGCGCGAGACGATGAAGAAAGCGGGCCGCGCGGCGATCGCCACCGTAGTCATCCGGACCAAGCAGTACCTTGCCGCGGTCGTACCGCAGGACAAGGTCCTGGTGCTGAATACCCTGCGCTATGTCGACGAGCTGAAGGATCCCTCCGAGCTCGAGATCGAGGATGCGAAAGTCACCGCGAAAGAGCTCGACATGGCGCAGCGCCTGGTCGACGACATGTCGGACGAGTGGAACCCCCGGGCCTACCAGGACACCTTCCGCCGGGACCTCATGAAGCGCATCGAGGAGAAAGTGAAGGCCGGCGAGACGCAGGAGATCACGGAGCCCGAGAAGGAGCGCCGCGCCGAGAAGGGCGGCGAGGTCATCGATCTGATGGCGCTCTTGAAGAAAAGCGTGAAGCCCAAGCCTGCGAAGCGCGCGGCCAAGCGCCGGCGCGCCGCCTGACATGCCCAAGCGACAGATTCGCTATGCCGTCGTCGGCCTCGGGCACATCGCCCAGGTGGCGGTGCTGCCGGCTTTCGGCAACGCGCGGCGCAACTCCCGGCTGGTCGCGCTGGTGTCGGGCGACCCGGTGAAGCGCGAGCAGCTCGGCAAGAAGTACGGCGTCGAGAAAACCTACGCCTACGGGCAGTACGACGAGTGCCTGAAAAGCGTCGACGCGGTGTACATCGCAACGCCCAACAGCACGCATTGCGAGTACGCGGTTCGCGCAGCGAAGGCGGGCGTGCACGTGCTGGTGGAGAAGCCGATGGCGGTGACCGAGGAGGAATGCGAGCGCATGACGCGCGCCGCGCGCGAAGCGGGCGTGAAGCTCATGGTCGCCTACCGCCTGCACTTCGAGCGCGCCAACCTCGAGGCGGGCGAGATCGCCCGCTCGGGGCGCATCGGCGAGCCGCGCCTGTTCAATTCCACCTTCTGCACACCGGTCGTGCCCGGCAACATCCGCGTGCGGCGCGACGTGGGCGGCGGGGTGCTCTACGACATCGGCATCTATTGCATCAACGCGGCGCGCGCGCTGTTCCGCGACGAGCCGACCGAGGTGCAGGCCACGACCTGCGGCATCCTCGACGAAGTCGAGGAGTCGGTGAGCGCGATCCTGCGCTTCCCGAACGAGCGCGTCGCCGCGTTTACCGCGTCGTTCGGCGCGGCCAAGGTCTCGGAGTACCGCCTCGCCGGCACGAAGGGCGACCTCGCCCTCGAGCCCGCCTACGACTACGCGCGCCCGCTCAAGCACCGCCTGACCCTCGACGGCGAGGCGCGCGAGCGGCGCTTCGCCAAGCGCGACCAGTTCGCGCCCGAGCTCCTCTATTTCTCGGACTGCGTGCTGCAGAACGGCACGCCCGAGCCGGGCGGCGACGAAGGTCTCGCCGACGTGCGCATCATCCGCGCGCTCTATCGCTCGGCGGACAGCGGCAAGCCGGTGAGCCTGCCGCCGTTCGCCAAGCGCGAGCGCCCGAGCCTCGAGCAGGAGATCCGGCGCCCGCCGGTGGACAAGCCCGAAGTGATCCACGCCGCGGCGCCTTCCGGCAACTGATTTTTTTTTACCTTAACGAAAGGAGATATCAAATGAAAGCATTGATCGCAGCAGCAGTCGCAGCAGCGTTCGCCCTCCCGGCGTTCGCGCAGCAGCAGAACCTCCCCAGCGCGCAGGAGCGCGCGGAGAACCGCGAGAAGGTGCAGGAGAAGCTGCCGACCGCGGAAGAGCGCGCGGGCAACCGCCGCGAGGTGAGCAAGAGCGCCGCCGGCGCCGCCCTCACCACCAAGGTCAAGACCGCCCTCGCCTCCGACGTCGGCATGAAGACCATGACCAACATCGACGTCGACAGCGCCGACGGCGTGGTCACGCTGAAGGGCAAGGTCGACTCCGCCGATACCAAGAAGCGGGTGGAAGCCGCGGCGAAGAAGGTGGACGGCGTGAAGCGCGTGAAGAACGAGCTGCGCGTCGAGAAGAAGGGCTAGATGAGCGACTCCGGAACGCCGCTCGTGTCCGTGACCCGGACACGGGACGGCGTTTGGAGCGTCAACGAGCGCGGCCCGACCCGGGTCGCGATCGCGTACTTTCCGACCAAGTGGGGCGCGATGAAGCACGCCGTGCGCGTCGCCAAGGCGAAGCGGCGCTGCCGCGTCGCGGTCCTGGAGAACGCCGGTACGGTGAAGCTTGCTCGTGAATACCAGGAGGCATCATGAATACCAGGCATTTTGCTTTGATCTTCGGCATCGCCTACCTCGCCGCGGGGCTGCTCGGCATGATCCCGGCCGCGCTGATGCCGCCGCCGCCGGATGCGCCGCCCACGACTTTCACGCTGCTGTACGGCTACCTGCTGGGCCTGTTTCCGGTGAATGTGCTGCACAGCGCGGTGCACATCGCGATCGGCGCCTGGGGCCTCTCGGCGTGGCGTGACGCTGCAAATGCCAATGTGTTCGCCCGCTCGCTCGCGATCCTGTACGGGGTCCTTGCCGTGATGGGCCTGATCCCGGGCATGAGCACGCTCTTCGGCATGCTGCCGATGCACGGGCACGATGTGTGGCTGCACGCCGGAACCGCGGCCATCGCGGCCTACTTCGGCTGGCGCCCGGAGTCTCGGATGGAAAGAAGGCATGTTGCCGAGCGCCGGCAGCGCATGCTGCCGGTCGCCCGCGAGCGCCGGCTGGGGCTCGCCGACCGCCGGCAGATGGCCTACAGCGGGGTGTAGTGAGGTAAAAGGCGGGCGACAGTTTGGTATCCTCCCCCTGACAAGACCTATCAAGGGGAGGAAGCAGCATGAGAATCGCCACGTTCGCCTTGTTCCTCGGCCTGGCCTACATCAGCGCCGGGGTGCTCGGCCTGGTGCCGGCGGCGCTGTATCCGGCGCCGGCGGACGCGCCGCCGACGCGCTACAACGTGCTCTACGGCTACCTGCTCGGCCTCTTTCCGGTCAACGCCCTGCACAGCATCGTGCACCTCGCGATCGGCGTCTGGGGGGTTTTCGCCTCGCGCCGCGTGTTGAACCCCAAGCTCTTCGCGCGCGCGCTGGCAATCGTTTACGGGGTGCTCGCGTTGCTCGGGCTGATCCCGGGCGTGAACACGCTTTTCGGCCTGTTGCCGCTCCACGGTCACGACGTCTGGCTGCACGCCGCCACCGCGCTGCTCGCGGGTTATTTCGGCTGGCGCACCGAGCACGAGGTCGAGCGGCGCTCAAATACGAGCCCCGACCGCCGCGAGCGCACCGTGCCGGTGCCGCACGAGCGCCGCTTCGGCCACGGCGACCGCCGGCTACCGACCAGCGAGGTGTAGCAGCGCCGGTTCGGGCGACTCGAGGAGCTCCCGCACCTCGGCGTCGCTCGTCTGCTCGAAGTCGGCGTAGAACTGCCCGACTGCGGCGAAGTCCTCGGGCTCGCGGGCGCAGACCACTTCGTCTGCCACCGCGCGCAACTGCGCGCAGCTCGCGGGCGAGCCCACGGGGACCGCGACCACGATGCGCGCCGGGCGGCGCGCCCGCAGCGCGGCCACCGCGGCCTTCATGGTCGCGCCGGTCGCGAGGCCGTCATCCACCAGGATGATCGTGTGTTGGGAGATCGGCGCGGGCTCGCGATCCTTCCGGTACAGCCGCTCGCGCCGCTCGAGCTCGGCGAGCTCCTCGGCCGCGGTCGCCTCGATCGCGGACGCCCTGACGCCGTACCAGCCGATCACCTCGCGGTTGAGCACGCGCGCTCCGCCGGAGGCGATCGCGCCCATCGCGAGCTCGCGGTGCCCGGGGACGCCGAGCTTGCGCACCACGAATACGTCGAGCGGCGCACCGAGCGCGCGCGCCACCTCGTAGCCGACCGGCACGCCGCCGCGCGGCAGCGCGAGCACGACGACGTCGCTGCGCCCCACGTATTTCGCGAGTGCCTTGGCCAGCACCGTTCCCGCTTCGCGGCGGTTCGCAAGCATGGTTTCCATAGCGTAGCGAAAAGCGCACCGGGTACAAACATTGCGCGTGCGGGGCTGGAGGGTCTTCTTATGCTTCCGACGCACGACGTCGACTGCCCCGAATGCGGCAAGTTCGTCTACACCTCGCTCTCGCTCGACGATGTTCTACCGGCAGAAGGCGCAACGCTGCCCAAGGTGCTGCATGACGAGCGCGGCGATTACCTGCCGTGCCCCCACTGCCGTGCGCGCATCGCCATGAAGCGCATCCGCATCGCGGACAAGGACTCGTTCAAGCCCCAGGCCTAGGCTGGGGCGGCTTCCCACGGTAGGCTCGCGTCCATGGCGAGACCGCCCTTCCGGGCCGACCACGTCGGCAGCCTGCTGCGCCCGCCCGAGCTCAAAGAAGCGCGCGAAATGCGAAAATCGGGCGCGATTTCCGCGGCGGATTTGCAGGCGGTCGAAGACCGCTCCATCCGCGATGCGGTCGCGCTGCAGGAGGCCGCGGGCCTCGAGTCGGTCACCGACGGCGAATTCCGCCGCGCCTTCTGGCACGTCGACTTCCTCACCGGGTTCCAAGGCATCGTCGCCACCCAGGGGCAGTACGCGCTCAAGTTCCACGGCGACGACGGCGCCGAGTCCGAGACGCGCTCGATGATGGTGGTGAATGCGAAGGTCCGCAGGACCAAGCCTGTCGCGGTGGAGCATTTCCGGTTCCTGAAACAAGCCACGAAGAAAACCGCCAAGCTTTGCATCCCGGCGCCGACCTACCTGCATATGCGCGGCGGACGGCGCGTGGTCAACGAGAAGGCTTATCCGGACGTTGAGGAGTTCTGGAGCGACATCACGCAGGCCTATCGCGAGGAAATCGCCGCGCTCGCCAAGGCGGGACTCGAGTATCTGCAGATCGACGACGTGTCGTTCGCGTGCCTGTGCGACGAGGGCATCCGCGCGCAGGTGAAGCGCGACGGCGAGGACGCGGCGAAATTGCCTTTGACGTACTCGAGGATCATCAGCGGCCTGCTGGAGGGGAGGCCCCAGAATCTGGCGGTGACGATGCATACCTGCCGCGGGAATCACGCGAGCATGTGGATGGCCGAGGGCGGCTACGACGCGGTGGCCGAAGCGGTGTTCCAGACCGCGGTCGACGGCTTCTTCCTGGAGTACGACACCGCGCGCGCCGGCGGCTTCGCGCCGTTGCGCTTTGTGCCCAAGGGCAAGAAGGTCGTGCTCGGTTTGGTCTCTACCAAGAGACCCGAGCTGGAAGACAGGGCGGCGCTAAAGCGCAGGGTCGACGAGGCCGCGAAATACGTGCCGCTCGAGAACCTGTGCCTCTCGCCGCAGTGCGGCTTCGCCTCGAGCGAGGTCGGCAACAAGCTCACCGCCGACGACCAGAAGCGCAAGCTCGAGCTGGTGGTGGAAACCGCCCGGGAAGTGTGGGGATAAACTTCAGGGGTTAGAATCGCGCAACTCTTTGGAGGAGGGGCAATGAAAAAGCTGCTCATCGCGGCCGCGCTCGGCGCGGCATTCGGGGCTGCGCACGCGCAGCAGCCGGTCAAGATCGGCGTCGTCATGACGCTGTCGGGGCAGTTCGCCGACGCCGGCAACCAGATGCACAACGGCATCAAGACCTACATGAAGATGCACGGCGACAGCGTCGCCGGCCGCAAGATCGAGATCATCACCAAGGACACCGGCGGCCCGGCGCCGGATGTGGCGAAGCGCCTGGCGCAGGAGCTCGTGGTGCGCGACGGCGTCGACATCCTCGCCGGCTGGGTGCTGACCCCGAACGCCATGGCCGCGGCCGACGTGTCCGCCGAGGCGAAGAAGTTCATGGTGGTGATGAACGCGGCGACCTCGGTCATCATCACCAAGTCGCCGTACATGATCCGCACCTCGGTCACCCTGCCGCAGGTGATGGAGACCTTCGGCACCTGGGCGGCCACCAAGGGCGGCATCAAGCAGAGCTACACCATGGTGACCGACTACGGCCCCGGCCACGATTCCGAGAACGCGTTCCAGAGCGCGTTCAAGGCCGCGGGCGGCACCATCGTCGGCGCGGTGCGCTTCCCGGTCGCGAATCCCGACTTCTCCGCCTTCGTGCAGCGCGCGAAGGACATCGGGCCCGAGTCGATCTTCATCTTCATCCCCGGCGGCGCGCAGCCCGCGGCGCTCGGCAAGGCCTTCGCCGAGCGCGGCATCGACAAGAAGAAGACCCGGGTGCTCGGCTCGGGCGAGACCACGGCGGAAGCCGCGCTCAAGGCGATGGGCGACAACGCGCTCGACATCATCACCGCCTGGCACTACGACTACATGTCGAAGAGCCCGCTCAACCAGAAGTTCGTCAAGGAGTACCAGGGCGTCGCGGGCGGCCGCAACCCGGACTTCTTTTCGATCGGCGGCTACGACGGCATGCACGCGATCTACGAAACGCTCAAGAAAACGGGCGGCAAGACCGACGGCGATACGCTGATCGCGGCGGCCAAGGGCCTCAAGTGGGAAAGCCCGCGCGGGCCGATGATGATCGACCCGGACACCCGCGACGTGGTGCAGAACGTCTACATCCGCCGCGTGCAGAGGGTCGGCAACGACCTCGTCAACGTCCCCTTCGACACCATTCCGATGGTAAAAGACCCGGCCGGGGAACGCAGAAAACAGAAGTAATGCTGTCCTCTCTGGCGGCCGTGCTGTTCGACGGCTTCGCCTACGGGATGCTGCTCTTCCTGCTGTCGGTGGGGCTGTCGGTGACGCTCGGCATGATGAACTTCGTCAACCTCGCGCACTGCAGCTTCGCCGCGGTCGGCGGCTACGCCACGGTGACGCTGGTGAACCGGCTCGGCTGGCCGTTCCTCGCCACGCTGCCGATCGCCTTCGCCGCGGCGGCGCTGGTTTCGATCCTTCTCGAGCGCACGCTCTATCGCCGGCTGTACCGCTCGTCGGACCTCGACCAGTGCCTGCTCACCATCGGCATCGTGTTCATCTCGGTCGCGGCGTTCGCGTGGTTCTATACCACCGAGCAGCAGTCGGCGCGGGTTCCCGAGTACCTCAAGGGCTCGGTGCAGTTTCTCGGCGTGAACTTCGCCGTGTACCGCCTGTTCCTGATCGTGTTCGGGCTGGCCACCACGGCGATCCTGGTTCTGCTCCTCGAGCAGACCCGCTTCGGCGCACGGGTGCGCGCCGCGGTCGACAACCAGCGCATGGCGCGCGGGCTCGGGATCGACGTCGATCGCGCATTCATGATCACGTTCGCGCTCGGCGGCGGGCTCGCGGGCCTCGGCGGCGCGCTCGCGATCGAGGTGATCGGCCTCGACCCGGCTTTCGCGCTCACCTACCTCGTCTACGTGCTGATCGTGGTCGCGGTCGGCGGCTTGGGCTCGATCGGCGGCTCGTTCGCCGCCGCCGCCGTCCTCGGGATCAGCGACATGGCCGGCAAGTACTACTTCCCCTGGCTCGGCGCATTCCTGATCTATCTCGTGATGGTGGGGCTGCTCATGTGGCGGCCCGCGGGGCTGTTTGGAAAGCGCTAGCCAACATTTCCGGGCGAAGGTGCGCTGGCACCCGCTCGAGATCGCCTTCTGGCTTTGCACGCTGCTGCCGTTCGCCGTCGCGCCGAGCTATCTCTCGCTCGCGAGCCAGATCGCGATCACGGCGCTGTTCGCGCTGTCGCTCGACCTGATCCTCGGCTACGCCGGGATCGTATCGCTCGGCCACGCCGCGTTCTTCGGCTTCGGCGCGTACAGCGCCGGGCTCCTCTCCAAGCACTACCTGGGGGAACCCCTGACCGGCCTGCTCGCCGCCGCGATCGCCGCCGGGGTGCTGGGTTACGCGCTCAGCCACGTCATCGTCCGCTTCCGCCACCTCGCGCTCATCATGCTCACCCTCGGCTTCGGCCTGCTCCTGCACGAGGCCGCGAACAGCGCGAGCGCGCTCACGGGCGGCGCCGACGGCCTCCAGGGCATCAAGGTCGGCACGCTGTTCGGCTTCAAGTTCGACCTGTACGGCCGGACCGCGTACGCCTACTCGCTCGCGGTGCTGTTTTTGTGTTTCTTGATTTGCAGAAGAATTATTCACTCGCCCTTCGGCCTGGCGCTGCGCGGCATCCGCGAGAACGCGACGCGCATGCCCGCGATCGGCGCGCCGAGCCGGGCGCACCTGCGCAAGGCCTACACCATCGCCGCGGTGATCGCCGGCATCGCGGGCGCGCTCCTCACGCAGACCACCTCCACCGTATCGCTCGAGGTCCTGTCCTTCGGGCGCTCGGCCGACGTCCTGGTGATCCTGATCCTCGGCGGCGCCGGCCGTCTCTACGGCGGCATCATCGGCGCGATCATCTACCTGGTGGCGCGCGACCAGTTCTCGGGCATCAACCCGCAGTACTGGTATTTCTGGATCGGGCTGCTGCTGGTCGTCGTCGTGATGTTCTTGCCGAACGGCATCCTCGGGGGGCTCGCCAGATTCTTTCCACGAAGAGCCTGAACAAGAAGTTCGGCTCGCTCGTCGTGGCGCAGGACATCGCGCTCGAGCTGCCGCAGGGCGTGCGCTACGCGCTCATCGGCCCGAACGGCGCGGGCAAGACCACCCTCATGAACCTGATGACCGGCATGCTGCAGCCCGACGCCGGGCAGATTTTCCTGGGCGGCGACGACATCACCGCGCTGCGCCCCGATCGCCGGGTGAAGAAGGGCCTGGCGCGCACGTTCCAGATCAACACCCTCTTCCCGCAGCTCTCCGCGCTCGAATCGGTGGCGCTCGCGGTACTCGAGCGCGACGGCAGCGCGAGCAACTGGTGGCGCGGCTTGCCGCGCTTCGGCGCCGCCATCGACGAAGCTCGCCAGATCCTGGATTCGCTGAAGATTCCACCGACGCGTGAAACCCGGGAATTGCCGTACGGCCAGCAACGGCTCCTGGAAATCGCGCTGGCCCTCGCCACGCGTCCGCGCGTGCTCCTGCTCGACGAGCCGGCCGCCGGCGTGCCGAAGGACGAGAGCGCGGTGCTGTTCGACGCGATCGCCAACCTCTCGAGCGAGCTCACCATCCTCTTCATCGAGCACGACATGGACGTGGTGTTCCGCTTCGCCAGCCGCATCATCGTGATGGTCGGCGGCCGCATCCTCGTGCAGGGCCCGCCGGCCGAGATCGCCCGCGACGAGCGCGTGCGCGAGGTCTACCTGGGCAAGGCGCATGCTTGAGCTGAAGGGCGTTCGCGCCGGCTACGGCGACGCCGTCGTGCTGGAGGACGTTTCCCTCGCCGTTCCGAAGCAGGGCAGCCTCGCCGTGCTGGGCCGCAACGGCGTGGGCAAATCCACGCTGCTCCTCACCATCATGGGGTACACGCGCCTGCACACCGGATCCATCCACTTCAACGGCCGGGATGTCAGCGCCATGGTGCCGCATCGCCGCGCGCAACTCGGCATCGCCTGGGTGGCGCAGGAGCGTGAGATCTTTCCCTCGCTCACGCTCGAGGAGAACCTCACCGTCGCCGCGCGCCCGGGCCGCTGGGATCTCCCCGCCGTCTACGAATTGTTCCCCCGGCTGAAGGAGCGAAAGGCCAATTTCGGCAACCAGCTTTCCGGAGGCGAGCAGCAGATGCTCGCCATCGCGCGCGCGCTGATGACCAACCCGGCGCTGCTGCTCCTCGACGAGCCGCTCGAAGGACTCGCGCCGATCATCGTCGAAGACATTGCGGCGGCGTTGCAGAACCTCCAGGGAATGACGGTCGTACTGGTCGAGCAGCACACCGACATCGCGCTCTCGCTCACCGAGGATGCGGTGGTCATCGAGCGCGGCCGCATCGTGCACCGCGCCCGCTCCGGGGAGCTCGCGCGCGATCCGGAGATGGCCGAGCGCGTGCTCGGCCTGAATGTGAGATGAGCGTCGAGTCGCTTATTTCTCGAGCAGCTCGTGCGCCGTGGCGGCGATGCGAGCGAGTTCTTCCTTGGGGATCTCGTGCGAGGCGAGCGCGTAGCCGCACTCGTGGTCGAGCCAGTAGAACACGCGCACGTTGTGCTCCTGCGCGTAGAGGAGCGCGGTTTCGCGCGCGCGCGCGAAGTCCGGCACCCAGTGAAGGCTGGCGCGGCGGCCGTCGCGCGCCTGGTACATCAGCATGGCGACCGGGCGCGACTTTCCGGGCAGGAGGCGGCCGCCGACGAGCGAGAGGCCGACGCGCTCGAGGTCGGGTACTTCGACCTTCATGCCCAGGCGCTTCGAGAGCCAGGTCTGCAGGTGCCCCTTTTCGGCCGCCAGCACCTCGACCGGATGGCGCATCTCGGGCGAGTACACCGCGTGCGCCACGGCTGCCTCGCGCACCATCTCCTCCGCGTGCGGCGGATCGCGCAGGGTCCACACCGCGGCCACCCCGAGGCCGGCGCCGGCGGCGAGAGCGCCGACAGCCTGCAGCAGGCGCCGGCGCGCGTGCCTGCGTTCAAGCTCGTGATCGGTCATCCGTTCACCGCCCGCCGCCTGGCCGCGCCGAGCACCGCGTCGCGCAGCTTCTCTCTCGCGCGCGCGAGCCGGGACATCACGGTGCCGACGGGAATGTCGAGCGTGTGCGCCACCTGATCGTAGGTCATGTCCTCGAGCGTAACGAGCAGCAGCACCGCCCGCTGTCCCGCCGGCAGGCTGCCGATTGCGCGGGAAATGTCTCGGATGAGTAGGGTCGCCAGCTGCTCCCGGTCGATCATACGGGAGCGAACAGCCGACCCGGGGGCCCTGTTCCGTCAGAAATCGTACGGCGGGCGCCGGCAAGCGGAATTTTTTCGGCAGCCTGAGGGTCTCAAACCTCGATGGAGGCAGCCGTTCTGCTCGCCGTCCCGCCCGGCGCCCGAGTGCGCCTGGCGAGCGCGCTCCAAGGCCACCGGCTGGTGTGGGCCGAGACGGTCACGGCGGTGCGCGCCGCGCTCGAGCGCCAGCGCTTCGACCTCATCGTGGTGGGCGCGCATTTCGAGGAATCGAAGCCGTTCGAGGTGCTCGAGCACCTCGCCGCCGCCCGCCCCGCATCGCACATCGTCTGCCTGCGCGCCGTCGCACCGCGGGTGCTGCTCGGCAAGCCGGCGATGCGCGCGTTCCGCGCCGCGTGCGAGGCGCTCGGCGCCTCGCTGGTCCTGGACCTGCTCGACTTCCCGGACACCGCCGCGGGCAACGCGGCGATCCGCGCGCTCCTCGAGCGCGAGCTTACGCTCGCTGCCTGAGGCGCCAGATCC
>Ga0070694_100002162_pt1 | contig 11646 bp, 13 predicted proteins | sample KBSK1251metaG_FD_65470 | JGI IMG/M metagenome (GOLD analysis project Ga0070694, IMG submission 65470) | Corn, switchgrass and miscanthus rhizosphere microbial communities from Kellogg Biological Station, Michigan, USA - KBS K1-25-1 metaG | ecosystem: Host-associated > Plants > Roots >... | reverse complement strand
GTCAACGCGCCGGTCAACGTCACGCCGACGGTGACATCGGGCTCGAGCATCTTTTGCGTGAACAGCCAGCAGGCTTCACGCAGACGAGCCGCATTGTAAGCAATGAAGGTGTTGTCGATTAGATCGACGAGCCTGGTGTTCGGCGCAATGGGCTTCGGATCGATCCGCCTTCCACGCAGGAATTTGCTTTGCTTCTTTGCCAAAGTTTTATTGTCCGACAAACTTTAGTTTGTCGATGTCACTCACTAAACTGTGCAATTGCGACAAACTAAAAAGTTTGTCGGACCCGAAGAACGTGAAGAATGAATAGTCGGCGAGTCAGCTTGTGTTGTCAACCGTCGGCAGAGGTGGCACGGGCGTCCCCGCCCGTGAAATCAGGCGCAAGATCCGCGTGCCACTTAAAACAGACCTTGATGTGAACCTACTTCAATTTGCCAGTGGCCGTTTGAAGTAGAACGCCATGTTACGATTTCCCATGCCGACGACGGTGGTGACAAGTTCCCAGCCCTGCATTCCCAAATCTTCCAACTGATCCTCAGTTAGCCAGCCGTTGACCAGTTTGTATTCCCACTTTTGCATTTTGAACCTCCGTTGTAAGCTGCGCACTCCTCTGCCGATCAAGCACGCCCCGAGGCGTGCGTGCCGATACGCTCGAGGCATTCGCGGCAGAGACAATCACGGTACTGCGCCTTCAATTCGGCGCGACCTTCGTCAGTCAATTTGATCTCAGAACACCAGCAGCCGCTGAGGCTCGCGCCACAGGTAAAATTGTTGCCGCAGGACCCGCAAACCAGATCACGAGAAAGTCCTGACGACATCAGCACGGTTAATTTGCGTACGACGTCCTTCATCTGTTTTCCGCTACCTTCTCGACCTCTGCTGCGTTCGTTCTTTTGAGCCGCAGGCGGGAAACCCTTCTCTCATCTGCGTCAAGTACTTCTACGTCGAGCCCGTGAAAACTCAGGCGCTCGCCCTGACTTGGGACGCTCCCTTTTTGCGCGATCACAAAGCCGGCAATGGTGGTGAAGTCGTCAGCAGCGATCTCCATGCCGAACAATCTTTCGATCTTGCCAATCTCGCATGCACCCAGGACTTCGTACCCGCCGTCGTCGCCCGGGATGATTTGTTGGGCCTGTTCGCCGCTGATGTCTTCATCCTCAATCTCGCCGACAATCTCTTCGAGAATATCTTCAACCGTTACCAGACCGGCGACCCCGCCATATTCGTCGATCACAATCGCCATGTAAACGTGGGCCTTCTGCATTTCGGCCAGCAGCTCGGCCACGGGCTTGGTCTCAGGCACGGCATAATAAGGCCGGATGAACGGCTCGATAGGAGCATCTGCTTTGCCCATGGATAAAAATGGGAGCAAATCGCGCAGATAAATAATTCCCTCTATATTGTCGATTTGTTCGCGATAGACAGGCAGGCGCGAATGTTTCGATTCAATAATCATTGTGCGCGCGTCGCGCACGGTGGCGGTTTTCGGCAGGGCGACAATTCCTGTGCGCGGCGTCATCACCTCGCCGACGCTGGTGTCGCCAAATTCGATTGCCGACTGGATCAGTTCGCGCTCTTCCTCTTCGATGATTCCTTCGGCCTCGCCGACGTCGATCAGGGCCTCGATATCATCATCGTTATCGTCGTCTTCTTCGTTGTCGTCGTCAGCGGCAATCTCTTCCTGTTTCCGGAGGCGATCGAACGAGCGATGCCAGGGCTCGGCGGCAAACGCCAGCACGCGATAGAAGGGCCGCACAATCGGCAATAACCGAAGGAATTTTTCTTCGGGATTGCGCAATGAAATCAACCGCGGAATGAATTGCCGGAAGATGGCAGCCAGAACCAGACCGATTGCCAGGGCGATAAACAAGGTCCAGCTGCTGGTGGAAAACCACTGCACCGCGATGAACGTCCCCAGCACCGTGAAAATTACGAGCAGTATCTGGATTGCCGCTGAGAGCGTGAAGCTGAAGCGCGAACGGTTTTCGAGAATTTCTTTCAGGAAGGGTGCGTAACGCGCGTCGGGATGCTCTTCGACTTCGGCCGCCAGCCGGCGCAGGCCGATGTCGCTAAGCTGGCCGAAGGCCATATCCACTGAGGCCAGGAACGTAAGTACCAAAAGCAGGACGAAGCTAATGGCTAATTCAATTTCCATAAAGGCGTGTTAGATGGTAAATGGTAAACCGGAAATAAACAAAAGCGCGTTTGGAGTTCCGCCTTTAGGCGGCATTCTAATGGTTTCGTTCTTGCTTTCTGAAGGCGGAACTCCGAACTAAATCCCGAGTTTCTTTCTTAGCTTCACTTCCAAACGATTCATTTCGCCATCATCCGTTTCGTGATCATAACCGCACAGGTGAAGCAGCCCGTGGAGCATCAGCTGCTCCACTTCATTCGAAAAAGTAAGGCCGTTCTGTTTCGCCTGGGCCGCAGCGCGCCCGACTGCGATCACGACTTCACCGAGTTGTAATTGGTTCTCAGCTTCAAACAGCTCAGCTTCGTTCGGAAACGAAAGCACGTCGGTGACTTGATCCTTGCCGCGAAATTGCTTGTTGAGCTTGCGGATGGCTGCGTCGCTGACGAAGACTACGGTCGCGGCTTGTTTGCTTGAGCCAATCGTCTGTAAGACTCGTTCGCTAAGTTCACGCAATTGCTTTGCGTTGATCGGATTGCTTCGTTGGCGGTTGATGATTTCGATCATTGGGTGTTAGAAGCCCGACCGTCACGGAGGGCCTCATTCGCAACGGCCCTCCCTGACGGTCGGGCTTCTGACATTACATCTCGCTCTTTTTGGTATGCGTCTCGTAAGCTTTGATGATCATCTGCACCAGCTTGTGACGGACCACGTCTCTGTCGCTGAAGTAAACGAATTCGATACCTTCGACGCCGGCCAGGACGCGTTCGGCTTCGACCAGGCCGCTGCGTTTGCCGGTTGGCAAATCGATTTGAGTTACGTCGCCGGTGATCACGGCTTTTGACCCGAATCCAATGCGCGTCAGAAACATCTTCATCTGTTCGCTGGTGGTGTTTTGGGCTTCATCCAGGATCACGAACGCATCCGATAGAGTGCGCCCGCGCATGAAAGCCAGCGGCGCAATTTCGATGACGCGTTTTTCGAGCAGACGGGTGACGCGCTCGTAATCAACCAGATCGAACAGAGCATCGTAGAGCGGCCGCAGGTAGGGATCGACTTTCTCCTGAAGATCTCCGGGGAGGAAACCGAGTTTTTCACCCGCCTCGACCGCCGGCCGGGCCAACACAATCCGATTCACCTGCTTCTGCATCAGAGCCTGCACGGCCATGGCTACGCCGAGATACGTCTTGCCGGTACCGGCCGGACCGATGCCGAATACGATGTCGCGTTGCTGAATCACCTCGACGTATTTGCGCTGCATCGCCGATTTCGGGGCGACCTGTTTCTTGCCCGCCGGGCTAAAACGCGAGCGGGTGAAATAATCGCGCAGACTGTAAGCGCGGTCTTCGGCGATTTGCGCAAACGCCTCGCGCAATTCCTTGTCGGTGAACTGCCGCCCTTCCGCGAAGAGCTCTGAGAAGTCTTCCAGAATTTGCTGGACCGTAGCGACGTCCTTGGGATCGCCGTCCACGGTCAGGCTGTGACCGCGGCCGTTAATCTGAACATCGAGCAGCGACTCGAGGTATTTGATGTTTTGGTCGTGAACGCCGAATAGCGTTTCCAGGCCTTTGGGCGGAAGCTCGATTTGCTTCAACTTAGGAATCTATCTCCTGATTAATTGATCGCGGATTTGAGGGTGCAAGGGACGAAAAACTTGTTTGCATAACTGTGTATCGCACGCTACTACGATGCAGGGGTGAGTGTCAACGGCGGTACGCAGAAACACGGCGGTACGCATGCCTCTGGCGTGCTGCTGTCGATGGTCAAGAGTCTCGGCACGCCGGAGGCATGCGCACTTATGACAGGGGCACGGTCACTTCGTAGCCTTGTTGCAAACTGAGAACATATTTTTCCCATGTCAGCTTGAATGCGTTCATGTCTCGCACCCTGAGGATTCGTCTGAGAGTAGCGTAACCCGAAGGGTCATCCTTCTGCCGGGCGACGAATTCGCGGTAAAACTTCACCAGCAGTCCTTTCTGCTGAAGGTAATAGCAAAGATAGCGAGACTGCGCGTAGTTAGTGCCCTTATCGTCGTTGTAGAACGAACTCGCATTGAGCGAGAGGAGAGTCTTGAACGGCTGTACCTGTCCCGCTCGAATCGCTTTCTGCAAACCGGGGAGACGCCAATTGGTGTACCCGTGAATGTGGCCGTCGACCTCGCCGCTCTGCTCGTAGAGCGAGCCCATCCCTTCGTTGAGCCAGGATGGACAGTTGGGAAAGTTCGCTTCGATGAAAGGATGGACAATCTCATGCACCAGCGTGCCGCCGCCGGTCGAAATGTTCATGATTAGAGCTTTGTGACGACTTGAATAATAACCGTAGGGCGTCGAAGGTTTGTCGCCAAACAAGGCGAGGGCATTTCGTTCGTACGATGGTGCGTCCTTGAAAAGCCAGATGTCGAGAATCTCTTTCGGATCTTTTGAAAAGTAATCCTGCTTAAGCTTATCGACGGCCCACTTGACCGTGCGCTCGGAATGCTCTCTGACCACATCCGCCGGTTCATCACCGATGACCACGAATGGTGGTTGCACGACAATTGTGAAATCAGCGGACGGGAGTTTCTTTTTTAGTTGATCGACGTGAGCAGCGAAATCTGCATCTGTTAGACTTCCGGTCGCCGATGGGATTTCAGTGACCAATAAATCCGGGCCGGGTGTGGCCGAGTGGATGCGGATCTTTGAATCAGAGAGGAATGCTGCCGAAAGACCAGGGATCAGCAATAGCAGCAGGAATTTGTAACTCTTCATCATCTAAAACGTTAGACCGCCGGCACGAATGATTGTTCCAACCATCCGCGACTCTAGTGCTCTAGTTACGCGAAAAGGCTCCGGGATGCAAGGGCCAGCAGTTCCGGAGCCCCTCTTTAAGGTTTGATCGACGTTGACAGGTTTGTCCAAAACCTTACGTGTTCCTTGTCACACACCTCGCGATGTTTCAGACAACCTGGAAAGAGCTAAGTCTCACTGCTCAGCTGGCCACCAGGTCGATCGTGAACACAGCCGGGTCACGCAGGCTGAATTTGGTGAAGCAAGCTTCGAAGCAGTAGAAGATGACGATTTTGTACTGACCTGGCACGGCGCCGCGATCTATGACCACGAATTCCCGCGATATACAGTTTTGATTAGGCTTCTGTGGATCGCAGGCTGGAATGTCGTCGAAGCAAACATTGAACTGAGGTTTGATTATGACCGAAGGCGTACCGTCGGCCTGATTTGGTACTGGGCCACCCGCTGCCGTCGTCACATTTAGGAGCACGTTGAAGTCCTTCAGCACTACGTTCGAATACGGATTGCAGACGGTAATGCAGATGATCTCAGTGTCGTCCGTTTCGAAATGATCTTGTGGGCCATTTCCCCATCGCAGGCGGAAGCACGGCACGATCTTCGGTTCCTCTACGGTTTCACATCGGTCGTCGCAATTGCCTGACTTAAGCTCGAATTGTTTACCCGAGCATAGTTTGCGAAGGAACTCGTCGGCGAGTTCTTCAAGTTTCTCGCAAATGTCCGCGGGTTGCTGATCGCTGGCCGCCTCCAGGGCAGCGCGGAATTCCACTGGTGCCTGTGGGAAAGCATTGTCTTTTGGATCTTTGGTATTGCTCATGGTTTTCTCCTTAGGTGAAGCAACGCTGACTTTGGATACAGCGTTGATGGCGTGGTGGAGATGGCAGGGAGTGGCCGAGAAAATCAGAGCCCTTGTTAACTCGCGGAAAGCAGCCGATGCCCTGTCATTCTCCTGGGCGAGGAATTACTTACTGCTTTCATCCGCCTGTATATTCCTTTCTGAATGACTTTGCAACTATTAGCAGAGAACGTGCACGCCCACTCCGATTACTGACCTTCGTAGGTCTGAACCAATTGCCCATCGATAAAGATGCGATATTGCTGCGGGCGGAGGCCTGCCAGAAAAAGCTTTCGCTTCTTCTCGATGACCACGGCGTGTGGCTCTGCGACACCGACCGTAAATTCGTAGCGTTTAGTGAGGCTGAGTGAGAACATTCGAAAGTCCTTTATTGCGGACTGGCCGTCGACCAGAATGTCGACATTTCCCATGAACTGGTCAAACGAGAAATCGACCCGATGCTTTTCGTTAACGCCAACGTTGAAGCTGAATTGCATGTTCGCTCTTAATCCTGGCGGCCGAAACCCGACCGTGAGGGAGGGTGCCCTTTTGGGCGCCTAGGCCGGCACCCTCCCTCACGGTCGGGTTTCCGCCACTCACTTCTCGAAGTAAGTTGCCTGTACTCGTTTAGACCTTACGAAATATAAGAACCAGAGGAAGCATACTATTGTGACAACAACGCCACTGATGATGCCCTTGGCAATCAGCGACGTGCGCGTGAATTCCGGCAGGTCAGTGCGGAAATACAAGCCGGCGAGGGCCAAATTGAGTAAGGCGTTTGCCACGAGGTAAATCTTAGTTAAGAGCACCGGCCATTTGACGCCCGTCTTTAACAGGGCCACTCCGACTATGATTCCGCCGATCAGCAAGGCAATTTGAATCGTTGCTTCGATCGTGATTATTCTGGCCGTAGCGGGAAATCGGTTAGCGACATCAGCTCTGGCGGTGCTGGTGAGGAGACTGGCAAGAAACAACATCGGGCGTAGAGCCAACTGGCCAATCACAAAAAACAGGAGCCAGCCACCAACGCCCTTGACCTCTACTTCATAAGTGAAGCCAGTTTGAGCCATTGCCGGCGAGTAAGATTCGGCAATCTGCGCCGAACCGTGATCATTGGGTGCATTATCGCTCATATTGTTTCGTCACCTTCCGGTTGGTTCACTTCGACCGTGGATCCGGCTTTACCACCAACTGTTGCGTAAACGTCTTGCCTTCCACTGTTAATCTCACACTATAGACACCGGGCAGCACCAAAGTAACGCCGCGGCCGAAACCGCCGCCACCGCCTCCTCCACCTGCCGGTCTTTGCGGCGGGGTCGGACGGAAATCCCAGATCAAGCGATGCATGCCCGCCGCGGCTGACAGCGGTTCGGGCGTGCGCACCCAAAACGCCGGAATGCTCAGCGTGTCAGGATTGACTGCCGGAAACTTATCGTCGCTGGAGTAACGCCGAACCATTTCACCGGAAGGATCGAGAATCTCCAGCGTCACCATTCCGCTGGAGTTGGTTTTCAGGTAGTAGTCAATCGCCGCACCGGCAGCCGGGTTTTCTGCCAAAGGTTCATCACGCGGCATAGGCGTGCCGTTGTCGCTACCGGCGATAACTTGAATTGCTTCCGCCGGCTGAAACAGTACGGCCCGCGCCCGGGCGGTTTCGTTATTTATCTGTCGCAGCGCGCTCATGTTGTCGATGATCCAAAAGCCGCGGCCATGTGTGGCTACGATCAAATCCTTTTCGTGAATGGACAGATCGCGCATCGACGCGGGCGGTAGATTTAGTTGCAGCGATTGCCAATGGTCGCCATCATCGAATGAAACAAAGACCGTTCGCTCAGTTCCGGCAAACAGAAGGCCTCGCCGTTCCGGATCCTCCTTGATCGTTTGCACGTAGATTCCTTTGGGCAATCCATTCGTGATCTCGGTCCAGCTTTTACCGGAGTCGCGTGTGCGATAGATGTGCGGCTCGTAATCCTGCAATTGATGTCGCTCGACCGCGGCGTACGCTTCGTTCACTTCAAAGTGAGAAGCTTCGAGCATTGCGACCTTGCTCCACGACGTGAGGCCGGCTGGCGTGACGTTCTGCCAGGTCTTGCCGTCATCATTGGTTAAGTGAATCAAGCCATCGTCCGTTCCGATCCAAATCCTCTGCGCGCGCAAAGGCGAAGGGGCGATCGTGTAAATCACTCCGCGACGCTTGTCAGTGGGCGCGTCGGCGGCGGCTGCTTCATTCAGATTCTCCGGCGCGCCGGGATCTTCGCGGGTCATGTCCTGACTGATCTGGGTCCAACTCTCGCCGCCATTCGTCGTCTTGTAAAGAAATTGGTTGGCAAAATAGAGCGATCGCGGATCGGCCTGCGAGAAGACCAGCGGCTGTGTCCAGGCGTGACGAAACTGTCCCTGCGTGCCTCCCCGTTCGGGAGAAACATTTTTCGTTTCGCCCGTGAGAACGTTGCACTTCGAGACGGTGCCGCCAAAAAGAATCTCCGGATGCAGGGGGTCGGGGGCGGTATAACCTGACTCGCCGCCCGAACACAAGCCTTCCCAATCACGATTGGAAATCTCCGAGTGACGGCTGCGTGAAGGTGATCCTACCGCGCCGCTGTCCTGTTGCGCGCCGGTGATCCAATACGGAAAGCGATAATCGGGAGCGACGTGATAGATCTGCGCCGTCGGTTGGTTGTACCAGGAACTCCAGGTTTGGGCGCCATCAACGGAAACGATGCTTCCTTGATCGCTGGCCATGATCATTCGTTTGGTGTCGTGGGGGTTGATCCAAAGTTGATGATAGTCGTCGCCACCTGGAGCGCCTTTAGTGGCCGTCCAGGTTTTGCCGGCGTCCGTCGATTTGTACATTGAAGTGTTCATGACATAGACGGTGTCGGCGTCCTTTGGGTCAGCCGTGATCTTTTCAAAATACCAGCCGCGGTCCCACAGGCGCTTGTCATTGGAAAGCCTGGTCCAGGTCAAACCGCCATTGTCCGAGCGAAAAATACCGCCGTCCTTCGCATCCACCGCGGCGTAGATTCGGTTACGGTTTGCGGGCGAAACGGAAATCCCAATGCGGCCGCGGCCTTCGACGGGAATACCTTCATCAATCTGTTTCCAGGTGGCGCCGCCGTTGGTTGATTTAAAGATGCCGCCGCCGGGTCCGTTCGCCGGCGCATAAATAAACCATGGTGGCCGGCGCACGTTCCAAAGTGCGGCATAAATGATTTGCGAATTCGTGGGATCGAAGTTCAAGTCGATCGCGCCCACATCGTTATTCTTAAAGAGCACCTTTTCCCAGGTGACGCCGCCATCATGAGTGCGATAAACCCCGCGATCGGCATTTGGTCCGTAAGCATTACCGAGGGCCGCCACGTAAACCAGATTCGAATTCTTTGGATCGACGATGATGCGGCCAATCTGTTTCGTATCTTCCAGGCCGACGTGTTTCCAGGTCTTACCGCCATCGTTCGAGCGGTACATACCATCGCCAAACTGGATCGAGTCACGCATGTCGGCTTCGCCGGTGCCGACGTAAATCGTATTTGGATCGGAAGGTGCGACCGCGATTGCGCCGATCGAGGCTGATGAAGCGGAATCAAAAATAGGAGACCAGGTGCGGCCGGCGTTGATCGTTTTCCAGACGCCGCCCCCTACTGATCCGAAATAGAAAGTGTCCGGCTGGACAGAGACTCCGGTGACCGCGTTGACACGACCTGCCCGGAACGGACCGATCATCCGCCAGCGGAGGCCGGAGTAAAGACTGGAGTCGTATTGCTGCGCAATCGTGACGGGCACAACAGCCATCACAATGAACACGTTTACAAGCGAGCGAATGATGGTGCGGCGAATCTCAAACATGAAGGTGCTCTCCACAAGGGTAGATGGAATTGAACTACAAAAGAGCCTTGAATTCGTCAACGGTTAAGCCGGTGAGACGAATGATACTTCTTAAGGTCCCCTTGGCGACCTCTTTGTGATCGGGAACAACGATGCGACGGTACGGATATTCTACTTGTCTGAGGATTATATGACTGCCACGTTGACGATCTTGTTTGTAGCCAAATTTCGCTAACGCTTTCACTACTTCGCGACCGGAAACACGCGGTAATGTACTCACACTCCAACCTCGACCAGTTCTTCAGTAATCGGTGGCGGGATAGGTTCGTCGTGCGCTGCCAGACTTTCCAGATACAGCGCGATTGCCTCTCTGATGTTGGCAGTAGCTTCCTCTCTGGTTTGACCCTGCGTGACGCATCCGGGAAGGGAAGGAACTTCGGCAACGAAAATGCCGTCCTCATCCTGTTCAATCAAAACTCGATACTTCATACGAACCTCCCAGACTCATTCTCTTGATTGCGACGGATATACGCAAGTCACGCGCATCTAAAACCAAGAGACGCCCTTCGCGCGTTGTTTTTCCGCACTATTTCATCGCGATTCGCGTGAACTGATGGCATTAAATGATTACTCGGGAGCCATGGTGTCATGATCGAGTGCGTTAAGCTGTTTCTCAAGTTCCGCCAGCTTTGCACGCGCATCCAGCAGTTCATTTGCCAGCTGTCCCTCGGTCTCTGTCAGTCGCTGCTCACTTTGCGCCAGGGAGGCCAGGTCAGCGGTCATCCCATTGAGATCCCTGGGGCTCCTTACACCGCTGTCTACTTCCTTTTGCATCTCTCTGAGCAACTCTCTGGTCTTCTGTTGTTTTGATCTGGTTTCTTCAAGTTGGCTTCGCGCATCGCTTAATCCCCGAGCCAGGCGGGCAACCTCGGTCTGCTCAATCATAATCTGGGTTTTGTAAACCGCGGTTCCGAATCGCCGGACTTCGCTTCTTAATAAGCGCACCTCTTTTACCAACTCCTGGAACGATGGCTCGGCTGGTTTCGAAGTTTGCGCGGAGGCTTCGCAGGCGGCAGCAGAAATTACTGCCAGCACCAGCAAGAAGTGAGAGGTTGGTTTAGTCATTTTGCTTTCCCTTCCTAACGAAATACCAGCGCGCATTTTAACGCCGGGTCTCGCGGGCCTTCAATCCTTTGATCGCGCCCTCGATCATGCGATTGAGCGCAGCAATCGAAAGTCCGCCTTCATCTGTGGAAGGAATCGTCGCGAACCCAATCGCCGACGCTTTCGGATAACGCTTGAAGATCTCTTCAAACAGTCTTGCCAGTTGTTCGCTCGAAGGGCCGTTCGGCACTTTGTTCCCGTGGCCCGACACCTCGCGCGGATCGAGCATGTCCATATCGATGTGAATGTAAATCTTGTCAGTGAGTTTGTTCAGTCGATCAAGCTGAGCGAATACGGCCGGCGTCAGGTTGCGTAAGTCATCAACACTGACTTGCTCGATCTTCGACTTGTTCAAAAGCTCCTGCTCCAGCGGATCGGTCAGACGTACACCACCCATCACCACGAATCGATCGTCGAGTGGCGGATCGAGATGAGCATCGAGCCTCATCCCTTGTAATGCGCGACCAGTGGCCACGGCGACCGGCATTCCGCCCAGAGATCCGCTGCGGGTCGTCTCTGGCGTGTTGAAATCCGGATGGGCATCCAGCCAGAGCATCCCAATCTTTAAAGGCTTCCCCGCCGGCCCCGAATGCTGCAATCCCGCGACCAGTCCCGGCATCGACGGGCAGGTTGCCAATAGGCCGACGGTGAAATATCCGTCACGTTCATTCTTTGCGACGATGTCTGAGAAGTGACCGAGCGCCCAGCCCAGCTTTTTCCAGGAGCCGTATTCAGTGAGTTCCTGTGGCGTCAGGCTGACTTCTTCAACGCGCACGACGGTGTTCATGCCGGCGAGAATCTGCTGAATCCCGCCATTGGCCATGGTGTTTGGTCCAACGGAAGTCCCGGTTGGTGAGTAAGGTTGCTTGACCAGAGCGATGCGCAGTTTGCCGTCAGCATTGCTGTAT
>Ga0070694_100002161_pt1 | contig 11647 bp, 3 predicted proteins | sample KBSK1251metaG_FD_65470 | JGI IMG/M metagenome (GOLD analysis project Ga0070694, IMG submission 65470) | Corn, switchgrass and miscanthus rhizosphere microbial communities from Kellogg Biological Station, Michigan, USA - KBS K1-25-1 metaG | ecosystem: Host-associated > Plants > Roots >... | reverse complement strand
ACCAGCCATGGACTTTCAAGCCCCGTTTGTGAGCTTCCTCGAGTGTTAGCGCCAGGGGATCGAACGTCGCGGGCTGGTCTTTCAACTCGATCGCACGTGGTTCGACTCTCGATTTGTAGTACGCGTCACCGCGACCACGAATCTGGACGATCAAAGTGTTGAAGCCGTTGTCAGCGGCGGAGTTTACGAGTTGACGGATCTTCTCGGGCGACGTGAGTGTCGTCCGCACTACCCAGAGCGCCCGCACTTCCTGCGCCGCCGCGAGCGGGCAAGCGAGTGCCAGGAAGATTACGAATTGCGAAATACGAATCGCGAGCTTCATCTTTAAATAACCTCTGCGTATCTCTGCGTTCCTCTGCGTCTCTGCGGTGAAGACAACGTTTACCGCAGAGGCGCAGAGGAACGCAGAGGTACGCAGAGAGCAATTCCTCAGTACTGATAGCGCAGCGACACCTGCACGCTTCGCGGCGAGTAGAGCGTCGCGGCGCCTGTGATGGCTCCGAAGTTTGTGTTGGCGATCGACGCGCTTGGGAAACCATACTGCACGTGGTTCAAAGCATTGAACATGTCAGCGCGCAACGTGATCTTGTGTCCTTCCCAAGGCATCGAAAAGATCTTCGCGATGCCGAAGTCGATGGTCCTGGTGCCGTCAAGGAAGAACGTATTGCGCCCGAGTAGCACTGCGTTCATGTCGGTACTCGTTAGAGCTCGAAATGCAGAAGCCGGCAGCGATATACGTGACGTCAATGGATGAGTGACGCTGCGACCCAGGACAGTCGGATCGAGCAGAACCGGCCGGCTCTCACTGAACCCATCGAAGTTCAGATCCAAAGCTGACGTCGTGACTGTGAACGGAGTACCTCGCGCCAGTTTCATTACGGCTGAAAACTGCCAACCGCCAAATGCCTGGCCCATGAAGCCTTTCTCACCCATAAAGAACGGCAAACGGTAAGTGCCATAAAACGTGAATCGATGAGGCGTATGGAAACGGGAGAGCGAGCGTGCGTCCCTGGCGCTATTCCCGTTTTGGTTGCTGTCACCTGCTCCGACGAACGTCGCTTCCGAAGTGGTATCAATCGCCTTGCTCCACGTGTATGCAGCCTGGAAGTTCAGATTTCTGCTCAGGCGCTTCGTCCACTCGGCTTGCATTGCGTGATAGTAGCTCCATGCGGCGTTCGCGACCGCGACGTTCGTCGCATAAAGACCGTTTGGCCTGCGCTCGTTTGTGCGCGGAACGCGGAAGCTGTATTCGAAGGCGCCGATTGGAACGACGACGGGGCACAGCGCTGTGAAAGGTATGGCAGTCGTTCCAGCGGTGCCGGCGCAATGAATGTCAGCCGCTGGTCTAATAATCTGGCCGCGCAGGTTCGCTGGATTGTTCGGATGGTTCGCCACCAACACGCCGTTGACGGGATCATGAACCGGCAGGTTGTCGAGTGCATACTTCAACAACCCAATGCCTCGATTGCCTGTATAGCTAATGCGAAACGCTGAAGAAAACGGCATCTGCCGTTCAATCGTGAAATTCCATTGCTGCGTGTAAGGCATTTCGAGTCCCGGATCGATTTCCGTGATCGTATGGCGCGCTGTTTGTGGTCCAGGCACGAACACAAAGCCATTCGTCGGATCAGCCAGGTTGACTGGATTGAAGCTCGACGTCGCCACGCCGGACTGGTTGTAGAAGAAAGCATTCGGTGGATTAAATCTTACAGTCGCGCCGCCCTGTGAAAAGACTGACTGGAAGATGCGACCATGATAAATACCGTAACCGCCGCGGATTGAAGTGTCCCCGACGGTACCGACTATCCGGTGCATGAAGCCGGATTCAAAATTTGGACTCCACGCAAAACCGACTCGTGGTTCCCAGTTGTCCTTGTCGGCCTGAATTCCATAGTTAATGCGACCCGCGGCTTCCTCAGGAGCCGAAACGTATTCATACCTCAGCCCGAGGTTGAATGTGAGATTGGGGCGAATCTTCCAATCATCCAGGCCGTAAAAGTTTGATTCGCGAATACGATTTTCCAGGAAGAATGGACCATATCCTTTTTGGAAGTTGGGAGTGCAACCGTTAATGAACTGATTGAAGCCATTGCCGTAATTGACGCCGTTACACGTCGCAACGGTACTGCTGTAGAAGCCGCGCGAAAAGTTGTCCGCCAGATCGTCAAGACGTTGTCGACGTATGTCTGTCCCCATCTTGAAGTAATGACTGCCCTGGAGGGTCCAGAAGTTGTAAACAAACTGATTGTCGGTTTGATAACGCTGAATCGGGAAGTTGCCGGCACTGCCAATACTCGACTGAGTCGTGATCGGAGTCGGATTGAAGAACCGAAGGATTGGCGTGTCGTTTCCGTCTGCGATGTTAACGAGCGTGGTTCTCAGACCCAGACCGTAACGAAACTCTCCGACCGAGTTCGTGGAATAGAGATGCGTCCACGTCAAACCAAAGTTCTGCTGTTTGTGATTCTGATCTGCGCGCTCACCAATGATGATGTCGTCGGCAACGAATTTTTGCCGGGTGTACTGCCAGCGAGCGCTGAAAGTATCTTTCTCCCAGGGATTCCAATCCATTCGCTCGGAGTAGTCTCGCGCGGGAAAATCAAACCCCTGCTGCCCACGAAACACTCTCGGACCAGCAGCGGGATCGTTGGGAACAGCGTTCGCGAAACGATCCATAACGCTCTGTATGAACGCTCGATTCGCAGGTGTGTCGTTGCCAGGCGTCGTCTTAAACCAGTTGGCTGGATTGCGTTCAGCCGCAGTAAAGACGTCGCGATTGAAGTTGTTGGCTCCGGTGTTCTCAACGTGGTCCAGGCTCATGAAGTTGAAGAGCCGGTCCTTGAAGATTGGAAATCCGGACGTAAACCCAAATTGATTGCGGCGAGCGACACCTTTTCTTGCACCGGGGTTGAAGACGTTGTTCGTAGCGTTTAAGGCGCTGTCGTTGTGATAAATGTAAGCATCGCCGTGGATGTTATTGGTGCCTGACTGTGTCTGGACCAGGACCACCGCACCGTAACCGCGACCAAATTCGGCACTCGGGTTGGTGATGACCTGAAATTCTTTAATCGTCGACAGCGATGCGCCCTGGCGGTTCTGGTTTTCGGAGGAGTCGTCGTTATTGACGCCGTTAATCTGGAAGGTCGCGCCGCGTGTGCCGGTGCCGTTGAAGTTGATCGAAGATCCTGAAGACGCCGTGGGATTGTTTTGGCCCGAGGTTGGATTCTCCTGAAATCCAGTGAACGTCTCAGCGAGCGTCAAAAAGTTTCCCTGGTTAAAGGTGGGTTTGTCGATGATCTCCTGGGCATTCAGTGTACCTTTGATCTCGGCGTTCGTCGTATTGATAGGCGCTGCATCTGAAGTAACAACCACCGCTTCCGTTAGTGAGCTTGGTTGTAGCGTGAAATTGATCACGAGCGTTTGATTCAGCGTGACCTCGATGTTTTCCTGAGCGACCTTATTGAACCCCGCGCTTGTCACGGTGACCGTGTACCTGGCAAGCGGCAGAAACGGCGCGACGTACGTTCCTTCGCCTCCTGTTTTTAGATTGCGCTCCTGACCTGTCTCCACGTTGCGGATCACAACGTTCGCGCCGGGCACAATCGCACCTCTCGAGTCAGTCACGGTGCCCTGGATAGTTCCGGTGACGGTTTGTGCAAAAGTCGAAGCCGCAAAGAGCAGCGCGAACACGAAAGCAAGAAACAACAAGCGGTGATGCGCAGTAAGGTCAGACATGGACTCCTCCTATTGTGGCAGCAAAGAATAACCGGGGCCGCGCAATGCAACTCCGGATCGAGCGCTGGTCATTTGATTGTTCTCGAGCACCGGCGTGCCATTTACGATCACGTAACTGATGCCCAGCGGAAATTGGTGCGGCTTGTCGAACGTCGCCTGATCGATAATCGTGTTTTCATCGAAGATCACGAGATCAGCGGCGAGGCCCTCACGTATCAGGCCGCGGTCACGAAACCCAAACGTCTGCGCCGGCAAGGAAGTCATCTTCCTGATCGCGTCTTCGAGCGAGATTAGCTTCAACTCACGAACGTAACGTCCAAGCACTCGCGCGTTGTTGCCGTAACCGCGCGGATGAGGAACGCTGTCGTCTAGCTGCCGGACGCCGGCGTCCGACGCGATCATCGTGAACGGCTCCTGCATGATCCGTTTCACGTCGTCCTCACCCATGCTGTGATAGACCATGCTGGCGCCACCGGCTTCATACATCTCGAGAATCTGATCGATCTGGCTGGTGACGTCAGATTTGTTCTTCACCTGCTTCGTGATTTCGGCGATCGATTTTCCATTGAACGATTTGTCTGGACGATAAGAAGCGACGACGGCGTACGAGTAGTCTTTAAAGCCGCTCTTTTTCAACGTGTCTTTCATTTCTTTGAACACGCGATCGCGCGTCGCCTGGTCGGCCAGTCTCTTCTTCGATTCGTCGAGACCGCCAGCACGAAGCCAGGCTGGCAGACGCGAGTCAAGCGAGGTGGAACTCGCAGTGTACGCGTACTGGTCCACGGTAACTGAGAGACCTCGCGCGCGAGCTTCACGCACGAGATCGAGTGTCATCGGCGACTGGCCCCACATTTTCTTGTTGCTGATCTTGAAGTGGGAAATATCGACAGGCAGGCCGGCCTGCTCTCCGATCAGAATGCTCTCGCGAATCGCGTCTGCAACTTTGTCGCCCTCGTTCCGCATGTGCGTCGCATAAACACCCTGGTACTTCGCGGCGACGCGCGCCAGTGCTACGACCTCGTCTGTCTTTGCATAAGTGCCGGGAACGTAAATGAGTCCGGTGGAGAGTCCGACAGCGCCGTCTTTCATCGCCTGCTCGACGATGCTCTCCATCTGCTTGAGCTCTTCAGGTGTCGGCGCACGATCGTCGAGCCCCATTGCTTTACGACGCACAGCGTTATGTCCAATAAGAGTTGCGAGATTGATTGCCAGTGGCTCTTTACTAATACGCCCGAGAAACTCTGCGACTTCAGTCGCGGAGCCGCCGCAGTTTCCCGTGACCAGCGTTGTAACGCCCATGCGCACGAAGTTCTCTGCCGCGGGCGAGTCGTAAATCGATTCGACGTGTGTGTGAACATCGATAAACCCAGGAGCAAGTATCTGTCCCCGGGCATCAATGGTCCTGACTGCTGTGTCTGGTCCTAAACGTCCAATTCGGGCGACGCGCCCGTCCTTGATTGCTACGTCCGCACGAAACCATGGATTGCCACTACCATCGACGATGCGTGCATTCGTGATAAGGAGATCGTACAGAGGCGCAGGAGCTTTCGCGCGCACATCGGCCGGCAGGCGTGCAAACAGAAACGCGCAGAGCGCTAGTGCAGTCAACACCAGTGCGGCAGACTTAAGGGAGAGACTCATACTTGGGCTCAGCGTCTCTGTTTTTAGAAAAAAGACTGCGAAGTATAGATTGCCTGAATCGAAGAGAACGAATTATAAGCCGCAGACTGGAATAATAATAGCTAAATGTTCTTATCACTTTGATAAGAATCGTTGATAGAAGAAAATTGGTCATATAGGACCTATAGGACCTATTAAACCTTGACGCAAAATCGCGCAGCGATATACTGCCGCCATCGCAAACTGAATTTGATTGTTGGGCGTTTGCGGTGATCCCTGACCGCACCTTCCAGCGCCGCTATTCCGAGCGGTTTCGCTAAACGTTTTGGCCCCTATGTCTGCTACCAACCAAGGAGTCTTCCCATGTCACTCTCAAAACTACTATCGATAATCGTAATCGCACTGTTTGCGGCCGTTCCCGTAACGGCCCAAACGGGAACCTCAAACATCAGTGGCCGCGTGGTTGACGCGAAGGAAGCTGTGCTCGCGGGCGCGGTCGTTACCCTTACAAACGAAGCCACTCGTGTAACTCAGACACAGACGACAAGTGAATCCGGCGTCTATGCCTTCAGCTCGCTGCCCCCGGGGAACTACACGATCACCGTCGAAGCTTCTGGCTTCAAGACCTTCAACACCACGGGCAACGTTTTGACTGTGGGCAGTCCTCTCGTCGTCAACGTAACGATGGAAGTTGGCCAACCCACCGAAAGGGTTGACGTGACGGCCTCGTTTGAACGACTCGAGACGACGAGTGCGATGTTGGGTGGAGTCGTAGATCGCAAAGCTATCACGGAGTTACCACTCAATGGGCGTAACCCACTCAACCTGATCGTTCTCGAGCCCGGCCTGGTGCAACGGACCACTGGTGGGGCGGGTTCCGGAACGCACGTCTTTGGCTCGCGCGATCGAGCACACAACGTCACCATCGACGGCATCGATGCAAACGAATCATCTGTGCCGAACCCGCAAAGCAACGTCTTCCGGCTCACACCTGACAACGTTCAGGAGTATCGAGTCGTAACACACAACGCCACGCCTGAGTTTGGCAGAAACAGCGGCGCCAACGTTGCCGTGGCTACGCGAGCAGGCAGTAACGACTTCCACGGCGACTTCTTCTATTTCCACCGCAACACCGCGCTCAATGCCAATGAATGGTTCAACAACGCCAGCGGGATAGAAAGACCGATACTCCTGTTGCATCAATTTGGCTTTGACGGCGGTGGGCCAATCATCAAGAACAAGACCTTCTTCTTTGGAAGCTGGCAGAACAATCGGATCAAACAGAGTCAACCCATCGGTTCAAACTTCGGAGTTCCGCGTGTGTTTACAGGAGCGCTGAAGAACGGAATCTTCAGGTTCGTGAGAGGCACGATCAACGTCGATGGAAGAAATATAAGCGCCAACTCACCATTACTGGTTGACGCAGCGGGAAATCTAAAACCGGGCGTGCAGATGTGTGGTGGAACCGTCACCAACAACTGCATTGCGACTTACAACATCTTCGCGCAAGACCCGCTTCACATCGGCGCAGATCCAAACATTGCGAGCATGATCTCTGGTTTTCCGCTTCCGAATGCTTTCAACGTCGGCGATGGACTGAACACCGGAGGTTTCGCCTGGAACCCACCCTCTCGCTTCAAAGGTCCTTTTTACAGTTTTCGCGTCGATCACAAATTCAACGACACAAACGACATGTTCGGTCGTTTTCTCTGGTCAGACTACGATACGTTTGAGGGAGATTTTCTGAATGCGCGACCTGCGGTCTTTCCCGGTTTTCCACCGCTGGGCGAAGTGTTTCGCAGGGCGCAAAGTTTAGCAGTCAGCTATCGCCGGACTATCTCTCCAAAAGTGGTAAATGAATTCACCGGGGGCTACAGCCGCTTCCGATTCTTTTTCTCGCTACGCGAATCGCAAGCTGACATCGAGCCACCACCTTTTGGCCAGGAGTGTTTTGGTGACGACTCTTTCACCCTAATCGACACGCCGTTCTGCAACACTCTACATACAAAGCGCCAGGTAACGGCATTGCAGTTCATAGATAATCTGAGCTACCTCCGCGGAACTCACAACTTCCGAATGGGATTCAACATTCGCCTTTACCGCCACGACGATGAGCGGGGTGTACCAGGTGGTTTCAATGGCTCGCCAACGATCGTGTTCAGTCGCACGACTCGGTCTCCTTTAAACGAAGCACAGCCTTGGACCGGCATCCCGGCAGCTGGAGCCGGCATAAATGCCACTGACAGAAACAATTTGCTGCAAGCAATCACGGAGCTCGCAGGCATCCCGGGATTCGCCACGCAGGCGTTTCAGGCGGCACTGGATGGCGACGCTTATGGAAACGACTTATTCACTCTCGAAAGCAAGGTCCACCAGTTCAACTTTTACTTCCAGGACGAGTGGAGGTTCCGGCACAACCTGACTTTCAACTATGGATTGCGCTGGGAGTTGAACCCGCCGCCGAGCGACGCTGGACCACGTGTCTTCGTTCCCGATCGTCCAGTCGACGGATCGCAAGGCAGGGTTACATACGTCAGTGCTGACGGTTGGTGGAAGCGAGGTAATTACAACGCTTTTGCACCGCGCGTCGGTTTGGCATGGACACCGTGGAGCAATACCGTGGTTCGCGCCGGCTACGGAATCGCGTTTGATACCTTGTCTACTTTTCAGGTCACTTCGGTGGGCGGAAAAGTACCTGGTAGCGTTCAGCAATGCCGAGTGAATGTCCAGGACTCTGCGCAAGTGGCGCAAAACACAGGATGCATGGATCTTCCCAACAACACGCGGCTGTCACAGTTGCTCGCGGCTATCAATCCATTTGCTTTGTCGCTGCCCACGAAAAATCCAAGTGAATTACTTAGTCCTGAGAACGCCGCCCTGGCAGTAGCACCTAACGTGGGAGCATTCGATCCAAACCTGCAAATACCCACGGTCCACGAGTGGAGCCTAACAATCCAGCGCGAACTGCCGTGGAATTTTGTTGGACAGGTTGGATATATCGGCAAGCGCGGCTCTCACTTGTATCGTGCTTACGATCTGAACCAGCTTCGCACTGACCAACCCGGGTTTCTCCCGTCCTTCCTGATCGCGCGCGATAATGTTCGCAAGCAGTGTCGACCGGACGGCACCGGTTGCCCGGCTGGGGTGACAGGGCAAACGCCAACCCTGTTGGTTCAGCTTACCGGCAGTACAATTGGCAATGCGAATTCAACTTTAAATGGCTTTACGTCCGACTTCCTGCTTAACGCCTTAGGGACCGTGGCCAGCCGGATAGATCGCACAGACATCGTGTCGCGCGGTTTTCCCGCTAACTACTTCCGATCGAATCCGCAGTTCAGCGAGATCTTTTACTTTGACGCTGGTGGCGATTCCTATTACCACGGCGCGATCGTCCAGGTGAGAAGACGGCTGGAAAAGGGATTGGACTTTGGTCTGTCGTACACCTTCAGCAAATCAATCGACAACATGTCTGTCGATCCGGTTGCTGCGACATCAGGCGGGGGACTCGGCAACAACTCTCGCACACCCACGGACGTGCGCAATTTTGCACTCGACCGCGCTGTGTCTGACTTTGACAACACGCATGTGCTGACCATCAACTCTCGCTACGAGTTGCCGTTAGGGAAAGGACGTAGATTCTTGAACAGCCTTCCTGGAGCCCTGGACCACGTTCTTGGTGGTTGGTCATTCACCGGTCTTTACACTTATCAAAGCGGCGAGGCTTACACTATCAACAGCGGTGCAGCCACAGCCAATTTCACTATCGCGGGCAAACAGACACGTGCCGATCTGCGCGGGCCTCTGCCAACGTCGCAACTTCAGTTTGTTCCTGGAATTGTCGGTCCGGTGGTTTTCAATGCCGACGACCGCGACCCCCTTACAAACTGCCGCCAGATTATAGGGACCCAGAGCTCCTTCTGCATTCCAGAGCCGGGAGGTTTCGGCATGGGACGCAACACGCTTCGTGGTCCAGGTTTTTGGAATTTTGACCTTGGGATCTTGAAGACTTTCAGGCTGAGTGAGCGCGTCAACCTTCAGTTTCGGACTGAGATGTTTAACGCTTTCAATCACCCAAACTTCGAGAACCCGCGCAACGCCACCGAAGGGTCTCCCACGGTGACAAGCTCACTCTTTGGCCAGACCTGCTGCGTGACATCGTCGGTGCCTGCATCGACGACTATTATCGCAACAGGCGAACCAAACCGCGTGATTCAGTTTGCGCTGAAGCTGCAATTCTGAGTCAGGCAAAAAATGAGATAGGTCGTATAAGTCCTATTGGACCTATACGACCTATTTGTTTATCTAGAAGTTGAACTTCGCGACAAACTGCACTTTGCGCGAGGTGCTGGCTGTGTTTCCAAGAATCTGACCAAACGATCCAGTGGTCAGGATCAAGTTTGCATCGGGCACCGCGAACGATGGAGTGTTCGTTACGTTTTGCGCTTCCACGCGGATTTCCACGTTTCGCGATTCATCAAACCTGAAGCGCTTGCCTACTGTCATATCCAGATTGAAGAACGATGGTCCAGTGAAAAAATTCCTGCCGACATTGCTCGGTTCTCCAGCAGCAGGAACGAAAAACTTCGCGCGTTGGTCGGCAGTGAAGAAGACGTTCTGACCGTTCTCGACTGTCGTCCTTCCTAAATTAGGTGAGCAATCGTTACAGCTCGCCGGAGTAAAGACCACCTGTGAAAGTGTGTTGGAACCGGAGAAGACTGTGAATGGCCTTCCCGAATACCTGCGCATCACACCGGCAACGTTGAAGCCACCGAGAAGGAAGTCAGTTGTGCGACCCCAGCTCGAACCCCAACGCCTTCCCTTCCCGATCGGAAGTTCGTAAAGCACGTAGCCTTGCAGTGCGTGGCGCCGGTCGAAGTCAGACCTCGCGTAATTCAGATCGCGGTTGTTGATATCAAACGGTGTGTTCGCCGCGGATTGTCCGGTAGCGCCACCTCTCGTCAACAGCGTGAGAGCCGGATCGAAAGAGCGCGTGTCTTCAGATTTCGCAAGCGTATAACTCGCCTGGAATGCGAGTCCTTTTGAAGCACGCCGGCTCACCTGAATCTCGAGCGCGTTGTAACGTGAGCGATCGTTGCTATCGATCACGTTTACTGCGCCGGTGAACTGCGGATACGGCTGAAAATAAAACGGACTGAATCCGTTTGTGGTTAGAGTGGGGAGACCACGCAACGCCACGGGCTGAAACGTTCCCTGTACGCTCTGCGCAATGATGAAGGCCGCCTGGGCCACTCCTCCGGCAGCGACGAGATTGCTGGTGGTGGTTCCGTCCGGTAGTCTTACTGGTCCTGCAAGTCCCTGCCGCAGTAAGAATTGCGAACCAGTTTCACGAACACCGTTGTTCAGTGCCAGACCCGAGTGACCTGCGAGTAGTTGATTGATGCGCGGGCTATTTCCCGTTGTCCTTAACTGTTCGAAGTCAGCGAGAAATCCGTTGTCTCTAATGTCAACCTGATTGACATCGTAACCACCGAAGAGGTTGCGGCCCTGGCGGCCGATGTAATTGATCTCCAAAACATTTTTCCAACCAATCTCGCGCTGGAAACTTACCGCGTATTGATGCGTTCTCGGATACACGAGGTCTGGATCAACCACATTAAGTGTACCTACGCCGAACGCCGCGGGTTGCCGGAATTGCAATGGCGTAACATCGTTCGAGTTGAGTTCTGGTACACCTTGCCGCAGCAGACCGCCGCCCTGTCCGAAGCTGTTGTTGAGGACGGCTCGTGTAAGACCTGGGGCACTCTGGAAGATGAACGATGAAAAGAGAAAGGTATTGGTCCGGTCGTAGGCCAAACGATAGTTTCCTCTAATCGACGTCTTGCCGCTCCCGGTCGGATCCCATGCAACGCCGATTGAAGGAGCAAACTGGGCCAACGAATCGTCGTACAACTTTCCTTCGCCAAACCGAAAACTGTTTGTCGGAGTCTCACCTAAAGCGATTCGCTGCTCGGGTCGCAAGACGATGTTGTCCGGCGCGCGCGGCGATAACCTCATCTCCCAACGCAGACCCAAATCAAGCGTCAGGTTGCGAGTTATCTTCCAGGTATCCTGACCAAAGAAATCGTATTCTGGATAGTGCGCCTCATAGTTGAAGCGCGTCCGACCTGGTCCGAAAGTGTTATCGTCGATTGCTACAAACGCCTGATTGATTTGTCCCACACGACCCAAAAGATCGTTGACGAAGCTGTCGAGACGCGTGCGATCCGCCCCGTTGATACCCGGAACCAGCGTGTTTGTAGTACCTGTTCCGAAGGACGCAGGCACTGGATTC
>Ga0070694_100002157_pt1 | contig 11662 bp, 8 predicted proteins | sample KBSK1251metaG_FD_65470 | JGI IMG/M metagenome (GOLD analysis project Ga0070694, IMG submission 65470) | Corn, switchgrass and miscanthus rhizosphere microbial communities from Kellogg Biological Station, Michigan, USA - KBS K1-25-1 metaG | ecosystem: Host-associated > Plants > Roots >... | reverse complement strand
TAGATTTCCGGCTCGACGGGTTTGATCTGGGCGACCGCTTCCGCCAGCGGCACGCTCGTCATCTTCAATCCTTGCAACGCAGCCATACGCCCGTACTCACCGGCTTGCGCCATCTCATAAGCCTTGATGCCGAGTCGCGTGGCGAGAATGCGATCAAACGCAGTGGGGGCGCCGCCGCGCTGCATATAACCGAGGACGGCGACACGCGCTTCGATGCCGGTGCGTTGCTCGATCTGCGTGGCAAGAATCTGGCCGATGCCGCCGAGGCGTTCGTGGCGGTAAATCATCTGGCGCTGCTCCGGCGTGAGGAAATCTTCCTCCGGGTGCGGCTTGGCATCTTCAGAGACTACGACGATGGAGAAGGGGCGGCCAGAGCTTTTGCGGTGGCTGGCGATTTCGCAGACACGCGAGAGCCGGAAGGGGATTTCGGGCACCAGCACCATGTCCGCACCGCCCGCGATCCCGCCGCAGGCCGCGATCCAGCCGCTGTGCCGTCCCATGACTTCGAGCACCATGACGCGATGATGCGATTCGGCGGTCGAGTGCAGGCGGTCAACCGCATCTACTACGACTGCGATGGCGGTATCAAGGCCGATGGTGTAATCCGTCCCGCACAGATCGTTGTCAATCGTTTTGGGCACGCCGACAATCGGAAACCCTTCTTCTTGATGCATGCGCCAGGCAGCGTGCAGTGTGCCTTCGCCTCCGACTACGATCAGGGCGTTAAGGCCATGCTGCGCCCAGTGCTCCTTGATCTTTTGCAGGCGTTCGGGCGCGTCGAAGGGGTTGACGCGCGAAGTGCCGATGATCGTGCCGCCGCGCGGAAGGATGCCGAGCACTGATTGTCGCGTCAATGGTTCGATCTCGCCTTCGATCAAACCGAGCCAGCCGTTCTTGACGCCGAGCACGGTGACTTGATCGAGCAACGCCCGCCGCACCACGGCGCGCAACACCGCATTGATGCCGGGGCAGTCGCCGCCTCCGGTGAGAATGCCAATTCGTTCGAGCTGATGAGTCATGATTGAGTTTCCGCTTGGGTTTCGCGTGTGGCCTAAGTTTGTCAGGCTTTCACCACTCAATATATAATTCGCTTCCGATGGCTGTCAAACATATCACTAATGAATGCGGAATGTGGTCAACACCGGGCGTTGAATTGGAATGCGGAATCCAGAGTTCGCAGTGCGAAAATCAGAGTGCGGAGCTTGATCTCCGCATTCCAATCATTCTGGCTGTAGACACCTCTTCGCTGCGCCTGAGCTTGGCTATCACGCGCGGGCCAGAGGTCATCGCTACGTGTGCCGAAGAAGCGCAGGCCCCGCATTCGCAGACGCTGTTTCCGCGCCTGGCCGCGCTACTCGACTCCGTGCAACTCGCTCCTCCGAGCATTGACGCTTTCGCCGTCGCGACCGGCCCTGGCAGTTTCACTGGCTTGCGCGTTGGCTTGGCTGCCGTCAAAGGGCTGGCGCATACGCTGGGCCGCACGGCTATCGGCGTTACTTCACTCGACGGACTGGCGCTGGCGGCTGGCGTTGTTGGGCGTGTGGTGGCGATGATTGAGGCAGGGCGAAGCGAAGTTTACTGCGGGCTGCGCGAGGTCTCAGCCGACGGTGAAGTGATAAAGATGGGGGAAGATCAGGTGGGGCCGGTGAGCGTCTTGCTGGCACGGTTAGGCTCGAATCTGCATTCCAGTGGACTCGTTTTTGTCGGCGAAGGGGCGCGGCACTACCGCGATGAAATTGCCGCTCTCGCAGTGCAAGCGGGAACTCAATTACAAACCATGCCTCAATCGCCAGGCGTTCTTTTCGCAAGGCCAGAGAGGGCAGAAGGTTTGTCCTCCGCTGTCTGGCAATTGAAAGACGAACCGCTCAATCTCGCGCCGCCCATCGCCGTGCAGGCCCATCGCCTCTTCAGTTTGGGCGCTTGTCCTGGCGCGCACGCTTACTACATCCGCCCCTCCGACGCCGAGTTGAAATGCCGATAGAGAATCCAGATCACGCGGACAACAGGGAAGAAAGCATCGGCTCTCTCTGGCAGATTGAGCCAATGCGCGAAGCCGATTTGGAAATGGTCGCGGCGCTCGAACAGCAGTGCGGATTGAACCCGTGGGGCACGGCCAATTACCGCCGCGATCTGAAAAATCCGCTCATCATTCTGCTCGTGGCCTTGAGCGAGGCGCAGAGCGGCGAAAGGACTGACCCGCACGCCGCACACATTTCGGTCGAGCGATCAACAAACCTCGGCTCGCTCGCCGGATTTCTGGCCGGCTGGGTGGTGGCGGATGAATTTCAGATCAACAATCTCGCCGTAGATCACGCGCATCGGCGGCAGGGCATTGGTGCGGCGCTGCTCAAGGCTGGATTGCGCGCGGCGCGTGAGCGCGGCGCCGCACGAGCCGTGCTCGAAGTCCGTGCGGCGAATCTGCCGGCCCTGGCGCTCTATCATCGTCACGGATTCGTTTGCGTCGGCAAGCGCAAGGCTTACTATCACGACCCGCCGGATGATGGCTGGATTATGGCGTGTGAGGGCGAGGCGTGGAAAGAGTCTCAGTGGTGACACCGAGCGTTTGGAGTGCCGGGAGTTCCTCCCGGTTTTTTCGGCAACTGCTTCGTGCCCTCAAGGCCACCACCATTTTCTTGAGATCTATAATGATGGCGCCAAAAGAGATCGAGATGATGCGTGGAGGTTCAATGGGCGCGATAGTTTAACGCTGGCCTCACCCAGCCCTGCTTGCTTCGGTCGCCAAACTGCCGCAAAATGTTTCTTGAATCACCTCCATCTTTGTATTACCATGCACCTAGCATGCGACGCATACTTCACCAATCAATCAACCACATCATCACAGGGAGGAAACGCCAATGAGCATTATGGCTAGCGAGGCTGCATTGAAAGACTATCTGCTCAATCACGACGATCAGTATCGTGAACTGGCGACGGAACACCGGAAATACGAGGCGCGATTGAGCGAACTGGCTTCTTTGCCGCATCCGAATGAAGATGAACTGCTCGAGGAGACTGTCTTGAAGAAGAAGAAACTCTTTCTCAAGGATCAAATGGAGGTCATAGCCAGCAAATATAAGACCAGTTCGATGTCGCATTAGTTGATGCAGTTTAGCGAATTTTCAGGCATCAGGTCATCACATCTATGCAAACGGACGGGGACACCTAGTGTGTCCCCGTTTTTCGTTCGAGTGATGAAGGCCTGGAGGAGGCAGGGCGGCTTCGCTTGGCAAATAGGGTCTGATAACGACGAGAGGATGTTTTTCTTTTATCATTGTGATGAGTCGCGACGACCTGGTTTAGCGCAGCTTCGACGGAGCGAGCAAAGGATGGCCTGCTTGACTCGTTGCCTGACTTGGCGTAGAAGTAGCCACACGCAGAAAGATATCTGTCAACAGCCGCGTCGCTGATGATCATCAGCGCCCGGCTTTTGCGGTTTAGTGACCGATGCACGATAATTGAGGTCATGCTTGTGCTCCGTGATGCCTACACTTTTATCATTCCGTTAGTTCTCCTGGCGCTGCTCTGTGCGCTGTTGGGCTGGCTTTTTGCGCCCGGCTTTTGGATTGGCGCGGCGGTCTTGGCCTTCCTGGCGCTGTTTGTCGCCTTCTTCTTTCGCAATCCGCACCGAGACGTGCCAACGGATCGCAACTTGATCGTCTCTCCGGCTGATGGTCGGGTAGTCGTGGTCAAGCCGGTGGACGGAAGCGATCCACAAGCGGGAACGCTGGTGAGCATCTTCCTTTCGGTCTTAGACGTTCACGTCAACCGCGCGCCGGTGGGCGGTAAGATCACTGCAGCCGAATACCGGCGCGGCAAATTCATCATCGCCACCGCCGAACGCGCTTCGGTCGAAAACGAGCAGAACGTCGTGACGGTCGAGAATGAGCAGGTCAAAGTCGTCTTCAAGCAGATCGCCGGCGTGCTGGCGCGCCGGATCGTCTTCTGGAAAAAGCCCGGCGATCAGGTAGCGCTGGGCGAAAGCGTAGGGCTGATCAAATTCGGCTCGCGCACCGATTTGATCTTGCCGCCGCAGGTGAGCGTTGAGGTCAAGCCGGGTGACCGCGTCAAAGGTGGAATCTCGATCGTCGGGAGGATCAAGGCATGAAAGAGAGAATGAAAGACGGAAGTGAACCCCCGGAGCGGCGTTCCCGCCGAGGCATCCGTCGGGGCATTTATCTGGTGCCGAGCGCTTTCACTATCGGCAATATTCTGTGCGGCTTCTACGCTGTGGTCAGTTCGGTCAAAGGCTATCAGGCGCTCTCCGGCCAGTCGCCGGAGGCAGGGCACTTCTTCGATAATGCGGCGCTGGCTATCTGTTGGGCTTGGCTGCTTGATGGGTTGGACGGACGGATCGCGCGCATGACCGGAGCGACCAGCGATTTCGGTGTGGAACTAGATAGCGTGGCGGATGTGGTCTCGTTTGGGGTCGCTCCGGCGGTGCTCGCCTACTCTTGGGGGTATGGCTCAACTCCTGGGCTGGAACGGCTGGCCTGGGGCGTCTCATTTTTCTTTCTGATTTGTGGGGCGATGCGTCTGGCCCGGTTCAATGTGCAGGCCCGCGCTCCGCGTTTCGACGCGCCGGGCACCTCGCCCAAACTGGATAAACGTTATTTCGTCGGTCTGCCGATCCCGGCGGGAGCGGGTTTGATTGCCGCCATCGTCCATGCCGTTCAATATCCGATAGCTGGTTATTTTCAAGTCGCCACGGAAGGCGGCGAAGGCGAAGCCAGAATCTATACCTGGGCGTTGCTCGTGATTGTGGCGGCGCTGGCGCTCTTGATGGTGAGCACGCTCCGCTATGCCAGCTTCAAAAACCTCGGTGGGCGCAGCAACCGGCCTTTCATCTTTCTCCCTTTGCTTTCGTTGGTTGTGGCCAGCATTTGGTTCTATTCCCGTTGGGTGCTGCTATTGATTGCGGCCACATATGTGCTGCACGGGCCGCTGCTCAAACTATGGAACCTCATGGGGCGGCTGCGCCGCCCTAGTCACGGGGCGGAGGAGCCGCCGCCCACACTCATTGAACAGTAATCGCGTCGGCTGCTTTTTTTGACTCGATTCTCTCCGTTCGAGTGCTCAATCACCTCCGCCAAGTTGTCGCGGCTTCCGCTCTCGCGTATACTACCTCTCGATTTTTTTCCACCTGGTTCATCCACCGGCAAGGGAGCAACTTTAATAAAGGAGCGATCTCGTGTCCGTCCCATTCGAGACCGTCGTTATCCTGGATTTCGGCGCTCAGTACACGCAACTGATTGCCCGCCGCATCCGCGAACTAGGCGTGTATTGTGAAATTCTGCCCTACAATACTGCGCTTGATGAATTGCGCCGTCTCAAGCCTCGCGGCATAGTCCTTTCCGGCGGGCCGAGTTCGGTCTACGAAGAGGGCGCGCCACATTGCGCGCGGGAAGTGTTGGATTTAGGCATTCCTGTGCTCGGCATCTGTTATGGCGTGCAGCTTATGAGCTACTTCCTGGGAGGCAAGGTCGAGCCGTCAGCGCGCCGGGAATATGGCGCGGCGAGGGTTAAAGTGCTGGGTGAAAGCCGCTTGCTCGCTGGGCTGCCCGCAGAGTTTTCGGTCTGGATGAGCCACGGCGATCACGTCACCGCCGCACCGCCCGGATTCAAAATCACCGCCGCTACCGATAGTGCGCTCGGCGCCGTTGAAGATGACGCCCGCCGCCTTTACGGCGTGCAATTCCACCCGGAAGTCGCTCACACTCCGAACGGCAAAGACCTGCTGTCCAACTTCCTGAAGCGGATTTGCGGTTGTCGTGCCGATTGGACGGCGGCCTCTTTCATTGAATCCGCCATCGCCCGCATCCGCGATCAGGTGGGGGAGGGAAGGGCCGTTTGCGGGCTTTCGGGGGGAGTTGATTCAGCCGTCGCGGCGGCTTTAGTCGCTCGCGCCATCGGCGACCGCCTGACCTGCATCTTCGTAGACAATGGCCTGCTCCGCCTGAACGAATTCGAACAGGTGCTCCAATCCTTTGCCGACTACGGCGAATTGAACGTTAAGGGCGTGGCCGCCGGTGAGCGATTCCTCGCGGCGCTCAAGGACGTAGCCGATCCTGAACGCAAACGTAAGATCATTGGGCGAGAGTTTATCGAAGTGTTTCAGGAAGAGGCCTCGCTCCTCGGCGAGATCTCCTTTCTCGTGCAAGGCACGCTTTATCCCGATGTTATCGAATCGGTTTCCGTCAGAGGGCCAGCCGCCGTCATTAAAAGCCATCACAATGTGGGCGGCTTGCCGGAGAAGATGCATTTGAAGCTGATCGAGCCATTGCGCGATCTTTTTAAGGATGAAGTCCGCGCCGTCGGACAGGAACTTGGCTTGCCGGAAGCTATGATTAACCGCCAACCATTTCCGGGCCCCGGCCTCGCCGTCAGAATCCTCGGACCAGTGGATGCTGACCAAGTTCGATTGCTCCAAGAGTCTGATAACGTGGTAAGAGAGGAGATTGAACGAGCTGGATTGTCTCAAAAGTTATGGCAGTCGTTCGCGGTGCTCTTACCAGTGAAAACTGTGGGGGTGATGGGGGATCAGCGGACTTATGAGCGCGTGGTGGCTGTCCGCGCCGTTGAAAGCTCCGATGGGATGACAGCGGATTGGGCGCGGCTGCCCTATGAAGTGCTGGAAAGGATCGGTAGCCGGATGGTGAGTGAGGTGAAAGGCGTCAATCGCGTGGTTTACGACATTAGCTCTAAACCGCCAGGAACGATTGAATGGGAGTGATAAGCATCTGATTTAAGCAATATGAATGCTATTAAGCTGACTTACTATTGATTAACCAAAGACTTAAAATGAATAAGCAATTTGTTCACCTTCACCTCCACACAGACTACAGCCTACTTGATGGGGCGATTAAGATCGCGCCGTTGGCCAAGCGGGCCGCTGAACTACAGATGCCCGCAGTTGCGATGACCGATCACGGCAATTTATATGGCGCGCTCTCCTTCTATTACAAAATGCGCGAGGCGGGCGTCAAACCGATCATTGGCATGGAGGGCTATCTGGCTCGTGGCAGCCGCCACGACAAGAGCGGGGCTGGCGTTCCGCCAGGCGAGAAGGCCACCAACCATCTCGTCCTGCTCGCTAAGAACCTGACCGGTTACCGCAACTTGGTCAAACTTTCGTCCTTTGCTTACACGGAAGGCTTCTGGCGGAAACCGCGTTTCGACCGGGAGTTGCTCGCTCAGTACAGCGAAGGGTTGATCGGCCTCTCGGCTTGCATCAGCGGCGTGCCGCCGACCCTGCTCTTACGAGATAAATTTGATGAAGCGGCCCGCGCGGCGCTGGAGTTTGAGGAGATTTTGGGGAAGGGAAATTATTTCCTCGAAATCCAGGAGCACGGCCTTGACGCGCAAAAACGCATCCGCAAGCCGATGGTCGAACTCTCCAAGAAGACCGGCATTCCGCTCGTCGCTACCAACGATTCGCACTACCTGATGTCTACCGATGTCAAAGCTCACGACACCCTGCTTTGCATCGGCACCGGCAAAACCATCAGCGACCCGAACCGTCTGACCTACGGCTCGCCTAACTATTATTTCCGCAGCGCGGAGGAGATGTGGGAGACCTTCGGCGAAGAGCCGGATCTGCTCTTGCGCACGCTCCAGATCGCTGAGATGTGCGAGCTGGAATTTCCTAAAGCTATTGACCAAGTGCCTCTCTATCCTGTGCCTGAAGATCACACGGTTGAGAGCTATTTCGAGAAGGTGGCGCGCGATGGTTTTGATGAACGACACCGCGAGGTTTGGCAGCCCTTGGAATCGAGCGGCTCGCTGCGCCACTCAACGAGCAAGTATCAGGAGCGGTTGACCCACGAAATCGAAACCATCAAGCGCATGGGATTTTCCGGATACTTTCTGATCGTCTGGGATTTTATCCGTTACGCCAAAGAAAAAGGGATTCCCGTCGGGCCAGGTCGCGGTTCCGCCGCCGGAAGTCTAGTCGCCTACTGCATGAAGATTACCGACGTGGATCCGATTCAGTATGATTTACTCTTCGAGCGATTTCTAAACCCAGAGCGCGTAAGTATGCCAGATATTGATGTTGACTTCTGCGTACGCGGGCGTGCCGAGGTCATCAACTATGTCAGCGATCTATACGGGCGGCAGAATGTCTCGCAGATCATCACCTTCGGCACAATGGCTTCGCGGGCTGTGATTAAGGATGTCGGGCGCGCGCTGGAAATGCCATACGCCGATGTCGAGAAGGTGGCCAAGATGATCCCGCCGCCGGTGCGCGGGCGTAATGTTTCAATTGAAGATGCGATCAAACAGAATCCAGACCTCAAGAAGTTGATTGACAATAGTGAGCAAGTGCGCGAATTGATTGAGATTGCTCGTCGGCTCGAAGGCTGCTCGCGCCATACTTCGGTTCACGCCGCTGGCGTAGTTATCTCGCCCAAGCCGATCTATGAATTCGTGCCAGTTTGCAAGAGCCAGAATGATGAAATCACCACCCAGTTCGTCATGTCCGATCTTGAAAAGACCGGTTTGCTCAAGATGGATTTTCTGGCGCTGACGACACTCACCATCATTGAGGATTGCCTGCGGACGATTGAGCGCGAAACTGGCCAGCGGCCCGATCTGGCGCGTATACCGCTTGATGATCAGCCAGCCTTGAAACTCTTTGCTGATGGTTTACTCAATGCCGTGTTCCAGTTTGAGAGTTCGGGAATGGTTGAGATCTGCCGCAAGCTTCGGCCCGAAAGCCTCGAAGACCTCTCCGCCCTCAATGCCCTATACCGCCCCGGGCCGCTCGACGGCGGTATGGTGGATGATTACATCGAGCGCCGCCACGGGCGCCGCCGCGTGCAGTACATCGTGCCGCAGATGAAGGAGGTGCTCGAAAACACCTACGGCATTTTGGTCTATCAAGAGCAGATCATGCAGTTGGCGCAGAAACTGGCCGGCTATAGTTTGGGCGAGGCGGATCTGATGCGCCGGGCGATGGGCAAGAAGAAAAAGGAGGAGATGGCCAAGCACGAGGAGAAGTTTATTCGCGGCGCGGTCGAACGAGGCATCGCTGAGGAGAAGGCCAGCAAGATCTTCAGCCTCATGGCCCAGTTTGCGGATTACGGGTTCAATCGGTCTCATTCATTTGCTTACGCCTACCTGGCTTATCAAACGGCCTACCTCAAGGCGCACTACGCGACGCACTTTTACGCCGCCGTGCTCTCAAACGAAATCGCCAACTCCGACAAAGTGGCGCGTTACATAGCCGAGATGAAGAGCGTCGGCCTGGCGTTGCTGCCGCCAGATGTCAACACCAGCCACGAAGGCTTCACGCCGTCCGGCCCGGCGGTGCTCTTCGGATTGGCGGCCATCAAGGGCATCGGCTCATCTTCCGTGCAAGCTATCATTCGTGCCCGTGAGGAAGGCGGAGCTTTCAATTCCATCTTTGATTTTGCTGAGCGCGTAGATCCGCGTGCCGTCAACAAGCGCGTGCTCGAATCCCTGGTTAAGTCCGGGGCGTGCGACAGCATTTCAGTCCAGCGCTCTCGTATGTTTGCTTCGCTGGATCGTGGCATAGAGCATGGCGCCCGCGCCCAGCGTGACCGCGCTTCGGGGCAGGGGGGGTTATTTGCAATGGCTGCTGCCGCTACCACGGCACTTGAAGAACCACTACTGCCGGAAGCCAAGCCGTGGAGCCGTAAAGAAACGTTGGGTTTTGAAAAAGAAACACTCGGCTTTTATGCCAGCGGTCATCCACTGGAGGATTACACCTTGCAGGGGCTGACCAACGCCGATACTGGAAACATAGGACAACGCGTTCATGGCGACAATATAGCTATCGGCGGGATTATCACCGACTTGGCCATCCGCACCACGAAGAAAGGCGACCGGTTTGCGCTTTTCCGTCTGGAGGATCAATATGGAGCGGTCAAGATCGTATGTTGGCCGGAACAATTCAACCGCTGCCGCAGCCTACTCGAAGATGATCGCGCAGTGCTCGTCAAGGGACGGCTGGAACTATCGGATGAAGGGGCCGCGACGCTCATTACGCAGGAAGTGCAGGGACTGGAGAATGCTCGTGCACGAGCGGCGAAGCTCATGGTGCTCAGAGTGCCGGAGGCGGCGATGACCGATGAGCGACTGCGCACGTTGGGCGAATTGTTCGAAGCGGAACATGGCGAGACGCCGGTGAGTTTTGAGATTGTCACTGCTGATGGCTTGATCGTACGCATCAGGCCAAATCAATTCCTCCGCGTCAATCTGTCGCCGCCACTGACTGAAGCTATTGAGCGGTTTGGCCCGGATTGGAAGATGGACCTGGTCGTGAGCGATTGACTCTCGCGGGGCAATACTTCAAGCTATAGCTCCTATTGCTGGAGATACATCGTGACACCCAAACAACACTCTGTGAATCTGGAACCTGTAGATGATCATCCGCGCCATCCGATGGAGCGTGTACAACTGGCGCGGCACGAACGCCGCCCGCACGCGCTGGATTTTATTGAGCGCCTCTTTACGGATTTCTGCGAACTGCACGGCGACCGTAAATTCCGCGATGATCCGGCGCTGGTCGCCGGATTCGCTAAATTTCGCGGGCGGCCCGTCATGGTCATCGCCCATCAAAAGGGCCGCCATGTACGCGAACGCCAGGAACGCAATTTCGGCATGCCCAAACCCGATGGCTATCGCAAGGCTTTGCGTTTGATGCAACTGGCCAATAAATTTCAACGCCCCATTCTGACGCTGATTGATACTCCTGGCGCCTATCCTGGGATTGACGCCGAGGAGCGCGGCCAGGCCGAAGCCATCGCTCACAGCTTGCGCGAAATGTCGCGGCTGGCGGTGCCGATTGTGGTCACAGTGACTGGCGAAGGAGGCTCAGGCGGGGCGCTGGCGATTGGCGTCGGGGATGTGGTCAACATCCTGGAGAATGCCGTTTACTCGGTGATCACGCCCGAAGGATGTGCGGCCATTCTGTGGAAGGACGCGGCGCAAGCGCCGCAAGCGGCGGCGAGCTTGAAAATCACCGCGCCGGATTTGCTCACGCTGGGACTGGTGGATCAGATCGTGCCTGAACCGGAAGGCGGGGCGCAGGAGGATTGGGATCGGGCGGCGGAGATCTTGAGCGAGTATTTACAGTCGAGTCTCGCCGAAGCTGAGAAGCTAGCGCCAGCGGCGCGACTGGAGAAGCGCTACCAGAAATTCAGAGCGATGGGGAGCTTTAGCGGGCGGAAGTAACGATGGGCCAATGTCGGCGCGCCGACATTGGCCCATCAGGAGAGTTAAAGTCTGGTTTTAGAAGGGAATATCTTCATCCGATACCGGCCCCGAGGCCGGTTCTTCTTCATCGGCGCGGCCCTGTGATTTAGCAGTTTGGCTTGGGGCGGCGGAATGTGCGGCGCCTTCTTCGCCACGGGATCCCATAAAATGCATATCGCTGACATCTACCTTCAGGCTGGTGCGCTTATTCCCATCGCGATCAGTATATTCTTCCTGTCGCAATCGGCCCTCAATATAAACTTGGCGGCCTTTCGCTAGGTATTGGTTGGCTAGTTCGGCCTGCCTCTTCCAAGTCGTAACCTTGAACCAAGTAGTCACATCCTGAAGTTCGCCCGTATTATCCTTGCGCTTTTCCGTCGTCGCGATGGAGAAGTCGCAGACTGCCACGCCTTGTGGTGTATATCTGAGTTCTGGGTCGCGACCT
>Ga0070694_100002154_pt1 | contig 11676 bp, 11 predicted proteins | sample KBSK1251metaG_FD_65470 | JGI IMG/M metagenome (GOLD analysis project Ga0070694, IMG submission 65470) | Corn, switchgrass and miscanthus rhizosphere microbial communities from Kellogg Biological Station, Michigan, USA - KBS K1-25-1 metaG | ecosystem: Host-associated > Plants > Roots >... | reverse complement strand
CTGTTTGTCGTCATCTATCGCGACGACGTATGGTCAGGAAAGTGGGAAGTGTCCTTCGATGACGTTAAGAAGACGCCGGATTGGAGCCCAGACGAAGAGCCTCCCCTGCCTGTCTCGGAGGCCATTCGACTCGCCACATCCGAGGTTCCCAAGTACACAACCACACCGCGCGCATATCGACTTGATCATGTCGAGTGGCTCCACATCGGCAATCACATGGATGACGCGCGGAAGTGGATCTACATCGTGAACTTCGAGCGCCAGTACGAATTCGAAGGACAAACGTTTTCGGGACGGGGTACCTTGCGCATCCCAGTGCTGCTCGATGGCCGCACCGTCGAAGGCAAGAAAGAGTAGGCCGCCTAACGGGCGGCTGCACGCCGGCAGCGGCCCTACGCAAGGCCGCGGTAGGTTGAGCGATCGAGACATGGCCGCTGCGGGTGGGCCGCAATGCGTTAGGCAGACACGAGGCTACGAGTGCGAATCGACCAGCAGCAGCGCCTCCTGCGCAAAGAACTCCGGAACCTGCTCCCTGCGAACAAGGACGACGTGGCGGCCATCAAGGCCATCGCGGCACACGGCTATCAGGCAGTGGAACCAATCCTTCTTGACCTCTTGAAGTGGATTCGCGTTGAGTCATGGCCTGTAGCAAAGCCAGCATGCGAGTTTCTGGTTTCGATCGGCCCACGGTTGGCCCCGCAGGTGCTGAAGGTCCTGGGTTCGCGCGACGACCGGTTGAAGGCTGTGGTTTTGCGGCGGATCGTCAGCGAATGGTCGAGCGACGACGTCGGCGGCTTGTCGTCGCGGCTATTTCTAATCGCAACCGATGGGCAATCATGGGGAGCCGATCTGTTGGCCTTGCGTCTCCTCGCGCAGCATGGAATTGGCGACCCGGAGTGGATTACTGGCTGGCTTGAATTCAAGCGCGAGCACCATGAGAAACGCATCGTCGAAATCGAAGAAACGCTTGGCATCCTCAAGGGTAGAGGAGCTGCCTAACCCGGCGCTTGCAGGCCGACGACGAAGCGATCATGAAGCGCCGCGGCTGAAGCGCGGCGTTAACCAGCCGAACTCGCCTGTTGCCCGAAACCTGTACATGTGATTACACTGTGGTCACATGACGACCAAGACCCGGATCGTCCGCATCGGTAATTCTCGCGGTATTCGCGTGCCCAAACTCCTCCTCACTCACGCGGACCTTCCTGAAGAGGTGGAGATTCGCGCTGAACCCGGCCGTCTCGTCGTCAGTGCCGCGGCGCGGCCTCGCTCGGGATGGGCAGCGAAAGCGCGGGCGATGCACGAGCGTGGCGATGACGTCCCGCTCGATGTCGCGACATCGACACGTTTCGACGCAACCGACTGGCGCTGGTAGTGACGCGCGGCGACGTTCATCTGGTCCGGCTCGATCCGACGCTCGGCAGCGAGATCCAAAAGACGCGACCCTGCGTCGTTGTCTCACCAGACGAATTGAACGCTCATCTGCGCACCGTCATCGTCGCGCCGATGACGACCGGCGGACGGACGTATCCGTGGCGAATCCGATGTCGGTTCCAGCGGCGGTCGGGATACGTGGTCCTGGACCAGCTGCGAACGGTCGATCGCGAGCGGCTTGTGAAGCGTCTAGGCGCGTTGTCGATGGAAACGATGACCGAGGTCCTCGGCACATTGCAGGAGATGTTTGCGGAGTAGCGCAGGCTCGCGCGCGTCTGATTTCGGCGTCGAGAAAGCTCAACCCCCTGTTTGCGGACCGCTTGAAAGAAACTTGAAACTTTGACCACTAAAAGTGCCTTCACCACCCGAAGCGGCCGAACGGTTCGCGTGATTTTCCGAACAAAAACGCGTGAACCCTACACCATCGACATCATCGCTTTCGACTCTGGCTCCGGAAGTCGCGGGTTCGAACCCCGTTACCCACCCCAACCTTCAACGTCAATTCGTCCAAGAACTTGTCGGGAGCGGCGCGTCGGTCTGATTGCCGCATCGGTCCGTCGTCACAGGCGAAAGGCGCGTCGATGTTGGGGATTCGTTCTTGGCTGATTCGTCACCGAGTTCGGGTGTTTTTGCACCGAGTCCGTTTTCAGGGCCGGCCCATGTTCAGCCGCAACGCCGCCGAGGAGTTGATCGGTCGACGAATAATTGTGGGCATCACTCACGAGGACCACGCGCATCATCCACTCGGACAGGAGCAGTATCACGGTCGGATCGTCAGAGCGAATCTAGAGGAAGGAACAGTCATTCAGACGCCTTCCGGAAGAGAAGAGAGGAGGCTGCCACCGGACCTGCGTTCCGTTGTTGGTGCAAGGCGAGGAGAATACAGATTTCGTTCAACCGGAGAGACCGTCGCCGACCCGGACCTCCAAACTTCGTGGACTCATACGCTGCCGCCACCGAACACGTCCGAGGCTGACAGACGTCGAACGTAATTGGAGGCCTACCGCCTCCCGACCTGCCGGGCCGTCGTGGTCGGTGGGCCGCCTGCGTCGCGATCTCCAGCCAAACGATAGAGTGCAACGCATGCGCCTTCCTCCGGGGCGCTCTACCATCCGACTGGAGCCGGCGCGCTCGATGTTCTGTGCGATCATGCCGCCGCAGCGCGCGGCTCATTCGGCGCGTTATGCCGCTGAGTCGCTCAGGGGACGAAGGCATGTCTATCGAATCAACGGCTGACTGGAAGGGGCTGCGGGCGGTCGCGATGGTCGCACGTCAGACATTGGCGTTACTGGCGCGCGAGGTTCGACCGGGGATCACCACCGGCGAGCTGGATCGTATCGCGTTCCGCTTTTTCGAGGCGAGCGGGGCACGTTCGGCGCCGGCCATCGTGTATGGATTTCCGGGTCACGTGCTCATCAGCATCAACGACGAAATCGTGCACGGCATTCCCGGCGGCCGCAGGATCGCGGCAGGCGATCTTGTCAGTCTCGACGTCACGGTTGAGAAGGACGGGTATGTCGCCGACGCGGCCCGCAGCGTGGTCGTGGCGCCCGGCAGTGAGACCGCCTATCGTCTGGTCGCGTGCGCGAAAGACGCCTTCGAACGCGCTCTCCTCGTGGCACGTGCCGGCGCTCGGGTGAGTGAGATCGGGCGCGCCGTCGAGCGTGAGATACGGCGTCAGCACTTCTCTGTCGTTCAAGGTTTGACTGGGCATGGCGTCGGACGAACGATTCACGAGCCACCATCCGTTCCCAATCAATTCGATCCACACCAGCAGGACATGCTCACCGAAGGCCTGGTGCTTGCGATCGAGCCGATGGTCAGTGCTGGCTCCGGTCGCCCGGTGGAAAGAAAAGACGGCTGGACGATTTGCACGCGCGACGGAAGTCTGGCCGCGCATTACGAGGACACGGTCGTGATTACGCGGGGGCGGCCCATCGTGTTGACGCGAGCGGCGGCGTAGAGGCGGACAAGTCAGACATTCGATCATCAGCAGGTCTGGGCTTTGTTCCGAGGTGATGTGCAGGCTATCGCACGATCGGAGTCGTGATGAATCTGCGACGCCGCAGTTCCCTGACTTGGCTTGGCGCCGGCTTCATGGTCGCACTTAGCGGCCTGCGAGTTGAGTCACAGCTCGACGGCGTCGCCGGCGCGACTTGCGCGTCGCCTCCCCCTCTCCACTGTCCGGACAACGACTGCTCGAACGAACTGATCATGCACCCGGGCAATGCCAGAGACGCGAAGACCAGCCGTGCCTTTTTCCTGGATTATCCGTGCGATCTGAAGCCCGGCGAGGCTGTGACGTTTGTGCTGAGTCTGCACGGCGGGGGAATGATTGGCAACTGGCACCGCCACTACTTTCCGATGATGGACCTCAAGGAGAAGTACCGCCTCGTGGTCGCCACTCCGAGCGCCGTCAACAGCTTGTGGAATCCGGAAAGCGATGACGTGCACCTCAGAAACATCGTGAGCGCGGTCTACGCGAAAGTTGGTGCGAAGAACATCAAGGCGTTCTGGATTGCGGGGCATTCTGACGGCGGCTTGACAGCCAACCGCCTCCTGATGACTCCGTTCTACCGCGACAAGCTCACTGGATGGGTGAGCCTGTCAGGTGGTCGATTGGGTTCGCGACGCGCATACGCGCCGACGGCGGCGAAATCGGCGTACATGCTGCCGTTCCGTCCGGGGTCACGTGCGGAGCCGATACGCGATGGCCCGTGCTCGAACGCGGTCGGTGTCGGACTCACCGACGCCTGCTCGCTGCCAGACTACGAAATCTCACACATCTACTCTTCTGGCGAATACGAGCTCACTGCCCAAGGCTTGCCTGATCACTCCGTCTGGGCGCAAAGGCTCGGCTGCAAGTCGCAGACGCGAAGACCCGATGTCGTGGATCGAAGGGCTGGCTACGTGTGGGATTCTCGCTCGCCCCGGACCCGAAATACGTGGGCTGGGAGGAAACCACGACCGGGCCGCGCACGAGTGTTCGAATATCCTGATTGCAAAGGTGGGCACGTCGTTGCGGACGTGATCAGGCTGGATAAAGGCCATACCGAAGGTCTGGAGCCGAACGTGACCGAGGAGATCGTGAAGCTGATGCTGTCGGCGAGTCGACGTTAGTTTGCCGGGAGCATCCCCGCGACTCTGGTATTCCACAACGTGTTCCGTGGTCAGCGACGTCGAGCCATTCGTCGACACAGTGTTTCCAGGCATCGGTGCATCTGACGATCCAGTCGACACGGACATCGCAATTCCTCCCGGCTCACCGCAGCTGCGATGGTGGCTTCTGAAGTGTCCTGTTGGGCGACCTGCGTCCGCTCCGACAGGACGTCAACGCTCGTCCCCAAAGGCACACCTTCCACGGAGATTCGCCAGGGAGGGAGCTCGTGGCACTCGTGGTTCTTCTGAGAGGCGTCAACGTCGGTGGCCACAGGACCTTCCGACCGACCACGCTCGCCAGACAACTGAAGCACCTCGGTGCGGTCAACATCGGCGCGGCGGGCACCTTCGTGATCCGGCAACCGGTCACCCGGGCGCAACTCCGCGCCGAATTGGCATCCCGGCTTCCCTTCAATGCGGAGATCGTGATCTGCGAGGGTCGCGAGATTGTCAGGCTGATGTCTCACGATCATTTCGCGGATCAACCCGTGCGACCCGACATCGTACGATTCGTGAGCGTCCTGTCCAAACGTCCCCGCTCGGCGCCGTCGATGCCCATGAGATTTCCTTCCAGCGGCACATGGCTGCTGAAAATCCTCGCGAGGGACGACCGGTTCGTCCTCGGCTTGTACCGGCGCCACATGAAGGTCATCGGCTACCTCGGCACGCTCGACCGGCTCTTCGGAGTACCGGCGACCACGCGCAACTGGAATACGATGACCGCGATCGCCAGGATGCTGGGCAAGGGATGAGTTCCTTTAGAAACTCTCACAATCGTTTCACGCGCCGGTCACGCCGCGGCCATGAGTTCCCGCTCTCATGGGACACATGCGAGGGAGGAGGTGGAGCGGATACAGCGCGCTCGCGCTGGCCGCGGCTGCCTTGATCGTCGGCGAGCGGCGCGCCAGCATCGGCGTGATCGTGACGACCGCAGAAGCCAGCGCCGGGACGATCCAGCGGCGGATCGTCCGGACCGGCACGCTGGAGCCGGTCGCATCGGTGGACGTGAGCGCCAACGTGTCGGGCACCGTCGAGTCAATCAACGCCGACGTCAGTTCCCTCGTCCGCGCGGGACAGGTGCTCGCCAGACTCGATTCGGCGTCAGTCGAGGCGCATGTGCGCGAGGCCGAAGCGGAGCGAATCGCGGCGGAAATCGATCTGCGCGGCGTCGAATCGGCGGCTGACGCCGCGCGGCAGATTCTATTGCGCGCCGAACGCCTCGCTGCGGTCGAAATGATTCCTTACGCCGATCTCGACGCGGCGCGGACGAGGTTGGACGAAGCGAACGCCGATGTCGCGGCCGCCGAGTCCGCCGTCGCTCGCGCCAGAGCCGCGGTCGAGCAAGCGGCCTCGCTGCGCGATCAGACAATCATTCGCGCGCCGGCTGACGGCATCGTCGTCTCGCGCACCGTCGACGTCGGACAGACCGTCGGCGCGGCGCAAGCGCCGATCATGTTCAGTCTGGCGTCGAATCTGAAGCACATGCAGATGCACATCGCGCTGGCCGATTCGGACATCGACGGCGTTCATGCGGGCGACCCCGTGATGGTCGACGTCGCCGCGTATCCCAATGAGAACTTTCGCGGGACAATCTCGGAAGTACTTCTGCCGCCGGCCTTCTCGAGCGGCACCATGGCGGTCACCTGCGCCGCGATCGCAAGCGTGGCCAATGACGACGAAAAGCTGCGGCCCGGCATGACGGCCACCGCGAGGCTCAACGGATCGCGTCACGACCGCGTCGTGCGCATTCCGAACATGGTCTTGTCGTTTCGTCCACCCGCCGACGTGCTGCGGGCGATGCCGCTCGCCGAAGGCCCGCGCACCGACGACGAGGGTCGCTCCGACGCCGGCCCGCTCACGCACGTGTGGAAGTACGACGGCAAGCAGTTCATCGACATCGCCATTCACATCGGCCTGCGCGATGAGGAGTGGGCCGAACTGACCAGCGGTACGGTTCAGGTCGGCGATCGACTCGTCACAGGCGCCAGCCTCGAGCAGCCTTCGCATCATTGAGCCCGGCCGTTCGCGGCGCGGGCACACGGGTTGCGTGAGTACCAGCGGAGGTGACGATGTCCGCCGTCGAGCTCGTGTTCGCCCTCGAATATCAGATGGCGTTCTGGGGGATCTTCCTCGCGATCGTTCTCGCAGCCGGACTGTGGATTCCGTATCTCTACAAGGAAATCAAGAAAGGCAAGGCACAGCTCGGACCGCGTACGCCGGTCGGGACGGGCGATGCGCACCCGGGCCACCGCGGCGATCCGGCGCCGGGCCAGCCGGATGCCCAAGCCGATCCGTACGAACCGCGCGCGCAGCGGTAACGTAAAGCACGGACCGCCAGGATCGCGGAGATTGCTTTCTTTGCCGTCTCCGCGGCCTTGCGTTCTTCTCAGCTCTCGCGCAACGCGGTCATCGGATCGATCGACGTTGCGCGACGGGCCGGCACATACGCCGCGCCAATCGCCGCGACGATCAATACAGCGGCGAACGCGAGGTATGTGATCGGATCGTACGGCGACACACCGAACAACAATCCTGATGCGGCGCGCGCCGCGGCAGCCGCGAAGAGTGCGCCGATTCCGATCCCGGCACTCGCCAGCGTGAGCCCGCTGCCAATCACCATCCGAAGCACCCGCGCGCGGTCGGCGCCCAGCGCCATCCGGATGCCGATCTCGTGGTTCCGCCGGCTGACGTCGTACGCGACGACGCCATAGACGCCGATGGCGGCCAGCGCCAGCGCCAGACTGCCGAACGCCACCAGCAGCCACATCGCGAGACGGCGGCGTCCAAGCGAATCGCTCAATCGAGCGCCGAGCGATCGGATGTCGTACACGGGCAATTCGGCATCGAGCGCGCGAACGGCTGCGCGCGCGCCGCCGGCGGCGGCCGCCGGGTCGCCGCTCGTGCTCACGACCGCGAAGATCGTGGGCGTGGGACGCTGCGCCAGCGGAAAGTACACGGTTCCGCGCGGCGGCTGGTCGAGGGCGTCGTGATGGACGCTGCCGACGATGCCGACGATTTCGCGCCACACGTCGGGGTTGTCGATCGAGATCCGCGCGCCGAGCGCGCCGCCCGACGGAAAGAATCGGCGCGCCGCTTCTTCGTCGACGATCGCCACCGGCGCCGCGGCTGCGCCATCGCGATCGTCGAACAATCGCCCGCGCTCCAGCGCGATCCCCATCGCGCGGAAATAACCCGGCGACGCCGACCGCCAGTCGCCGTGCGGTCCGTCCTGGCCGCGGGGCGTCGGCCGTCCTTGAATGTCGAACGACCCCATGTTCCTGAGCTCCCCGAGCGGCAGCTCCGAAACGCCGCCGGCCGCGGTCACGCCGGGCAGGGCCGACAACCGTTCGAACAGCCGCGCGTAGAACGCCGCGCGCTCGGTCGTGTCGCGGGGATAGCGCGCCACCGGCAGCGTGACGCGCATCGTCAACCGGTTCGCGATCGCAAACCCGGGATCGACCGCGGTAATCCGCGCGAAGCTTCGCACCAGCAAGCCCGCTCCGACGACAACCGCAAATGCCAGCGCCACCTCGGCGACGACCAGCGCGCGGCGGGTCGCGCGTCCGCCCGACGCGCGCGCGCCGTCGCCGAGCCCGCTGCGAAGATCGGTCCTCGCGACATGCCACGCGGGAACGAGGCCGAATCCGAGGCTGCTCGCGAGCGCGACGACGATCGCGAACAGCAACGCCGGCGAATCGATGTGCGGCCGATCGAATCGGGGAAAGGCGGCGGCCGCAGCGCGCGCCACCACCGGCACCGCCGCCACGGCGACGAGCGCGCCCGCGAGGCCGCCCAACAGACCGAGCGTCGCGGTCTCGGCGAAGAGCTGGCGGCGGAGACGCGCGACGCCGGCGCCGAGCGCGGCGCGCACCGCAAACTCCCGCGTGCGATGACTCGCGCGGGCGAGCAGGAGGCTCGCGACGTTCACGCACGCGATGAGCAGGACGAGCGCGACTGCGCCGGATACGGCGAGGACGATCGGCCGCGCGTCGCTCACGAGATCGTCGATCAGCGGACGCATCCCCAGCGTCCACCGCGGCGAATCGGCGTAGTACTGCTGATGCAGAGTCCGCGCGAGCGCAGCGATGCCGTCGCGCGCCTGCGCCATCGTCACGCCAGATCGAAGCCGCGCAATCGCGTCGAGGTACTCGGCGCCGCGTCCGGCCGGTCCACGCTGCTGCGGCGTGAACGCGATGGGCACCCAGAGATCGGCGGTCTTCGGGTACGTGCCGGCAGCCGTCATGATCCCGATCACGCGGTACGGGACGTCATTCAATTGGATGCTTCGTCCGACGACGCCCGGATCGCCGCCGAAGCGCCGCCGCCACAAGCCATCGCCGAGCACCGCAACCTGATTCTGATTCGGTGCGTCCTCGTCGGCCGTGAACCAGCGGCCGCTGGCGAGCCGAATGCCGAGGACCGGTTGAAAGCTTTGCGACGTGCGCGCGACGACCAGGCGTTCGGGTTCGCCGCCGCCGGTGAGGTTCTGGTTCGCGAGCGTGAACACCGCGACGTCATCGAACAGATGGCGCGCCTGCCTCACATCGTCGAATCCTGGCGCGGAGACGGCCGCTCGCGGCAGCGATGGCGGATACGCGTGCCAGACCGACACGAGACGCGCCGGCTCGACAAATGGAAACGGCGCCAGCAGCACGGCCCGAACGACGGAGAAAATCGCGGTGTTGGCGCCGACGCCGAGCGCGAGCGTCAGGACGGCGACGAACGTGAAGCCGGGCGAGCGACCGAGGAGCCGCAGCGCAAAACGAACGTCCCGGAGCACGCCGCAGTTAGATGCGCACGGCCGCGCGAGGGTTGTCTAGCGAAGCGTACGCGCTGAAACGGGACCAAGAACGCAAAGGCCGCGAAGGCCGCAAAGATAAAACCCTGCGTTCTTCGTGGGTGCGCGGCCGGTCCTGATTCAGCGGATACCTGCCACTCAGCGAAGCATGTCGGCGTTGTCTGTGACTACGCCGGCGGCTCGGGAACCGGCGTGAGAGGAACCGGCAGGCGCGGCGCGGGACCGCCGGGCGGCTGCGGAATCGCCTGCCACTGGACGATGACGCGCGAGAGCTGTTCGCGAAACACGAACGCGGCGGCCATGGCGCCGACGAGCATGAACAAGGTGAGCACGACCGCACCGGCAACGAAGCGCAGCAACCCGGGCGTCTCCGTCTCGACTGGCGCAATCTCGCTCTCCGCCGCTGCGGCCTCGATCAGATCGACGTCGATGACGCTCGCCGACCGCTCGCGGCCCAGCGTGAGCGAGCGATCGCACAGCACGTTCAGCAGCCTCGGATTGCCCGCCGACAACTCGAATGCGCGCCCGAGCGCCGCGTCGTCGAACTCCACGCGCGCGCTCGTGCCCGCGACGGCGAGGCGGTCCCTCACGTAGCCCGCGATTTCGTCGGCCTTCAGCGGGCCGAGATCGCAGCGCAGCGCGACACGTCCGGCCAGCGCCTTCAGCTCCGGGAGCGCCAGCCTTTCGAGAAACTCGGGTCTTCCGGCGAAGATCGCCTGCAGCACGCGCGACGCGCCATCGAAGCCAGGCAGCACACGGAGCTGCTCGAGCACGTCGACGGGCAATTCCTGAGCGTCGTCGACAACCACCAGCGCGAAGGTCTGCAGCTCGGCGAGCGAGGCCACAAACGATCGCAGCGCCTCGGTCAACTCCGAGCGCCTCTTCGCCGGCAACGGCGCCGATCGGCCGCGCGCCAGATCCTCGTTCGAAATCACGCCGAAGTCGGCCAGCATCCTTCTGAGGAGATCGTCCACCGACCCAAACGGAGCGCAGAGAAACGACGTGGCGGTACCGTGATCCACCTGATCGACGACCGTGCGGCACACCATCGTTTTGCCGACGCCGGCCTCGCCGGAAAGGAGCACGATCCCGTCGCGCCGGCGAATCGCATCGAGAAGCGTCTGGACCGCGCGATCGTGCGCGACGCTGTGGTAGAGAAATCTCGGATCGGCGGACGCGCCGAACGGCTTTTCATGCAAGCCGTAAAACGATTCGTAAGTGAGCTCCTCCTGCGGCGTCACCGCGTCCACCAGGGCGGGGCGCGCGCGCGGCACTCGCGGACCCGGTGATGTACCCGACGTCGATCCCGGCAGTTCCGGCGGACGCTCGACTTCCAACGCTTCCGGTGGAAAGAGATCGATCAGCGGGCGGCGAGCGGCGGAATCGCCAGGAGCCGGCGGCGCAACGGGCGCGGGAAACGGCGCAATCGTCGCCGGACGCGGCGGCTGTTGGCGCGGCGAAGCGGGCGCGACTGCGCGCTGCGCGGGCGGGCGCGCCTGAGCCGGTGCCTGCGGTGATGGTGCGGACGGCGCGGGCGCCGCCGGCTCTCGCGACGGCGTCGCCGGCTCTCGCGACGGCGCGGCCGATTCTCGCCGCGGCGCAGCGGGAGGCGACGGTCTCGTCGGACGCACCGGCGCACGCACAACCGGAGCATCCGCATCCTGGTCCGTAAGGCCATGATCGAGCTCGGAGAGACTGGCGAGAAAGGCCGGATCGTCGGCGAGCGATGGGCGGGACTTCGGGTCGTCCACCGCATCATTCTCAATCAAATCCTGATGGGCCGAAACGGAACAGGCTGTGTCGGATCGAAGCACAGCCGTTGTAACTCCTTGGAAAACAATGATCTTAAAGTTGACAAGGATCGGCCAATGATGCCGTTATTGTCATATATACGCACACACCCGCATCGGTTCGCCGACTCGATCTTGTGAACTAATTCATTCTTCAATAAAGACTTATCGCCAATGCTCGTGCTTGGCGTCAGAGTTGCTCACGTCGTCCACGCTCGACGTGTAGGTTTCTGGCTGCGACCCTGATGGCTGATCAAACTTCAATTTCCGTATCGAATTGGCGTGAAGAACTGCCAACCCTGACGGCGCGCACGGTGACGCTGCGCGAACCCGCGTCGTCCGATCTCGGTCCGCTCGTCGACCTGCTCTCGCTCAGCGACGCGACGCGTTTCGGCTTCGACGAGCCGGTGAGCGAGGTCGCGGTGCAGCAATTCATCGAGCGCGTCGTGCGCGATCGCGCGGCGGGTCTGAGCTTCACCTATGTGATCACGCTGTCGG